>ENA-UOJM01000581-UOJM01000581.1-human-gut-metagenome-genome-assembly--contig:-P116-NODE-581-length-46878-cov-30.317259_pt1 | contig 46878 bp, 46 predicted proteins | sample MGYA00242349_ERZ723896 | MGnify/ENA metagenome assembly ERZ723896 | reverse complement strand
CTTCGGATAAAAAAATAATGCAGGAAAAACCGTAACGGTTTCTTCTGCATTTAATTATACTCTCAACATCGCCGTCCCCTTCTTCTGATTTTCCCTTGTCAGCCTTTTCTTGCGGTGCTATACTATATGCTATATGGTCAAAAACCATATAGCATGCTGCGATCAATGTCCGCGAGCGAGTGCGCGCCGCACATGCGCATCGTGTCGGCAAGCTCGGCTTTGAGCTTCTGGACGTAGAGCTGCACGCCCTCCTCCCCGCCGCCATAGATGGTGGTGACGAACGGACGGCCGATGAGCACCGCGTCCGCACCGAGCGCCAGCGCCTTGAACATGTCCATGCCGCTGCGGATCGCGCCGTCGACAAAAATCGTCATCTTGCTGCCGACGGCATCGACGATCTCCGGCAGCACCTCCGCCGTCGCGGGGCAATGGTCAAGCACACGGCCGCCGTGGTTTGAAACGACGATGCCGCTCGCGCCCGCTTCCAGCGCCTTTTCCGCGCCGCGGGCGGTCATGATGCCCTTCAGAATGAACGGACGCTGCGCCCAGGAGACGATCTGCTTTAACTCCTCAACGCTTTTGCTGCCCGCCGGCGGCGTCAAGCCCTGCAAAAACGGCAGGCCCGCCGCGTCGATGTCCATTGCGATGGCGAAGGGCTCGGCTTCCTGCACGAGCGCGAACTTTTCGCGAATTGTATCCATATCCCACGGCTTGATGGTCGGCACGCCGCAACCGCCATTGCCCTTGAGCGCCGCAGCCGCACCCTTGACGACCTTCGGGTCGGTACCGTCGCCGGTAAAGGCGAGAATGCCCGCGTTTACGCACGCACGCACAAGGATATCATTGTATGTAAGATCGTCGTATTTGTCCCCGTAGTGAAGACGCATCGCGCCCACCGGCGCGGCGAACGCCGGAATCTCAAACGTCCGGCCAAAGAGCGTGAATGAGGTGTCCACCGGTGAATTTTCGCAGATGGTGTCCATGTTGACGCAGATCTCACGCCACTTTTCTGCGTTGCGGATAAAGCCCGTGCCCTCGCCCTTGGCGCCGGGGCCGGGCATCGTGTTGCGGCAGACCTTGCCGTTGCAGTCATTGCACGCCTTGCAGTAAGGGCCGATGCAGGTCCTTGCGTTTTCCAGCACTTGCTGATAAGTCATGTTGGTTCCCCCTTCGGAAATGAGTTTGCTTGCCAATATCGTGTCGATCCGACGCGATATCGCCTATATTTTATCCCGTCCTGCCGAAAAAGCAAGACCCAAAGGAGCTATTTATGAATACCGTTCACACACTGAGAGAATATGTCGATGCGCTGCGCGACGCGGGCATTCTGGTCGAAAGCACCGTGAGCGACGAGTTCGCCGCGCGTGAGATCCACTGCCTCACCTACGATACGCGCGCACTGAGCGAGGACGCGCTTTTCATCTGCAAGGGCGCACACTTCAAGGAAGAGTACCTGTGCGACGCACTCTCGCGCGGCGCGATCGCCTACGTCGCCGAGAAAAAGCACAATGTGGACGCGCCCTGTCTTCTTGTCAACGACATTCGCTATTCCCTCGTCGTGCTCGGTCAGCTCTTTTATAACCATGTGACGGACAAGCTCACAAGCGTCGGCATCACGGGCACAAAGGGCAAGAGCACCACAGCCTACTACGTGCGCTACATCTTAAATGACTGGCTGCGCGCGCAGTCGATGCCCGAGTGCGCCATTCTCTCCTCTATCGACAACTACGACGGCAAGAGCACCGAGGAGTCCCACATCACCACGCCCGAGGTGCTTGAGCTCTACCAGCACTTTGAAAACGCCTATGAAAGCGGCATTTCGCATCTTGTGATGGAGGCCTCGTCCCAGGCGCTCAAATACGGCCGCGTGCGCGGTATCACGTACGACGTCGCTGCATTTTTGAACATCGGCAGCGACCACATCAGCCCCATCGAGCACCCGGACTTCGAGGATTACTTCAACTCCAAGCTCAAAATTTTCGACTCCTGCCGCTTCGGCTGCGTCAATACCGACGCCAAGTACTCGGACCGCGTCATCGAATACGCCAAGGACCGCTGCAACCTCATCACGTTTGGCTCACACGAAAGCGACACTGTCTCCTGCCAGCATGTGGAAAAGCGCAGCGACGGGCTCTACTTCACGGTTTCCTCGCTCAAGTACAACGGTGAATTTTCCATCACGATGCCCGGCCTTTTCAACATCTCCAACGCCCTCGCTGCCATGGCCATCTGTATGGTGCTCGACGTGCCGGAGGAGTATGTGCGCTCGGGCCTTCGCAAGGCGCGCGCCGCGGGCCGCATGCAGATCTACGAGAGCCGCGACAAGAACGTCACCGTCATCGTCGACTACGCGCACAACCGCATGAGCTTTGACGCGCTCTACCGCTCGACGAAGATCGAATACCCCAGCCGCCAGATGATCTCCGTCTTCGGCTGCCCCGGCTCCCACGCGCTCCAGCGCAGAAAAGACCTCGGCGAGCTGAGCGGGCAGAACTGTGACTTCGTCTTCATCACCGAGGAAGACTCCGGCGAGGAGCCGTTCGCGCAGATCGCCGCCGACATTGAAAAGCACGTTGCCTGCCCGCACCTTGTGCTCGAGGACCGCGCCGAGTGCATCCGCCGCGCAATTCTGGACGGCAAGGACGCGCGCGTCATTCTGCTGACCGGCAAGGGCGAAGAGACAACGATGAAGCGCGGCAGCGTCTTCGTCCCCTACCCGAGCGACGTCGAGCTCACACTCAAATACCTCGCCGAATACGACAAGCTCCATCCCGCCGCGCCGGCGAGCAGCGCCAAAAAGGCAAAAAAGGACTTTTTGCCCATCATCCTCGGCAGCGATGAAAACGCCTACGGCACGGCGCGTCTCTTCCAGGAGGCCTATCACGTCACACCGCTGTTGCTGTGCACGCAGCAGCTCGTGCCCACGCGCAGCTCACACCTGTTTCTCTGCCGCATTATCCCGGATTTTGAGCGCGAGGAGGTCTTCCCCGACGCGCTGCTCGGCGTGCTGAAGCAGTGCGCACAGGACTATGAAAAGCTGCTCGTCATTCCCTGCTCGGACTATTACACGGGTCTTCTCTGCCGCCACTACGACCATTTCGAGGGGCTCATCGCCAACCGCTTCATCTCGGATGAGCTGCTTGAAACGTTCGACACGAAAGACAAATTCTATGCCCTCTGTGAGCAGTACGGCATGGACTATCCCAAGACCGTCGTCGCCTCTCCTGAGGAGCGCGAGAGCGTCGTCGACCGCCTTCCGTTCGACTTTCCCATCGTCGTCAAGCCCGAAAATTCCAACGCGCTCGACTATCTCCGCTGCCATTTTGAGGGGCAGAAAAAGGTCTTCTTCTTCGACACGCGCGAGCAGTACCTCACGATGGTCCACAGCATGAACCAGTCGGACTACCGCGGCAAGCTCATTTTGCAGGAGTTTATCCCCGGCGGCGACGACACGATGCGCGTGCTCAACAGCTATTCGGACCTTGACGGCCATGTGCGCGCGATGTGCCTCGGCCAGCCGGTGCTCGAATACTACGACCCCAAGTCCGTCGGCAACTATGCCGCCATCATCTCGCGCGGCGATCAGGCGTTGTATGACAAAATGCAGGAGTTTCTCGAAAAGCTCGGCTACGTCGGTTTTTCGAACATCGACATGAAGTACGATTCCCGCACAGGCCGCTACGTGCTCTTCGAGATCAACCCGCGCCTTGGCCGCAGCAGCTATTTCTGCCGCGCTGCGGGGCTCAACATGATGAAGCTCCTGACTAACGATGTCGTCTACGGCAAGCGCGAGGACTGCGTCTACAACCATACCGTCGCCCTCTGGCAGAACGTGCCGACCGGTATTCTGCGCCGCTATGTCAAGGATCAGGAGCTCTCCGACGAGCTCAAGCAGTTCAAGGGCACGCACACGCTCTTCTGCAAGGGCGATCTGCCGCTCTCTCGACTCTATCGCCTGCTGCGCTACTACGCCGCGCAATACCACAACTTCCGCGACTACTACTTCGATAAAAAGTGACTTCTATCAAAAGAAAAAGGAACGGCTCGTGCCGTTCCTTTTTCTTACCAGAATTTTTTCTTTTTGCACACCCACAGGCTCAGCACCACCACGGCGACACTCACAAGAATGATCGCGGGGTAGCCGTATTTCCAGTGCAGCTCCGGCATGCCGGAAAAGTTCATACCGTACCAGCCGACAAGCAGTGTCAGCGGCAGGAAGATCGTCGTCACGATGGTCAGGATCTGCATGATGCGGTTCTGCCGGATGTCGATCTCCGACTGGAACAGCGACTGGATCTGCGTGCAGTATTCGCGCAGCAGCTGCGATTCCTCGCGCAGGCGGATGACGCGCTCTTCAAATAATCGGAACAGTCCGCACTCCTCATCCGAAAAGTAGCCGTTCTCATTTTCCCGCAGCTCGCACGCCACGTCGTCGAGCTGGGAGTAGTAGCGGTACCAGGCCATCGTCTCCTTGCGCAGCTCGCTCATCGGGGTGCTGAATTCCTCCAGCTCGCCCGCGAGCACACGGTCCTCCAGCGCCGTCGCGCGGTCTTCGATCTCCTCGAGGCGGTGCAGGTCCCTGGCGATCAGCAGCTCGAAGAAGTCGTAGAGAAATCGTCCGACGCTGTTTTCTATCAGGCGTTTTTCCTTGACGATGTGCTTCAAATAAGGCTCGGCCATCTCTCCGTCGTCCACCAGCACCACGCGGTCCTTCGTCACGAGATAGCCGCAGCAAAGGCGCGTGCCGTCCCTGCGGCCGCGCGGCAGTGCGAGCGTTCCGCTCAGACAGTTGGAGCGCACCTCCGCCTTGCAGACGTGCGCGTCCCGCGCGCTCGGCGTATGGTGCAGCACCGCTTCGAGTCCCGGCAGCGCCGTTTCGTGCACCAGCTCGTCCGAATTCAGCAGCACCACCGCCGCGCCGCTCTCCGGCGCGCGGTCCAGTGGCGTCAGCGTCTTGCCGATCGCATACCATTTCATACCCGTTCCCCCAATGCGCTTCTTTCTCTCCCCCATTGTAGCAGAATATGAAAAAAGTACAACGCCCCGCCAGAACTTTTTCCCGCAGCGCAATATTTTATGATAAAATTTGTAAAAGCGTGAACTTTTTTGTTATCTTTTGCGTCTATATGGTTGGAAGATGGAACACCCCACACACAAAAGGAGGAAATTTGGATGAAACGAAAATCTCTTCGCACGCTTGTTTGCGCGCTCCTCGCATCTCTTGCGCTCACGACCTTTGCCTTTGCCGACAACGGGCCGAAGCCCCAGCTCATCGTGCGCGTCAAAGACGCGCCGCAGGAACTCTACTACCTCGACCTGCTCGCCAAGGGTGATTGGGACGCGGAAGATGGAAACCGTATCGACGGCATCGACTGGAACTACGACGGCAAAGAGGATACGCTCGACCCCGACCTCTTAGCACTTCTGCGCGACAATGTTCCCGCCGGTTGGCACGCCTGCGTGGCGCAGGGCACGACCGGCGCACCGATGTGGGGCGAGCTGTACGCGGAAGGGACGGACGCCTCTGGCAATGCACTGCACTGGTTCGGCTACGTCGGTGTGCCGAGCACCTACCGCATCATCCTCGTCACCGAATCCGGCAAGGTCTGGGTCTCCGATATACTCAATCGCCGCGTTCTGCAATCGTCCGTCACGGTCAACTGGTCGCACGATACGTCGGCGGTCACCGTTTCCGTTCCCTCAACCATCCCCGGCTACTTGCTGCAATTTGTCGCAACGCTCGTGCCGACGCTTCTCATCGAGGGCGCGCTGCTGCTTCTGTTCCGCTATTCGTGGAAGAAAAACTGGGAAGCGTTTTTACTTGTCAACGTTCTGACACAGGGCTTTTTAGCCGTTGCATCTGTATATGTCACCGCACACAACGGCGTGAGCGCTTGGTATCTCTTTTTCTTCCTGCTTCCGGCGGAACTCATCATTTTGCTTGTCGAGCTGTATCTCTACGCCGGCTGCGGCCTTCTCACCGGCCACAGCAAGGGCCGCGCCGCGGCCTATGCGATCACCGCCAATCTGGCTTCCGCTGTTCTCGGCTATTATCTGGCCGAGCCTGTCTGGCGGCTCGTTGTCTCGATCTTATGATTCTGTTCGCATAACGCCAAGGAGGAATTCGCATGACCGGCCAAGTCTTTCCTGATCTGCCGCAAACTCCCCCGCCCGAACCACCCGCCGATCCTCCCGCACAGGAGGAACCGGCCGAGGCCCTCACGCCCGCGCAGGAGATGGCCGACGCGCTCTCCGCGCCCGAAGTAGAGATGCCCGATGCGAGCGATTCGCCCTTCTGCCGCGCGATGGGCTTGATCGCCGGCGGCCTCGCTGTCACCGGTGTGACGCTGAATTTCTGGAACCTCGACGTGCTGCTGCCGCTGGTCGGCACATTCTGCCTGCTCGTCGGCTTCCGCGCCCTGCGGCGGGTCAACGGCTTCCTGCGCGCGGGCTATGTCTGCGCCTGCCTGCACATGCTGCTCCTTTTTGTTGAGCTTGGGCAGGATGCCGTGATCTACCGTGCGGACACCGGCCTGGCGGCATTTTTCACCGTCGTTGCCGCCGCCGTGCAGCTCGTGCTGCTCTTCTGCCTTTGGCAGGGCCTGCTCGATATGCAGCGCGACGCAGGCATAACGCCGCCTGCCGCCCCCGCCGCGGGCGCTCTATTGCTCTGGTACATTCTGCTCTATGTCGCAGCGGCATTGTTTGCCTCGCTTTCCCTGTTGCTCGGCGCTTACCTCGTCTGGTATTTCTACCTGGTCGTCCGCCTCAAAAAGCTTTCGAAGTCGATGGCCGCGCAGGGCTGCGCCATCAAGCCGATCAAGGAGCACTTCTCAAATCACAAGCTCGTCGGCTCGCTGCTCACCGTCCTCGCTGTCGTCATTGCCTGCGGCTTCCTGTTTTTCGGCTCCTACCGCATGGACTGGACGCCCAAAGAGGCCAGCACCGACGCACAGGTGATCGAAGCCCATGAAAGGCTCCTCGCCCTCGGCTATCCCGAATCCGAGCTCAACGACCTCTCCGACGAGGACCTTCTCACCTGTCTCCGCGCCGAGCGCGTGGTCATCAAAGAGTGCACAGGCAGCGCTTATATCAACTACTCCAATAAGCCGCAGACGAATGACGCCTTCCACCTGACCATCGTTGCCGTCCAACGGCCCTTTGACCGGCTATTCATCGCCTGTCATTTTCGCTGGGACGATGGCGTGCGCTTTTACGGCACGGAGAGCCTTGCCTTTGAGCCACACCACGACAGCAACTCCTGGTTTGCCAAAGAGTTCTCCGGCCGGGTGTTCTATGACAGTCCGGACGGCACGACCTACACCGCCCCCTACATCGATCCTGGCACCGATCAGGTCAACCTTGGCAGCTGGTACGAGAACTGCTTCCGGCAGCTCTACTGCGCCGACGCCTCTTTCCCGAACGATGGCACGAACCAGCGCGGCTACGTCTCCTGCGCCCTCTCCAACAACATCGACGAGTTCACCAAATTCGAGGGACTATTCTATTATGTCCACCAGAACGGCCGCTTCCAGTACCCCGTGAAGACCGCACGCGATTATCAGGACTTCAACGTCAACAGGCCCCTCCTCTACAACGCACCGTTCGAGCGGGTGCAGGATTATTTTGTTCTCTTCCAAAACGAAGACGGCGTTTTGAATATTCACTGATCATTTCAGTAACAATTCCGTGGTTCACGGAGGAATGCCGCAGTCTCTGCGGCGTGCAGTCAAAGGGGGCCATTCTCTTTCACAAAAGAGAATGGCCCCCTTTTGATCCCCCAAGAGAAAGGTTTTGCCATTGCAAGCGAGCAGCTCGAAGAGCTGCAATGCTTGCCGATTGCACTGCCCATAGCGCGGCGTTGCCGCGTTAGCACTGCAAGACGATTTGCCTCTGCTCCTACTACCCGCTGCCGCTCTGCCCATCTTGTAGAAGTAGAGCCTAATTTCCGTCTACCGGAGCACTCCACAATGCGGCGAGCGAAGCAATGCCGCATCCCGCAAGCAGTCTGCCGCCAAGCAAACGTCACTCGCGCCTCACGACAGTAAGGCGCGGTTGCAACCGGTAACGACTCGAAGGGACTCATGGCGAAGCCATGTACACCGCACCCACACTGCGCAGCGCGTGCGGCTCTTCGAGCCACAAACTGCCAATGTGCGGGGTCGAGGGGCAAGGCCCCTTGCGTTCTCTTGGGGGATTTAAAGGGGGCCATTCTCTCACGTGAGAGAATGACCCCCTTTATTCGCACTCCCTGCGCGGCCGCAGGGAATCCCTTCGCACCCTACGGTGCGACAATATGAACCCCCGCCGTGTACGTCTGATACCCCGACCCAAGGCTCGCGTAATACTGCACCGTCACGTCGGCGCTCTTGCCGTCGTCCGCGATCACGGTGTCCAGCACGTCGGCCTTTTCATCCACGCTGACCCAGCCGCGGCGATAGCGCGGCAGCGTGAGTCCCTCCGCGCCTGTGATCTCCGCGATGCGGGATGTGCCGTCCGACTGCTGTTCCAGCCGGTAGCTCACGCCGACCGTCGCCAGAAATGTCTCGTTCCCCTCGATCCCGACAGGGACGAAGTACGTGCGCTCCGCGCCGTCGCCCTCCGTCCAGTCGGTGAGCGAGGTCTGCTACGCGCTGCCCTCGCGCGTGACCGTCACCTTACGCTCGCCGCTCTTACCGGAGACCGTCGCAATGATCGACACGCCGTCGGGCGCAAAGGCGAGGCCGCTGATCTCCTCGCCGCTCGCAAGATCGAGCGCGGCGAGCTTCGTCCCGTTGAGCGCGTAGACGTCCGACCGGTCGGAGTAGACCGCGGTAGAAAGGTCATCTCCTTGCCAGATAAGGTTGTTGCCGGGGAAGGTCTTGAGCAGCGTGCCGGCCACGAAATTGAACACCACGTAGAGGTCGTTTTTCTCCCCCAGGCTACCGAACGCCACAAAGTAGTTGCCTGCGGTCCCAATGTCCTCAAACCCTTTGAGCGACGGGTACTGTTCGGCAAAGTCCCAGCTTTTTCTGTCGATATAGATCGTTGTGTCATCCATTGCCACTCTGATCGTTTTCGGCGATACGCAGTACCAGCGCTGCACCTCGCTCGTCAAAATGAGCTCGCCGTCCTGTTGGGCAATGAGAAATTCGCTCTGGTCGATCAGCTCATTGACGCGCGCTGCGAATGCCTGCTGCGATTCGCCCCAATCGCCCTTCTGCGTTCCGTCCCAGTTCAGATAAATGCTCGTGTTGTTGTTTTCCACGATGTTCAGTTTGCCGCCGTCAAAGGTGTGAAGGCCGTAGTAGTAGGCACAATAGCTGATCGTGTCTTGATAGTTGCCCTCGAACAAGCTGTATTGCAGCAGCATGTCGCGTCCGTTTTCGCGGCAGAGGAAGTAGACGTCGCCCTCCCACATGCGGTCGCGCATCAGCTCCTCGCCGTTGTCGTCGACGACGCACAGCTCATAGCCGCCGAACACTTTCTCGCAGATGATCTGCTCTGCCCTGCCGTCGTTGTCGAGGTCGGCGGACGCCAGCGCCCTGCTTCCGTCGCTCTCCGACGGCTCTGTGCAGCGGATGACCGTGCCGTCGCCGTAGGAATGCAGCTCGGCGTTCAGCGTGGAGAACAGCAGCTCGCTCTTGTCTAAAAGCCTGTTGACCTCGTCCGCGAATTTCCGCGCCTCGGCGGGCCATGAATCGGCGGAATCGGAATTTACACTGAAGCTCACCGAATTCTCCGCCAGCGTGGTCGTCCCGTTTTCACTGAGCATAAAGAGCTCGTAGGAATACGATGCCTCGCCCTGATAGATTGTCGGCTCGTAGCGCAATAGCGCCGTCTTGACGCTGTCGCGATAGAGGAAATAGCTGCTCCAGCCCACGTGTGCCAGCCCCAGCTCCGCGCTCCAGAGCTCTTCGCCGCTCTGATTGCTCACCCGCAGCCGGTACGGCTCCTGCGTGGAAGTGCCGGTATAGGAGATCACTTCCTCGATCCCGTCGCCGTTCAGGTCAGCGCGGGTCAGCTCGGTCGCGCCGCCGTTCAGACGGACGATCCAGCGGTAGGGATGTGCCCCGCTGTAGGGAAGTCCCCCGCTGCGATAGCCCATCACGAGGTAAAGGCTGCCGTCCTTCTGCTGCAATAGCAGCCACTGGTCCATCGCTGCAAGCTCATCCTGACGCGCGATCTCCGGTATCGTGGCTGTTGCATTGTCGTCATCGGCCGTTTTCGTACCGCGCCAAGCGTGAGCATTTTCGCGGCGCAGCTTCGCAGCGCTCGTGCCATTCCAGTCTTCGCCGCTCGCGCTGCGGAACAGCCAGTCGAAGTTGCTCACGGTCAGGTCGATCTCCTCCCACTCCGAAAAGCGGTAGCTGTATCCTCTCGCCGCCGTCACTGTACCGTACAGAATACCGGTCATGTCCGTGCCAAGTGCGGAGGAAAGCCACAGCTCGGGCGTGGACTTCGTATTGGCAAAGGTCTCCTCATAGCTGGTTTCCCAGACGGAATCCTCGAAAACGGCCTCGCCGAGCGTATACACCCCCGTTGTCATCCCATAGAGTGCATACGACAGCCGGTCTGCCATGTCGATCGGACTTGCCGAATCGCCCTTTAGCACATAGCTTTCCCATTCCGCCTGATTCTCGACGTCCGCATCAAAAGTATCGCCGTCGATGATCAGATAATGGCCCACTACGCTGCCGACAGCATGCACCGTGCCGTCGTCCATCGTGAGAAGGAACCACACCGGCAAGCCGGCGTAAACCGTCTCCGGTTTTTCGATATATGTGCCGCGGCTGCTGTTGATCAGTTCGACTGCCTGTGCCATTTCTTCCGTATCGAGTTTTTTATACTGCCGCGCCTCCCCTTCCGCCGGAACGTAGAGCTCGATTGACGCAACGTCCGCCGCATTCAGCTTCTGCGCCCAGACAAGGCTGCCGCGCTCCGACCTCGGATTCGTCAAAAAGCACACGGCCACGATCACGACCGCGAGCACCGCCGCGGCGGCGACCCAAAACGCGGGCTTTTTGTAGTGCAGCGCGCTTTTCACGCGCGTTTTGATGTTCCCCTCGCCGAATGCCAGCGGGCAGGCCGCGACAGCTCTTCCCGGCGCGGCGCAGGACAATAGCGCCTGCGAATAGTCTGCGCGTGCCGCACCGTCCAGCCCCTTGACGACTTTTTCATCGCACGCGAGCTCGATATCGCGGCAGAAGAGGATGTAGGCGACCCACACCAGCGGGTTGAACCAGTGCAGCGCAAGCACGAGGTAGCCCAGCACCTTCCACCAGTGGTCGCGGCGGGCGAGGTGCGCGCGCTCGTGCGCGATGACATACGCCGCCGTCCCCTCGTCCATATGCATGGGAAGATAAATGTTCGGCTTCACCACGCCGAAGACGAACGGCGAATCGACAAATTCGCTCTCGTAGATGTTATCTCGCAGCAAAATCGCCGTTGCGAGCTTTCTTTTCAGCTTTCCCGCGCTCACGAGCGCGTGGACGAGCAGCGCCGCCATGCCGGCAAGCCAGAGGACGCTGTAGATGTTGAAGTCCACCTGCGCCTGCTGGCGGCTCACGCCGACGGGGACCTCCGCCGCCGAGGGCAGCGTCGGATTCGTGGCGATGTCAAGCGTCGCCTGCTCGTAGAGCACCGGCTCGCGCGTTTCGGTCACGATCTCGCTCGGGATGGTCTCGGCGCTCGGGATGAGCGAGAGCGCGCTTTCAATCGAAAACAGGCAGACAAGCCGCAGTGCGACCACACCCCAGAGAAGCGGCATGACCCACTTCGGCGCTTTTTTGAGGACAACCCGCAGCACGAGCACCGCCAGAATGAGCCAGCTTGCGCTGATGCTGAGGTTCACGAGCTTCAAAAAGACGTCATCCATGATGATTCTCCTTTCGGTAAAGGTCGATCATTTTCTGCACCTCGTCAAGCTCTTTGTCGCTCACGTGGCTCGACTTTGTAAACGCGGCGACGAACGCGGGCAGCGAGCCGTCGAAGCGCTTGTCGAGCAGCTCATCGATCTCGGCGGTCTGCGCCTCGTCCTGTGAGATGAGCGACGTGACGACAGTATTCTCGTTTTTCAGCACCCCGCGCTCAGAGAGCCGTTTGATGACCGTGTAGGTCGTCGTCGGTTTCCAGCCCAGGTGCTCGGCGCACAGGGCGACAAGTTCGCGGCTTCTGACCGGCTCGTGTGCCCACAGGATTTGGCAAAAGCGGTATTCGCTCTCAAAAATTTTCGGCGTTTCCATCTTGTTCCCTCTCTAATCTGTTAGAGTATATTTGTACACTAACAGATTAGAGTCCTTCTGTCAAGCCCTTTTGCGCTCAATTCTGGGCAAATCTCACTTGACAAGGTCCTCCACGCTCCTTATAATAATTCATATCGCACAAAAAGCTCCGCGCAGGAGCTTTTTTTATGTTTGGAGAAAGAGAGTGTTATCCCATGTCAAAAAAAGCCAATCCCGCGGCGCTGCTGCCGATCTTAGTGTTCCTTGTCCTGTATCTGGGCCTCGGCCTGATCTTTGAGTACGTGCTCAAAATCCCGATGGGATTTTATTCCATCCCCATCGTCGTCATCTTTCTCATCGCGCTGCTCGTAGCCTGCTGCCAGAACCGCGCGCTGTCGTTCGACGAAAAGCTCACGCTAATGGGCCGTGGCGTGGGCGATAAGAACATCATCACGATGCTGCTCATCTTCTTAGCCGCAGGTATGTTCGTCGGCGTCGTGGGCCGCTCGAGTGCGGAGAGCGTTGCGTACTTCATGCTCTCGATCATCCCGTCGAAATTCGCCGTGGCGGTGCTGTTCGTCGTAAGCTGCTTTGTCTCCACCGCGATGGGCACAAGCGTCGGCACCATCACGCTCATCGTCCCCATCGCCATCCCCATCGCCGCGGCCAGCGGCTATTCCCTGCCGCTGTGCGTCGCGTCCGTCATGGGCGGGGCAATGTTCGGTGACAATCTGAGCTTCATTTCCGACACGACCATCGCCGCCTGCAACGGGCAGGGCTGCGCGATGAAGGACAAATTCCGCGAAAATTTCCACATCGCCTTCCCCGCCGCGCTCGCGTCGCTCGCACTCATCCTCGTGCTGACGCTGAATGCGGACGTGCACCCCGCGCCCATCCCTGCCTACAATCTCATTCAGATCATCCCCTATGTGCTCGTGCTCATCGGCGGCATCATCGGTATCAACGTCTTTGTCGTGCTGCTCATCGGTATCGTATCCGGCGCGGTCATCGCGCTCGCGACCGGCGCGACGGGGCAGACCGGCATCCTCGCAGTCAAGGCGCTGCTCGAGAACATGGGCAGCGGCGCGGCCGGCATGTTTGAAACGTCGATGGTCGCAATTTTGGTCTCCGCCATCTGTGCGCTGATCCGTGAGTACGGCGGCTTTGAAGCGCTGCTCGGCTGGATCAGAAAGGCGTTTCGCGGCAAGCGCGGCGGCCAGATCGGCATGGGCCTTCTCGTCGGCGCGATGGACATTGCCACCGCGAACAACACCGTCGCCATCGTTATGGCAAACCCCATCGCCAAGGAAATGAGCGAGGAATACGGCATCACCCCGCGCAAGGCTGCGTCGATCCTCGACACGTTCTCCTGCATCTTTCAGGGCATCATCCCCTACGGCGCGCAGATGCTCGTTGCGATCTCCGCGGCGCACGAGCTGGGCTACGCCATCTCGGCGTTCGACATCATCCCAAACCTCTTCTACCCCTATCTTCTGGCGGTGAGCTCATTCTTCTTCATCATCGCGATCGACGGCAAAAAGAAAGCGTGACCAATGGTTGACCATAATCTGCTTCAGCGCAAAAAGCTCTTTCTTTTCGACCTCGACGGCACGCTGTACTTGGGCGACCGGCTTTTTCCCGGCGTCCGCGAGCTGCTCTCTGCCATCCGCGCACGCGGCGGGCAGTACCGCTTTCTGACAAACAACTCCTCGCGAAGCGTGGAGGCCTACGTGCAGAAGCTCACGCGCCTCGGCGTCGCGGCGGAGTCGGGCGATTTTCTCACCTCGGTCGACGCGCTCGTTCACTATCTCCGCGAGCACGACGGTCAAGACAAGCGCTATTATGTCTGCGGTACGGAGTCGATGAAATCACAGCTCCGCGCGGCTGGCCTTACCGTCGCAGAACGGCGTGAGGACGCGAACGCGCTCCTGATGGGCTTCGACACCGAGCTGACATTTCAAAAGCTGGAGGACGCCTGCATCCTGCTCGGTCAGGGCGTTCCCTACGTTGCGACAAATCCCGATTGGGTCTGCCCCACGGCCTACGGCTTCGTGCCCGACTGCGGGAGCGTGTGCGAAATGCTCTGGCGCGCGACATCCCGCCGCCCCATCGTCATCGGCAAGCCCGAACCACTGATGCCGCAGCTCGCAATGCTCGAGGCGGGCGTTTCCGCACAGGAAACGTTGCTCGTGGGCGACCGAATTTACACGGACATCGCCAGCGGCGCGAACGCGGGCATCGACACGCTGCTCGTTCTCTCGGGCGAGACGAAGGAAGAAGACCTTCCCACCTCTGACCCGCAGCCGACGTTCGTTCTGCCGGATGTCGCCGCGCTGCTAAACATCTTGGAATCTTAAAAAGGATGACCTATGGCAAACATCATCGAAATCCACGATTTTTCCGATCCCGCGCTCGACATCTACGCGCGCCTGACCGAAAACCAACTGCTCAATCGCGCGGACCCCGACAACGCACTCTTCGTCGCGGAAAGTCCGCTCGTCATCGGCCGCGCACTGGATGCGGGCTGTGAACCGGTGTCGTTCCTGATGGAGCGGCAGCATACGCAGGGCAAGGGGCGCGAAATTCTCGCCCGCTGCTGTCAAGATATTCCGGTTTACACCGCTGATGAATCCGTGCTGACACAGCTCACCGGCTTTCACCTGACGCGCGGCATGCTCTGCGCCATGCGGCGGCCGAAGCTCCAAAGCGTCGAGGACGTCTGCCGCGATGCGCGGCGCGTCGTCGTGCTCGAAAACGTGATGAATCCGACGAACATCGGCGCGATCTTCCGCTCCGCCGCCGCGCTCGGCATGGACGCGGTGCTGCTCACGACTGCGGGCAGCGATCCGCTCTATCGCCGCGCCTCGCGCGTCAGCATGGGAAATGTGTTCCTCATCCCGTGGACCTACCTGCCCGAAAGCGGCGACTGGACGCAGCTGCTGCGCGATCTCAGCTTTCGCACCGTCGCGATGGCACTGCACAACGACTCCGTACGGCTCGACGATCCGCGCCTTGCCGCCGAAGAAAAGCTTGCCATCGTCATGGGCACGGAGGGTGACGGGCTCGCGTCCTCGACCATCGCGAGCTGCGACTACACGGTCAGGATCCCGATGTACCACGGCGTCGACTCGCTCAATGTCGCCGCAGCGAGCGCCGTGGCGTTCTATGAGCTGGGACTTCCCCCGCTGAACGAAAAGAAGGACTGACATGCTGAACAATACTGGCTTCGACCTCTGGGCCGACGGCTATGACAAGAGCGTCGGCCTCTCCGACGAGAACGACCGCTACCCCTTTGCGGGCTACCGCGCCATGATGAACGCGCTCTATCAGCGCGTGCTCGCGCAGAGCGGGCATGACGTGCTGGATATCGGCTTCGGCACGGGCATACTGACCTCGCGGCTCTACGAGCAGGGCTGCCGCATCTATGGGCAGGACTTTTCCGCGCGCATGATCGAACTGGCGCAGGCAAAAATGCCGGACGCGCGGCTCTATCAGGGCGATTTTTCCAAAGGCCTTGTGCCCGAGCTTTGCGCACGGCAGTACGACGCCATCGTCGCGACCTACTCGCTCCACCACCTGACGGACACGCAGAAAATCGACTTTCTTCGCGCGCTTCTGCCGCTTTTGAATCAGGACGGCTGTCTTTTCATCGGCGACGTCGCCTTTCGCACGCGCGAAGAGCTCGAAGCGTGTCGAACTGCGGCAGGCGAGGATTGGGACTCAGATGAAATTTACTTCGTCTACGGCGAACTCCGTCCCCACTTCCCCACGCTGACGTTTGAATCCTTCTCCCACTGCACCGCACTCCTGACGCTGCGAAAATAATTTCCCTGGAAATATGATAAAAAGCCTCTGTATGGTCAACCCATACAGAGGCTTTTCTGTGAAGCATTATTCCTTTTCAGTCGTTCAAATGGTCGAGAATCGCCGCAATCAGCTGCTCCTTGCCCGTGCCCTTTTCGGCAGAGAACGGAATAACGAGCTCATCGTCGCGCAAACTCAGCGTCTCGCGAATTTGGGCAAGATTCGGCTCGATCTCGCGCGCTTTGAGCTTGTCGAGCTTGTTCGCCACGATCACGACGGGACAGCCCGTCTGCACGAAGTAGTCGTGCATCGTCACGTCGTCCGCCGTCGGCTTGTGCCGCGCGTCGACGATCTGCACACCGAGGTGAATGAGCCCCGCAGACTGGAAATAGTTTTCCATCAGCTTGCCCCAGCGGTCGCGCTCGGTCTTGGAGACCTTGGCGTAGCCGTAGCCCGGCAGGTCGACGAGGTAGAGCTTGCCGTCGATCTTAAAGTAGTTGATCTGCGAGGTCTTGCCCGGGGACGCACCCACGCGGGCAAAGTTCTTGCGGTTGACGAGCCGGTTGATGACGGACGATTTGCCGACGTTCGACCGCCCCGCAAACGCGAGCTGCGGCATCCCGTCGCGCACGAACTGCTTTTCTGACGCCGCCGAGAGGATGAATTCGACCTTGTTGAAGTTGATCGCCATGGTTTTCGTTTCCTTTCAGCTCATTTCGCCCGCACGCAGCGCGCTGTGCGCGCTCTCCTGCACGGGAGGAAGATAGCTCTCGTGCGCGGCAGCGGTGCATTTTTCGGGCAGCACCAGCGCCTCGGCAAAGACGGCGTCCACCGTCTCGACCGGTACAAAGCGCAGCTTTTCGCGCACCAGCGGGTCGATCTCGTCGAGGTCCTTTTCATTCTCCTTCGGGAGAATGACCGTATGTACGCCCGCGCGCAGCGCGCCCATTGTCTTTTCGCGCAAACCCCCGATGGCGAGCACACGGCCGCGCAGCGTGATCTCGCCCGTCATGGCGACATCGCGGTGTACCGCCTGCCCCGTCAGCGCGGAGAGCACCGCTGTCGCGATGGCGATACCGGCGCTGGGTCCGTCCTTGGGGATGGCTCCCTCAGGGAAGTGGATATGGATGTCCTTCGTCTTGTTGAAGTCCGGCGCGATGCCGAGCTCCTGCGCCCGCTGGCGCAGGCACGAGAGCGCCGCGCGGCAGCTCTCCTGCATCACGTCGCCCAGGTTGCCCGTGAGCTCGACCTTGCCGCTGCCATCCATCACGCCGACCTCGACGGGCAGAATTTCGCCGCCCACCTCGGTCCACGCAAGGCCGTTCACCACGCCGACAAGGTCCTTTTCGGGAATCTTCTCCTGTGCAGCACGCGGCGCACCGAGGAAGTCCTTGATGTTCTTCTCTGTCACGGCGACTCGCTTTACATCGCTTGTAGCAAGCTGCATTGCCGCCTTGCGGCAGATCTTGCCGAGCTGACGCTCAAGCGAGCGCACGCCGCTCTCGCGCGTGTAGAGCGCGATGGCCGCGCGGATGGCGCTCTCGTCCACGCGCAGGCTCGAGGCCGTCAGCCCGTTGGCCTGACGCTCCTTGGGCAGCAGGTGCCGCTGCGCGATCTGCACCTTCTCCTCGTCCGTATAGCTGGGAATCTCAATAATTTCCATGCGATCGAGCAGCGGACGCGGAATGGTGTCAAGCGTGTTGGCCGTCATGATGAACATGACGCGGCTCAGATCGACGGGAATTTCAAGGTAGTGGTCGCGGAAGGCATAATTCTGTTCGCTGTCGAGCACTTCTAAAAGCGCCGACGCGGGGTCACCGCGCCCGTCGCTGCCCATCTTGTCGACCTCGTCGAGCACGAGCAGAGGATTCATCGAACCGCTGCGGGAAATAGCCTCGATGATGCGGCCTGGCATCGCGCCGATGTAGGTCTTGCGGTGGCCGCGGATATCCGCCTCGTCACGCACGCCGCCGAGCGACAGCCGCGCGACCTTGCGGTTCATCGCCTTGGCGACCGACAGTGCGATTGACGTCTTACCGACGCCCGGAGGACCGACAAGACATAAAATCTGTCCCTTCGCCTCGGGGTTGAGCTGGCGCACGGCGATGAACTCTAAAATGCGCTCCTTGACCTTCTGCAAGCCGTAGTGGTCGCGGTCAAGAATCTTGCGCGCAGCGTCTACGCTGGCGCGCTCCTTCGTCTCCTCGCCCCAGGGCATTTCCATGCAGGTGTCGAGATAGTTGCGCAGCACACTCGCCTCGGCGCTGCCGAACGGCTGCTTGGCGAGCTTGTCCACATCTTTCAGCAGCTTGCGCTCCACTTCTTCGCTCAGGTGCGCCTTGCTGATCTTCTCGCGGTACTCGTCGAGTTCTTCGTCCTCCCCGCCCTCACCGATCTCGTTCTGTAAGACCTTGATCTGCTCGCGTAGGACAAAATCCTTCTGAATTTTTCCGACGCGGGAGCGGACCTTGCTTTCAATGTCCTGCTCCATGGCGGTAACTTCGATCTCACGGCGCAGAATCTCGTTCATGCGCTGCAATCTCGGCAGCGGGCGCAGCTCGTCGAGGATATCCTGTTTGTCCTGATAGCGCAGGTTGAGCTGCTGGGCAATAAAATCGGCCAGATAGCCGGGATCGTTCGTCGACAAAATGGCGGCGTAGACATCGTCCGGCAATTTCTGCGCGAGCTCGGCATATTCCGTCACGCTGGCGTAGGTCTGGCGCAGCATCGCCTCCGTCCGCTTGCTATGGCGCGAGGTGGCCGGCTCATCGATGAGCTCGACCTGCGCCTGCAAAAACGGCTCGCGCTGCCACAGCCGCTTGAGGCGGGCGCGGCACGCGCCCGCCATCATCACGCGCAGCACGCGGTCGGACACGCGCAAGATCTGCGTCACGCGCGCGACCGTGCCGATCTCGTACAGGTCTTTTTCCTCCGGCTGCTCCACGCCGATCTCGCGCTGGGTGACGAGAAAGATCTCCTCCCCGTTTTCCATGGCGCGCTCAAGCGCGTGCACAGAGATCGGACGCTCGAGGTCAAAGCTCGTGTTCATGCGCGGGAACACATTGAGCCCGCGCATGGCGATGACCGGAAGATTTTTTGTTACAGGTTCCATGGGGTTTCTCCTTATGAAGCGGAGTCTGCCGGCAGCGACGGCTGCGGCGCCTCCCCTTCTTTTTCTGTGCGGTGGGAAATTTTCGGCTGTTCCGTCCCCTCCACGCAGCCCGGCGTGATGGTCACGCGGTCGATCGTGCGGTCGGACGGGATGTCGTACATCACGTTCATCAGCAGACCCTCCATTACCGCGCGCAGGCCGCGCGCGCCGATCTTGCGCTCGATGGCCTTGTCGGCGATCGCTTCAAGCGCCTTGGGCTCGAACGTGAGCTCGGCGTCGTCGTAAGAAAACAGCTTTTGATACTGCTTGACGAGCGCGTTTTTCGGCTGGGTCAGAATTTTGACAAGGTCGTCGCGCGTCAGCGCGTCGAGCGCCGTGATGACCGGCAGTCTGCCGACCAGCTCGGGAATGATGCCGAACTTCAAGATATCGTGCGGCTGCACCTCGCGTAAAATCTTGCTTTCATCCACGTCGTTTTTGCTCTTGAGCTCCGCGCCGAAGCCCATCGACTTGCGGTCGAGACGGCTCTCGATGATCTTCTCGATGCCCTCGAACGCGCCGCCGCAGATGAAGAGGATGTTGTGCGTGTCGATCTGGATGAACTCCTGATGCGGGTGCTTGCGGCCGCCCTGCGGCGGGACGTTGGCAACCGTGCCCTCGACGATTTTCAGCAATGCCTGCTGCACGCCCTCGCCGGAGACGTCGCGCGTGATGGAGGTGTTCTCGCTCTTGCGGGCGATCTTGTCGATCTCGTCGACATAGATGATTCCGCGCTCGGCGAGCTCCACGTCGTAATCCGCCGCCTGAAGCAAGCGGAGCAGAATGTTTTCCACATCGTCGCCGACGTAGCCCGCCTCGGTGAGGGTCGTCGCGTCCGCGATAGCGAACGGCACCTTCAGAATGCGGGCAAGCGTCTGGGCAAAGAGCGTCTTGCCGCTGCCGGTGGGGCCGAGGAGCAGGATGTTGCTCTTTTGCAGCTCCACCTCGTCGTCGCCGCCGAAGAAGATGCGTTTATAGTGGTTGTAGACGGACACGGACAGCGCGACCTTGGCCGCCTCCTGCCCGATGATATACTGGTCGAGCACCTCGCGAATTTCGCGCGGCGTGGGGATGGAGTCGGGCGCTTCCAGCTCGTCGTGCGGCTCATAGCCGTCCTCCAGCACGTCCATGCACAGGCGGACGCACTCATCGCAGATGCGCACGCCCGGCCCCTGGATCATGCGGTGCACTTCGTGCTCGCTCTTGCCGCAGAACGAGCAGCGAAGCTCTTTTTTCCTATCTTCACTCATAAGTCAAACTGTCCTTATCTCTTGTAAATGACCTTGTCCACAAGGCCGTAGGCCTGCGCCTCATCCGCCGTCATCCAGTGGTCGCGCTCGGAGTCGAGCTTGACCTGCTCGGGCGTCTTGCCGGTGTTCTCGGCCAGGATCTTATTCAAGCGCTGCTTGATGCGCAGGAAGTGCTCCACGTCGCTCTCCATATCCGTGACCTTGCCCTGCGTACCGGCGGAGGGCTGGTGGATCATAATCTCCGCGTTCGGCAGCGCAATGCGCTTGCCCTTGGCGCCGGACGAGAGCAGGAACGCGCCCATGCTGGCGGCGAGGCCGACGCAGATGGTGGACACGTCGCACTTGATATACTGCATCGTGTCGTAGATCGCCATGCCGGCCGTCACACTGCCGCCGGGGGAGTTGATATAGAGCTGGATGTCCTTGTCGGGGTCCTTGGCCTCGAGGAATAAAAGCTGCGAAACGATCAGGCTCGCGGTCGCATCGTTGACCTCTTCGCCGAGGAAAATGATGCGGTCTTCCAGAAGGCGGGAGAAAATATCGTAAGAGCGCTCGCCGCGGTTGGTCTGTTCAATGACGTAAGGGACTAAACTCATCTTGGTAACCTCCTTGTTCATACCCTGTTCAAAAAATTGGTATGTACACAATCAACCACAAATGGCAGGCATTTGTGGTTGATCGTCGTTTCTATCTATTATGGCCGCTTTGCCGATTATTCAGCCTTTTCTTCTTCCTTCTTGGCGGACTTTTTGGCAGCGGTCTTCTTGGCGGGCTTTTCCTCGCCTTCAGCGGCTTCGCCCTCGGCTTCCTTCTTGGGAGCCTTCTTCTTTTCGATCTTCGCGCTGTCCACGACGACGCTGATGGCCTTGTCGCGGATGATCTGCGTGCGGACGGACATGGCGTCAAGATACTTCTTGAGCTCGTTGACGTCCATGCTGTACTTCTCAGCAAGGTCGTTGTACTGCTTTTCGACCTCCTCGTCGGTGGCCTCGAGCTTCTCTTCCTTGATGATGGCGTTCACGGCAAGATCCATGCGCACCTGACGGGTCGCGGGCTCCTTGCCCTCCTCCAGGAACTTGGCTTCATCCATGTTGGTCATCTTGCAGTACTGGTCATAGGGGATGCCCTGAGACTGTAAGCGCTGCTTGAACTCCTCGAGGAAGCGGGCGCACTGCTCATCGATGAGCGCATCGGGGATGTCGCACTCGATGTTCGCGGCGACCTTCTCCATCAGCTCGTTCTCGACGGCATACTTGGCGGACTGCTCGCGCTGCTCGGTGATCTCGCGCTTGATGCTGTCCTTGAGCTCCTTGAGCGTGTCGTACTCGGACACGTCCTTGGCAAAGTCGTCATCAAGCTTGGGAAGCTCCTTGCACTTGATCTCCTTGGCCTTGACGTGGAAGACGACCTTCTTGCCGGCGAGATCCTTGTGATAATCCTCGGGGAAGGTGATGTCGAGATCCTTCTCTTCGCCGGCCTTCATGCCGATGACCTGATCCTCAAAGCCGGGGACGAAGCTGCCGGAGCCGAGCTCGAGCTCGTAATTCTCGCCCTTACCGCCCTCGAACGCTTCGCCGTTGTCGAAGCCCTCGAAGTCGATGACGGCGATGTCGCCCTTCTTGGCCTTGCGGTCGACAGAGACGAGGCGGGCGTTGCGCTCGGCCATCTCATTGAGGCGCTCCTTGACATCGTCGGCGCTGACCTTGATCTCTTCCTTCTCAGCCGTCAGGCCCTTGTACTCGCCGAGCTTGACCTCGGGATACACGGCAACGGTCGCCTTGAAGGTGAAGCCGTTCTCGTCGATCTTGTCGTCCACGATCTCGATCTCGGGATAGCCGACAACATCGAGGCCGCTCTGGCCGATGGCCTGCGTATATGCCTCGGGCAGGGCGATGTCAACGGCATCGCTGTAGAAAACGCCCGCGCCGTAGAGCTTTTCGATCATCTTGCGGGGGGCCTTGCCGGGGCGGAAGCCGGGAATGCTGAGCTTATTGCGAGCCTTGGCGTAGGCCTTGGCAACGGCGGCTTCAAATTCCTCCGCGCCGACCTCGACGGTCACCGCGACTCTGCTCTTTTCCAGCTTTTCAACATTTTTGACAGTCATGATTTCTTTTTCCTCCGTTTAACATCAGATAATGATGCTTTTGCAAAGTGGAATTATACCATAGCTTCCTCAAAATTTCCACCCTTTTTTGCATCAATTTATGTCTTAATTGCAAATTTTTACAGGCTGAAAGGCGACATAATCCGCCGCGATCAGCGCATATTCGGTTTTTTCGCGCATCCCCTCGAACGCGCGGCGGTGCGTGTAGCCGTGCAGATGCCCGTAATAGCAGCGCTCGACCTCGTATTTGTCGAAAAGCTCGAGCATCTCGGGACACTTGTAGCCCTGATAGATGGGCGGATAGTGCAGAAAGCAGTAGATGGGCTTCCCCTCCGCCGCCTTGAGCGACGCTTCAAGCCGCAGCGCCTCGCGCGCGAGCATCTTGCCCGTGTGCGTCCCCGCGGCGTCCTCTTCATAAAACCAGCCGCGCGTGCCGCAGATGGCGTGGTCGCCGTAGAAAAAGGCGTTGTTGTAGAGGATATCGAGCGTTGTGATGTCGTGCTCGGCGAAGAACTTCTTCATCTTCGACGCCGTGCCCCACCAGTAGTCGTGATTGCCCTTTAAGAGAATTTTTCTCCCCGGCAGCGCGTCGATGAACTGAAAATCCGGCAGCGACTGCTCGAGCGACATGCCCCACGAGATATCCCCCGCGATGACGATAACGTCGTCATCGTTCAGCTTGGAAAAATTCTCCTGAATGCGCTCGACATAGTTCGCCCATTTGGGGCCGAACACATCCATCGGCTTGTTCGTACCGAGCGATAAGTGCAGGTCGCCAATCGCGTATAATGCCATCGCGTGCCTCCCTTCCAAAGTCAGATCAAAATGCGTTAGCGATGTAGCGGATGCGTGTTTTGCCCGCGCTATGGCGCACATCGGTGTAGACCTCCGCCACGTCGAAGCGGGCGGGCACGTCCAGCTCACGCTCGCTTAAATACAGTAGCGCCGCAGCGCGCAGCTTCTCCTGCTTTTTCGCCGTGACATACTCGCGCGGCGCACCGTACTGCAAATTTGTGCGCAGCTTCACCTCGACGAACAGCAGCACGCCGTCCTTCTCGGCGATGAGGTCGATCTCGCCGAAGCGGCAGCGCCACTCTCGTTCCACGATGCGGCAGCCGCGCTCGCTCAGATACTTTTCGACCAGCGCCTCGCCCCAGTCGCCGTCCTGCTTCGTGCTCATCGCCGCGCCTCCCACTTTTTGAGGAACGTCATGCGGTGCACGGGGCTCGGGCCGTACTGATCGAGCATCTGGTAGTGGAGCTTTGTGCCGTAGCCCTTGTGCCTGGCGAACTGATACTCGGGATACATCGGGTCGAGCACTTCGACCACATAATGGTCACGGCTGACCTTCGCCAGCACGCTCGCCGCGGCGATGGATAAGCTCGCGCCGTCCCCGCCGACGATGGTCTCGTGCGTCGTGGTGATCTTTGCCGACGCGCCGTGGTCGCGGTTGCCGTCGATGAGCGCATAGTCCGCTGGGATTTGCAGCGCATCGATGGCGAGCTGCATCGCCTTCATGCGTGCGCTCAAAATATCCGTTGCGTCGATCTCCTTCTCGTCGACGGACGCGATGGCGTAGGCGACGGCTTTTTCACAGATGACAGGAAACAGCGCCTCGCGCTTTTTCTCCGCCATCTTCTTGGAGTCATTCAGCCCCTCGATCTCACAGCCCTCCGGCAGGATGACGGCGGCGGCGTACACAGGGCCCATCAGCGGCCCCGCGCCCGCCTCGTCCACGCCGCAGACGGATGAAAAGCCCGCGGCGCGGGCTTTGTCCTCGTAGTGTAGGTTGACGCTCATGTGCGCTCGCCCTCCGGCGGGAATTCGAGCGTAAAGCGGCCGAGCTTGCCGCCGCGGAACTCGTCGAGCAGGATACGGCTCATGCGCTCGGTGTCGACCTCGCCGCCGGAGATCAGAAAGCCGCGCTTGCGCCCCGCCTTTTCGAGCAGTGCATAGCCGTCGTCCTCTTCCGAAACGGTGAGCTTGTAGCGCTCCTCGATGGCCTTGGGATAATTTTTGCCGAGGTAATCCATCAGGCGCATGGCGAGCTCCTCGATATCAACGACCTCGTCGCGGATCGCACCGGTGAAGGCTAAACGCACGCCGACGCTGCTGTCCTCAAATTTCGGCCACAGGATGCCTGGCGTATCAAGGAGCTCGAGCGTCTTGTCGACCGGCACCCACTGCTTCGTGCGCGTGACGCCGGGGCGGTCCTCCGCCTTGGCACTCTTGCGGCCGGAGACCTTGTTGATAAACGTCGACTTGCCAACGTTCGGGATGCCGAGTACCATCACGCGCAGCACGCGGCCGAGCTGGCCCTTGGCCTCGTAAGAGGCGATCTTATCGCGCAGCAGCGTGCGCACGGCGGAAGAAAACTGCTTCACGCCCCCGCCCTGCTTCGCGTCCGTTTCGATGACGGCGCAGCCGAGCGAGCGGAAATACGCCGCCCACTTTTTCGTCATCTCAGGGTCGGCCTGATCGACGCGGTTCAAAACGATCAAACGGGGCTTGCCCGCCGTCAGTTCGTCCACATCGGGGTTGCGGCTGCTCATCGGGATGCGCGCGTCCAGAATTTCGCACACGGCGTCCACGTTGCCGAGCTCCGCCGTGATCATGCGGCGGGTCTTGGTCATGTGCCCCGGGAACCAGCTCAGAGAATCCAACTGCATTTGCTCGTCCCCCTTTACTGCAAAAGGCCGATGCGGCCAAACTCGCGCTGCTCGGTCAGATAGTCGCGTCCCGGGAAGACGAGGAACACCGCCTTGCCGATCAGAAGGCGCGTGTCCACCGTGCCGAGCGAAGAATCGCGGCTGTCGTTCGAGTGGTTGCGGTTGTCGCCCATAAGGAACACCTCGCCCTCCGGCACGGTGAGCGGGAACACGGTGCCCTCTTCGCGATAGGTGTAGTCGTTGATGTAGTCCTCGTCCAGAAGCTCGCCGTCCACATAGACCTGACCCAAGTTAAAGTCGATGTCCACGGTCTGGCCCGCGGTGGCGATGACGCGCTTGACGATGGGCTTCGAGTCAAAGGTCTCCTTGCGCGCGATGACGATATCGCCGACCTGATAGTCGCCGCAGAGCAGCGAGTTGATGACGAGAAGCCGGTCGCCGTCCTGCAGCGTCGGGATCATTGACGGGCCGGAAACGCCCATCAGCCGCACAAGAAACGTAAACACCAGCACAACGACCAGCAGCGCCGAGACGAGAGACGAGACCGTCTCATACACGTCGCGTCCGGGGATCTTTTCCACGATCTCCTCCTGCGGCTGCTCGCTGATCTCCATTTTCTGATCAAATTCGTCCATTTCGGTCTCCTAAACCCAGCGCCGCGCAGCGGCGGACTAACAGTCTCCCTCTGCGGCAAAATGCGCCTGATTTTCTAATGTATTATTGTAGCACGCTTTTTGAAAAAGGCAACAAAAAAAGCATGGCGGAAACGCCATGCTTTTTTGTTCTCAAAGAATCTGCCTTACAGCTTCTCGCGGATCTTGGCAGCCTTACCGACGCGGCCGCGCAGGTAATACAGCTTGGCGCGGCGAACATCTCCGCTGCGCACGGTCTCGACCTTCTCGATGAGTGGGGAGTGGATGGGGAACACCTTCTCGACGCCGACGCCGTAGGCAAGACGACGAACGGTGAAGGTCTCCTCAAGACCGCCGTGCTTCTTCGCGATGACGATGCCCTCGAAGACCTGGATACGCTCGCGGGAGCCTTCCTTGATCTTGACATGAACGCGGACGGTATCGCCGACGTTGATGACGGGCATTTCCTTTTTCAGCTGCTGGGATTCGAGCTCTTTGATGAGATCCATGGATATTTTCCTCCTATTTATAGGCGTTCTTGACCGCTTTTCTTCGGCGCTGTCGGGACTCTTTCACCCGCGCACGGCAGAGGACCGCCCTTTTCAAGCTATGGTAGCATATCACATCCCCAACGGGAATGCAAGCATTATTTGCAAAAACACGGCAGAAATCAGCGGAAAACGTTCATTTCCGCGTCGTAGACCTCTTTTCGGCGCACGCGAACAAAGTCCGGCGCGATCTCCGGCAGGTGCCGCGCGACCGCCGCGCCGATCAGCGCGGGGTTGAGGCCCGGGTCCTGCGCGGCGACGACCGCATCGGCGAGGATCACGCCCTCCCCCTCCGTCAGCGTGAGCGAGCGGATGAGCGGCGCAATGTTGAGCTCGGTCATGCCCTTGTACTTCGTGCGCTTTTCGACAAAGATCTCCTCCTGCGTAAAAAACTCGCGGATGTGCTCGCACGCACCCTCGGGCACGCCGTTGTCGTATTCCATTTCGAGCTGCGCGCGCAGGTTGACCATCTCGCGCACGGGGCGCGTCACGCTATAGCAGTCCAGCACGCGAAGGCCCGCGGGCATACCGGTGTTCAGTGCCTCGGCCACACCCTCGTCCGTGCTGTCCTCCACACTTTCAAAGTCCAGAATTTCGCAGTCGCTCGACTGCCCCACGGGCAGCGGCAGCACGATGGACAAAATGGGGTGCGGGTGGAAGCCGTTGGAGTGCTTGATAGAAAGGCCCGCGCGCGGGAACACGCGCTGGAACGTGCGCATCACGTCAAGATGCGAAATGTAGGACGCCTGATGCTCCTTGACAAAAACCAGCCGCAATTTAGACATCGCATTTCCCTCCCACCAGGCAGTTTGCGCCGCAGGCGTTGCAGTGCGTGCGGCAATCCGGCGTCGTCACACCCTCATAGCTCAGCGCGTGCTCGCGCTTCAAATACCCCGGTGCAACGCCGCAGGAGATCATGCTCCACGGCAGAATTTCATCCTCGCTGCGGCGGCGGTTGGCGTAAAAGTGCGGGTCAAGACCGCACTCCTCAAAGGCCTCCATCCAGCGGCTCAGATCAAAATAGTCCTCCCACGCGCTGAGCGTTTCACCCTTGCGCCACGCGGTCTCGATGACCTTGCCGAGCCGGCGGTCGCCGCAGGAGATGACCGCCTCCATAAAGCTCGTGGGCGAGGGGTGCCAGTTGTACGTGACGGACTTGGTGTTCATCGCCTCGCGCAGGAGCTTGACGCGGCGCTCGTACTCTTCAATGGGGATCTGCGGCTCCCACTGGAACGCCGTGTGCGGCTTTGGCACGAACCACGAGGTCGAAACCGTGATGCGCACGCCGCGCGTCTTGTTGAGTGCGCTTTCGCGCCAGGCGTGCATGACATGGGCCGCGATGTCGGCAATGCCGAGCACGTCCTCGTCCGTCTCGGTCGGAAGGCCGAGCATAAAGTAGAGCTTGACCGCGCTGTATCCGCCCGCGAACGCGCGGCGGCAGGATTCGAGCAGATCTTCCTCCGTGAGATTTTTGTTGATGGCGTCGCGCAGTCTCTGCGTGCCCGCCTCGGGGGCAAAGGTAAGGCCGGTCTTTCTGCCCTTTTGCAAGCGCTCCATCAGCGCCATGGAGAAGTTGTCCGCGCGCAGCGACGGCAGCGCAAGCGTCACGTGCCGCTGGGCGCAGAAGTCCTCTAAGTCGTCGCACAGCTCGACAAGGTGCGGATAGTCGGACGTCGAGAGCGACGAGAGCGTCATATCCTGATAGCCCGAGTCCTCGACGGCTTCAACGGCGTAGCCGCGCAGCAGCTCCTCCGAGCGGTTGCGCACGGGACGGTAGACATACCCCGCCTGACAGAAGCGGCAGCCGCGGATGCAGCCGCGAAACAGTTCGAGCGACACACGGTCCTGCACGATCTCGGTCGAGGGAACGATGGTCTTGGTCGGATAGTAGGCCTTGTCCATGTCCCGCATGATGCGCTTTAGGACGACCTTGGGCGCACCCTCGTTTGCCGTGATGGACTTGACCGTGCCGTCGTCGTTGTAGGCAACGTCGTAAAGGCTCGGCACATAGACGCCCGGGATCTGCGCAGCGCACACGAGAAACTCGTGCTTGCTCCAGCCCTCTCGCCGCGCCTGACGGTGCAGCTCGATGAGCTCGACATCCATCTCCTCGCCCTCGCCGATAAGAGCAAGATCGATAAAATCCGCGATGGGTTCGCAGTTGTACATCGCCGTGCCGCCCGCGACAACGAGCGGTGTGAGCGCCGTGCGTTCGCTCGCGTGCAGCGGCACGCCTGCTAAGTCCAGCATGTCGACCATCGCGGGGAACGCCATCTCATAGCCAATGGAAAAGGCGATGATGTCAAAATCCTTGATCGGGTCAAACGATTCGAGCGCGTAGAGCGGGATGTTCGCATTTCGCATCTCCTGCTCCATGTCGCCCCAGGGGGCGAAGCAGCGCTCGCACCACACGCCCTCAATATTGTTCATCACACTGTACAGAATGCGCATGCCGAGGTTCGACATGCCGATCTCATAGGTATCGGGGAAGCAGAAGGCGACGCGCGTGTCGACCTTGCTTTTATCCTTCATAATGGCGTTGAATTCCCCGCCGACATAGCGTGCGGGCTTCTGCACGCGGGGCAAAATGCGTTCCAATCTCTTATCCACAAAAGTTCTCCTCTGAAGTAAGCAAAAATAAAAAGCCGAAAATGGGCACAAACATCCATTTTCGGCTATTCTACACTTTTATTGCGAGACGCGCAAGTCTCAGTTCTTTGAGCGCGCTTAAAAGCAGTGCCAGTGCGGCAAAAATAACAAGCGCGCCGCCGCGCGTCTGCACATAGAGATACACTACCCCGCCCAGCAGCGCGAGTGAACAGAGAACGCCCGCAAGCGCCGCGACCGCGTCGCCCACGAGCGGACCGAACAGCGCTGAGATCGCAAGGTCCAGCGCGTGCGCCCCGTCGAGCGGCGGGATGGGCAGCAGGTTGAACGCGCAGAGCAGAATGTGCGCGCCAGCGAAGACGAAGCCCTCCACCCACACATAGTGCAGCGAAAACCACGCCGTCAGAACGCCGCAGACGAGGTTCATGCCGCAGCCCGCGAGCGTGACGGCAAGCTCACGCCCGTAAGAGAGCCTTTGCGCTCCGCGCGCGTGCAGCACCGCGCCAAACGCGCTGAGACGCAGCCCCTCGATGGGCACGTGGAATGCCCGCAGCGCCAGAAGATGCCCGCACTCGTGCAGCGCGGCGGCCAGCAAAATCGAGAGCACGATCGTCAGCGGGCTCACGATGGCCGCGAGCAGAATGAGCAGCCAGAAGCTCCACGAAACGTGGAGCCCGCGTTCAGGGAACCGCATAGTAAACGGGGTTCAGATACTCTTCCCCGTCGTGCACCTCAAAGTGGAGGTGCGAGCCCGTGGCGTTGCCGGTCGAGCCAACTTTAGCGATCGCATCGCCCTTTTTGACACTCTGTCCCGCGCTCGCGGTGATGGCGCTACAATGGGCGTAGAGCGTTGAAAATCCGCCCTCGTGGTTGACCGTCACATAGTTGCCGAGGATATTGCTCTCCCCCACCGTGCCGACGGTGCCGTCGGCAAAGCAGGCGACGGAGGCGCCCTCCTCGCCCGCGATGTCCATGCCGTAATGGAAGCACTCGCCCGCGCCGTTCGGGTCGTCGCGCCAGCCGAACGGCGATGTCACCGTGCCGGACAGCGGCGTCGTGTACGAAAAGCCTAAAATGCGCTGCTCGCCCACGGCGAGTGCGGGCAGCTCCCGCGCGCTCGTGAGGTCGGAGACGTCCTGCTCCGAGACCGTCATGCCGATCAGATTGCCCGAGACCTCCTGCGCCTTGCTCTCGCCGCCAAACACCGCGACATAGGCCTCCGACAGCGAATCGCCCCAGTCCTGCTCGCCGGATGCCGCACGCCCGACCGCGGAAAACGCCGAGATGAAGTCCGCGTCGCGCACCAGCCACTGCCCCAGCGTCCCGCGCAGCGCGCTTAAGTTCCCCGGCATCAGCAGCTTGAGGCCAATAAGCGCCACAAACAGCGCCCCGCAGACGATGAGCTGCACCCAAAGCCGCGGCACTCCCATCTCCTTGCCGCGAGACACGCGCGATGTGCGCGTTCGCGGCGCAACGCGCTTCCCGCTCCCACTGTATGTTGTCCACTGCCGCCGCTTCTTCATGCCGCCCGCCTCCCGTCCATTTCTGCCATAGCCTATGTGGACGAGGAGAAAAAAATACCTCCGCCATGTAGCGGAGGTACTTGAGGCCATTTTATTCTTCCATTTTATATGCCGCGTAGACGTTTCTTCTTGTAAAGTCAGTTACCTTGCCAAACATGACGTCCGGCAGCTTTGTGACAGCGTCCTCGGCCTTGGCGCTCGCATCGATGAGACCGTTTTCGCGGCAGTAGGACATTGCGCCGTCGTAAGGGCTGGCCTTGCCGGTCTTTCGCAGCTGGGCGACGCGGCGGGAGATGGCCTCGTCGTGCGGCGCGAGCAGCATCGCGAGCTCGCCGACGGTCATTTTATCGTCAAGACGCAGCTTGTTGTCGGTAAAGACGATGGCGCGCGTCTTTGAGAGCGCGGCGAGCTTTTCAAACAGCGGATCGTCGCGCCCGACATCCGTAAACGGGCTCTCCTCCATCAGCTCGCCCACGCTGACAACACGGTAGCCGTACTCCTTAAGAAGCGCGAGCTGCTTGCCCAGCGCGAACGCGACCGGCGTGCGCTTGGCCATGTTGTAGCCGTCCTTCTGGAAGATGATCTGTCCGCAGAAGAAGTCCGGGTCCTTTTCGAGCGCCTTGCGCATCGGCTCGACCATCGCGTCGATCTCCGCCTGAAGCGCCGCCTCAGGGTCCTCGTGCGTCGAGGGCAGCCAGCCCGCGCCATCGAACGACGCGGCCATATACTGGTACCCCATGCGCTCGTAGACGTCGTAACTCGTGAAGCCGCCCGCCATCTTGTCGACATAGTGCGGCGGGCGCGCGAGCGTGAGCGTATAGCCGTAGCGCTCACGCATCAGCGTGTCGAGGCGCGTCAGGTCCGCGACCGCGGCGTCAAAGCCAGGCAGGTACTCGCGCGCGCCGTAGACAAACGGCTTTTTGCCGAAGATGATGTGGCGGTAGCCGTGGTTTGTGATCTGATGGCCCTCGTCGAGCATGCGGCGGATCAGGCGGTCGTTGTGCACGGCTCCGCCCTTGTCGTCGCAGTGGATATCGGGGTAGTGGTCGAATTTGACGCCGCCCCACGCCGCGCTGCCGAGCTTGCCCGCCTCGTCGGGGTAGTTCTCGCTCGTGTCGCCGATGACGTCGAAGCTGCCCTTTGCGCCGTACTGCGCGAGCGTGTCGAGCAGCACATCCGTCAGTGTTTTGCCTTCAAAGCGGTCAGGCGATGCGGGAAGGCCCATCGGGCCGTCGTCAAACGTCATCGCGCAGATGCGCTCGCCCGTCTTCACGCGCTCGATGCGGCGCGTGTAGCCGACGTAGTGCTTTTCCGCGGGCGTGATGATCTTCTTGACGATCTTCTTTCCCTTTTTGCCGAGTTTAACGATCCATGACATGCCATCCATCCTCCCTGGTGGTAAAGTCCTGCAAGGCGCATTTTACTGTAAAGAGCATTCCATTTACTCGTCTTTTTACGCCTGCGTTTGTCTTCTCTCTTTTGGTCTTCTGGCTTCTCGCTACGCACATTGCGCGGCCACGGCGGCCTTCGACCTGCTTCGCGCCCCGCAGGAGCGCTGCCTTGACGGCGGAAAGCGACAGTTCGTCCGCTTCCAGCACCGTCACGCCGCCGCCGACCTCTTCTGGCACGTGTGCGTCGCTGCCCGCAGTGACGGGTTTTTTCCATTTTTGCGCCAGCTCGCGCGCCATGGCGTTGGCGCTCTTGTTCTTGCGGTCGGCACGGCTGTTCCAAATTTCGACGCCGTCAAGCCGGCTCATCACATCGTCGAGCCGGTTCGCGTCTGTGCTGTGCTCAAAGGGATGCGCGATGACCGCCAGCCCGCCCTGTGCGTGAATGGCCGTGACCGACTCGGAAAACTTCCTCGTTTCGATGGGTTCTCTCACAAAGAGACCCAGCAGATGCCCGCGCTCGGTCGAAACCTCGGTCGCGGGGATGACGAGAAAATTGTCGAATTCCGGAACCTCGTCCAGCACGCGGTCGTGGTCGCAGATGGCGACACCGTTCAGCCCGCGCTCGCGCGCAAGCGCAACGATCTCGCTCAGGCTCATGCAGCCGTCGAACGACCGCTCGGAATGAATGTGCAGATCGAGCCGCAGCTCCATGATCCTCTCCCCTTTCTCAGCGCTCAAACAGGCTCTTTTTAAGGTATGCGCGCATGACCTTGCCATCGCCCTTGGCGCCCAAGGCCTCTTTCGCCGTGAAGAAATCGCCGAGACCGCGCAGGCCCTCCTTGACGCGGCCCGCCTTCAGATAGCTCAGCGCGGCAACCGTGTCGTTGAGGAAAAAGCGCATTTTTACACCCGTCCGGTAGTCCTTCGCCGTGTAGGTGACTTGCCCGCCCTGCGCGGCCTGCGCGTAGTGCGCGACGATGGGACTCTGCGCCGCCTCCGTCATCGGGAAACTGCCCCACACACGGGGATTGACCTCTAAAATGCAGTCGCCCTTAAATTCAACCATCGCAAGGCCTGTAAAGTGAAACGACTTGATAAGTTTGTACGCCTCGTCGATCATTTTTTCATCATAAAAGCTCTCGCAGCAGGTCGACGGCCCGCCCGTGATGGGATACTCGCGCACGCGGCGGTGGCACAGCGCGCCGAGCAGCTCGCTCTCGCGGCCGAGCAGCAGGCTCACGCCCGCGCCCGCGCCCGTGATCTTCTGCTGCACGATGGGGCTCGGGTCGTAGCGCTGCATCTTTTCCATGATGACGTTGAATTCCGCCTCGTTGTTCGCCACGGCGTAGCGGTCGGCAGCCTTGAGGCCGAACTTCTCCCCGCAGTGCGGCTTGACGACGACAGGATAGCTCTCCGGCGTGCCGTCGTACTCGCGCGGCACAGGAATGCCAAGCTCCAGCGCGCGCTGATGCACGCTCTCCTTGTCGTTGAGCGCGTCGAGCGTCTCCTTCGGCGCGATGAGGAAGTTCGCCAGCGCGGCAAACTCCTCCCGACGGGCGGCGACGGTGTTGAGCGTCACCGCGCCGACGCAAAAGAGCACCGGATGCTCATACTCTTTGAGTATGCTCAGCAGTTTTTCGGCGTAATCCGCATCCGCACACGCGCCGTCGATCCAGCGGAAATCATCGCAGGACTTCGACACCGACACTGCGGGTGCGCTCTTGACGTCCGCCCTTGTCTGCATCACGACCACGCGGTAGCCCGCGCGGTGCAGCGCACGCACCGCCGCGATGGACGAACGGTATTTTCCATCCGTCACAAGCGCTGTTTTCATCTTATCATCACCGCCGTTTTTCTTTTGATCTGCCTGCCATGATACCAAACTCCCCCGCAAATTGCAAGAGCGCGCGATCCATCGCCTGTATTTCATAAAATACAGTTTATCATTGAAAATAGCGATGAAACGCCTTGCTTTTTTCGTCCTCTCATATTATTCTTTTCAAAGTAGAACGACATTCCGGAGGAAACCCGTCTTATGAACGATATCAGCCTCAAGCAGCTTGAAATTTTTGTCGCCGTTGTGGAATACGGCGGCTTCACCCGTGCGGCGGAGGAGCTGTTCTTCAACCAGTCCACCGTGAGCGCGCACATTTCTCTTTTAGAGCAGGCGCTCGGCAAGGAGCTCTTCGTGCGCTCCAACCGCCGCCATGTTCGCTTGACGAAGGAGGGCGAACAGGTCTACCCCATCGCAAGGCGCATTCTGAATGACTGCGCCGCGCTGCGCACGCTGTTCTCCGACGCGAACAGCGCCCCCGTGGTCGCGCTCGGCGCGTCCACCGTGCCGGGGCAATATCTGGTGCCGGGCTACCTCGCCGCGTTTTTGAAGCGTGAGCCGGAGTTCCGTTATTCCCTGCGTCGCGGCGACAGCGAGCAGGTGCACCGGATGCTCAAATCCGGTCAGATCGCCGTCGGCTTTGTCGGCGCGGTCAGCGAGCCGGAAAATGTCGACTACTTCCCCCTCTACGACGACAGGCTCGTGCTCGCCGCGCCGAACAACGAGCACTACCGCATGCTCAGAGAGCGCGGCGTCTACGGCCGCGAGCTGCTGCTCGAAGAGCCGTTCGTCTCGCGCGAAGAGGGCTCTGGCACGGACACGAGCCTGCAAAACTATCTGCGCACGCTCGGCCTCTCCCACGATATGCTGCATGTCGTGGCGCGCGTGGACGATCCCGAGGCCATCAAGCAGATGGTCTCCGGCGGCGTGGGCGTTGCCGTGCTCTCGGCACTCGCCGTGGAGCAGGAGGTCCAAAACGGCACGCTGCTCGCCTTCGAGATGGACAAAAGCGCGCTCAAGCGCACGATCTATCTCATCACGCTCAAATCGCAGCAGCTCTCCCGCATGGAGCAAAAGCTCGTCGACTTTTTGAAAAGCCCGCACCGCAGGAAGCGCGCCGAAGCGCAGAACTAAGTCAAAAAAAGGCACGGCAAAAGCCGTGCCTTTCATTTTGTCTTTTACTTCTTCAGAAAGCCGAACAGGCCGTGCTTTTCATACGGCTTGCTCGTCATGGAGACGAAGTCATAGCCGGTCTGGTGATGGCCTCGCGCAGCTTCGCCTCGTCGATGGGCTCTTCGCTGATGATGTCCGCTTCGCCCTTGGAGTGGGAGGCGGAGACTTTCTTCACGGAGAACGCGTTGCGGATGGCGTCGTTGATGTGCGATTCGCACATGCCGCACATCATGCCGTCGATCTTCACTTTGGTTTCGTACATGTTAAGATCATTTCCTTTCATACGGCGCAGGAGACGCGGGTGGATAAGTCCCGCGTCTCCTGTGCTATTTAATGCTGCTTACTGTGACAAGTGCCGTGCATAGCGCAGTGTGCACAGTTACAGCCACAGGAGTTTCTTCCCCTCTTTCTCTGCCGGATAAGATAGGTGGAGATAGCAATGATTATGGCAAGCAGGATAGCAGAGACGATGATCGTCGACAGGTTTGCGGTAACCCAGTTCAACATGGAAATCACTCCTTTCGCAGGGTATCGGTGTTAAGGGATTAGTGCTTATCGCTCAGCTTGGTAGCTTCCTTATAGGGCTTGAAGAGCATGTAGATCATACCGGCGAGGACAACGATGGCCGCGATCAGTCCGATGACGTTCAGGCTGCCGGTGAAGGCGTTGCCGAACTGGTTGATCATCAGGGCAATAAGGTAAGCAAAGCCGCACTGATAGCCGATGGCGAACCAGGTCCACTTCGCGTTGTTCATCTCACGCTTGATCGCGCCGATGGCCGCGAAGCACGGAGCGCACAGCAGGTTGAACACCAGGAAGGAATAACCGGTGATGCCGGTGAAGGCCGCCGCGATGTTCTGGTAAACGGTCAGGTCACCGCCGCCGTAGAGGATACCGAGCGTACCGACGATGTTCTCCTTGGCGACAAGGCCAGTGATGGAGGCGACGGTCGCCTGCCAGTTGCCCCAGCCGAGCGGGATGAAGATCCAGGCGATCAGGTTGCCGATCTTGGCAAGGATAGAGGAGTCGATCTGATCCTCAGAAAGCATCTGGAACGTGCCGTCGACCCAGCCAAAGTAGGTGGTGAACCACACGAAGATAGTGGAAAGCAGGATGATGGTACCGGCCTTCTTGATGAACGACCAGCCGCGCTCCCACATGCTGCGCAGCACGTTGCCGAGGGTCGGCCAGTGGTAGGCAGGCAGCTCCATGACGAACGGAGCGGGATCACCGGAGAACATCTTGGTCTTCTTCAGCATGATACCGGAGATGATGATGGCTGCCATACCGATGAAGTAAGCGGAGGTGGAGACCCAGGCACTGCCGCCGAAGAGGGCGCCGGCGATCATGCCGATGAACGGAACCTTGGCGCCGCAAGGGATGAACGTGGTGGTCATGATCGTCATACGGCGGTCACGCTCGTTTTCGATGGTACGGGAGGCCATGATGCCCGGAACGCCGCAGCCCACACCGATGAGCATGGGGATGAAGGACTTACCGGAAAGGCCGAACTTGCGGAAGATACGGTCGAGCACGAAAGCGATACGGGCCATGTAGCCGCAGGCCTCGAGGAAGGCGAGCATCAGGAACAGGACGAGCATCTGAGGCACGAAGCCGAGCACCGCGCCGACACCGGCGACGATACCGTCGAGGATCAGGCCGTTGAGCCAGTCAGCCGTACCGGCAGCGTCAAGCGCATCGCCGATCAGAACGGGGACACCCGGGACCCAAACGCCGTAGTCAGCCGGGTCGGGCTCGTCAAAGCCGTTCTCTTCGAAGTAGCTGACAGCGTCCACATAGGTCATCTGGACAACATCGTCCATCTTGTCCGCGCCCTCGGGCAGCGCGTCGTAGCAGGCGGTCATCTCATTGATGGCGAGGGTCTCTTCATCCTCAACATCAACAGTGGCGGTGTCTTCGGTGGGCTGGAAGGCCTTGAGCTCTTCGAGCGCCGCGTCGGTGTCGAAGCTCTCGTCTTCCATGTCGAGGCCGACGAACGCGTCAGCCGCTTCGGTCGCGGCGGTGTAATCGTCGCTTGCCTCGCCGTAGGCGGCGGAACCAATGCCCAGCAGGTGCCAGCCATCGCCGAACAGGCCGTCGTTTGCCCAGTCGGTCGCGGGCGCGCCCACGGCGACCATGGCGATGTAGTAAACAAGGAACATCACGGCTGCGAAGATGGGCAGGCCCAGCCAGCGGTTGGTGACGACCTTATCGATCTTATCGGAGGTGGAGAGCTTTTCGCTGCTCTTTTTCTTGTAGCAGCCCTTGATGAGCTGTGCGATGTAGATGTAGCGCTCGTTGGTGATGATGCTCTCGGCGTCGTCGTCGAGCTCGGTCTCCGCCGCCTTGATGTCCTCTTCGATGTGGTTCATCGTCTCGGTGGGAATGCTGAGCTTTTCAAGCACCTTGTCGTCGCGCTCAAAGATCTTGATCGCGTACCAGCGCTGCTGCTCTTCCGGCATGGAGTGCACGGCCGCCTCTTCGATGTGGGCGATGGCGTGCTCGACAGGGCCGGAGAAGGTGTGCATCGGGACGGTCTTGGTGCCCTTGGCGGCGCGGATAGCAGCCTCGGCAGCGTCCATGACGCCGTCGCCCTTGAGTGCGGAGATCTCGATGATCTCGCAGCCAAGCTCACGGGAGAGCTCCTTGACGTTGATCTCATCACCGTTCTTGCGGACGATATCCATCATGTTGATGGCGATGACCACGGGGATGCCGAGCTCAGTGAGCTGGGTGGTGAGATACAGGTTACGCTCGAGGTTCGTGCCGTCGATGATGTTCAGGATCGCGTCGGGACGCTCGGTGATGAGGTAGTTACGGGCGACGACTTCCTCCAGCGTGTAGGGGGACAGAGAGTAAATACCGGGAAGGTCCATGATGACCACGTCATCGTGCTTCTTGAGCTTACCTTCCTTCTTTTCCACGGTGACGCCGGGCCAGTTACCGACGAACTGGTTCGAACCGGTCAGCGCATTAAACAGCGTCGTCTTACCGCAGTTGGGGTTGCCCGCGAGAGCAATTTTGATCTGCTTTTCCATCTTTCTTACTGCTCCTTCTTGTTAAGTTTCCTTAACTTATGTAGAAATTAATTATTCAACTTCGATCATTTCGGTGTCCGCCTTACGCAGCGACAGCTCGTAGCCGCGCACGGTGACCTCCATCGGGTCGCCCAGGGGCGCGACCTTGCGCACGAACACCTCAGTGCCTTTGGTGATGCCCATATCCATGATACGGCGCTTGACGGGGCCCTCGCCATGGAGCTTGACGACTTTGACGGTCTCGCCGATCTTGACTTCACGCAGTGTTTTCATAATCTCTCTCCTTTTATTTGAAAAATTGCTCAAACCATGATTTTTCTTGCCATTTCTTCACTAATGGCAACGCGGGCTTCCTTGACCTTGACGATCACGTTCCCGCCGAGCGACGACACGATGCTCACCGTGCCCCCGGCCACAAAGCCGAGATCTTCGAGATGCTTTTTGACTTCAGCACTCCCGCCGACTTTGAGGATGGTATTTTCTTCTCCGGCATTCGCCAGTGTAAGCGGCATCATTATTTATCCCTCCGCATGCTGTTGGTCTGGCACTTTTCTCATCGCGGCGATCCGCAATTCGCCGGCGCAAAGTTAGTGTCGTTTAACTTTCGCCCGTAAGTTTAATCTCTCTAACCCATTTTGTCAAGAGGTTTTGTGAACATTTTTTTAATGCTTGCAATTTTGGTTAGAGCATGTTAATCTGTGATTGACCTTTAACAATGAAGTTGGTGAAACCGCACATGAAAATCCAAAAGGCATCTGAAGATTATCTCGAATCCATGCTGATGATGAAAGAACAGCACGGCTATATCCGTTCGGTCGACGTGGCCGACCATCTGGGCGTGACGAAGCCCAGCGTCACCTACGCGACCAAGCGCCTGCGCGAAAACGGATATATCGAGATGGACCGCGACGGCCTCATCACGCTGACAGACCGCGGCATGGCGATCGCAGCAAAGATGCTCGACCGCCACCACACGCTCACAAAATTTTTCATCGCCCTCGGCGTGGACGAAAAGACCGCTGAGGAGGATGCGTGCAAGATCGAGCACGACATCAGCCAGCAGACATACGACGCGATCTGCGAGCACGCAAGGCTGCACCTTTAAATGCAGGATCAACGGCCCCGTACCGAAAAGGTGCGGGGCCGTTTTCTTATATTTATAATATAATTTTGTCGATATCTTCCCTTTTTCTCCCGCCGCGCAGGAACAAATCCTCTGTTTTTTACGTCAAAAAGGAAAAATAAAAAAATTTTACGGTTTCGTGAAGCATTTTGCCGGAAATTGCGTCTATTCAAGTAGAAACACTTTTTCACGAGGAAAGGAGGCGCTGCACGATGGAAGACGCGCAGATCATCGAGCTGTTCTTTGCGCGCTCGGAGGATGCCATCAGCGAGCTGGACAAGAAATACGGCAAGCTCTGCCACAAGCTCGCGGACAACATCCTTGCAAGCGCGCAGGATGCGGAGGAGTGCGTGAACGATGCGTACTTAAGCACCTGGAACGCGATCCCGCCGCAGCGTCCGGAATCGCTTCCGGCGTTTGTCGGCACGCTCGTCCGCCGCTGTTCGATCACGCGCTATCGTGCCAACACGGCAATGAAACGAAACAGCCATTACGATATGTGCATGGAGGAGCTTGAAACGTTCCTCGCTTCGCCCCAGCAGGCGATGGAGGAGCACTATGCGGCCAGAGAGCTCGCCGCCGCAATCGAGCGCTTTCTTGACACGCAGAGCAAGGAAAACCGTGTGCTCTTCATGCGCCGCTACTGGTACGCCGACAGCTTTGCCGAGATCGGCAAGCTCCTCGGCATCACCGAGGGCAACGCCCGCCTGCGCCTGACGCGTATGCGCAAGCAGCTCAAGACCTATCTGACCGAACAGGAGGTGCTGGTATGACACCCGAGCTTTTTTCCGACGCCATGAACGAGATCGGCGCGAAATACGTCGAAGAGGCCCTGACCTACAAGCGCCCCGCGCAGCGGAGCTTCTGGAGCAAGCTCGCCAAGCGAGCGGCCATGGTCGCTCTGGTCGCTCTGCTCGCGCTCAGCGGCTTTGCCGCCGCCAGTCCCGCCGCGCGGGCCGCTATGATCCACTGGGTGGAAACGTGGACGGGCTCGCAAGTCTCCTATGAATACGCGGGCGACGCCCCCACCGGCGAGCTGCCGTTCTACACGATCACCGCTCTGCCGGACGGTTACACGCTGGACGAAGATATGAGCTACGAGGACTCCGGCTTCCGTCAGCTCTGCTATCAAAGCGGCGACGACCTCATCCTTTTCAGCTATATCTACATGCAGGACGATTCGTTCAGCTATTACGACATGGGTGAGGACACCCAAATCTCCGAGATCACCGTCAACGGCTGCAAGGGCAAGTTTTTCCTTGCGAGCGATGAGTCGCTGTGGAGCACGCTTGAATGGATCGACGAGGAGAGCAATCTCCACTTCTCGCTCGACGCCAGCGGCGATGAAGCCGTCCTGCGCGCTCTGGCCGAGAGCGTGGCGGTCACGGAGAAGACCGTCGATCTTTCCGACGGCGATGAAGACGAGAATATTCTCACCTTTGATGACATAGAGGGGGGAAAGCTCCCCGACGAGGAGGCGAAACCGTGAACGACTATCTTGTGTGGGTGGATACCTCCACTAAAATCGCCTCGTTCCATGAGGTCGAGGCAAGCGACCTGCTGCACTTTGAGCAGTACGAAAACTTTATGAACTACCTTGCCTCCCTTACCGCGCAGGGATACCGCTTCCAGTGAGCGTGACCGTATTTCAAATTGAGAGAGAAATAAAAAGCGAGAGAACAAGAGAGGAGAACCGCCATGATGGAAAATAATTCGACACCAAGCCCTGACCCCGTCCCCGAAGCCTCCCCCATTGCCGTTCCCGTCCCCGCAGAAAGCGCTGTCACTCCCCCGCCCGCGCCGCCGGTCATCCCCCTGCGCGAGAGGCCAAACGCGCCGCTGCTGCATAAGGGGTTCCAGAACCTCTTCCGCCTCGGCATCGCCAATACTGTCATCAACCTCCTGAACAACACCTTCAAGCTCGGTGACAAGATCCCGGCGCTCGGCATCGTGCTGAGTGCGATGTCGTTTGCGGTCAGCGATCTCGCGCTCGTTGTGCTCTGGAAGCTGAGCGCGGCCGTCCCCCGCTTCCGCAAGGCCGTGTACTTTAATCTTCTGCCGCTGATCGCGCTGCCGTTCGTTGCGCTTCTCGATGCGCCAAGCGTACAGGAGTGGATAACGGCATCGGACGTCTCCGCGATTCTGGTCGTTCTGATCATTCTGCTGGGATTGATCTTCCTGTTTGCCACACTTGCGGCGTACCACCAGCTCACCGCCTGCGCCGAAGCGTTTGACGGCGCGGATGACGAGATGGCCGCCAAATGGCGCAAGCTCTGCTCCTGACAGGTCGTGATCATCGGCTGCTTCGGTGCATTCCTTACCCTGCTCCTGCTTTTGGGTCTGTCGTCGGCTTCCTTCTTCTATTTTTACAACGGCGGCATGATCGTCCTGCTGCTGCTCATTCTCGCCATTGCCATCGCTCTGGGCGTGGTCGAGATCATAGAGCTCGTGTACCTCAACCGCAGCGCCAAGCTGTACAAGTAAGCGTCAACATCACAAAGCGGAAAGGAGCATGTTATGTCTACCATCAACAAGACTTTTCTGCGCGTCCTGTTCGCCATCGCCTGCTGCATCGCGCTCGCGTTCAGTCTGCTGCCGCAGGCCGAGGCCGCAATGCGCGCCGGCGTCGTCACCGGCAAGGTGACGCTCAACGGCCAGGTCATCGACAACAAGAACGCCAAGTACCCGCTGCTGACCTATAGCAACATCACTTACTTTCCCATGACGTATCAATTAAGCCGTTTCATGGGCGTGGAGACCGACTGGAACAATACCGCCAAGTCGCTCAACATCACCGCAGGCGGCGCGCAGAGCGCCTATGTTGCCGAGACTGGCAAGGCGCAGCGCGGCAGTGTCGCCGTCACACTGGCAAGCTACAAGATCAGCGTCAACGGCGCACAGATCAATAACAAGGAAGAAAAGTATCCCATTTTCAACTACAGCGGCATCACCTATTTTCCGCTCACCTGGGCCTACGCGGTCGACGCCTTCGGCTGGAGCTACCAGTGGGACGCTGAAAACGGTCTGCGTATTGACACGACCACCGCTCCCGCCCGCCTGCCGACCGATCCCGACACTGGCAACGCCGCGCTCGATAAGGCGCTCACGATCCTCAATAACAGCTACCTCGCGGGCGGCAAATACCGCGGCACGCTCGAAGGCGGCGGCAAAAAGGCGAGCTTCGACGCCGCGCTCGACGTCACCAACCGCACAGGCGCCATCGACGTAACGCTCACTGCCGAGCCGTTCCCGTTCTTTGACAGCGGCGTCAGCTATACCGGCACCTACATGATGCAGTACGGCGGCCTTGCCATCACCCCGTTCATCAGCTACAGCGGCATCGGCGCCTCCCCCGCCGAATCGGGTGCCTCTTCCGAACCGTTCTACATCGGCAAGTGCTTTGTCACCTGCCAGTTCACCGGCACGCGCAGCAAGCGCATCACAGACTTCAAACGCACCGCCGCTGCGGGCAGCTTGGAGACCTGGACGCTGAATGTCTTCTACAAAGATGACGGCTTCACCGATCACACCATCGAGCTCAGCGTCGACACAGCCAAGAGCGCCGTAACGCAGATCGTGATCCGCACGGCGAACTATACCCTGACGATGACGCCCGCGTAACGGGGTTCCCCTCCCCGCCGCGGCGCAAAAAAGAAGGACTTCACGCAATGCGTGAAGTCCTTCTTTTTATCTCTTTTCAGTTTGCGAGGTACTTCTCGCGTTCGCCTTCCGGCACGAGCGCGCCGCCCGTCGCCCAGACGATGTGCGCGGCATTCTCCCAGTGCGCGCTAAGGCCGCTGCTTTCGAGATAATCCGTCATCTTGGACAGCTCCACCGCACTGGCAAAGCCCGCGCAGGCGGACGGCTCGACAAAAAGGCCCTCCATCTCGTGCAGGGCGTGGAGGTCGTTGAACAAACGCTCGTCCGACACCGTGAAACCGCCGCTAACGATCGCCTTGACCGTCTCCCCCACGAAGCCCGAGGGGCGGCTGACGGCGAGTCCGTCCGCCGCGGTGCGGCCCGTCAGGCCAATATCCTGCACGCAGATCGCATTCTGTAAGCCACTGGCGAGGCCGAGCAGCATGCACGGCGCTTCCACTGGCTCAGCGAAGTAGACGTGTGCCGCGTCGCCGAACTCCTGCTTCAAGCCAAAGCAGATACCGCCCGGCGCGCCGCCGACGCCGCAGGGAATGTAAACGAGCAGTGGGTGCTCCTCGTCGACCGCGATGTTCTGCTCAGCGAGCTGCGCCTTGAGCCGCCGCGCAGCCACAGCGTAGCCGAGGAAGAGGTCGACAGAGTTTTCATCGTCGATAAAATAGCTTCTCGGGTCCTCCGCCGCGCGCTCGCGGCCCTTCTGCACGGCGTAGGAGTAGTCCGCGCCGTATTCGAGCACCGTTACGCCCTTTGCGCGCAGCAGGTCCTTTTTCCACTGCCGCGCGTCCGCGCTCATGTGGACCGTGACCCTGTAGCCGAGCGCCGCGCCCATGATGCCGATGCTCAGCCCCAGATTGCCCGTCGAACCGACGTGCAGCTCATACTGCGAGAAAAAGTCGCGGAACGCGCGCGTGGCAAACACGCTGTAGTCGTCGCGCGTTTCGACCAACCGGTTCGCAAGCGCTAAGTTCTCCGTGTGCTTGAGCACCGCGTAGCAACCGCCGCGCGCCTTAACGCTGCCCGCGACGGGCAGGTCGCTGTCGCGCTTCAAGAAGAGCTTGCCTGCGAGCTGCGCACCTTCATTTTCGTTGAGCCATGCGCGCATATGCTCGATCTCCGTCAGCGGCGATTCGATGAGGCCACGATCAGCCGCGGTCTCGGGAAATACCTTCTTGATGAACGGAGCAAAGCGCTCCAGCCGCGCCTCGGCGTCATCGACATCCGCACGCGTGAGCGGCAGCGCGGCGAGCGCGGTTTCCGCGCTCCCGACATTCGGGTTCATCCAGGCGCTCTCATGGCGCAGCTGCAATTCCCTGACAAATTCCTTACTGTTGAGCATTATTTCCACTCCTGTTCTTCCGTAATGTACTGCTGGGTGCCGCGGTAGATGCGCACCGTGCGCTCGCGATACAGCTCCATGACCGCCCGCGCCAGAAGCTCAGGGTCATGGCGGGCGTAGCCTCCCTGCGCCGAGAGCAGCGGGTATTCCGCGAGCGCGATTCCCAGCGCCGCAATGCGCTCGCGGTCGATGCGCAGCAGCTCCGCGTCCTCTTCACTGTATCGCGCGGCGAGCCCGCGCGGGATGGGCGCGTTGTTGGCAAGGCAGAGGTCGACGATCCCCTCCCGCCCGTGACGTTGCAGGGCTTCCAGATGGTCGGCGGCGGTGTAGCCCTCGGTCTCGCCGTCCTGCGTCATAATGTTGCAGATGTAAAACTTCTGCGCGTGCGACGCGCGGATCGTGTCGGCCACGCCGTCGACGAGCAGGTTCGGGATCACGCTCGTATAAAGGCTGCCTGGGCCGAGCAGAATGAGGTCGGCCTCTGAAATGGCATGGAGCGCATCGGGCAGCGCCTTTGGGCGCTCCGGCACGAGCGAAACATGGTGGATACGGCAGTCCTGCTGCTTTTTCGCGTTGAAGATGTGCGATTCGCCCACAACGCGCGCGCCGTTTTCAAACACGGCCTCGAGCTGTACATCCGCGTTCGTCACCGGCAGCACGCGGCCCGAGATCGCCAATACCTGTCCCATCATGGCGACGGCCTCTTCAAAGCTCCCCGCCATGCCGTTGAGCGCCGCAAGCAGCAGGTTTCCGAACGACTGCCCCTTGAGCTGTCCCTCGGGAAAGCGATAGCCGAGAAGCTGCTCCATCACAGGCTCGGTGTTCGCGAGCGCCTGCATACATTGCCGCACGTCGCCCGGCGGCAGAATACCCATTTCACGGCGCAGCACGCCGCTCCCGCCGCCGTCGTCCGCCACCGTGACGATGGCCGTTAAGCGGTCTGTATATTTTTTCAATCCCCGCAGCATCGTCGACAGGCCCGTGCCGCCGCCGATGGCGGCGATCTTCGGCCCCGCGGCGCAGCGGGAGGACGCACTACTCTCATATACCATAGGGATTTCCCCTTCAAGCGCATATTTTTCTATGGTAAAGGTAGTATAGCAGGCTTTCACGCAAAATGGAAGTGGGCAAGCGATACAAGTTTTTTCATTTTTTGCACTCAAAATGATAATGTTATACAAAACTCGTATTCTTCTGTCGATTTTTACTGATTCGATGTTTTCACCGCATTGTTGCTTTTATCGCCGCACTGTGGTAGGATACGACAGTAACAATGTCAAAGGAGCACTTTCATGGAACAGCTCACAGCCGCCCAGCAGGCGGCGGAATTGAACAAGAAGAATCTTTTTGCCACCTATAATCACATTGAAGCGGAATTTGTCGAGCCCGACCACGCGATCTTCAAGCTTGAGATCCGCCCCGAGAGCAAGAATCCCTACGGTATCGTGCACGGCGGCGCGATCTACACGATGGCCGACAACGCCACGGGCTACGCCGCCCACACGGATGGTCGATCCTACGTGACGCAGGGCAGCTCGATGCATTTTCTCCGCAACCAGTCGGAGGGCGTCGTGCGCGCGGACGCCAAAGTCCGCCACCGCGGCAGAACGACCTGCCTTGTCAACGTGGACATTTTAGGTGAGGGCGGCAAGCTCCTCGCCACGGGCGAGTTCACCTATTTCTGCATCGACCCCGATATCATGGCACAGAAGGCCGCGCAGCACCGCTGAGGAGGGTTTGACCATGGCATGTGCACTGCTTTACAATTTTAAGGACGCCGCACGGCTGCAAAAGGTCCGCTTCGCGCTCTTCAAGCTCGGTGTGAGCGGGCGCGTCGTCGCGCCGGAGGAGCTTTCGCAGCCAATCGGCTATCTCTGCGATCTTGAGGGCTTCTCCCCTGTCGAGGAAACCGGCGAGGGCGGCTTTTCCGACGAGATGCTCGTGCTCTGCGGTCTTTCCGGTCCGCAGCTCAACGCGCTGCTCTCGTCTCTTCGCCGTAGCCGCGTGGTCGTCGCGCTCAAGGCCGTCGTCACCGAGGACAATGCCGCGTGGAGTTCGCTCCAGCTGCACGACGAGCTCCGTCAGGAACACGAGGCGATGAAGGGCACGCGCCCCAAGGATGCCGAAAAACGCTCCGCGCACCGCAAATAACCCTTGCAACCGCGCAGAGCAGGCGGTATAATAATAGGGCTTCGAATCGAAGCCCTATTCAAGTATCAATAGTATCCGGGTATAGCGAAGTTGGTATCGCGCCTGGTTTGGGACATAGTAGGACTTTGTTAAACCCATTTTTTGAAAGTGCCGCAAAGCCTTGCGGCACAAGGGTTTGCGTGTTTTTGTTTTTCTAAAATTTGCACATTTTTGAAGCCAACCCACAATTTTGACCATAATGAGAAATGCTTTACGAAACCGCTCCAAAATGCTATAATATAATGGGGTTTTATTGAATATCGGGGTGTTGCGCAGTTGGTAGCGCGCCTGCTTTGGGAATACACGCGGATGCTCTGAAAAAACTAAATAACCGGGTGTAGCGCAGTTGGTAGCGCGCCTGCTTTGGGAGCAGGATGCCGCAGGTTCGAATCCTGTCACTCGGACCAAATTTCTTGGAAAAGCCGCCGTTTTCGGCGGTTTTTCTGCATCAATAGTTCATATTTCCGTTTTGGGTTGGCCCCATAAATTCCTGAAGAATCTGGGTCAAAAAACGAAAAAGGCAGTACGGTGGCAAGCTCCATTTGCCGCCGTTTTCTCATTTGACCCACAACCTGACCCACACAGGAAATTAAACTGTACCCAAGAAAATGGACACGAGATTTTGACCCATGGCCCCGTTCGGCG
>ENA-UOJM01000570-UOJM01000570.1-human-gut-metagenome-genome-assembly--contig:-P116-NODE-570-length-47379-cov-29.517264_pt1 | contig 47379 bp, 46 predicted proteins | sample MGYA00242349_ERZ723896 | MGnify/ENA metagenome assembly ERZ723896 | reverse complement strand
CATGTAATAGTATTAGGCGGTAGAAACCACCCTCTACATATTACATCTTGATTCACAATGGAGTTGCTATCGCCAGCCAGTGCATCCTCCTGAGAAAGTCTGCAATATAAAGCGGTAATTTTGTCTGTTGCCCTTAACATTTCTGTTTCCTCCTTCATAGGGACAACTGACAGTTCTTGGTTAGTCAAGGATCTTTTCTCCATCTTTGTTTCTGATAAGGATCAAAACAAATAAATCATGGTACAACGCTTTGACTGCAACAAAATAGATTACCGGTAAATAAGCTATAGAGAAAACGACAGGTATGCAGAAAGAAATCAAAACATCTGCGATACCTTCTGTCGATATGACATCAATTGCCACATCAACCGTAAACCACAGCAATGCAAAACCAACAACTACAGAAATACCATCCATAACTTTATGAAGCGACTGATATTTCGGATTGTTTCTATCGTAGTTTTGCAAGAGCACAAGGAGAGAAAATGCTGGTACAACGATCATTTCCGTCCAAAAAGAGAATCCTCCGCTGTGGCCTCAACATGGTTACTATCACATCTGTGGGTGAATACAGCAAGGAACGCTTCAGTAAAGAAGACGCTCTGTCTCAGTATTTGATCCCATATGTGTACTCAAAGGACCTTGATGCTCATGCTGAAAAATTCCTGAAAAAGTACTGCCCGAAAGCATTTGTTTTCACTTAGATTGTAATGGATATACCTCAAAATGTGAACTTTGTCGCAGATGTAAAATGAGCGATACCTGGTCATTCAAACCAAGTATCGCTCATTCTGTTTTTTTGCTAACCTCGACTGCCAGATGCCATAATCATAGATAATATGTTGTATCCTGTTTTATGGGCACCCAGCATTCGGCAGCGCTTTTTTCGTATTCTGTTACAGAGACAGCTGGATAAGGCCGAGGATGAGCATATGTACCGGATAAAACGCGTAGCAGGCATACTGAAACGCCTTGCTGTGGTGTCCCTGCCGCCCGCGGTAGAGCCAGATGGGCACGAGCGAGAGCAGTGCAAGCCCCTGCTCGCAGACCTCAAACTCCAGTCCGAAAAGCTCGATCGGGAAAATCTGTCCTCCAATGAGCGACACATTGATCCAATAGAGCGCCGCGATCTGCCCGAGCAGCTTCCACCACTCTCTGCCGCGGAGGAAATAGAACACAAACACCGTCAAAACGCCCATGCCGTAATAATCTACCATGCCGAGCGTGCCGAGCGCAAAGCCCAGCACCGTGACCGCAACGCAAGTCAGAAGATAGAGCCATGTCTTCCCCTTTTCCCGCACGGCCTCCATCGCCCGAATGCCGAGAAGTCCGATGAGCAGCGTCCAGATAACATTCTGGTGCACAGGGTAGAACCACGTGCCGCCGTACATCAGGTCAAAGGGAATTTCCGACAGCAACGCAAAAATCAGCATCCGCTGCGCGTATTTTTTGAAACTGTGCGTGTGGAAGTAGCCCTCCACCGCCATGAAGGCAAAAATGGGGAACGCGAGACGTCCCACGCAGGTCATCCACTCCTGCGAAAGAAAAAGCGTCGCCCACAGGTGGTCGAGCAGCATGAAGGCCATCGCTAAAATGTGCAGCGCCGCGGCGCTGAGGTCAAACTGTTTTTTCATTGATCTCTCCTGTTGATTTCTCTCTTTCCCCTGCTGTTGCGCAAATTTATTTTATTTTATCAGATCTCGCGTCAAAAGTCACGCTTAATTTTTGCGTTCCTTTCTCTGCAAAAAATACCGGCGGGCAAAATGCCCGCCGGTACGTTTCAGTTTTACCCCAGAATGGCCTTCAGGTCCTCCTCTGGCGTCGTAATGGGCGCGATGCCAAAGTTCTTGACAAGGTAGTCGAGCACGTTCGGCGAGAGGAACGCCGGCAGCGTCGGACCGAGGCGGATGTCCTTGATGCCGAGATACAGCAGCGTCAGCAGGATGCACACCGCCTTCTGCTCGTACCACGAGAGCACCATCGAAAGCGGCAGCTCGTTCACACCGCAGCCAAAGGCGTCGGCGAGCGCCAGCGCGATCTGGATGGCGCTGTAAGCGTCGTTGCACTGGCCGATGTCCAGGATGCGCGGCAGCCCCGCCACCGTGCCAAGATCTAAGTCATTGAAGCGGAACTTGCCGCAGGCCAGCGTCAGCACCATGGTGTCGGGCGGCGTCTGCTTGACGAATTCCGTGTAGTAGTTCCTGCCGGGGCGCGCGCCGTCGCAGCCGCCGACTAAGAAAAAGTGACGGATCCGGCCGGACTTGACGGCCTCAACCACCTTGTCAGCCACACCCAGCACCGCGCCGCGGGCAAAGCCCGTCGTAACCGTGCTGCCACCGTTGATGCCAGTGAATGCCTTATCCTCGGCATAGCCGCCCAGTTCCAGCGCCTTTTCGATGACCGGCGTGAAGTCCTTGTCCGCGCCGATATGCTTGAGTTCCGGATATGAGACCGCCGCCGTAGTGAACACGCGGTCGGCATAGCTCGCTTTCGGCGGCATCAGGCAATTCGTGGTGAATAGTACGGGCGCAGGGATGTCGGCAAATTCCTTTTGCTGGTTCTGCCACGCCGTGCCGAAATTGCCCTTGAGATGGGCATACTTTTTAAGGCCCGGGTAGCCGTGCGCGGGCAGCATCTCGCTGTGCGTATAGATGTTGATGCCCTTGCCCTCCGTCTGCTCGAGCAGGCGCTTCAAGTCGTGCAGGTCGTGGCCGGAAACCACGATGAACGGTCCCTTTTCCACCGTCAGCGGCACGGTGGTCGGCTCTGGCGTGCCGTAGGTCTCCGTGTTGGCCTTGTCGAGCAGCGCCATGCAGCGGTAGTTTTTCTCGCCGACCTCCAGCACAAGGGGGAGCAGGTCATCCATCCCCCAGTCCTCGCCGATGGCAAACAATGCCTTGGCAAAAAAGCGGTTGACCTCGCCGTCCGTATAGCCCAGCACCATCGCGTGGTAGGCGTACGCCGCCATGCCGCGGATACCGAACAGGATAAGCGACTTGAGGCTGCGGATGTCCTCGTCCTCCGTCCAGAGCCGCGAGACATCGTAGTCATTGTTGTGCCCGCAGGGCGACATGCAGGACGCGCAGTCCGGCACAAGACGGCTCTTCTCCGCCTTCACGCATGCAGTCACATCGCGGATGGCCGCTTCGTCAAAGTTCACATTCGTGAGCGTGGTGAAAAGCGCCTCGATGATGAGGCTCCATGTGCCCTCGTTCACGCCGGGGCTGCCGTCCGCAGCGCGGGCAAGGCCGATGAGTGCGCCGGTCAGCTCGTCCTGCAAATTTGCCGTCTCGGCGCTCTTTCCGCACACACCCGCGCTGCCGGTGCAGCCCGTGCAGTGCGCCGCCTGCTCGCACTGAAAACAAAACATCTTGTTGTCCACCGAAAAAATCCTTCTCATTCTGTGGTCTTATCGATCATAGGATGACTCAAATCGTATCCAGTATTCTCCCGTCCGTCGAGATCGTCACGACCTGCCAGGGGATGAATTTACCGCTATTTTGCAGCGCGGTCTTTGCCGCGTGCTCGAGCCCGCCGCAGCACGGGACCTCCATTCGCACGACCGTCACGCTCTTGATGTCATTTTTTGCGATGATCTCGGTCAGCTTTTCGCTGTAATCCACGCTATCGAGCTTCGGGCAGCCGACGAGCGTAATGTGGCCCTTGATGAATTTCTCGTGGAAGGCCGCGTAGGCGTACGCCGTGCAGTCCGCCGCGATGAGCAGCTTTGCGCCGGAGAAGTACGGCGCGTTCACGGGCACGAGCTTGATCTGCACCGGCCACTGGGAGAGCTGGCTCTCCTGCGCAGCAGGAGCCGCCGTTTCAGATGCCGCCTTGTGCGCAAAGGTCTTGAGCTGCATGCCGGGACAGCTGTGGTGCAGTGTCATCCCCTCCTTCTGCATTTTCTTCTGCTTGTTTTCAAGCACCGCCTGCTCGTCGTAGGCCGCGGCCTCGCGCTCGACAAAGGAAATCGCGCCGGTCGGGCACGTCGGCAGGCAGTCACCCAGGCCGTCGCAGTAGTCGTCGCGCATCAGCTGCGCCTTGCCGTTTACCATGGCGATAGCGCCCTCGTGGCACGCCGCGGCGCAGGCGCCGCAGCCGTTGCATTTATTTTGATCGATCTCAATGATTCTCCGTTTCATTGCAATACCTCCTTGCGTTTTCAAGCGTATTATAGTAGAATGCGGCCAGCAAGTCGGTTGAATTTTCAACGAAAGGCGTTTCTTATGAAAGAATTTTTTCCCATTCTCGCCGCCTCGCCGCTCTTTTCCGGCGTCACGGAGGACGAGCTCGATGCGATGCTCACCTGCCTTGCGGCAAAGGCCGAGCAATTCCCCAAGGACATGTTTCTCCTTCATCCCGGTGACACGGTCGAGGAGATCGGCATGGTGCTCTCCGGCTGCGCGCTCGTCGTGCAGGAGGATATCTGGGGCAACCGCAACATTCTCTCCCGCACCGCACCGGGGCAGACCTACGCCGCGGCCTTCGCCTGCGCGCCAAACAGTGTCTCCAATGTGAGCGTCGTGACCGAAACGCCGACAACGGTGCTGTTTTTGAACGTCAAGCGCCTTTTGACGGTCTGTCCCGCCGCCTGCGCGCACCACAGCCGCATCATCCGAAACCTTCTGAGCGACCTTGCGGGAAAAAACCTGCTGCTCAATGAAAAACTCACGCACATCGCCCAGCGCACGACGCGCGCCAAGCTCATGTCCTATCTCTCCGCCGAGGCGCAGCGACGCGGCGCGGTCGAATTCGACATCCCATTCTCCCGCCAGCAGCTCGCGGACTTTCTCGCCGTTGAGCGCAGCGGACTGTCGCTCGAGCTTGGAAAAATGAAAAAGGAAGGGCTTCTGGACTATCATAAAGAGCACTTCGTGCTGAATATCTGAATTTTGCAAAAAAGGAGTTCCTCTTACCTTCAAGAGGAACTCCCTTTTCATTTTGTTCTCGCTTTATGCAGCGAGCTTTGCGTAGCGCATCAGCATCGTCGCCATCTGCGCGCGGGTCGCCTCCCCCTGCGGGTTCAGCTTGCCGTCCATACCGTTGACGATGCCCGCCCCGACGGCCCAGCACATCGCCTCGGCCGCGTAGGGGCTGACGCTCGCGCTGTCAGTAAACGCGCTCAGATCACCCTGCACATCGGCCTTGACCAAGCCGCGGCTTTGCGCGTAGCGGTAGAGCATCGTCGCGAGCTGCTCGCGCGTGATCTTGCCGTCCGGGCTCGTGCCGTCGGACACGCCATGCTTGACCGCCCAATCCTGCGCGGCGGCATACCACGCACCCGTGCTGTTCGTGTCCGCGCCGTCCATGCAGGCCAAAATCGTCCAGAGCATCGCGCGGGTCGTGGCGGCGTTCGGCTCAAAGCCCTTGCCCGTGCCGGTCATCAGCTTTTCCTCGGTGACGAACTGCACGGCCCCGCTGTACCAGTCACCCGCCTGCACGTCGGGATAGGGGTTGACATAATTCCCGTCGTCTGGCTGCGGCTCGTCGGTCTTACCGTCCTCCGCGGGCTTGGGCGAGGGCGCGGACGTGCCGAGGCTCGTGATCGTATAGCTACCGCCCATTGTGACGGTGAAGCTGATCTTTCCGTCTGTGAGGGTAGATTCGATCCGAACACCGTTCGGATCGGTAACGACTGCGCGCGCATAGTCGCAGGCCACCGTCAGCGTGGGTCGTTTCGATGCCAGAATTTCATCGTTTGCACCCTTACTGCTCAATGTAACGGTCATCGTACTGCCGTTTTCCTCCACGGTCACCTCAGGGTCGAACTGCGCGGAACTGCCGCCGTTATCGTCCGCCAGCGCGAAGGTCGCAAGGCTCAACGACAGCGTCAGCGCCAGGAGAAAGGAAAGTAACTTTTTCATATGCCGCCTCCTCAATTTTCCGTCTCAGCGACCGAAGCGCTGAACTCAAACGTGCCGACCGCCGTGTCAGTCTCGCTGTCGTAGGAGCTGAAGCGCAGCCCATCCAACTCGTTCTCGCTGATAGTCACGCCTTGCTGCACGTAGGAGGGGTAGTAGAGATCGTCCAGCGATTGCCATGACGGGCAGCTTTTATCACGGTAATTCGGACGAAAGAATGTATTGCAATTCTGAGTTCTGGCAAGCGGGTAGGCCAGTGTCTTATCGTTTCCGTCAAACCACGGCAGGAAGTTAAAGTACTCCGGATCATGATTGTAGTCCTCTATAATTGTAAACTCTGGCGCATCATTTCCTGCAATAACCGCACCATTCTCACCGTCGTGCTTCAGCTGCAAAATGACGACAGTTTTGTCGTCCTCTCCTTTGACCTCTTCCTGCTCCCACAAGATAGGATTCCACTCAGCTTCGCTGTCTGTCGCATCATAATCGTGGTAGAAGAAGTTCTGCGACATCCATATCGTTTTGCCGGAATTATTTACCATGTCATAGCCGTTGTTCACAAAACGGTTTCCAGAACTTTCGAGAAGCGACGGCTGGTCGCACACGTCCACCTGTACCGCAGTATCATTGCCGACAAACCAGTTGCCGAGCATTTGAAGGTTGCCGCCACCGGTCGCCGACATCCGAATTCCAATATGGTTATTGCGGAATACAGACCGGTTAGCGGCCCACGAAGAGCGGTCTTCGCTGCCGATTGCACAATAGTAGTCCTCAAGAACGCAATTACGCGGAAGGCCTTCTCCCCATCCATAAGCAGCCGCATTGGGAGAACCATCACTCCACTTTTTCTGATCTTTGCCCGCACCAACAAAATGAATCGATTCAAAGTCGCAATCTGCGCCCTCAAGCTTGACGCCGCCCTTGATCGTAGTGGAGATCACGCCTTCGTCAGCGCCGGCGCCCATGAGGCCGACGAAGCACTTTGTCTCAGGAATAATGATCTGTCCTGTGATCGTGCCCGCAGGCAGAACAAACTCGATCGTCGGCAGCTCATACTCCCCGACTTCTGAATAACACGCCAGTTCCTCAGCAATAGCGTCGTTGATGTTGTCCAAACTGCCGCTCAGTTCCATGCGCTTTCTGTCCATTCTTTGGAACGTATCCAAGCTGAAGCTGCGGGCCACTACTGTTTTTGTACCATTTTCTGTTTTCACAAGCTGCGCTTCGTAAACCCACGAGCCCGCAGTCGACGGATCTCCATAGTAGAGATGTGTCCAATCCAGCCCCACCTTTCCATGGTCGGAAGACTGGCTCTCCATGCTCACCGTCTCACTTGTCGGATAGTTTTCATTGCCACCAGCAGGATGCACCAGCACTCTGAACTCATAGCCTGCCTCTTTCATTGCTGACACAACAGTCTCTTCTATGCTGTAAGTTGTATCATCTCTGCCGCCTGTCCCCGAAATAAGACGAAACGCTTCCGTGCGGGAAAACAATATGCTGGGAGCATACCCTTTGCAAAAAAGGAGGAAACGTCGCGTTTCCTCCTTTTTCTCTTTAATTGTCCGCCGTTACGATCTGCGAGAGGTCGACGGCGTATCCCGCCGTGTTTTCGACATTTACCCCGTTGCCGCGGAACATGCAGTTATTGAAATCCAGTGTCTCTGTGCCCGGCATCGCGGCGATGCGCACGGCGGTACCGTTGTCTTCGTACACGCTGTCGCCATAGTAGCTGCCCGAGCACGTCGCGCCGCCGCGGTTGTCGAGCCACAGCCCCACGCCGTTGCCGCGGAACGTGCAGCCCGTGGCGTTGACCCAGCTGCCGAGGCCGCCGTAAGCGCCGATCTCCCAGTTTTCAAACGTGCAGCGGTGCAGGAATGCTCCTTCGCTCGCGGAAAGGCCGATGCCCGTGCCGTCGCCCATAAAGCGGACGTTCGTGATGTTTGAGGGGTGAATGCCGCGCGTCGCGATCGTCACCGTGCCGGTGAAGGTCGTGCCGCCCTCGCTGCCGACCAGATCGCAGCAGAAATTTTTCACCGTCAGACCGCCCTCGTATGTCACCGCGGTCAGCTGCAAAATGTAGACTGACTTTCGATCCGCCTCGTGCGCGAGGGTGTCGAGCAGCGCGTTCAGATCGTCGACCGTCGCCATCGGGTAGTCATTTTCGGTCAGCGTCACGACCGGGACGCGCGTGATCTTGGCTGTGTGGCGCAGGCGCAGCGTGTCGCCGTTTTTGAGGTAGATCGTCCAGATGACGTTGCCCTCCCCCTCCTTGAGCTGCTCGGTGTGATAGCTCGGGATGGCCTCGATCGCCGCATTGGAGTTCGTCGGGAGGAACGTCTCGTCGATCTGCAAAAGAGTGATGCCATCGCACGGCGTGGTCGTCACCTCGTAGTGATCCACAAGGGCGAGAAATTCATTCTTCTTGTCCACGCCGCCGCCATTGTCGACAAAAACGTGGGAGCTCGACACCTGGCCGCGCACCTGATCCTCGCGGACCTCTACGGTGAAAAGCGGCTGGCCGAAAAACGGCGCGCCTCCCTGCGATTCAAAGCTCAGCGCCAGATGGAATGTCTGTCCGTCCGCTTCGTAGGTAAGCTCCGCGCCCTGCGCGTCGATGATCTTTCCTCGGTTGGCAAATCCAACCGCCGTCAATGTCACCACCAATATCGCCGCCAGCAGGAGCGCCGCGGTGATGCGCCTGCGGCGTTTCGGCTTTGGCATTTCCGCAGGGCGCTTTTCGATCAGCACGCTTTCACAGTAGGGGCAGAACGAAGCGTTTTCGACAAGCAGCGCGCCACAATGCGGACAGCGCTTTTCCTCAAAATTCATCTCACAGCACCTCCATCAGCGCTCGCGCGCTCTGATAGCGCTGCTCCGGCGCGGTCATCGTGCATTTGCGCACGATGCGGCCCATTTTCCCCGCCGCCATCTCGCGCGAGGGGTGCTTGCCCGTAAGCATGATATTGAGCAGCACGCCGAGCGAAAAAATGTCCGCCCGCTCGTCGGACTGGAAGATGCCGTACTGCTCGGGCGCGGCAAAGCCCGTCGTGCCGAGCACCTGCGTGTCGCTCTCGGACTCGTCCTTGTAGATGCGCGCGGCGTCAAAGTCGATGAGCACGGCGTCGCTGCCGCGCAGGATGACGTTTTCCGGTTTGACGTCGCGGTGCACCGCGCCCATCGAGTGCAGCACATGCAGCGCTTGGCAGAGCTGCATCGTGACCTGCCGCGCTTCCCTCTCCGTGAGCCGTGCCCCCATCAGAAGCTCTGCGAGCGTGTCGCCCTGCACATACTCCTCCAGCACAGCGGTTTGACCGTCCTGCTCCGCTTCCATGATCTGCGGCAGATGCGGGCACAGCACCGGCAGCAGACGGCGATAGACCTCGCCGCTGCCGCTGTAGCGGCGGAAGACATAGCACGTGCCGCTTTTCTTATGCCGCACGACGGAGACAGTCCCGCGCGGGCTCTGCTTCAGCACGCGGAGCGTGTCGTATTCGGTTGTCACAGCCTCCAAAAAGCTCTCGTACAGCGTCATAAATTTCACACCCTATGCAGCCAGCATATTGTTTTCCCATGTCAAAAAATGTAAAATAATTGAGGATTATTATATGTTGTCTTTGAATTTTTGTAAAGGCGGAAGATGGATGAAGATGGAGCGAAGAAACACTGACGATCTGCGCAGCGAGCTGATGGACGCCCCTGATCTGACGACATTTCTTGCGGCAAACGAGGACAACTTCTCCTCGGCAAGCGCCGTGGCGCGACTCAACGAAATGCTTGAAAAGAAGGGTCTTTCCAAGGCCGCGCTCGCCAAGCAGTCCGGCATGAGCGAAATATACTTGCACCAGATTTTTGCGGGACGGCGCAATCCCTCGCGCAGCCGCATGCTGTGCCTGTGCTTTGGATTGAGCGCCTCGCTCAAGGAGACGCAGGAGCTTCTGCGCCTGTGCGGCCTCGCCGAGCTCTATCCCAAGGTCCGGCGTAACGCGATCATCATTTACGGGCTGCTGCATGGCATGGACCTTTTCGCCGTCAACGACCGGCTGTTCTCCGAGGACGAGGAAACGCTGTTCTGACACTTATACGCTGAAAAGCGACACGACCAGACAAAAAGCACCTGCCTTGAAGGCAGGTGCTTTTTGCTATTCTCTTCCGCCCGACGTTTTCTTCGCGCGCTCCAGTGCGCGCCGCAGCGGCGGGAAGAGCACGAAGACAAGGACCGTATTTGACACGCAGTGGATGACGTCATACGGGATGCCCGAGACCCACCACGAAAACGCCATCTGCCATCCGCCGATGAAAAAATACGGAATGGCGCACAGCGCGCCGAAGCACAGCCCGTGCAGCCCCGCGATGGCCGCCCAAAATGCGCGGCTCTCGCTTCTGCGAAACGGCAGCGCGGCAAGCACGACGATCGGCCAGACGTAGAGATACATCAGGTTCCAAAGCCCCGCGCCGTAGAGCGCGATCTCGAGCAGGGCAAAGCCGAACGCCGGATAAAGCGCCTTCGCGCCGTACACCGCCGTGGCCAAAAGCAGCAGCAGCGTGACCGGATGCACGTTCGGGATAAGGCGCAGGCACTCCTTGCCCGCGACCATCAGCGCGCAGAAAAGCGACAGCTCCGCGATCTCGCGGATGCTGAGTCTTGCGGACTTACCAGCCGACATTCAGCACGAAGTCGTACACATCGCCGTCCGCGATGGGCTGGCTGTCCACACCGAGCTCAGCGAACGTGCCGTTCACGCTGTAGCCCCACCACTGCTGCTCACTCTCGTCGGCGGTCTCGCCGTCCACAGTCAGCACATAGAGGCCGTACTCGCTCTCTGTGCCCTCGATGAGGTCTTCCTGCTCGAGCGCGCCGCGCAGGTACTCTTCGTCGGTGTGGATGGTGAAGGTCGTGTCGTCGCCGTTCAGGTGGTCGACGTTGACGGTGATCTCCTTACCGCCCTGCTGCGTCTCCAGCTTGTTTGTCTGCCAAATGACGAGCGCGGCAGCCGCCAGCACAAGCACGATGATGAGGGCGATGACGCCTTTGTTGTTTTTCTTCTGCATTTTGTTTTCTCCTTCTCTTGCTGAAAAATGCCGCCTTTGAGCGGCAAAGCGAAGCATTCGATGCCTTTGAACGCTGCGTCGTATTTTACCGTCAAAGCGGCAGAATGTAAAGCCCCAGCCGTCGCGCCGATCCTCCGCCTTTTTTCCGTGCAAAAGGCTTTGCGCATTGCCGCACGATGCGGTATAATGAGTTTTACGTTCCGCCCGCTTTCGGGCGGACATTGCTGATTCACTTGACCGCGCCGCTTCGGCGCCCGATATACGAAAGGAACATTTTATGGATCTCATTCAGGCCCTTGCCGCCGAGCTCGGCAAAGACCCCCGGCACGTTGAAAACGTCGTGCGCTTGCTCGACGAGGGCAACACCATCCCCTTCATCGCCCGCTACCGCAAGGAGCTCCACGGTGCAATGGACGATACCTCTCTGCGCACGCTCGAAGAGCGGCTCCAATACCTCCGCGGTCTTGAAGAGCGCCGCGAAGCGGTGAAAAAGTCTATCGACGAGCAGGGCAAGCTGACCGATAAGCTCGCTGCCGCCATCGACAGCGCCAAAACGCTCACCGAGGTCGAAGACCTCTACCGCCCCTACAAGCAAAAGCGCCGCACCCGCGCCACGATGGCGAAGGAAAAGGGCCTTGAACCACTCGCCGCGCTGCTCTTCGCGCAGGAGCGTGACTGCCCGCGGCCCGAGGAGGCCGCGCGCGACTTTGTCGACCCCGAAAAGGGCGTCGAGACGGTCGAGGACGCCCTGCAGGGCGCGAGCGACATCATCGCTGAGCAGATCTCTGACGACGCCGCCATCCGCAAGAGCCTTCGCGCGCTCATTTCCCGTCAGGGCCAGCTTGTGAGCAGGGCCGCGACCGAGGACGACAGCGTCTATCGCCTATACTACGATTTTACGCAGTCTGTCGCCCGCTTGCAGGGGCATCAGGTGCTCGCCATCAACCGCGGCGAAAAAGAGGGCATTTTGAAAGTCACCGTCGCGCTCGACCGCGAGCAGGCGCTCCCGCTGCTGCGCCGTGCAGTCGTGAAGCCCGGCTCCGCCGCCATGGAATTCGTCAAGTCCGCCGCCGAGGACGCCTACGACCGTCTCATCTTCCCCTCGCTCGAGCGCGAGGTGCGAAATCAGCTCACTGAGCAGGCAGACGAGGGTGCCATCGGCCAGTTTGCGCTCAACTTAAAGCCGCTTTTGATGCAGCCGCCGGTCAAGGGCAAGGTCACGATGGGCCTTGATCCCGGTTACCGCATGGGCTGCAAGGTCGCCGTCGTGGACGGCACAGGCAAGGTGCTCGATACCGCCGTGGTCTACCCGACCTACGGCGAGCGGCAGAAAAATGAAGCCATCGCCGCGCTGGCAACGCTCATCAAAAAGCACGGTGTGGAGCACATCGCCATCGGTAACGGCACGGCCAGCCGCGAGACCGAACAGATGGCCGTCGAGCTCATCCGTCAGGTGAACGAGGGCGGTGCGCACGTGAGCTACATGATTGTCTCTGAGGCGGGCGCGTCCGTGTACTCGGCGAGCAAGCTCGCCGCCGAGGAATTCCCGCAGTACGACGTGAACCTCCGCTCTGCCGTGTCCATCGCGCGGAGATTACAGGACCCGCTTGCCGAGCTCGTGAAGATCGACCCCAAGGCCATCGGCGTGGGGCAGTATCAGCACGACATGCCGCAAAAGCAGCTCGACGAGGCGCTGAACGGCGTGGTCGAGGACTGCGTCAACGCCGTCGGCGTGGATATCAACACGGCGTCGCCGTCACTTTTGCAGCGCGTCGCGGGCCTGAACGGCACAACGGCGAAAAATGTCGTCTCGTACCGCGAGGAGAACGGCGCGTTCACCTCACGCGCGCAGATCAAGAAAGTGCCAAAGCTCGGCCCCAAGGCCTTCCAGCAGTGCGCGGGCTTTCTGCGCGTGCCGGAGAGCAAGAGCGTTCTTGATAACACCGCCGTCCACCCCGAGAGTTACGAGGCCGCCAAGGCGCTCCTTGCCCTCTCGGGTCATACGCTCGCGGACGTAAAGGAGGGGAAGCTCTCCGACCTTCCCGCGCGCATCAAGACCTACGGCGAAGAAAAGGCCGCAGCGGAGATCGGCGTGGGCCTTCCCACGCTGCGTGACATCATGAGCGAACTTTTAAAGCCCGGACGCGACGTGCGTGACGAGCTGCCCAAGCCCATCCTGCGCACGGACGTGCTTGAGATGAAGGACCTGAAGCCCGGCATGGTGCTGACCGGCACGGTGCGCAACGTCATCGACTTCGGCGTGTTCGTGGACATCGGCGTGCATCAGGATGGACTTGTCCACATCTCGCAGGTGTCGAACAAGTTCATCAAGCACCCGTCCGAGGTCGTGTCCGTCGGCGACGTCGTCAAGGTCGTCGTGCTGGAAGTGGATGAAAAGAAAAAGCGCATCAGCCTCTCCATGAAGCAGGCGAAATAAGTTTCGTCCTGCAGTTGACATAAAAGCTCCCACGGTTCCGGTAATACCGGAACCGTGGGAGTTTTTCCATTTTATCGTACGCTGATTTACAGCAAATCAGCCAGCTCCAGCACGAGCTTTTCGCTCTTTTCCCAGCCGAGGCAGGCGTCGGTGATGCTCTTGCCGTAGGTGCCCTCGCTGATCTTCTGGTTGCCGTCCTCGATGTAGCTCTCGATCATCAGGCCCTTGACGAGCGCGTTGATGTCATTCGAGTGGCGCTTGGAGTGCAGGACCTCCTTCGCAATGCGGATCTGCTCCAAATACTGCTTGCCGGAGTTGGCGTGGTTGCAGTCGACAATGCAGGCGGGGTTCTTGATGCCCCTTTCCGCGTACAGCTTGTGCAACTGCACCAGGTCTTCATAGTGGTAGTTGGGGCGGCTGTCGCCCTTTTCGTTCACATAGCCGCGCATGATGGCGTGGGCATAGGGGTTGCCCGCGGTCTCGACCTCCCAGCCGCGGTAGAGGAACGTGTGGTCGCCCATCGCCGCATAGATGGAGTTCATCATCACGCTCAAGTCGCCGCCCGTGGGGTTCTTCATGCCGACGGGCACATCAATACCGCTCGCGACGAGGCGGTGCTGCTGGTTCTCAACCGAGCGCGCGCCGACGGCGACATAGCCCAGAATATCAGACAGATAGCGGTAGTTTTCGGGATAGAGCATCTCGTCGGCACAGGCAAAGCCGGTCTCCTGCACCGCGCGGGTGTGGAGACGGCGGATGGCGATGATGCCCTCGAGCATGTCGGGCTTCTTGCTCGGGTCGGGCTGGTGGAGCATGCCCTTGTAGCCCGAGCCGTTGGTGCGCGGCTTGTTCGTGTAGATGCGCGGGACGATCAGGATCTTATCCTTGACCTTTTCCTGCAGGGGGACGAGGCGGCAGACATAGTCCATTACGCTGTCCTCGCGGTCGGCAGAGCAGGGGCCGATGATGAGCATCAGGCGGCTGTCACACCCGTCGAGGATCGCGCGCATCTCTTCCACACGCGCCTCACGCACCTTGGCGACCTCTTCCGTGACGGGGAACTCTTTTTTAATGTCCATCGGGATGGGCAGTTTACGGATGAATTTTGCATTTTGCTGCATAATGAATACTCCTTGTCGATAATTGACCGATATTGTCTATTATTTTACAGCGTTCCCCGCGGTTCTGCAAGCGCGATTTCATGTCGGACTGTATAAAGATTCGAAAACGGCACGTGCAAATTCTATCGAATCTCGAAAACGGCGGTCAATTCCGCCCGAGCCGCTTCCAACGGCTGTGCAGCCGTGCTCCTTATTTCCTTTTTTGTTGCCGTGAACCTCATTCGTATAAACGCAGATGCGTTTCATGCCGGTACAGTGCATCAATTTCCCGTTTGGTTTTATTTTCCTCTTTCACACATTTTGAGCGTTTTCTAAACTTTTTATTGATATTTATGTATTTTAAACAGTCAAATCATACATTTTCGCAATATTTTTATCGGTTGAGATGCGGAAATTATCTCATTTGACTGAATTTAACAACTACTTTTCGCGATTCCGGATTAGACTGCTGATTGAAAGGGTACGCGGCAGAGTGGTATGTGGTTGCCGCGCGCCGAACCGGACACATAAAAGGAGGAATCATTATGCTGACGATCGAACTCAACATCTACCACGCTGTTGCTCTGGGCGCTTTCCTGTTCTGGCTGGGCGGCGTCATCACCGACAAGGTCTCGCTGCTCAGCCGCTACTGCATCCCCGCTCCGCTGGTCGGCGGACTGTGCTTTTCCATCCTCAACTGCATTCTCTATTCCACGGGCATCGTGTCCATCAACTTCGACGCGACGCTGCAAACCGTTTTTATGATCATGTTCTTCACCACCGTCGGCTTCACGGTCAGTATCCCCGCGCTGCTCAAGGGCGGCAAAGCTGTCATCCTGTGCCTTGCCATCTCCATTGTGATGATCCCGCTGCAAAACTTCCTTGGCGGCGGCGTGATGGCGCTCTTCGGGCGCGATCCGCTGCTCGGTATCGGCTGCGGCTCCATCGCTCTGGTCGGCGGCCCTGGCACGGCGGCGGCGTTCGGCCCCGACCTTGAGGCCGCGGGTGCGGTCGGCGGCAGCGTCGTTTCCATCGCGGCGGCGACATTCGGCCTTGTAGCCGGCTCGCTGATGGGTGGCCCGACAGCACGCCGCTTGATTGAAAAACATAATCTGCACCCAGAGACGATGACTGCCATCGGCGGCACACAGGGCGTCGGCCTTGCCACTGATGTGGCGAGTGAAGACGAGCGTTTTATCACAAACAGCCCTCGCTTTGTCAAGGGCTTCATGCTGCTCCTGCTGGCGGTCGGCATCGGAAATCAAGTCAGCGTGTGGCTCACGGCACTGACAAATCTGACCTTTCCTGCGTACATCGGCGCGATGCTCGTCGCCGTGGTCGTTCGCAATGTGATGGACGGCGCACATACTGAATATCCCGCCGAGGAGATCGACACAATGGGTAATATGTTTCTCTCCATCTTCCTCGCTATGGCGCTCGCAGGCTTGAAACTCTGGGAGCTGATCGACCTCGCCTTGCCGATGATCGTATGCCTGCTGCTGCAGTGTGTGGTGATGGTTCTCTTTGCTTACTTTGTTGTCTTTCGCGTTATGGGCCGTAATTACGATGCGGCAGTTATGACCGCGGGCTTCATCGGCTTCGCCATGGGCGCAACCTCGAACGCCATGGCCAACATGCAGGTCGTGACGAAGAAATACGGTCCTTCGCCGGTGGCGTACTTTGCCATCCCGATGGTCGGCGGCATGTTCATTGACTTCTTCAATGCCGTTCTAATTGCCGCCAACATCGGCTGGTGGACGTCGAGGTGAGACCATGTACGTCCACTTCCCGAGCGATGTCCTCGCCGCGGCGGTGCTCGGCGTCGTCATCGGCGAGCTGGTCTTCCACTATGGGAACCGCCTGCTGGACCGGCACAAATTGCTGACGGTCAACTGAATCCCTCCCACTGTAAGTCCATCCCCTCCGCATCAAAAAAGCAGCGCCTTTCGGCGCTGCTTTTCCGCTTGCGGGCCAAATTTCCTGTATGATATAATACGAAAGCAAACCGGTGAAAGGGGTGGAACGCCGATGGATATCGAGCGAACGAAACAATTTTATCGCGAGCTTAAGCAGTCTGACCTGTGCGGCTGCGCCTATTGCCGCAACTATGTAAAAGAGGCCGCGAAGGCCTATCCTGCCGTGACGGCGTATCTCCAAACGCTCGGTGTCGACATCGCGAAGCCGTTTGAAACGATGCCGCTCGAACTGGATGAAGATGGCCGGATGCCGTACATCGGGCCGCAGTACCTCGTCTTCGGCGCAGAAGCGGGCTTTGCCACCGCGACGGTCAAGGATGCCAATGACGTCGAGGTCCGCCTCGCGCAGTCCCACCCGGACGACGATATTCAGGAGCCGCACTTTGTGATTGAGATATTCCCGATTTTCCTGCCGTGGACGGTGGAGGAAACGAAAGCCAAGCAGTGAAAAGATCTGTCGTTCTGTTTGTGATGGTCTCTTTTTTGCGCCGGCAGGCTGCGGCGCTGTTGAGCGCATCGCGGACGCGGGCGGCGAAAACCAAACGAGAGATAAAATGAGAAAGCGAGGAAACAGCATGAGTTCTGCGATCATCAAAATGAAGCGCGGGTCGGAGACCGACTTGGCGGAGGTATCCAAAAGCATTCTCGATGATTTCAAGGGCGATGTTGCCGAGCTGTCTCTGGAGCAGATGTCGGAGGTGAACGGCGTCAAAGTGCTGCTGCTCATTCTGGAGCGGTACTATATGAGAAACGGCAGCATGGCCGTCAGCACAGTGCAGATCATCGACTCCGGAGAAGTCCAGCAGGCGACGATCATCGGCACCGGAGGCGGCGAGGGCCTTATGAACATCAGTCTGGGCGCCAATCAGGATTTTGCGCGCAGGGTCGCCAAGGTTTTGGCGAAGCTCGGCTTTGAGGAAATCAGATCTTGATTTTGAGGAGGGACAAACGACGTACATTTATGTCATAACGATGATAGCGGCCGCACTTACGATATATTTCAGCCTTGATGAGTATAAAAAGGGCAGCATGAGCACGCGCAATTTTAAGATCATCTGCGTATGCGAGAGTGTCGTGCTGCTCAGCCAGCTTTATTTTCTTTTGACTTGATGTAATTTTCAAATCAGTGAGGGGCGCAGCCGCGCCCCTTTTCATTTTTTCGTCTTTGTGGTATACTTTGGGCAAAATCAAGGAAAAGCGAGGAAACGGTCATGGAAACCATTGCAGCCATCGCCACGGCGCAAAGCCCGTCGGCCATCGGCATCGTGCGCCTGAGCGGAGAGGAGACGCGGCGCGTGCTCGCCGCGCTGTTCACACCCGCAAGCGGCATGGCGGTCGAAGCGCTTCCGTACCGCCGCATGACCTATGGCGACATCCGCTCGGCGGACGGCACGCTGCTCGACCGCGGCATGGCGGTCTGTTTTTCCGCCGCCCACAGCTACACGGGCGAGGAGAGCGCTGAGCTCCACTGCCATGGCTCGCCGGTCGTACTGAGCGAGGTGCTGCAAGCGGCATTTGCCGCGGGCGCACGGCAGGCGCGGCCCGGTGAATTCACGCAGCGGGCGTTCCTGAACGGAAAGCTCGACCTCACCGAGGCTGAGGCAGTCATCGACCTCATCGACGCCGAGACGGCGGAGAGCGCGCGCAATGCCGCGGCCCAGCTCTCCGGCGCGCTGCGCCGCCCGATCGAAAGTGTTTATGACAAGCTGCTCGACGTTTCGAGCCGTTTCTACGCCGTCGTCGACTACCCCGACGAGGACATTGAAGACCTCTCGCGCGAGGAGACCGAGCGCACGCTTTTATGCTGTGAAGAGACGCTTTCTGATCTTCTCGGCACGTTCGCACGCGGGAAAGTGCTCAAAAACGGCGTCGCGACCGCCATCATTGGCGCGCCGAACGCAGGCAAGAGCTCACTTTTGAACGCGCTCGTCGGCTTTGACCGTGCCATCGTCACAGACATCGCGGGCACGACGCGCGACACGGTGGAGGAAAAGGCGACGGTCGGCGGCGTGCTGCTGCGCCTCATCGACACGGCGGGTCTACACGAGACGGACGATCTCGTCGAACAGCTCGGCGTCGAGCGATCGAAAAAAGCGGTCGAGGACGCTGATCTGATCCTCGCGCTGTTGGACGGCAGCACGGGACTGCCGGCATCCGAGGCGCGGGCAGCAGAAATGCTTGCTCCGCTGGAACTTGCCGCGAAAAGCGGCAAGCCGTGGCTGCTGCTGCTGACAAAATCCGACCTCGGCGGCGGGGCAGGCATTGTCCCCGACAAAGACTGGCGCACGCCGGAGGCGATTATTTCGCTCTCAAGCGTGACGCACGAGGGGTTCGAAGCGCTGGAAGCGGCGATCCGCACGCTTTACCCCGCGCCGAAAGGCGATACGTCCCTCGTGACAGACGCCCGTCAGGCCGACGCCATCCGCCGCGCGCTTGATAGCGTCCGTGCGGCGAAGGACGCGCTCCAAAGCGGCATGACGCCCGACGTTGTACTCACGGAAGTAGAGCAGGCGGAAAACGCCCTCGGCGAGCTCACGGGCCGCACCGCGCGCGAGGACATGGTCGCGCGCATCTTCGAGCGCTTCTGCGTCGGAAAATAAGAGCTTATTTCAATAAAAGTACCCTGAACGAACCGTTCAGGGTACTTTTTTATCAGATGCCGCATTCATTCAGCCGCTTTTTTCTCATAGTTGCCAAAAAACGCGGCGTATGATATCTTGAAAGAAAAGCCCCCGGTCAAAACTGTCTTGGAGGTACGCCATGCCGAAGCGAAGCTGGAATTTGAACACCGTCTACATATCCGAGCGCCTGCAGGAGTGCCTGCGCCCGATCTCGCGCTGCGCGCTCACAACCGTGATCGCGCCGATGGGCTACGGCAAGACGACGGCGGTGAACTGGTATCTTTTAGAGCGCGCCAAGCTCGACGAAGCCGCCGTTGTGCGTATCAGCGTGTATTCGGACAATCTGGCCATCTTCTGGAAGAGCGTGCAGGAGGCCTTTTCCCACACGGGGTTCGACTTTCTGCGCGCCTACCCCTGCCCCGACGACGCCGCGGGCGAAAGCCTCCTGACGGACGATCTCTGCCACGCGCTCGCGGGCAAGCGGCCCTGCTATATTTTCATCGACGACTTTCACCTTTTGACCGACAACCGCGTGCCCGCCTTTCTCTGCACGCTGACGAACCGCCTGCCCGAAAACGTTCACCTGATCGTCGCAAGCCGCGACCGCTTCCTGCCCGCGGAGGAGATTCTGCGCCTTGGCGGCAGGCTCTACACCGTGGGCGCCGAGCAGCTGCGCCTCAACCACACGGAGCTCTCGATCTACGCCCACCGCTGCGGCACGGAGCTCTCGGACGCGCAGATTGAATCGCTGCTCTATTCGAGCGAGGGGTGGTTCTCGGCCATTTACTTAAATCTCCGCACGCTGCACGAGCGCGGCGAGCTGCCGAGCCGCAGCTCGGATATCTACGCGATGTTCTCCGCCGCGATGATCGACCCGCTGCCGTCAAAGCGGCGCGAATTTTTGGCCGTCATGAGCCTTGCGGACGAATTCACCGTCGAGATGGCCGAAGCCGTCACCGGCAGCAAAAACGCCGCTACGATCTTACAGACGTTGACCGAGCAGAACGCCTTTGTCAAGTGCCTGCCGGACGGCGTAACGTTCCGCTTCCACCACATGATGAAGGACTGCGCCGAGCGCACGTTCCACACGATGGAGCCGCGGCGGCAGGCAGTTTACCATAATAGATATGGCGAGTGGTACAAAACGCATGGGCAATATCTGCATGCGCTCAAATTCTACTGTCTTGCCAAAAACTACGACGCGGCGCTGCGCGTCATCCAGCGCGACGCGGGCATCCTGCTCACGTCGCTTGGCGCGCAGCAGGTGCTCGACTTCATCGCCCGCTGCCCGGTCGAAACGCTCAAGGAGCACCCGCTTTCGCTCCTCGTTCTGATGCGCAGCATGTTCAACTGGCGGCAGATCCCAAAGATGCTCGAGCTCAAGGAGCTGCTGCTCGCCGCGATCACCGAACACCCCGACTGGCCGGAGAGCGAGCGCGGCGACCTTCTCGGCGAGTGCGACCTCATCATGAGCTTTTTGATGTACAACGACATCTCCGCGATGAGCCGCCTGCACCGCAGCGCAAGCGCGCAGATGTCGCGCCCCGCCATCAGCATCCAGAAAAGCGGGGGCTGGACGTTCGGCTCGCCGTCGGTGCTGATGATGTTTTACCGCGCGTCCGGCGAACTCCAGAGCGAGCTCACCGAGATGGACGAGTGCATGCCGCACTACTATAAGATCACAAACGGCCACGGGCAGGGCGCTGAGACCATCATGCGCGCGGAGGCCGACTTCATGCGCGCCGGCTTTGCCGACGCGCAGATCATGCTCGAGCGCGCCTATGCGCAGATTGACGGCAACGGGCAGGAAAACATGGCCCTGTGCTGCGACTTTCTCGCCTGGCGGCTCTCGCTCTGCACTTCTTTCACGCCGCGCGAGTCCTTTGAGCTGCGGCGCGAGGCGCTGCTGCAGCAGCACAACGTCGCGTGGCTCAACATTCTGCAAAGCTCCTGCGCCTATTACTATGCGCTGCTGGGACTGCCCGAAAAAATTCCCGCGGTCTTCCGCGAGCATCAACTCGCCTCCATCCACTTCCTCGCGCCCGGAAAGCCGATGATGGAGCTTATCGAAAATCAGGTCTACCTCGCCCAGGGCGAATATGCCAAGGTCATTGGCCACAGCGAAGCGCTGCTCGGTATGTGCGAGGCGATGCACTATGCGCTCGTCGCGCTGCACATCCGCCTTCAGACCGCCGCGGCCTACGAAATGCTCGGCAAGCGCGAGACGGCAGACGAACTTTTGATCTCTGCCCTCGCCGCGGCGGAGCCGGACGCGCTCTATCTGCCGTTTGTCGAAAATTACCGCTATCTCAAGACGGCGCTCACGCGCGGCGTGGGTGCGAAATTTGCCGCGTTTGTCCGGACGGTCACACCGCTTGGCGAGGACTTTGTGCGCCGCTGCGGCGAAAAGCGTGCGGAAGGCTCCCATCCCGCCGCCCTCGCGGGCCTCACCGAGCGCGAAAGCGCCATCGCCGCGCTCGTCGCCAAACGCCTGAGCAACCGCGAGATCGCCGAGCAGCTCTTTTTGTCCGAGGGAAGCGTGAAGCAGTACATCAATCAGATCTATTCCAAGCTTCTCATCACAGGCGACGTGCGCACCAAGCGCAAACGGCTCGCCGAGCTCGCCGCGCCGAAGAGCTAAGGCACAGCAAGGACGCAGCACGCCTATTTTGCATTGATATTCCTAAGAAATTATCTAACCTTTGGTTAATACCAACTCTTTCCGATCCACCGTACAATGGCTGTACGGTGGATCTTTTATTTTCCGGAGGGGAGGAATGCCTTTGTACCGAAAATACATCTCAGCCGTCATACCGCTCCCGGACTACATTCTCCGGGTGGATTTCATCTCCGGCAGCCGCCTGCTGCTCGATATGAAGCCGTATCTCGACAAGCTCCGCTTCCGCCCGCTTGCCGATCCCGCGGTGTGGAACAGCGCCATGACGAACGGCATCTTTGTCCGCTTCGACAACGTGGAGCTGAGCCATGCCGAAATTCTGTCCATGGCGGAACGGGCGCACTGAGCGCGCCGATTTTTGAAAATTGAGAGGAGATCAACATGAAAAACGCTTGTAAGCACCTTGCCCTTTGCACCCTGACACTGATCCTTTGCCTCGCCCTCGCCGCCTGCGGCAGCGACGACTCCGGCGACTACACAGACTACGGCGACGACTCCAATGTCCCGTCGACGATCGACGGCTTTGTCAAGGAAAGCTACGACAGCTATGATTACAGCGCTTTCGAAGGTTACTATCTGCCCGACAGCGGCACGGACTTCGACTATCTCATCATCGACACCAACGGTTCGCGCTGGCGCATCGGCAGCAACGACGACCTCGCCGCCAGCGGCTATTTGCAGTACGACGCGGACTATGACTGCATCTACGCCTACAACGAGCACGACGGCGTCGCCTATCAGTTCTCCGCCGACGGCAGCAGCGTGAACATCTATTCGCTCGGCTCGTTCACCTACGAAATGAGCCTTGAGGAGTTCGACGCGCAGGCCGAAGACTACAACAGCAGCGACAGCTCGGTCGATCTCTCTTACCTTGCGGGCATCTGGTATCTGGACGGTGATCTCGACGCCGACAGCTACATCTACATCGACAGCAGCGGCGGTCTCTGGGGTCTCTACGAGCGCGCGCCCGGCGCGGAGACGACCGAGGTCGACGGCGGCTTTATCTCGGCCCCGACCGATGTAGACGACGTGTACTATGCCGTTTCCACGACGTATCAGGACGTCACCTATGAATTCACGCTTTTTGACACCGATTCCATCGTGTGGGGCGGCGAGAACGACTACTACGAACGCCTTGAGTAAGCCGTTTTGAAAAAGTGAAGAAGGGAGAAAAGAAGATGAAAGCTTTCCATCATTTCCTTGCGGTTCTGCTCTGCCTGAGCCTGACCGCCTGCGGCGACAGCAGCGATGACATCACGGGCGACGACTGGCGCGCGAGCGGCGTGGTCGCCGCCGAGGGCACCATCACGCACGAGGGCGAGGGCAGCGTCAAGGTTCTCGTCACCGTAGGACCCGAGAGCGCGGCGTTCTACCGCGACGAGCCCGAGCAGGAGCTTTTCGACAGCGTGTCCTTCCCCGTGACGGTCGAGGACGCGAACGACGATGGCACAGGCTTTGACATCTCATTCGACGACATCACCGGCGACGGCGAGAGCGACGTCGTCGTGACGTTCCAGCACGCCGACATGAGCACAACGCAGATGGTCTGGTTCTGGGATGCCGACGAGCACTATGTCTTTGAGCCGGATTACTCCTACTTCCACGAAAACGGCGTGCAGACCGACCTGACCGACACGCCCTATTTCTCTGACAACGGCTTACAGATCAACGCTGCGGTCAACACGGGCACTTATCTTCTGGAAAACGGTGTTGCCTGCTACTCCGGCCTTGGCGACGGCTATGAGAGAAATGACTGCTACTGGGAGGTCGTGAAGCACAGCGACCAGTCGCACGACGGCATCCGCGAGATTCAGTTTGACGCCATCTGCTACATTCCCGAGAGCTCCATCCCGTACTTCACCGAGCAGTACATCACCAACACCGACAGCGAGCTCTACGACTACTACACTGGCATGTGGTTCACCGCCGCCACCGCCTACGGCAACAGCCAGCGCGGCGACAACTACTATGTTCATACCGTCAATTATAACCGCAACGAATACCTCATCGAATTCGCCTACTCGACCGACTGGCAGTACAACGTCAGCGATTGGGCGATGGTGCTGACCAAGAGCTACATGGTCTACCTGCCCGACGATTACGACGGGCTGGTCTTCGCCGCCACGCCACAACTCGACAACTATAAGGACTGCGCCAGACGGATGCAGCTTGATAGCATCGCGCCCGAGACGAGCATCATGGACACTGACCTTGTCGACCCCTACAACACGCTGTTTTTCAGCATTTGCTACTAAAAAGGCGGTGAACAGCATGACGCACCGAACGTATCTTCTGCCGCTCGTGCTCGCGCTGCTGCTCCTGCTGAGCCTGACCGCCTGCGGCGACAGCAGCTCTGATGATCCGCAAAGCGGCTATGAGACCGTCATGGACATGGAATTTCTCGACGGGATGTGGAGCATCGACGGCACCTCGAAACTGTACTTTGACAGTGAGGAGGGCTTCTATGCCTACCGCACCGGCTGGGGTCTCGGCGGGCGCGGAGAATTTGAATTGTCCGAGGCGAGCGGCCGGCCGATGATCTTTTTCAACGGCTTTCTCTACAATTTTCTCCTGCGCGACGACGGCGTGCTGCTACCGAACCAGAACGGCGAGGGCAGCGGGCTCACCATCCACCGCCACACCTTCCTCCGCGACGACGAGGCGGAGATCGTCGAGTGGGATAAAAGCAACTGGGACGGCATGTGGCAGAACGCCCTGGGCGAGACCATCGTCATCGACTGGTCCCTCATGCAGTACATCGCCTGCTCACCGGACTATTCCATGAGCGGCACGATGAACGACGAGGGCGAGGGCATGGGCCTCTACCTCTACGACAACGGAACGCGCGCCTCCTCTGCCCCAGCGACGACGGCAATAGCTTCACCCTCTCCGCCGAACGCTTTGGCCGCTACGGGGACGATCAGCACTTTGACGGTGTCTTCTACCGCAACGCCGACTTCTACACCTACACGGACATGGAAAACGCGGAGTTTTACGAAGACGAATACTCCACCTTCTATATCTGGTACTACGACGGTGTGAACCGTTACCTTCTGGGCAACGATTATACCATCGGCGACGACGGCCTTGCCTACCACGACGAAGACGGTCTCGTCTATCCCGCGGGCTGGATCCCCGAAGCGCCGTATGATCCCGCTGACGACTGGGGCGAAAACTGGATGGACACCTGGGATATTTGAAAACGCCATGATAAAGGATGGATGTGAAATGACAGGAAGAGGAAAACTCAGCGACGCCGAGCTTTCGAAAAAGCTCGGGCACTATCAGAAAATGTCGCGCGTCTGGATCCTGGTGGGCCTTTTTGGCGTGTTGAGCGGCACGGTCTCGTACTTTGCCGTGCAGGACACCGCGCTCAAGGCCATCCTGACGGGGGTGCTGTTCTTCGGCGGCGTCTGCTGCGCGGTCTTTTTGGGCGGCAGCGCGCAAAAGAAGCTCCAGGCCCTGATACAGGAGCAGTTTGGAGACTTTTTCCGTGCGGAATGGGAAAAGGCCTTCGGCCCGGATATGCACACACCGGAAATGTGCGTTGACGAGTCGTTTCTCCGGACGTTCCACCTGCTGGACGGTCAGTGGGAGGAATGTACGGTTGAGAATTTCCATGAGGGCGATTATCGCGGCGTGCATTTTTCCGCCGCCAATGTGCGGCTGGACCATGTGTATGAGCGAGGGTGCGGTCACGAAGGCTATGAGACCTGCCACGAGATGGTATTCAAAGGCCTCGTGCTGCGCTGCGAAACGCAGACGCCCGCCCCCTCCCCCGTCCTCGTCAACGCAAGGACGGAGGACAGTCCGCGCGGCGCAGCGACGGGCAATGCGCTGTTTGACCGATGCTTCTGCGTCACAGCAGAGCCGGAGCAGGATGCCCTCTCCCTTCTTGCCCCGCAGTTTATGGAGCTGATGAACGAGTTCAGGCAGCGCGTCGAAGGACAGCTTTTGGGCTTCCGCTGGGAAGGCCGGGTGCTCTCGCTGGCGGTGGAAACAGACTATGGCTTTGCCGCCGTTGCCAGTAATGTAGACCTGCGCGACCTTGACGCCCTGCGCCGCAGCTATTGCGCGTCGCTGCACGCAATGGAGGAAACGCTGGATCTTCTGCTGAAAAACACCGCTCTTTTTGCGGCGCGGGACTGAAAAAGGATGATACGATGGAAAAAAATCAAACAATGACAGACGAACAGCTCGCGCGCGAGCTGCAAAACGGCAAGCGAGGCGGCGGCCGCGGCAAGCTCCTCACGGTGATTGGCTGCGCCGCGACGGCGATCGGTATTTTCACCTCGGTCACGGCGCTGACGGTCATCGGCATCGTCGTCGCGTTGCTGGGGCAGGGCGTTCTGAACAAGCACCAGAAGGCCGCCGGAAAAGCGGTCTTTGAGTCCCTCGTGCCGGAGATCATGAACGCGAATTTTGAAGACGTGCAGCCCATCGGAAAGCAAAACCTTGTGGATATCAAGGGTTCAAACATTCCGCTGCCGTCATACGTCTACGACAGCGCCAGCGGCCGCATCGACTTCACCTACCGCGGCCTTACGTCCGAGCTCTGCACTGTCACGCTGACGGATGTGGACGAATACCGCAACGAAAACAACGACTTGCTGGAGTCCGCCGAGCGCGTGGTCTACAATGGTCAGTGGATGGCCTGTGAGCTCGGCAAAACGTACCCCGCAGACCTCATGTTCTGGCCGCGCGGCAAGCTCGACAAGCTTTTCCGCGCCAAAACGATCAAGACGGACTATGAAGATTTCAACAAGCACTTCAACCTGAGCTGCGATGATGCCGACTGGGTGCTGCGCTTTTTGAATCCCAGCCGCATGGAGCGCATCCTTGCGCTCACCAACACCGCTTTCAGCGATTTTTCCGTCAGCCTGCATTCTGATGGGACATTGTACCTCGCCGTACACAGCGGCCGAGGCTTTTTCGACGTCGGCAAGGGCAAGGAGCCGCCCGACGCGCTGCGCCGCCGCTTCACCCGCGAGCTCAAGTGGTACACCGACATGATCGACGTCTTCCGCCCCGCGGCGGAGTGAAGGAAGGAGCGGTCGTATGCAGCTTTGGGTCGCGATACTGCTGTTTTTTCTGTCCATCGCGGGCGTCGTGCTCTCGACGCGAAAGCTCCGGCAAAAGAGAACGCTTCGCGTCGCCTGCATCGCACTCTGCGCTGTGATCGCCGCGGCCTGCGCGGTCTATATCACGCTGACGGCGATCATGCTCTACGCGGCAAGCACGAAGTGATCTTCTGCACTTCATGCAAAGGAAAAAGCCCATCAGCTCGACGAGCTGATGGGCTTTTGTTCTGTTATTTGGGGTGGAAATTACGCTTTTTTACTTCTTCTCCACCGCGCGGCCGATCAAGTAGCACACCGCGGCGACCACCATGCCATTGATCGAGGCGATGCCCCAGTGCACCAGATTTGCTACCACCGCGCCGAGCACCACGCCGATCACCGCGAACCAGTTGACCGTCTCGCTGACCTCCACGTCCTGATATTTCTCCTTGTTCAGGAAGTAGCCGAGCACCAGAATGATACCCACTGGCGGCAGCGTGCAGTTCAGGATGTTCAGCCAGCCGCAGAAGTTCCAGTACAGCCAGACGGCGAGCACCGTGCCGATGATGCCGGAGACAAGCACCATGGGCTTCTTTTTCTGGCCGAAGATGTTGGCAAGGCCGAGGCCCGCGGAATAGAGCGCGTTGTCGTTCGTCGTCCAGATGTTCAGGCCTAGGACCAGGATGGCGAGATAGAACAGGCCGAGGTTGATCATCACCTCGAAGATGTCGTTGCCGCCCACATAGACCGACGAGACACCGCCGAAGAAGAACATCAGAGAGTTGCCGATGAAGAACGCGATCACCGTTGTGATGGCGCCCACCTTGCCGCTTTTGGCAAAGCGGGAGAAGTTCGGCGTCGCCGTGCCGCCGGAGACGAACGAGCCAACGACCAGTCCCGCGCCGCCGATCACCGTCAGCGTGCCGCTGGACTTGGCAAACTGATCGACGATCGTGCCGTCGCCGCGCATGACGGCGAGGATCATCGCGACCGTACCCAGTACCGCCACCATCGGGACGGCGATATAGCTGACGATCGTGAGCGACTTGATGCCAAAGTAGGCCGAGGCCGTCATGCAGATACCGGCAACGATCACCAGCGCCCACTCCGCCGTCTTGCTGCCGCCCAGCAGCTCGTTGGCGACCGGAATGGCAAACATGGCTATGCCCACGCCGAACCAGCCGATCTGCGTGAACGAGATCATGGCCGAGGGCAGATACGAACCCTTGACGCCAAACGCCTTGCGGGCCAGAAGGTCGAGGCTCATGCCCGTCTCCGCGCCCACATAACCCAAAAGTCCCGTGTACAGGCTCAGGATCACACCGCCGACGATCATCGACACGACGAAGCCCTGAAAATCCAGGCCGTCCGCCAACTGCTGTCCCACCCACATGCTCGCGGAGAAAAAGGTGAAGCCCAGCATGATCATAAACATGGTCACGATGCCGCGTCGGGCGCTTTTCGGCACGATCGCCTCTGCGTAGTCAATATCCACTACCGTCTTTTCATTCTTCATGCGTTCTGTCCTCTCTGATCTATAAATTTTTTAAAGGATATACTTTCTCAGGGTCGTGGTGAACTCATCGATCCGCTGGCGCGCGATCTCCTTCAGCGAGACATCGCGCATGCCCTCCACAAAGCCGCGCTCCTGCTGATAGAGCCAGCGCGTCGTCTTTTTGTCCAGCTTTTCGTAGTGGCAGTCCTTCAGCCAGTCCTCGTAGGAGATCGGCAGCGGATGCCCGAGCTTTTCCTCGAGCAGCGCTTGCTTGTCGATGCTGTCGGCGCGCTCTAAGATGCCGTTCCAGAATTCGAGCACCTCTTCAATATGCTCGTGGATCTCGTAGCGGCGGGCGCCGCCGTCGTAGATCGTGCACTTTTCAAAAAGGGGATTCTGCATCGAGAGCGTCTCGCGACGGAAGGCAGGGGCAATGATGCCGCCTTTCCAGTAGAAGTCGATCAGCGCGCGGTTGATACCGGAAACGCCCCTGTTTCCCTCTTCATAGCAGCTGAAAATGCCCTCGTAATACACCGTGACAAATCCCTCAAAGCCCGGCCAGTACATGCGGATCTCCTGCGTCAGCTTTTCCAGGATCTCGACGCCCTGCGTGCCGCCGATCGTGAAGAGCACGATGTTGCGTAGCTTGGCCCCCTGCTTGCGGTAATAGTCGATCACATAGCGCAGGCAGTTCACAAGCGTCTCGCCGGAGGCGATGATGTCGCCGATCAGCAGCGTGCTGTTCGGCACGGTGGCAAGCTTGCAGTATTTGATCTCAAGGCCCCTCATCTCGCCGTTTTCAAAAACGCGCTCGCTCGACATAAAGCTGATGTCGTGGACGCGGATGTGCTCTTTGTAGCAGCTCTCCTCCAGCGGGTAGTTCAAGGCTCCTCGCAGGATCGAGAGGATATTCGCCGACGTGATTTTCTTTTTCTCCTTCAGGTAGTACATCATCTGCGAGGTCGCCGTCACGAGCGAGGCGTACACCTCGTAGCCCACCACCTCCGGATGGTTCATCAGCTTTCGCGTCTCGGCTTCTGAGACAATGTAATACTCGTTGAGGAAGTGCCCTCCCTCCAGCCGGTAGCAGTCCACGCCCTGATCGCAGAACTCCGGCACGATCTGAACGTCCTTCCAATTTTCGATCATCGCTCTCTCCTCCTAAAAAAAGACCACCTGTCGAATAATCGACAGATGGTCCATATACTAAATATGAAAAACAAAAAGGGAAGCGAAATGACATTTGTTGCGTTTTTTCAGCAGCATAGCAGGTGGCCTCCCTTTTTTCAACTTATGACATTATATGGATAACGTCATATTTTGTCAATACGCATTTTGCAATGCGGCGCAAGCGCCGTTTTCCTATTCCCTGCGTACCCGCAGGGTGCGGACAAAGGGGGCCATTCTCTCACGTGAGAGAATGGCCCTCTTTAGATCCCCCAAGAGAACGCGAGGGGAGTCCCTCTCAACCCCCGACATTGGCAGTCTCGATCTTGAAGAACTGCTCAGCCTGCGGAATCGGGTGCAGTGTACATGGCTTCGCCATGAATCTTCTGCGAGCCGTGGCAACTCGCAACCGCGCCTTACTATCGTGAGGCGCGAGTGACGTTCCCTCGGCGGCAGACTGCGTGCGGAACGCGGCATTGCTGCGCTCGCCGCATTGATGAGTGCTCCGGTAGACGGAAATTAGTCTGCACTACTACGAGACAGGCAGAGCGGCAGCGGATAGTAGAAGCAGAGGCAAGTCGTCTTGCAGCTCTAAACGCGGCAACGCCGCGCTATGGGCAGTGCAATCGGCAAGCATCGCACCTCTTCGAGCTGCTCGCTTGCAATGGCGGGGTCAAGGGGCAGAGCCCCTTGCGTTCTCTTGGGGGTGTAAGGGGGATATTCTCTCACGTGAGAGAATATCCCCCTTAACCGCTCCCCTGCGCGGCGCAGGAGACCCACCCCGCAGTGGTTTTGCAAAAAATTTCAAAAACCACTTGCAAACCGCCTTTTCCGTGTTATGATGATGACCGAAAAAAAGAACGTGCAGTGCACATGGCAAGAAAGAGTGATCGATTTGTTGGATTTTTTGAAACAGGAGGGGCTGAGTCCCGACCTTTTGGATGGCATTCGTGAATTTAACGCGCAGTATCCGACGCCGCCGGAGCTGCAAAACCGCATCCCGCAGCCGCGGTATCATTATTATGGCAAAGACGTGTGGGAGGCGGCGGTCGCCGCCATTTTGTGCGGGGAAAATCTGCTGCTCGCGGGCAGCAAGGCCACGGGCAAAAACGTGCTGGCGGAAAACCTCGCCCAGGTCTTCGCCCGTCCCGCATGGGACGTGTCGTTCCACGTGAACATGGACGCCGCGAGCCTCATCGGCATGGACACGTTCGAGGGCGGCGAGGTCCGCTTCCGCCCCGGCCCCGTGTACCTTTGCGCAAAGCACGGCGGCTTCGGTGTGCTCGACGAGATCAACATGGCAAAAAATGAGGCGCTTGCTGTACTGCACGCGACGCTCGACTTCCGCCGCGCCATCGATGTTCCCGGCTACGAGCGCGTGGAGGTCGATCCCGCCGCGCGCTTCATCGGCACGATGAACTACGGCTATGCCGGCACACGCGAGCTGAACGAAGCGCTCACGTCGCGCTTTGTCGTCATCCAGATGCCGTCTATCGACCAGGACGGCCTTGTGCGCCTGCTTGGCGACGAATTTCCAACGCTTGAAAAGAAGTACAAAGAGCAGTTTGCGCAGCTATTCCTTGATCTGCAGAAAAAGTGCGAAAACGCAGAAATTTCCGAAAAGGCGCTCGACCTGCGCGGTCTTCTGGATGCGCTGCGCCTCATTCGCCGCGGCATCGGCGCGAGCCGCGCGCTTGACATGGGCATCACAAATAAGGCGTTCGACGCCTACGAGCAGAGCCTGATCCGCGACGTGATCGCTGCGCGCATCCCCGCAAAGCTTGACCGCAGCCGCCTGTTCACCGACTGACATGGAGACGTCAAGCTATTCCGCCCAGCAGCGCCGCGCCATCAACCTCGTCTGGACGTCGAGCGGGGACTATCAGTTCGAGCCGCAGTTTTTAGCGCTCAAATCAAACGGCGAGCCGGACTTTTACATGAACTGCGTCATCGGCCTTGTGCACAAGTGGTTCGGCGACAAGATGCCAAAGCGTCTCTTTGCCTACTGGGCGGGCGACGCGCGGCAGAACGTTTTCGACGAGCTGTGCTGGCTGGCGCTCGAGAACGCGGCGTATGAAAAGGAACTGCCCGAGCGCCCTGTGCTCGCCGATCTCCGCCGCACGCACGCGGAGGAGTTTTTCGCGTCGGAATACCAGCTCTCGCGGCAGGAGTGGATGGAGAAAAACCAACTTGTCTACGCCGTGCAGTCCGACCGCTGGAAGACGATCCTCGGGCAAAAGCCGCCCATTCTCGCCCCGTGGGAAAAGGGGCTCGCGCAAGCGCTCGCCTGCCCCGGCACGATGAACGCCGCGGAGCTTGAGATCGCCGTGCGCGCGGCGTTTGAAAAATACCTGCAATTCGATGGCACGGTGCATAAAAAAGGCGGGTTCCAGCTGCACTTTGACGACAAGTGGGCACCGCTTCTCACCAAGCTCCTGCCGACCGAGATCGTCCGCACGGACGATCTGACCATCGGCCGCTCCGCCATGCCGGGCGAAAACGGCATGGTCAAGGTCTCGAACGCGCTGCGCGCGCGTCTGCGCTCCAACGAGCACGAAACGGAGGACCGCGGCTACATCGAGCGCTGCTTCGGCCGCAGCATCTATTCGCCCGACAAGCTCACGCGCATCGAGCAGCAGCTCTGCACCGGCAACCACCTGGGCTGCCACCTGTGGTTCACAAGGGGCGCGAGCGCGTCGAACCAGCTCATCAGCGCGGACACGCAGCGTCTTTACGAGCAGGCCGAGGAACAGGCCAGGCTGAACCGCGCCGCCTTCGCACACGACCTCGACCTGCATCAGAGCGCGCTCGCGCGCCTGAGCGAACAAATTCGAAACTGCCTGCTCGTCCACCAGCAGCCCGAGCGCATCCCCGCCCGTCAGGGCTGGCTGGACGGGACCAAGGTCTGGCGCGAACCGGTGCTGCACGACGACCGCGTATTTTTACGCAGCGACGAGGAGAGCCGTCCCGGCTTTGCCGTCGATCTGATGCTCGACGCCTCGGCCTCGCGCCTGCACTGTCAAGAGGCCATCGCCATTCAAGGCTACATTCTGGCCAAGAGTCTTGCCTCCTGCGGCATCCCCGTGCGCGTGACGAGCTTTTGCAGCCTGCGCGGCTACACAGTGCTGCGCATTTTGAAGGATTTTAGCGACAAGAACGGCGAGCGCAATGTCTTCAATTACTTCGCCGCGGGCTGGAACCGCGATGGGCTCGCGCTGCGCGGCGCGGGCGAGCTCATCAAGTCCGCACCCGCGGAAAAGCATCTGCTCATCCTGCTGACCGACGCCTCACCCGACGACAGCCACAAAATTCTGCCGAGCGGCAAAGTCCCGCTCAGCCGCGACTACGACGGGCAGATCGGCGTCGATGACACGGCGGAGGAGGTGCGCGCCCTACGCGCGCAGGGCATCCGCGTCGCGGCCGTCTTCATGGGCGAAAACGCGAGCGTTCCCGCCGCGAACGCCATCTATGGCCGCGACCTTGCGCGCATTCGTCGCATCGACCAGCTCGCCGCCGCGGCGGGCCGGCTCATTCAGGACGAAATTCGCGAACTCAGCAGCTGACAAAAAGGATCCCGAAAGTTGAACTTTCGGGATCCTTTCTTTTATGTCAGGATGTGCGAGAGCGTCTCCATCAGCCGCCCTGCCTCGATGGGCTTGGCAATGTGGGCGTTCATGCCCGCGCGGATGGTCTTTTGCTTGTCCTCTTCAAAGGCGTTGGCCGTCATCGCCACGATGGGCACGTTGGCAGCGTCGCTCGGCAGCGTGCGGATCTGGCGCGTGGCGGCGTAGCCGTCCATCTTCGGCATCTGGATGTCCATGAGCACCAGATCGAATTCGCCCTGCTTCGAGTCCTGCAAACGCTCGACGGCGACGTCGCCGTCGTCCGCGGTATCGACCGTGAAACCCGCGTCCTGCAAAATTGCCTGCGCGATCTCTTGGTTGAGAAGATTGTCCTCAACCAGAAGGACCTTTTTGCCCTCAAAGCAGTACGGCGACGCGGGCGTCTCCTCCTTTTTCACGCGGTAGGGCTGCGAGAGCACGTCGCGCAGCTCGGACATGAACAGCGGCATGGAGAAGAACGCCGTCACACCTGCCTCGCGCGCCTCCTGCTCGATGTCCGCCCAGTCATAGGCCGTTAGAATTCAGATTCTTTAGTTTGATTACTTCATATCTTCTTTTTTATTCCTTGGTTAAATCGAGTTTGAAAATGAGGGAATACCGCAGTACTCCTTTTTTGAGATTCATATACAGGAAAGTCATCACAGCACCCCCCTCCTTAGCATTGAAGGTATACAGATGTATAGTTTTAGAACGCTTCAGAAATATAGAAAAAGCGCCGTCTCGGGATCACTTCCAAGACGGCGCTTTTCTGTTGTGGATCAGAGCGAACACTTCACGGCGAAGCCGCCGCTGAAGAAATAGGTGTTCGTCCAATACCTGTTTGGCTTCGTACGACAATTTTGATACGGTTTCAAAAGGTTTCACAGGGTTTCATTTCTCGGCGGAATGGTTTCACTTTTCCTTGAGGGAAATTTTGACCGCCCCTGGGGTCACCGGTTGTGCCATCTGTCACCGCGTTCCGCGTGGATTCTGGCATGACACGGCTTGCAGAGAGCAATCAGATTCTCCCGCGCGTGTGTACCGCCTTCAGACAGCGGCTTGATGTGGTGAATTTCCTCCGTTTTGACATATCGGCCTTCCTTCAGACACAGTTCGCACAGCGGATGGGCAGCGGCGTAGCTGTCGCGGATGCGTTTCCATGCCCGACCGTACCGGCGCTTGGTTTCCGTGGCGCGGTCATATTTCTCATATCGCTGAGCCTCCAGCTTGGCGTGTTCCTCGCAAAATCTGCCGTCTGTCAGCTTGGGGCAGCCGGGATAGGAGCAGGGGCGCTTTGGTCTTCTTGGCATCTGTTCACCTCCATCCGGGCATGAGAAAAGCCCCACGGGATTGCTCCCATGAGGCTCTCTGCATAAGCCTCTCGATAATATTGGCAACAAAGACTATCTGCAGGTGCTGGCTTATATGCTCCGATTTGATGCAAAGAAAGGGTACTACCTGTATCCAGAAGCTGAAGGAGCAGATGACCTGCAACTATGGCTCAACAAGGACTCCACTTATGAAGCGAATGTTGTGCCGAGAGATGATATTTGCATTATAAAACACGGGTTGAAAATACCCATTGACGCAGAGAATTATGAGTCTTTCGTATCAAAGATGCAGGTGAGTGAATCGGAATTCCGACAGGTTTTCATCGGATAGATTGTGGGGAGAGGTAACGGCAGTGATTCGTAAATTTTGACTACGATGGTGGTTGGATGATTTATAACCTCTTAAACACGATGAAACTATGCCAGCCACTCTGAAACCATTCCTCTATAAAAAGTTTCATTGTGTTTTGCGGCAGAGAGTGAAGCAACTATCCAACACGGAGAAAATGTATCCATAAAAGCTCACAATGAAACTAACTCAAAGGGCAACTGCGCCGAAAAGCCTTGTGTCACAGGCGCTTTGGCAAAAAGAAAAAGCACGATAGTTTCAGATACTCTCGTATCAAAACTATCGTGCTTATTTGGTGGAGACAGACCAACCAAATCCGAACCCAGAAAGTCCTCGACTTCCTTTAGTGTACTCTCGTTTGACAGCTTGCTCCTCGACAAGACTATAGAATTCCGGCGTGATTCTGTTTTCCAACTTACAGAATTTATAATCCTCAAAATACTGGTTCAGCAGAGTTGCATTGAACTTGTACGGCATCAAGTATGCATACAGGTCAGGGTAAATATGCTGCAACACGCTTCGAAGTTCATCATATGAGAAGCTTCCTGAATAATCGGCGATACATTCCAGAATAAGCTCCTTCTCAAGTCTGTGCGAGTCCGTAAGATAATACAGAGCATCCCTCTTCTTGCATTTGATATATCTGCAATAATCGAGAACTTCATCATCAGAAACTTCCATCTGATTTAATAAAGCCTTGCGGCAATCGTACAACTTCCAGAAATCAGGCGATTTGCAGTCTAAATCTACAAGACCGCGAACAACCCAATGGACAAGTTCTTCATAAGCATGTGCCTTCTGGCTCGCCCGATCGAGGCACTCGTTTTTAGCACCAAACCGTTTAAGAGCAATGAAATATAGCCATTTCTTCGCGTCGGTATAGTCCTGTGAAGCATTGATAAACAATTCCAGATTGCTGTACAAACCAATCTCGTGATTTATGGCGTTGACCCAATCTCCATGTTCCTGCAGGAGAGTAAGAGCATAGGCCCATTGCTCATCTGTACCCATGTCTTTGGTCATCGCTTCGGTGGACTGATCAATACGGCACAAGGCATCATATGGATTCGCTTCCTCGGATATCCTAAATAGTGCATAGGGATATTCCTCAGGATGATGCTTTGTTTTCACATGCAAAGTATCAGCATCTGTAGTTTCAATAAATGCAGGCAAGTTCTGTATTCCTTCAACCCGGTCTTCGTTTGTGACCTGAAGCATCGGGTTTACAAATGTTGTCCAGGTCAATCGTAAACGAGCAGTTGATAAACTCCGGATAGTTTACGCTCAGGCCGTTGAGAATCTTCTCCATCTTATCTCTGTCAATTCCGAAAATCTCCGTCGGGCTTACGCCATCACTGTCAATATCATGATTCAGGAGACGTGTCAATGTGAACTGATAGTAACCATCGCACGCCTCTGCAAACTTATAGAGAGAGTAGAGAACGACAAGAGGCTCCGGGTACTCCCAAGGAGATCTTGTAATAGATACAACCCGATTCTTTTCTTTATATGCGTGTCCCATACCAACTTCGTTGAAAGGCAATTCAACGAACCTACCAAACGAACTCCAGATATCATTTACCCAGCTTTCTTTTGCACCATCCTGTACAAGCAAAGAAAGTGTGTACTCTTTGCTGTAGGTTTCTCCCATATTCATCCGCTTAACAAACCAGTTGATTTGAGGCGTATAAGATAAGTTTGTGAGCATGATGCCCCATGCGGCAGGCTCGTCCAAACCAATCTTATCAATTATTTGAGCAGTCCTGCTAAATCCACCTTCATCAAGCAACTCTGAATCTCTCAGAAAGCGCTTGAAAAAGCTGTACATCTGTGAACCCAGAGAATGCTTCTGATCAAAATCATTTTTGTACTCAAAGTACTGCTTAAACCAGTCAGCTTTTGGAGCGTGATGTGAATAGCAGTTAAGGCTTTTATTTGCAGACATCGATAAACCTCCCTTTGGCATTTCTAAGGACTTATAAACCAAACAGCCCTTTTCAACTTTATGACATTGCGCGCAATGTACACATTGTTCGCTAATCGTTACTTTATCATTTACCATGGAAATGCAACCATTATTATGAAAGCGATGAGGGCAAGCGGGCATTTGCCGAATGGAAAGAGAAAAAAGAAGCTGCGGCGAAAGATTCTACATAAACGAACCGGGAAGATTGCCATGTTCGGCAGTCCTCCCGGTTTTGCGTTTACCAATCTTCAATTTCCTCGATATAAACAATAAATCCGAACCCATCTCCGATTGGATAAAGGTTCGGATTATATTGTTTTGGTGGAGGCGGCGGGAGTCGAACCCGCGTCCGAAAGCACTTTAACAGGACTTTCTCCGGGCGCAGTCAGGATTTAAACATTCCCCCCGCGCAAGGACACCTGACGGACCTTACGCTTTGGTAGAGTCATGATGCGTGGGCAGGTCAACTCTTTCCCGCCTCACGGACGCCACGTTTACGACGCCTTCCCCGGTCCGTGGCCTCTCCGGTTCAGACGGCCGCCTACTTAGGCAGCGAGAGCAACTTCGTTGTTGTTCTTTAATTTATAAGTTACCCGTTTTATAGAGGCCAGGCGCCTCTGCCCGCTTATCCTGCCTCCACACCCCCGTCGAAACCGGTACGCCCCCGTGTGAGCGGCGCACGACAAGTGCGCCGCGAATACGGGAAACCCGTCAGGTATGCGAAAGCAAAAGGAAATGAAATTACATCTTCTCCGGCTCGGGATAGTCAACGCCCTGCGTATCCACGCGGATGGTCTTGATGACCTGTGGCTTTTTCGGCATGTCGTTGTACATGTTGCGGTTCACGCGGGAGATGTCCACAGCGGCCTGCGCATTCTCGGTGATCTTACCAAACGCCGCATACTGACCGTCAAGGTGCGGCGCGTCGGCCACCATGATGAAAAACTGGCTGCCCGCGCTGTCGGGGATCATCGTGCGCGCCATCGAGAGAACGCCCAGCGTGTGCTTAAGATCGTTCTTGAAGCCGTTGGCGGAAAATTCACCCTTGATCTCGTAGCCGGGGCCGCCTGTGCCGTTGCCGTCCGGGTCGCCGCCCTGGATCATAAAGCCGGGGATGACGCGGTGGAACACCACGCCGTCGTAAAAACCGGAGTTTGCCAGCGCGATGAAGTTGTTGACGGTGTTGGGCGCGATCTCTGGATAGAGTTCGCCGCTCATCACCGCGCCGCTTTCCATTTCGATGGTCACGATCGGATTTGCCATAATTTCTCTCCTTATCTCCGCGCTTTCATCGCGCGGTCGATCTCGCGCTTGGCGTCACGCTTGGCGGCGTCCTCGCGCTTGTCGTAGTTTTTCTTACCCTTGCACACACCGACTTCGACCTTCACGCGCGCGTCCTTGAAGTAAACGCTCAGCGGGATCAGCGCGTAGCCGTCCTGCTTGATGAGCGAATAGAGCTTGCCTATCTCGCGCTTGTGCAGAAGGAGCTTCTTCGGCCGGTCGGGGTCATGGTTGAAGATATTGCCCTTGTCGTAGGGCGAAATGTGCATCGACAGCACGTTCGCCTCGCCGTTTTTGACGATGACATAGCTGTCTTTCAGGTTGAGCGTGCCGGCGCGGATGGACTTGACCTCCGTGCCCTTGAGCTCGATGCCCGCCTCGTAGCGGTCTTCGACAAAATAGTCGTGGAACGCCTTGCGGTTCTGCGCCGCGATTTTTATCCCCTTTTTCTCCGCCACGGCACATCGCCTCCTTTGCGCTTCTATGATAGTGTAGCATACTTTTTCGCCCAGCACAAGGGCTGTCACAAAAACGTAACAATTCGAAAAAACGCCGCATTCCGCTCTATTCTGCCCATCCACTTTAATTTATAGTAGAATTCCGCCCGCCGCCGTGCTATAATTTTAGTATCTATCCCATGCTTTGGCGGCGATCCGCCGCACTCAGGAGGCAGTTTTATCATGGATCTGACCGAACGCCAGCTTTCCCGCGAGACGATCTACGAGGGAAAAATTCTGCATATCTACCGCGACGACGTGCTCCTGCCAAACGGCAGAACGAGCGTGCGCGAGGTCGCCGAGCATCCCGGCGGTGTCGCCATCGTCGCTCTTGACGAAAACGACAACGTGCTCACCGTGAAGCAGTACCGCTACGTCTTCTCCCGTGTGCTTGAGGAAATTCCCGCAGGGAAACTGGAACGTGGCGAGGACCCCGATGAGGCCGCGCTGCGTGAGCTGAAGGAGGAAACGGGCGCAACGCCGAAGCGCATGACGAATCTCGGCAAGCTCCTCGTCTCCCCCGGCTGCTACAGCGAGGTGCTGCACCTTTATCTTGCCGAGGGTCTGACCTTCGGTGAGCAGAATCCTGACGAGGACGAGTTTTTAGAGCTTTGCCGCGCGCCGTTTTCCGACATGCTCGCACGCGTCATGCGCGGCGAGATTGAAGATGCGAAGACCGTCTGCGGTATCCTCAAGGTCCACGCCCTGCGCACAGCGCAAAAAGAGAGACAGGAGAAAGAGAACTGATGGAACAGAAGAAGACCGTCCTCATTGTCGAGGACGAGAAAAACATCGTCGATATCATCCGCTTCAACCTCCAGCGTACGGGCTATAACACGCTCGAGGCCTACGACGGCGAGGCGGGCCTTGCCATGGCGCGTGAGAAAAAGCCCGACCTCATTCTTCTCGACGTGATGATGCCCAAAATGATGGGCTTTGACGTCTGCCGCGCGCTGCGCGCCGAGGGCGACAACGTCCCCGTCATCATCCTGACCGCGCGCGAAGAGGAGGAGGACAAGATCTTGGGCCTTGAGATCGGCGCGGACGACTACATCACCAAGCCCTTTTCCATGCGCGAGCTGCTCGCGCGCGTCAAGGCGAACATCCGCCGCACAACGATGCTCTCCGCTCCCGCGGCGGAGGACAACGCCATGAGCGCCGGCGGCGGCATCACCATCAACACCGACAGCTTTCAGGTGCGCAAAAACGGCGTGCCCATCGACCTCACACAGCGCGAGTATGAGCTTTTGACGTTCCTCGCCAGCCACCCCGGCAAGGTCTTCTCCCGCGTCGACCTGATGGAGCAGGTCTGGAACTACGGCTACGTCGGCGACGACGCGCGCACGGTGGACGTCACCGTCCGCCGCCTGCGCGAAAAGATCGAGGACAACCCCGCCGCGCCGGCCTACATCCTCACGCGCCGCGGCGTGGGCTATTATTTCTCCGCGCAGGCGTAAGTTGCGCGCACTTTTCCGGGAAAGGAGTCTCCTGCTATGTTCCGCAGCCTGCATATGAAGCTCGTGATGATCATGCTGCTGCTCGTCACCTCGCTGATGGCGGTGGTGGGCGCGTTTTTGATGACCAGCGTCACGAACTTCTATATTGACGATTTTTACGAGCAGATGAGCGAAGTGTTCGGCGAGTCCAACGCCGCATTCGTGAGCTCACTGCGCGAAGAGGCCGCGCAGGAGGACGGCGCCGCGCGCCTGCAAACGATGCTCGAGGCCTACTCCGGCACACTGAGCATTGACTCGCGCAACCGCAACTACTATGTTCTCGACGGCCGCAGCGGCGAGGTGCTTGCTTCGAGCAACGAGGACGGCCAGCTGCTTGGGCAGACGGAAAATATCCTCACCGCGCGCAACGGCGAGGTCGGCGATCACAGCGACCTTGCCGCAAGCTATATGGATGTTGCCATCCCCATCTCCGGTGGCGACAACAGCTTCATCATCTACATCCGCGACAGTCGCACCACGGTCTCGTCGCTGAACTCTGAGCTGCTGTTCATCATTCTGCAAGCACTGCTCGTCGGTCTTCTCGTCTCGGTGCTTTTGTCGTTCCTGCTCGCCAAGACCATGATCGACCCCATTGAAAAACTGACCGAGGGCGCCGAGCGCATCGCGACCGGCGACTTTGACGAGACGCTCGCCGTCGAATCGACGGACGAGATCGGCGTTCTGACCACCACATTCAACGACATGGCGTCCGTGCTCCACTCCACGCTCGAAGCCGTGGAGAACGAGCGCAACAAGCTCGACACGCTGTTTCTCCACATGAGCGATGGCGTCGTCGCCTACGACGGCAGCGGCAAGCTCATCCACTGCAACCCCGCCGCGTGCGAGCTCTTAGGCCGCACGGCGGACGAGTGCGTGTACAGCGAGCTGTTTGAATCCATCTGCCCGTTTTCCCATGTCATCACCATGCAGCGCAGCGACTATGTTGAGGGCGAGCTCACTGTCGGCGAGCGCAGCGTGGAGCTCTACTTCGCTCCCTTCTCCGATGAGGAGAGCGGCGGCGTTCTCATCGTGCTGCACGATGTGACCGAGCACCGCAAGACCGAGGAGCGCCGCAAGGAATTTGTCGCCAATGTCTCCCACGAGCTCCGCACGCCGCTCACCAATGTCCGCTCCTATGCCGAGACCATCCGCGGGGCGGGCGACGACTTGAGCCGCGAGACGGAAAACGACTTCCTCGATGTCGTCATCAGCGAAACAGACCGCATGACCCACATCGTGCAGGACCTTCTGACGCTCTCGCGCCTTGACTCCGGCCGCAGCGAGATGAATATGGCGCGCTTTCCGTTCTCCGCCGCCATCGACTCCGTGCTCCGCTCGACGGAGCTTGAGGCCCGCCGCCACAAGCACGAGCTCACGCACGACTATACCGAAAATCTCCCGCTCATCATGGGCGATCGCGGCCGCATCGAGCAGGTCATGCTCAACGTCCTCAGCAATGCCGTCAAGTACACGCCCGACGGCGGCCACATCCGTGTCACCGCGGGCAGCGAGGGCGAAACTGTCTGGATGGAGGTCGCGGACGACGGCATCGGCATTCCCGAGGCCGACCGCAGCCGCATTTTCGAGCGCTTCTACCGCGTCGACAAAGCAAGATCGCGCGAATCCGGCGGCACAGGCCTCGGCCTTTCCATCGCGACGGAGATCGTCCAGCGTCACCACGGCTCGCTCACGCTCGTTGACCGCCCCGGCCCCGGCACGACCGTCCGCTTAGAGCTGCCCATCACCCAGCCTATCGGCGGGGAGGATTCCCATGAATAAGAACGCCACGCTCATGAGCCATCTGCAAAACGCCGCGATCGCCGTTTTGACCGTTACCGCCGTGCTGCTTCTGATCCAGACGCCGCTTGTCGGCGACCTTGCGGGCAAGACGCCCTACGAGCTCGCGCAGGACTGGCTCGCGGGCGACACCTCGACCGATACCGCCGTCACCACCGATCTGACCGAGCTCGCGCTCCCCGTGCGCGTGGTGTTCACGAACGAATACGCCCGCTACGGGCTCAGCGCCATCACGACGCTTGACACAGATTTTGAGCTCGCCGGCACGTTTTTCGGCGAGGCGCTTCGCTCTGCTACCACTTATGAAGCGTGCAGCGGTGAAAAGCTGCTCACCGCACTGCACGCGAGCAGCATCTACCTCGATCTGGAGGCCCCCACGCCGCTCGAAGTGCTCAGCCGCATTCTCGGCGTCAACGACGCGCCGGAGTCCTCGCTCCTGCGCGTCACGCGGCTTGTGCTCTGCCCCGCGGAAAACGGCGCAACGCTCTACTTACAGGACGCCAATCAGGGCTTTTTTGTCAGCCGGACGTCGATAAGCAGCGCGACACTGCGCGAAGCGCTTGCCTCGCTCGATGGCAACGGCACAGATTTTGCGTTCTCGCTCTCCGGCGAGTTCTCTCAGCTCTCGCCCTACACGCTCATTTTCAGTGAACCGCCGCAGCGCTACACGCTCTCGGCGAGCAATGCCCTCACCGATCAGGCGGCATTTCTGCGCCTTGCGGAGTTCAACCCCCACACGGAAAACGGCTACACCGACTCCTCCGGCAGCACCATTATCAAAGAGGTCTACGGCACGCTGCGCCTTGAGCCCGACGGCAGCGTCTTCTATCAGGGCGCGGACGAGGCCGAGGCGGGCTCGATCTACTATGTCTCCGCCGCCTCGATCGGAAAGCCCACGATGCTCGAAGCCGTCGCGGGCGCACAGCGCCTCGCCTTCACGCTGCTTCGCGACGTAAGCGGCGACGCCGAGCTCTATCTCAGCGAGATCGACAGCAGCAACAAGCGCTTCACCGTGAGCTTTGACTATGCGGTCGGCGGTACGCCGCTGCGCTTTTCCGACGGCAGCCACGCCGCCACGGTCACGATCGAAGACCAGACCATCACGGAATTTTCCCTCCACTGCCGCAGCTATACGCTCAGCGATTCGCCCGCACTGCTGCTGCCCATCCGGCAGGCCGCGGCCATCGCGGACAGCCAATATTTGAGCGCCGAGCTGCACGTCTGCTACGACGAGCACGGCGCGGACACCGTCGGCGTCGGCTGGTTTGCCGACTGATCTTTCCGGAAAGGATGCCCGAACATGAAAACCTCGCGGCTCAAAAATATCGTCATCGTCATTTTGCTGCTCGTCAACGCGTTTCTGCTCTTCCTGCTGCTCAGCCGCCGCGCCGGGGAGCGCGACTCGAACGAGCGCCGCGTCGAGCAGCTCTGCACGCTTTTTGAAAAAAACGGCGTCGCCTTTGACCGCGCGCTGCTGCCCGATGAGGAAACGCACCTCTCCCTCTCGCTTGAGCGCGACGCCGCACGCGAAGAGGCTTTCGCCTCCGCCCTGCTCGGCACTGCCGAGAGCGGCGATTCCGGCGGCGGTGTGAGCCGCTTCACCGGCGAATACGGCTCGTGTTCCATCCGCTCCGGCGGCACGGCCGACGCGCTTCTCTCCCGACCGGTCGACGATCCCGAGAGCTTTAGCAAACAGCTTTTCAAAACGTTTGGCTACACTTTTCTCACCTCCCAGCTCACGGATGGCAGCGGCAGCGTCACGGGCATGCGCAGCGAAAAAGGCCGGCTCATCTTTAACGCCTCGCTGACGCTCACGTTTTCTGACAGCTCGCTCACCGGCGTTTCCGGTACCTTTCTGCCCGCGCTCGACGAGGGCCGCCGCACAGACGGCCTCGACGCGGTCGACGCGCTTGTGCATTTTCTGGACTATTGCAGCGCTTCGGGCGTCGTATGTACCGAGGTCCGAGCGCTGGACGAAGGGTATCTTCTCCAGACGTCGTCTGCCTCGCCGCTTCGGCTGCAAGGCGTGTGGCGCATCTCCACGGATGTCAGCAGTTATTATGTGAACTGCAAGACCGGCGAGATCACACGAGAATGAAATTTTTCTTGCAGCATTTCTAATTTCTTACTGTGCAGCATTGCTTTTTCTGTTTTTTTTGGTATACTGTTGATGTATTATGTGAATACCATGAGCAGGCGGTTTTCCCCTGCTGTTTTTACGATAACGAAAAGAAGTCTCACCGTCTCTTATTAAGGAGTTACTATGACGAAATACATCGTGCAGGGCGGTCATCCGCTCTTTGGTGAAGTGCGCATCAGCGGCGCAAAGAACGCCGCGGTCGCCATCATTCCCGCCGCCCTTCTGGTCGACGGCGTCTGCCGCATCGAAAATATTCCCCAGATCTCCGACGTGACCGCGCTGCTCAAAATTTTAGAGCAGCTCGGCGCGAATGTCCGTTTCCTCAACCGCAGCGATGTTGAGATTGACTGCCGCCATATTGCCACTACGCAGGTCTCGCAGGAGCTCGCGCACAAGATCCGCGCCTCCTACTACCTCATCGGCGCGCTGCTCGGCCGCTTCGGCGAGGCTGAGGTCTCGATGCCCGGCGGCTGCAACTTCGGCGGCGTGCGTCCCATCGACCAGCATGTCAAGGGCTTCGCCGCCATGGGCGCCGAGGTGCGCGAGGGCGACTTCATCTGCGCCAAGGCAAGCGGCGACCGCATGAAGGGCGCGAACGTCTACCTCGACGTGGTCTCCGTCGGTGCGACGATGAACATTATGATGGCCGCGGCGCTCGCCGACGGCACCACCGTCATCGAAAACGCTGCCAAGGAGCCGCATATCGTCGACCTTGCCAACTTCTTAAACTCCATGGGCGCGAACATCAAGGGCGCCGGCACCGACACCATCCGCATTTTCGGCGTGGACAAGCTCCACGGCGGCACGTATGCCATTATCCCCGACCAGATCGAGGCGGGCACCTACATGGCGGCTGTCGCCGCCTGCGGCGGACAAGTCCTCGTGCGCGGCATCATCCCCAAGCACATGGACTGCATCACCGCCAAGCTCCAGGAGATGGGCGTACAGGTCGAGGAGCAGGACGACACGCTGCTCGTGCGCCGCTCGGGCAAGCTTCGCCGCACCAACGTCAAGACGCTGCCCTATCCCGGCTTCCCGACCGATATGCAGCCACAGATCACCGTTGCCCTCTGCCTTGCCGAGGGGACGAGCATGGTCACCGAGGGCGTGTGGGACAACCGTTACCGCTACGTCGGCGAACTGACGCGCATGGGCGCGCAGATCCGCGTCGAGGGCCGCAGCGCCGTCATCGAAGGCGTCGACCACCTGACCGCTGCGAGCGTGCAGGCCTACGATCTCCGCGCGGGCGCCGCCATGGTCATCGCCGCGCTGGCCGCTGAGGGCACAAGCGAGGTCTCGAACGTCCACTATATCGAGCGCGGCTATGAGGATATCATCGGCAAGCTCCGCAACCTCGGCGCGCAGATCGACAGCGTCGAGTGCGACGAGACCATTGAGACCCGCCAGATCGGCTGATTCAATCAAAAAAGCGCCTTGCCGCGGCAAGGCGCTTTTCTTTTGGAAAGGATATTATGTATACCGATATCTACACCGCTTCCCTGCCGCCGGAGCTCCTCGCCATGGCCGAAACGCCCGTGATGCAGCGGCTTTTGCGCGTCGGCATGCACTGCGGCTGCGAATACACGGCCTATCCCATCTACCGCAACGCCGTTGCGCCGTATTCGCGCTATACGCATTCGCTCGGCACAGCGGCCATCGTCTGGCACTTCACGCATGACTTGAAGCAATCTGTCGCGGGACTACTGCACGACATTGCGACGCCCGCATTCGCCCACGTGGTCGACTTTCTGAACGGTGACCACATGCGGCAGGAATCGACCGAAAGCCGCACACGCATGATGATCGCCTCGTCGCTGGAACTCATGGCGCTGCTCGATAAAAGCGGCCTGACGCTCGACGATGTGGACGACTACCACCGCTATCCCATCGCCGACAACGATTCGCCCCGCCTCTCCGCCGACCGACTCGAATATACGCTCGGCAACGCGCATCTTGTCTTCCACTGTCCAAAAGCAGAGCTGAAACGCATTTTTGACGACATCTTTGTCGGTCAAAACGATGACAGCGAAGATGAGCTCTGTTTTGCGCACGCGGAGATTGCCGACATCTTTACCCAGCTCTCGCTGCGGCAGTCGGAGTGGTTCGTCTCCGATGAGGACCGCTTCAGCATGCAGGCATTGGCCGATCTCCTGCGTGAGGCACGGCAGCGCAATGTGTTGACGGTGGATGATCTCTACCTCGACGAACCTCATGTCATCGCCCTGCTCCTCTCTGATCCGGTCCTCGCCGCGCACTGGCAGGACTATCGCCGCATCACCGGCACACAGTCCGGCGCAGAAAAGCCGGAGGGTACTTACGCCGTCAAGGTCGCCGCCAAAAAACGCAGCATCGACCCGCTGGTGCAGACAAGCGACGGCCTTCGGCGCTTCACCACAGTCAATGCGGACTATGCGGCAAAGCTCACCGCCTTCCGTGCGGATGATTTTGACCGCTGGGTCTGGGCCAAATACGAATAAAGGGAGTGCGAAGCCGCTGGCTTCGCACTCCCTTTGCACTTTCGATAATAGAAAAGCAGCAGGCCTTTGCGGCCTGCTGCTTTTTGAAGTCTTTGGACGACCCTCAGTGGATCAATTAGGCCTCGGTCTCGATGACAACGCCGGAACCGACGGTACGACCGCCCTCGCGGATAGCGAAGCGGAGGCCCTTCTCGATAGCGATCGGGGTAATCAGCTCGACCTTCATGTCGACGTTATCGCCGGGCATGCACATCTCGGTGCCCTCGGGCAGGGTGATGACGCCGGTGACGTCAGTGGTACGGAAGTAGAACTGAGGACGATAGTTGTTGAAGAACGGGGTGTGACGGCCGCCCTCGTCCTTGTTCAGGACGTAAACCTGACCAACAAACTTGGTGAGGGGGTGAATGGAACCGGGCTTGGACAGAACCTGGCCGCGCTCGATCTCGTTCTTGGCAACACCGCGGAGCAGGGTACCGATGTTATCACCAGCCTCGGCGTAATCGAGCAGCTTGTGGAACATTTCGATACCGGTGACGACGGTCTTGCGACGCTCGTCGGTCAGACCGATGATCTCGACTTCCTCGCCGAGCTTCAGCTGGCCACGCTCAACACGGCCGGTAGCGACGGTACCACGACCAGAAATCGTGAAGACGTCCTCAACGGGCATCAGGAACGGCTGGTCGGCCTTACGGTCGGGCGTGGGGATCCAGGTATCAACAGCGTCCATGAGCTCGTGCATGCACTTGTACTCGGGAGCGTCGATGTCCTTGGACTCGGAGATCAGGGCGTTCAGAGCGCTGCCGCGGATGATCGGGGTCTCGTCGCCGGGGAAGCTGTAGAAGTCGAGCATCTCGCGGACTTCCATCTCGACGAGCTCGAGCAGCTCTTCATCGTCGACCTGGTCGCACTTGTTCAGGAAAACGAGAACGGAAGGCACGTTGACCTGACGGGCGAGCAGCAGGTGCTCACGAGTCTGGGCCATGGGGCCGTCGGAAGC
>ENA-UOJM01000562-UOJM01000562.1-human-gut-metagenome-genome-assembly--contig:-P116-NODE-562-length-47892-cov-19.451094_pt1 | contig 47892 bp, 40 predicted proteins | sample MGYA00242349_ERZ723896 | MGnify/ENA metagenome assembly ERZ723896 | reverse complement strand
TGCATGAGCAGAACAGCTCCCACCAGTGCAACCGTTGCAATACCAAGCTTCAGCACCAGTGACGCGGAAACCACAAAAGCAGCAAGACCAAATTCATTGAGGATGGAACGATGCTCCACAGCACGGATCTTCTTTTCCAGCCCTTTTAAATATGCCTGCTCCGCATTGTTCGCTTTCAGATCACGAACTGTTTCAATACACTCCTGTATCCCGTCTGCGCAGGCCATCTTTACATCCATGGCTTTCTGATTCAGATTTTCCTGAATCTTTGCGGAAAATCCCACAATCGCAAAGGCAACCGGCAGAACCCATAAGGCAGCCAGTGCCATTCTCCAGTCCGTAAAGAGCAGACCGATGGAAATCAGAATTGTAGAAATGATCGAACCCGCAAGCTCAGGGATAAAATGCGAAAAACTCTGCTCCAGGAAGGTGCAGTCCGCCATAATGGTACTGGTAAGATCGGCTAAATCCTTTTTCCCGAAAAAGGAAAGGGGGATTTTGCGCAGATGCTCTGCCAGGGTAATGCGGCGGATACCGCTTTCTTTGTAAGTGGCAAAATAGGTCGCATTGTATTGAAAGAAAGTGGTCAGCAGAATCAAGCCGATACACACCACGCAGCCTGCCACATAAAATGGAATTTTTCCACCGGGAACACCCCCGTTCATCAGATCGCTGACCAGGTAATATAAAAGTCCCACCGGAAACATAAAAGACAGATTCTGAAGGACACAGGCCAGGCAGCCTTTGATCAGGTCTTTTGCCCCCTGTTCAGACAGGGCATATTTTTTCTGCAGTTTTTTGATCATATCACTGCACCTCCTTTGTTACCTTCCATTGCACGGAAGTCTGGTAATTTTTCCACATACGGCTGAAAATGCCGTCTTTTGCAAGCAATTCACGGCTGTTCCCGCACTCGGCAACCTGTCCGTCGCAAATGACAAAGATCTGATCCACATTTGTTACGGTAGAAAGCCTGTGGGCAATCATAATCACCGTTTTTCCCTCGGAAAGTTTTGAGAAAGCAGCCTGTACGCGGCTTTCGTTATCCGGGTCAGCAAAGGCAGTGGCTTCATCCAGAATGATAATCGGAGCATTTTTCAGCATCACACGGGCAATGGCAATTCGTTGCTGCTCGCCGCCGGAAAGATAGACACCCTTTGTACCGATGACCGTATCCACACCCTGTGGGAGTTTTTCCAGAATATCATCGCATTGCGCGTGATGAAGGGCAGTCAGAACTTCCTCACGGGTAGCTTCCGGTTTTCCCATACGCACATTTTCCAGAATGGATGCCTTGATCAGACGGCTGTTCTGAAATACGAAAGACTCCGTGTTCATGAGTTCCTCTTTCGGGATGTCTTTCACATTAACACCACCGATTTTTACCATTCCGCTCTGTGGATCAAAGAATCGGGAAATCAGGTTGGCAAGGGTTGTTTTTCCACCGCCGGATGGGCCTACAAAAGCTACCGTCTGTCCTGCAGGAATGGTGAGTGAAATATCTTTTAATACTTCTTTTTCTCCATCATAGCTGAAATGAACCGATTTCAGTTCCACGGAAGCGTTTTGCGGATGCTTTGGATGTTTCGTTTCCTCCAGAGGCTTCAAATTCAAAACGCTGTCAATTCTCTGTAAAGCGTCGTCTACGATCATGGCGTTTTCACTTTGGAACATAATGCGTGTCAGTGTGACAGAAATAACCGGCGTAATAATGATATAGAAAATAAGATCCAGTAAGAAACCGGAAGTCACACCGTCTTGTGTAAGCAACAGTCCTCCGGCGATCAGTGTGGCAAAAACTCCGTTGATCGCAGCTGTATAGAACATCATCGGTGTCCGAAGCTGCTTGGTATAGGCAATCACCCATACTTTATACCGGTCAATGGAGTCTTTAAACTTCTTAAAGGAAAAGATCGTCTGGCCAAAGGTTTTTACCACCGGAATCCCGCGGACATACTCTACCGCTTCGTTGGACATATCATCCAGCGCATTCTGGTATTCTTTCATCTTTTCCTGCATCTGCTTTCCGGTCATTGTCATCATGATCAGAAATCCCAGCACAACCGGAACAAGACTCAATAGTCCCAGTCTCCAGTCAAACACGAACAACAGCACCAAAAGACCGCAGGGGGTTGCAATGGCATTGGCTCTGTCGGGAAGCTGATGAGCGAGATAGGTTTCAGTGGCTGCGCTGGATTCGTTGACGATCTTGCGCAGTTTTCCGCTGCCAAAACTTTCGGCAAAACCTAAGGGAAGTCTGACAATATGTTTCATGGTCTGGATACGCAGGTTTGTGGCGATACGAAATGCCCCTAAATGGGAACACATCAGCCCTGCTATGTAGACAAGCACCGCTATAACCGCAAACAATACTGCCATCCAGCCATTACCGGTCAGGTTCTGTGCCTGGCCAAAATTCGGTGCCACCTCCAATACTTCCTTGATCATTTTCCAGATGTAATAGAATGGTACCAGAGCAATCAGGGCACTGATGGCAGAAAGCACCCAGGAAGCATAGGTCAGGTACTTATGGCTGCCTGCAATTTCCAGCAGGCGTGATAAATTGGATTGTTTTTTCAAAAAAATTCCTCCTTTTCTTTGTGTTTATGATAAAGAGAACACGTCTATGTTCTTACAATATCCGAATTTAGGTTAGTTTCAGCTAACTACCAAGCAAAAATTATAAGGCATTACTGCCCCATAATTTTCATCCATCCCGCTGTATAAAAGGCGCGCATTTCTCTGACGTAGTTTTCGGCATCTTTGAGCGGCATTTCGTGGATGATCAATTCAAAAAAAGTATGAAACATTCCGGTGATCAGAATATGCTCCAGCGAAGGATCGATATGCGGAGAGGGCCTTCCAAGCTTCCTTAAAACCTCCTGATAGGCATGAGTCCCTTCCACTTCAATCTCCACCATTTCATCAATTAGCCCGGCAAATTTTGTTCCTTCCGAACAGCAGAGGATCAGTTTACATTCCTCCAAATGTTCATACGCATAATAGAGAATATCGTACATGCAGATTCCCGAAATATCACTCATGACTTCCGGCTGCCTGGCAGCTGGTAGTTCGGCGAAATCCTGCTGTGCCTTTATAAAGCGATTGCGAATATATTCGTAATGCTCACCAACGATGGCTTCAAAAAGTTCTTCTTTGCTTTTGTAATATCCGTAAAAGGCTCCGGTAGTCATTCCCACGGATTTCACAATATTCCGCAGGGAAGCGTCTTTATATCCTTTTTCTAAAAATTCTGCTTTCGCTGCCCGGTGGATATTTTCTAAAGTCGTTCCATTTCCGTTTATTTTGCACACCTCCTATATAACAGTGCTATATAACACTGTTATAATTTTAATCTCTAAAAATGATTTTGTCAAGAGCAACAAGAAATAGTTGCATAAAAACAGCAATCCAAACATCATTCTGCACTTTATTACTGATAAAATTTTTAAATACTGGTTTTGATAACAGTTTTATTTTTTCTAAACAAATGATAAGCAGGGCGGAGTTTGTTCTCACACCCTGCTTTGTGATTATCATGAATTATTCAAAGATCTTCTTCACTTTTTCTTTCAGCCTGTCCATACGCCTGTAAACTGCCTTTTCGGTAATCTTCAGATACCTGGCTATTTCATGAGTGCTGTACCCCTGGATCTTCATCAGAATGATCTGCAGGGTAAGCCTGTCCACTGTAATCAGTACATGATACAATTCCTGATTCTCAATATGATCCAAAAAATCCTGTACTGTTTTCGGTTCTGCCTGATCGGTGGATGCTGCCACGGTATCAAGGTATGTACCTGTTTCCTGCACACGCTCATAATAGCGTCTGTCTGAATTAAATGCCTGACGGTCATAGAGACGGATTGCTTCAATCGTATCTTCGGAAACACCGCTGTCTCTTAAAATCTTTTCTTCTTTCTCTTTCCAGAGCTTCCATTTGCGCTCTGCTTTTCCATGGTTATATGCCATTTTCCTTACCTCCAATCTGATTTGTTTGAACATTCAGATTGGAAAGGGCGGAGAACGGCAGCCGATACCGGAAGAAGGCTTGTCCTTTTTCCCGACAAATATCGACAAACAAAAAACCGCAAAGGCTGTTAAACCTTTGCGGCAGTAAGAAAAATGAGAACTATGTTGTAGAGCTAAAACTTCTACATTAGGGGCGTGAGAGTGCCACCAACAGCAGAAGATTTTTTTGAGAGGCTATCCTCATTCCTGTATGAAATTATGTAGGTAGTTGCTGCTTTGAATAAGCAGCGGGGCGGCTGAAGCAGACCAGCACATAAAAAAATCCCTCCAAACCCAAAACGGGTTCAGAGGGAAGATGTGTAATAAGGCATGATGAATCCGCCCACCGAAACACCGTTTTTTTTATTCGGTGGGCTTATCCTTTATCGCTTTTGACAGGGCAGAAATCTCGCTTTCCTGATTTCTAAAGGCGGCCTTTTTCAACCGTTCAAAGCTTTCATTACTGATTACATGTTCTATACGGCAGGCATCGACTTCTGCAGTTTCAGGATCAACACCTGCTGCGATAAGCTGTTCCGTAAAGAAGCAATGACGTTCATAAATCTTTTCGGCCACCTCGCGGCCCACATCGGTCAAATGGAGAAGGTGATCTTCATCCATTGTGAGAAAGCCGCCGTCCCGCAGGGTTGCCACCGCATGGCACACGCTGGGCTTCGACACCTCCATGTGCCGGGCAACATCTACGGAGCGTACCATACCGAGTTTCTTTTGGAGAACAAGGATGGCCTCCAGATAGTCCTCCCCGGACGCATGAAGTTTCATAAATATTTCTCCTAATTGATTTGCCAACCGGCTGTAGTTAGCTGAATATCCCACAAATGTCGGTATAGACCATGATTATTCATCAATTCCTCATGTGTACCTATTTCTTTTACCTCACCCTGATCCAAGACAATGATCTGATCCGCGCGGGCAATCGTTTTCAATTTATGGGCAATCATTACCACAGTACGATCTTTCACGAGTTCCTCGATAGCCTGCTGAACCTCTACTTCATTCTCTGGGTCAAGGGAAGACGTTGCTTCATCCAATAGCAGTACAGGGGCATCTTTTAAAATTGCACGGGCGATAGAAATTCGCTGTTTCTCTCCACCTGATAACGTGGAGCCGCCCTCGCCAACCATTGTGTCATAGCCATCCGGCAGAGCCATGATGAAATCATGACAATGAGCTAGTTTTGCGGCTGCTTCAATTTCTTTCTGCGTGGCATTTTCCCGGCCATAGCGGATGTTGTTTCCAATGGTATCCTGGAACAAGTACACATCCTGAAAGACCACGGATATTTTAGACATCAGTTTTTCCGGGTCAACCGTCTTTTCATCAACACCTCCAAAGCGGACAACACCGTTTTGCGGATCATAGAACCGGGCAATCAGCCGGAGCATTGTACTTTTACCACTGCCAGAAGGCCCGACAATGGCAGTCATTGAGCCATATGGGAAAGAAGCACTCACATCATGCAAGACCATATCTTTTCCATATCCAAAATTCACATGCTCAAATTGAATATCGTGCTGAACTGGAACCTCTCCTTCGCCGGACATGATTGGTTCATCCATTAAATCTACAATACGTTGTCCGGCAGTTTTTTTATAAACAAAAACAGGAAGCTGTGTTATAGCACCTACCAACGGATCAAAAAGTCGTGTTCCAATAAATAGAAACATAACAAACGTAGTAATATTCAATGTCCCACCCATTAACAAATAAACACCTGCCATTGTAATAAAGGAAAGACCGGATTGCAAAAAAGAAACAGCTACTAAATAAAAAGGGCCGGACACGCATTCCAATTTAATACTTTCTTCTGTAAAGTGTTTGAATGCCTGCTCCAATTTTGTGAAATTAGAACCTCGCAGGTTGTATGCCTTAATTATTTTCATACCAGTGAGATATTCCTGCAAACGGTTTGTCTGTTCAATTCTTGCTTTCGTATGTGCCGCACCGCGGCGTTTATCAATCGTTTGTACGCCCCAGATAATCAAGAAAGTCACAGGAAATCCTGCAAACATCGCTAACGCCAATCTCCAGTCAACGAATGACATACCAATAAATCCAAGAATTGCGGTAATTAAACCGCCAATCAATTGAGGTAAAACATGGGTTACGGCTTCTTCGATCTGTGCAAAGTCATTCATCATTGTATTTCCCATCTCACCTGAATCTTTGCTCATTAAGAAACCAAGTGGAAGCTTGCGAATATGTTCTGCAAGTTGTACCCGTCCTTTGGCACTGGCATCATAGCCATCGTGATAGGTTGCGTGGACAGCCTTTCGCTCAAAGAAATAAAGGACGATTGCAAAAACTGCCATGCCACCCCAAACCCTCCAAAGGATGCGAACGTCTATATTATCTGATGTCCCACCGAAATACAGATAAATACTGCTTACAGCCAAGGTAAGTAATCCAAATGGAAATAGATTGACCAAATCAGCCAACACTGTCCACACCACGGGCTTTATAACTTTTTTCGGATTTCCTGCGGTAATACAATAAAGAGAACCTGCTTTTTTCACAGATGTGTCACCTCCTTTTTCGCTGTAATCTGCCAGTCGGATGAAACGGTATAGGCTTTCCACATGGCAGAATACGTTTCACTATTCTGCAAAAGAAATTCGTGCGCCCCTGCATTTTCGATCTGTCCGTTTTTTATAACCAGTATCTTATTCGCGTTCTTGATCGTAATAAGGCGATGAGCTATAATCAGCACTGTTTTATTTTTGATGAGTTCCTGCAGAGCCAACTGCATTTGAAACTCGTTTTCTGGATCAGCATAGGCGGTAGCTTCATCAAGAATCAGGATCGGAGCATTTTTCAAGATTGCTCTTGCCACAGAAACACGTTGTTCCTCGCCTCCCGATAAATAGACACCGCCCTCGCCAATTAAAGTGTCATATCCCTGCGGCAGCTTTTCTATAAACTCATGACATTGTGCCGCTTTTGCCGCAGTATACACTTCTTCTTTTGTTGCTCCAGGTTTTCCTATGGCGATATTGTTGTAAAGGGTATCAGAAAACAAGAAGGAATCCTGAAAAACAAAAGACATACTTGCCATTAAGTCTTCCGTTTTCATATCTCGAATATCCACACCGCCAATTTTGATTTGTCCAGTACCAACGTCCCAAAAGCGTGGAATAAGCTGTGCAATCGTGGATTTGCCAGAGCCGGATGGCCCCACAAAAGCGGTAATCTGGCCCTGCTCTGCACGAAAGCTCACATCTTTCAATACCAGAGCACTATCTTTTCCCTCATAGGAAAAAGATACGTGTTCAAAGGTAATCTCATATCCCTGCGGTTTTTTCCCATCTGTTGGCTCTTGGATTGGGATTTCACTCATGATTTCATCAATTCGCCTGACACCTTCTGTAATATTATTCATGCTGGAACCAAAGCTATTAAACTTGAATACTGGAGTGGAAATACCAGGAGCAAAAATCAAAAAGAATAAAAGGGTAATGGCAAAAGCCATATTTTGCGGATCGCCTGAGAAAAGGAATATCCCGATGGCAAAAATAAATGTCGCAAGGGATAAAACTAAAACTCTGAACAGGCAGTAAGTAGGCTCATAGTTATCTGCATATTTTGTGCTGAAATCCCGGTAACTCATAATGTCCTGATAAAACTTCCGAAAAGAATGAACCGTTTGTCCAAAGATTTTAATGGACGGCATACCGCGCACATACTGTACCGAGGATGTACTGATATTTTCCAAGGCGTCATAATATTCACTCAGACCTTCTTGGGCTTTCTTCCCAAACATCATGGAAAACTGTGCAATAAATCCTATAATAATAGGAATGATACAGGCTAATGCCAGCCATGGATTAAGCCCAAACATAATAACTACCATAACAAGCAACAGAACGATTGTATTCACCATATCCGGTAATTGATGAGCGATGAACTTTTCAATTTGTTCTACATCCTGTTCGGCAATCTGTTTTACTTTGCCGATAGCATTTCTATTAAACCATCCCAATGGAAGTTCACTGATATGATTTGATAACCGCACACGGATTCCATAAAGGGTGCGATAGGCTGCTGTATGACCCAACATACCTCCAAAATACATAAAAGCATAGGCAAGCAGTAGGCCAAGAATTCCTTTTACGGCCCATGACAACATAAAACTCGTATCAGCTTTAGAAAAATCAGCTGCATTTTGAAGCAGCTCTGCCATAATGTTGTATACCGCCCAAAAAGGAATTATCTGAAAAAACACACTTAAAGTTGAAAGAATACACCCCCAAACCAGTAAGCTTTTTTTCTCACCGGCAAGCTCCAAAAGACGTGGAATTCCACTTTTTTTATTTTGTGTTTTTTCCATTTGTCCTTCCTCCTTGATTATCCAGCCGTTTTACAACAATCTTTCTTCCCCATAAGTAACCGAGTATTGCACAGATCAAAGTCATGACAGTAAGAACAATAGCAAGTGGTGTACTAAGCAGTTCAATAGCCTTCATTCCAACGTCGCTTGTGAAACTTCCCTCATAAAGTTCTTTGAAGGCTTCTTTCATGTAACAAAGAGGAATATATTCTCCTAATGCCAAACCAACCATAGGCAGAGAGATTCCAGCTGCTTTCGCTTTAGTGCTTTTTTTGCCTGCTGTATCATAAATAATTTCTCCAAGAAGACCTCCGATAGATGTGCAAATAAACAACATCCCGTAGGGAACCATTGTAAATAAGCAGAGACCAAAGATAAAAGACGGAATAAAAATTCCACCTCGAGTATTCATTTTAGAAAGCAATACGACATAGATTACCGATCCTGCAACAGCAAGTATACAAGGAAGTATTACTAAGATTGGTGGGAAAAAACCAATCGTACACGCAATTATCCAGCCCACTGCAATCCACAGGGCGGTAAATATGCCTATACGGATAAGGTCACGAATTTTTTTACTTTCTTTGGGTTTATTAGCCATATTAAAATTCCTCCAATTCAAATAATTTTGATAAGATAGATGGGTGATATTGATCCGGCCTAATCCAATTTATGGAATGATCGTCCTGAACAATAAGAAGGGAAGAAAACAGTGAGGCAGCAAACTCATAGTCATGAGTGATAATAAATGCCACGCATCCCTTTTCGGCCTGCGCTTTAATTGTTTCCCGCACAAGTTGCATATTTTCTGCATCAAGCCCGCTGGTAGGTTCATCAAAATATAAAAAAGGCATGTCACACATACAGGATAATGCGATTGACAATCGTTGTTTTTGCCCACCGGAAAGTGTTGATGGATGAGCATCTGCATAAATTCCCAGGCTAAAACTTTTAAGAATTTCTTTTGCTTTTTTCGGTGCATCCAATTCTTTTTCATGCCCGGAAAGCATTTCTTCCAAAACACTTCCTGCAAAAAACTGATAATCTACATCCTGCATAACATAAAAGGATTTTTTTCTTCTCTGTTGTCGTGAGGCATATCTGCCACACAAATTGATTTTTCCGCTCTGCGGTTTTTCAAGACCCATGAGGACTCGAATCAACGTAGATTTACCTGTTCCATTTTTTCCGACTATACCGACAATATCTCCACTTACAGCAGAAAAGGAAACATTGCTCCACAAAGGCTGCTCCCGCGGATATTTAAAGGATAAATTTTCAGCCCGAATAGATACCGGGGCATGATCTGTTTTGGAAACAGTACCGGAAGACGGTTCTATCTGTTTTAAATCAAGTTGTCGCAGGCCATTTGCAGTAAGGCAATCATTGGAACAATGGATAATCTCACTGCTATCAAGTATTTTTTGAATCCTTCCATTTTGAAGAATCACCATACGATCTGCCAGGTTCCGTAAATAATATAATTTGTGTTCCGATACAACAATCGTACATTCTTGTTCCTTTAGCTTCTTAAGAAGCTGTCGTAGCTGTTCCGTGCCAGCCCAGTCGAGATTTGCGGAAGGTTCGTCAAGCACATATACATTTACTCCGGCGGTATAGACAGAGGCTACCGCAACTTTTTGTTTTTCTCCACTGGAAAGCTGGAAAATACTCTTTTTTAAGAGGTTTTCGATATGTAGTCCTTTCACCGTTCTATTTACTCTGTTTTGAATTTCCTGCGTTGAGATACCTAAATTTTCACTAGGAAACGGTAATTCCGTCTTTACGTGGAGGGTAAAAAACTGAGAACGAGGATCTTGAAAAACACTTCCTACAAAAGCAGAGTAGTCTCCGGTTTCGTGTTCAGAAATATCCATGCCGCATACCTGACACTTTCCACTCAACTTTCCTTCAAAAAAATCTGGAATTAGACCATTTATACATCTGGTTAAAGTTGTTTTTCCGCATCCGCTTGGGCCGGTCAATACAATGAATTCTCCTTCATGTACCGTAAGATTGATATCATATACTCCAAAGCGCTCGCTTTCATTGTAAGTAAAACTAAACCTATCAAACGAGATTTTTTCTTTTGCTTTTTCCATGTCGCAGTCACCTCCAATATTAAGTCAAGAAATTTAAAAAGAACAATGCGACGGTAACAACTGTCATACCTGATAGATACAGATAATCTTCTTTTGTAAAACGAACATCTGTACAGCATGTTCGTTTCCTTCCTATACTTAGCCCTTTGCACAAAGAAGCAGCAGAAAGTTCTTCTGAAATTTTTTCACTTCGGAAAAGTAAAGGAACCATGTAATTTTCCAATGTTCTTATTAAACACTTTAAATTTGAGAAAGAAAGATTCAACCCTCTCATTTTTAAACTCTCGTTAATATAATGAATTTCCTGAATAATTGTTGGAACATATCGGTACACAATCATTAACGGAATAGAAAGAGATTTTGAAATGTGAATCCGATCCAAAACATATAACAGTTCATTCATTGGAGCTTTATCTACCAGCAGCCTGAGAAGCAGATAAATGGGATATACTTTAATCATCATCATCAAAAACGGCGGGAAGATTATAGATAGAATTGGGATGTTTATTGTTGTAAATCCCCAAATCATTCCCCACATTATTACGTATATAAGAAATCGTTTTACAAAAACTTTTATCCCATACCAATAGGAAAGCAAAGAATCAATTACAAAAAACAATGCAATTATGGCGTATATGCTGTGAAAGCCAAACTCTAAAATACTGGCGATAACAATTTGCAAAATCAAAATCCGTGCATCTGGTTTAGATGCTTTAAAAGACATCGCGTTCGGCCCTCCTTTCCTCTTTATTGCACAAAACACCTAGGTGTGATACAATGGGTTAGACACTACTAACCGATTTACATTATATATTTGGCTCTAAAAACGAACAATAGATTTTACAAATCAAAGACTTTAAGCCGTATTCTTTCGACGAATCGGCGTATTTTTTCGAGGTGATTGCATTGAATGATGTTAAAAAACTTTATGAACAAATGTTACCTGATGGCGGCTTCATTTTAGACCATGAACGCTCTATCATTGAGGAAAATCAATATTGTTATGCGCTTTCATCAGAGAGAGGTGAAGGCTACTTTTGGTATTATTTTTATGAAGATATGTTTGTGATAGAGAAGCAGGATTTCTTTTTTTATGATGAGTTCTTTTTGGAGTCTCCAGAACCCGATTTTATATCTGTCCAGTATTTCTTTTCGGTGTCTGGAGAGGAATTTCATCCTTATCGCCAGTTATCACCAAACAGCTTAAGAGTGTATGTTGGGGGAAACGGAAAGACGTTTCAGGCGGTATATCACAAAAATATTCCTATTCGTTCGATAAGTATTAGTATCATGCCGGATTTTTATAACAACTACTTAAAAGAAAAATTAGGCGGAGAATACATCGATCCACGTAACGCGTTCAAGGGGTTGAGCCTCGGTGTGGATTTTCCTCAGCTCGTTGCGCTGCTGAAACAGATTCAGTCGTATTCTGGTAATGGTGCATCTGCGAAACTCTTTTATGAAGGCAAAGTTTTAGAAACACTTGCCTTAATACTTGAACGAGCACAGCAGAATCAAAAACAAAGCCAGAAAATTCCCATTACTAAGAAAGATGAGGAAAACTTACAAGCTGTCGCAGATTATATTGACCATCATTTTGAATTTTCCATTTCTGTAGATCAGCTTTGCAAAATTGCTTATATGGGGAACACAAAACTCAAAACCAAATTCAAAGAGTATTTTGGCTGTAATATAACAGACTATATTATTCGCAAAAGAATTGACCAGGCACAGCACCTGCTGATTGTTACAGAATTAAGCATTGCTGAAATAGCACAAGCAGTAGGGTATGAACGTCCAGAGAGCTTTGCAAAACAATTTCACCGTATAACTGGGTTACTTCCGAGAGAATATCGAAAATTAGTAAAATAACATCTTTTCATTTCCAAAATGCTTATTTTAGAAATTGCATCACAGGTTGGATATACTAAACAAGGTAAATTTGCAGAAGTGTTTCGATAACGGTTTCAAATGAATCCATTAGAATATAGATGCTCTAAAATGTTAGAAAAATTTTAAATTAAACATCATATTTTTATTAGATGGTTAAAATCAACAGATGAAAAATGCTAGGGATTTTGTTCGGAAAAGAAATCACTTTAATTCATGAAAAAGAACATTGAGAATCTGAAATTTTATCTCTATATATAAGATATAAAATCTCTTATTGCAGGAAATTTCACATCGTTTCATAAGAACTCTGACCTCTGTACAATATAAAAGTAACATTATATTGCTACAAGGTGGTGAGCTTATGGACGAAAGAAACAACGATTTTGACTTTGATTTTATGCCCATTGGACAGGCAATCAAAAAAGCCCGTGAAGCCAGAGGAATGACCAGGGAGCAGCTTGCCGGGATTATTGGATATGCTCCACGACACATTCAGTCCATTGAGAACGAGGGACAACATCCCAGTATTGAGCTGTTTATTCAGCTGATTACCATGTTTGATGTGTCTGTTGATGAATACATATTTCCTGAAAAAGAAGTGAAGAAAAGTTCCGCCCGCAGACGCTTAGACGCACAGCTCGACAAACTCAATGATAGAGAACTGTCCGTTATAGAAGCAACTGTGAACGGGTTATGTATGGCAAAAGAGCCAGAGGAATAAAAATCCTCTGGTTTTCTTTTGCCCATTTTTAATAGGATGGAACACCGTATCCATAGATAGAGCTGCTTCCAACCGTATATTGTCTTTGTTTTACCGCATCGCCGGAATTTCCTTCTACGGTGTAGACAACTCCGTTTTCGCATTTCTCTACAATACCTACATGGTCGGTTGAACCATCGCCTTCCCAATCGAAGAAAATAATGTCCCCCGCAGTAGGCTCATAGTTTCTGTCCTGCCATTGGTTCCGTTCTTTAAACCAGTTTGCACCGCTGACGCATCCTGCAAACTTCGGGATAAAGCCACCTTCGATATAGCCACACTGTTCCGCACACCATGAAACAAAGCAGGCGCACCATTCCTCCCGACTGCTGAAACCATACCATGACCAGTAGGGCTGTCCGCCCTCATTGCCAAGCTGCGTCAGGGCAACTTCCACGATTGCCTGATTACCACCGCCGGTAAATGCCCGTCCGAAGGGATAATAGCGCAGTACATGAGAAACATATTGGGTATCCCCGTAGCTGTCCCATCCCAATCGCTCTGCCTGCATCGTAGAAAATTCAACCGCATTGGCATAAGTGTAGCCGCCGTAATTGGTCTGCGCCCATGAAATATAGCCATTTCCAAAGTTATACCCCTGCAGGGCCAGTTTAATCCGATCCATATCAACGGGGTTTTCTACTGCTGCGGCATTCAGACAGGCCGCTAAATTCTGGATACCGACATTGATGGAATATTCCGGGTCTGTAATGCCATTCGGTGTATTTGGGTACTGTGTGTTATACCCGCATTCCGACGCCTGCATGGGGTCGTTTCCCTGTCCTCCAGACTCCTGCATCATGACCGCCTTGATAAGTTCCACATATTCAGGAATCCCATGCTGCCTTGCATATTCCTGGATCAGCGGATCGTAGGCTTCTACTTCTGCACTGACAGGGGTATAGGAATTACTTTCACTGCCGCCGCCAAACAGAGAGATTGCACAACCAAGCAGTACCACGATCAGAATGATCACTATTGCAATCCAGCCGCCTGCAACAATCGCCGCTATCAATGCTTTTGTCCCTGCAATAATCGCTCTGACAGCTGCTATGGTAGCTTTCACGGTTGTTTTAGCCGCAGCAGCAGACGCCTTTGCGGAGACTCTTGCTGCCTGTGCTGCTTTCTGTGCGGTTTTTGCCGAAGCCTTTGCCGCTGCCTGTGCTGTTTTTGTGGCCTGCTGCGTGGTCTTAATGGCAGCTTTGGAAGTCGCCTGTGCTGTTTTTACGCTTCTTTCGGTTGTTTTTACAGAGCCTTTTGCCGCTGCCTTGACGGTTTTTCCTGCACTTCTGGCAGACTGCTTAATCGTTCTTTTGGTATCTGTTGACGTTTTTATGGTCTGGACAGAATCATCCGAAACAGGCGAACGGCCTGCAGTTCCACGATGGATCTGCAGGCCGTACTGTTCAGACACACTCCTTGCTGATTTCTGTTCAGCAGCTTTGGCAGCTCGCTTCTGCTTAAAATCAGCCATTTTGTCCTTTGCCTTAACGATATTGTCTTTGGTGGCCTTAACGCCTTTTTGCCCTTGCTTATTGAACTGGTGGATACCTTCATCCTTTACCCGGTCAGAAGCATAGGAGATCTTATCCGCAGCATATTCCGTAGCAGAGCCTTCATTGGCGTAATATCCTTCTTCCGCTTTCTCCTTTGTCTTTGCATAGGCAGCTTTCATACGCTCTGAAGCAACGGCGGCTTTATCTATGGTCTTAATCGTGCCTTTGACTGCATCTCTGGTTTTAATATCTGCCATAGAAGCCCTCCTTTCTTAGAAGCTGTACTTTCCTCATGCAGTCTTTTTTGCTACCACGACAAGCCTTCCATTTGTGGCCGAATATTCACAGGTAGAAAGGGTAATCAGCCTGTCACCATAGTCTGCGGTAACACCCGTATCATACAGGGCAAGCTCTTTACACGTTTCGATATAGGCATCAAATTCTTCCTCATTCTCCGCATCTACAAAATCATAATAGCGGTAACCGCTGGAGCTGTAAGCGACCGTCTTAAATACAGCAACGATCTCATACGCTGCCTGCTCTGTCAGGGTATCAAACTGAATGGTTTTGTGTTCCTCATAAAAGCTCTTGGATTTATAATCCTCCAAAGCTCCAAACATGCGGTTGCCGCTGATGTGATGCCCGTAAATGATGAGATTGTCACTGGTAAGCAGATCACAGTTTTCCTGAATATACGGAGTACCTAAATCACTGTACTGCTTCTCAAAGTTGTGTTTGAGATAGTAATTCGGTTCATCCTTTGTCTGCATAACAGGGTAGTTAATAGACGTGCCGGAAATGGAAATCCAGCCCACCATATCTTCATTCTGCAAATACAGATCCTTGTACTTGGACAGGACATCCTGGCCTTCGCTTACGGGAACATCATCAGGAACCGGTTCTTCATCGGGAGCCTGTGCCACCACTTCTGCAATCTCATCAAATACTTCCGTCTGTTCGTCCAGCTGTTCATAGTGATCATAGATGTGGTAAATAGAAAATGCCGCCGTACCTAAAAGGCACACGGCGGCAACCAGGCAGATTATAGATTGATACTTTTTCATGGGCTTCTCCTTTCTTAGCGTAACCGTTCATTTTGTTTTCTGGATGCAGGAAGATCCCTGCAATATTCGGGATACCTGACCTTGATGCCCTCCATGAAGTAGGGGGCAAATTCACAGCAGAACAGATCTTCCGGTGTAAAAGACTGAGGGCTGTCCATATCGGTGTAACCGTTCCAGAGGTTAAAGGCAAGGCGGCAGACCCTAACAGTTCCGCTTGTCTGCCATCCGCCGTGCATCCCATCCGGCTCGATACAGTCATTCTTAAAGTCAAACATCTGGTTGATATTTGCCCTGGTTTCTGAAGCAATCCCCATGACATAGAAAAATGCCCGGTGATAGCAGTCGTTGACTCTGCACTTGTTCATGTTTTCAAGAAAAAAATCTCTGTGAGCCGAACCATTAAAGCGTATCTCTGACATAACTTCTCCTTTCTTAAACCTCTCCGAACTTGGTCGTCATCAGTTTATACAGTTCCGTATTATGCGGGAATTTGTTGACAAACGGCACAAGGGAACTGCCTACCTTTAAAAGTCCCTGGCCTGCGCCTACATTGGTGATGTAGCCCATCTGAAGGTCAGAGATGTTCAAAAGCTTGGCAAGCTCGATTCTGTCCGTAGACGCCTGATTGAGCATGATGATAAATTCAGAGTTGGCAAGCATTGTCCTTGCGGTATGGCTCTGCAAAAGGTCGTCCACATTCTGTGTGATGCCGGTACAGTACGCACCATATTTACGTACACGCTTCCAGAGGGTAAAGAGGAAGTTTGCCGAGTATTCATGCTGGAACAGCAGATAAATTTCGTCAATGAAAATGAACGTGTTCCTGCCTTTGGCTCTGTTCTGCGTAATGCGGTTTAGAATACTGTCCAGAACAACCAGCATACCGATCGGCTGTAACTGTTTGCCCAGATCCAAAATGTCATAGCAGATCAGACGGCTGTGGGTATCCACATTGGTATTCTTGGCAAAGGTGTTCAGGCTGCCATCGGTAAACAACTCAATGGCAAGGGCGATTTCCTGCGCCTCCGGCTCATTCTGTTTGAGCAGTTCTTCCCGGAAGTCCTGCAAAGTGGGCGGGACACCCTGATAATTGCCCTGCTGATAGTGGCGGTAAACACTGGCCGTACAACGGTCAATAATGGATTTCTGTTTTGCGCCCAAACTTTTACCGCCAATGAGCTGTTCACAGAGAGACAAAATAAACTCCGATTTCAGAATGACCGGGTTTGCGCCGTCACCGTAATCGGAGTTCATATCCATTGCATTGATGTGGTTTTCACTGGTCGCAGAAATGTGGATCACTTCGCCCTGCATAGCTTTGACCAGCGGGGAATATTCCCGTTCAGGATCGATAATAATGACATCCGCATTGGGATCTGTGAGGATGATATTGGTCATTTCTTCTTTTGCCGTAAAAGATTTACCGGCACCAGACACACCGAGAATAAAGGAGTTACCATTGAGCAGATGGCGGCGGTTGGCAATAATCATGTTCTTGCTGATCACATTCTGCCCGTAATATATACCGTCCTTGTGGTAAATCTCCTGTACCCGGAACGGAATAAATACGGCAAGGCTCTCCGTGGTCAGTGTGCGCAGGGCATCGATCTTACGCACACCAAACGGCAGCGCCGTGTTCAGTCCGTCCATCTGCTGGTATTTCAACACCGCAAACTGACACAAATGCTTTCTGGCAGTGGTCAGCAGAGCTTCCGTATCGCTGTCCAGCTGTTCTTTGGTTTCAGCAGTATGCACCAGTGTCAGCACCGCAAACATCATCCTCTGGTCACGGGTTGTCAGGTCGTCCAGAAATTCCTTGCTTTCCTTGCGCTGCTGCTCAAGGTCATAAGGGACAACTGCCGAGAAGTTATTGTTCTGATTCTGTTTTCTCTGCCAGTTCGTGATATTGGTTTCGACACCGAGCAGCCTGTTTTCCACTTCCCGTACCGCTTCATCCGTGGGAACCGGGACAACATCAATGGACAGCATCATGTTGCGGTTCAGCTCACAAAGCTCCGCTACCATGCTGTCTTTGATATAGGCAGCGTATTCTCTAAGGAAAATCACACGCCCGTATCGATCTCCCATACAGAAACAGTCCTTTTCAAACTCAAAGGTGTCCGGGCAGATGAAGTCCTTAAAATCGTGGCCTTTGCGCATACTCTGTACCATATCGAAGGTAAAGGCGGTTTCTTCGCCGGTACGGTAGAAGTCATGGAAGATACGGAGTTTTTCTTCCGCTTCCAGTTCTACGCATCGTGCGCCCAGGCGGGAAAAATGAGTGACAAGGTCGGCACCCACACGGGCAAAATAGTTCCGTGCTTCTTCGATATTCTTTTTGCACACAGAAATGGTCACATATTTGTCCTGCACAATAGAGTTTGCTCCGGTTGCTTTATCCAGCAGCATCTTGTTGTACTCCTTACGGTACTTATCCAGACCGTCCTCCGCCATGGGGATCAGGATGGTCTGCTCAAAATCCACCCGGTTCAGACGGCGGTTATTGATGGTGAGCTTTGTGGTAGCGCCGCTGTCAAAAGCATTGAGCAGTTCAGAGTATTCCAGAAACATGGCTTCCTTGTCCTCACGGCTGGCCACGGCATAATTGATGTCCTCAAATTTAAAGGTCTTTGCGTATTTATTCCTGCCCACAAGGAAAATGCCATCTTCCCAGATCGTATAAATGGGGATGACATTCTGTACCGACTTTGGTACCACAAATTTTTCCTTATCCTGCTTGAACAGGGTTCTCAGTGTTTTAATCATGCTGCGCCTCCTTTATTCTTTTTCGTTTTCTTCTTATCCTGTTTTTTCTCCTTTCGCTCTTTTCGTCTCTGTTTCTTGGGAACGACAGGAAGTCCTTTTTCTCTTGCTTCGATGCTGGACTTCATGGCTTCGTAATAAAGATTGTCTGGCCGGAACATCAGTTTCTTTGGCATCAGAAATTCGGATTTAAACCATGCCCAGACAAACTGTTCTGCGGTCATACCGTTATATTTGATAAAGCCCATGGCCGCATAGGGGAAAGCCCCTAAAATACATACCCAGCTAAGGGTTTCCATGCCAAAGTACGGACGGAGAAGGAAATACAAACCTACCGCAACACCGCAGGCAAGGACAGAAAAAATGAACTGCCTTAATGACAGTCCGAAAAACATGCTTTCCGTATAGTTACGGATTTCTTTATTGATCTTTACTTCCAAATGGATACCTCCTTTATAAGCCCATCATTTCCCGTACAACACGGTCAGCCATTTTGACCGCACCGACTAAGACGAGCATATTAAATACCAGTTCCCCGATGTAGCTCCATACCATAGATACCGCTGCCGCATCCGGGTTGACTGCCGGTGGAGCCGCTGCAAACAGGGAAAAGATGATGCAGGCAAGCACTATGATCGCACCTTCCAGGCAGACAGCGGCATAGCTTTTGATAAAGCTCTTGCCAACACTCTGACTCGGTTCCCCTGCAAAAGTGGAAAGAGGGATAGGCGCAATCGCCGTATAGAGATACAGTTTAAAAAATCTGCCATAGACAGACATAATCATAATGAACGACAGTATCGTAATAAACAGACCGCCGATCAATGTGACTGCCCAGAGGGGGATGCTCTCAAAAAAGCCACAATCCTCAATAGCTGTGACGATTTCCTGCGGCAGTACCGTTTGTGTGGCAGAGCCAAATCCAGCGGCATTCATAATCGTGGAAACCACACCCTGAACGATGTTAAAGAGAGCCATCATCAGCTCTAAGCCATAGGTGACGACTCCTTTTGCAAGGGCAAAACGAATAAACAGCTTCAAAGCATGTTCCGGCTTTTTGACTTCTGCAAAATTGCCGCAGGTGCGCATGACACCAACAACAAAGAACAGCACCAGCAAGGCAAGCCCGATTGCCTGCAGTGCGCCGTGGATATTCAGGATAACAGACCATATCGTACCGCCTTTGAACTGCTCCGGTGACTGGGTAATGAGCTGCCATATCTCGGCTAACTTTTCATTCCATGTGTTCAGGGCATTTTCAAGATTCTGTACGACCCAGTTATCAGACACATAAACCACCTCCTGTTTTCTCTGCATAACTGCTGATTTCAACATCACTTACAACCTCGTTGCCCCACACATCCCAACCATCTGTTTTTTGGCGGGCAAACAATTCCAAGCGTGGCAGGTCGCCCATCAGCGCAACGATTTTCTCTCGGACTTCATCCGGTTTCTGACTATGCTCACGCAAAGGACTGATAATAAACTGATGGATACGGCTTGATTGTCTGCGAGGGTTTCCTTTTGTGGCAAGCAGGCAGATTTCCGCATTTCCTCTTGTCCAAAATCCAAGACCGAAGAACCATCCTTTTTTGCTTTTGTTCTGTTTTAGCCAAACAAATGCCACTGTCTTATATTGAAAGCCCCATGCTTTGATTACCTTTAGGGCTTCCGGTAATTGAGGAAATGTCGCCCACAAAAACAGGACACAATGTTGATCGGCTACTTCTGCAACTTTCAGCTTACAGATTTCTTCGATACTCATGGTGCGGTAATGATGTTCTGCTGCTCCAGAAAGATTTTTCTGGTTGTAGTGCCACGGCGGATCGGCGTAAATGATGCCATATTTTTTTATATTCTCGATAGATTCAACCACCTTTCTTGTCATAAAACAGACAGTGGGAGCATTTCTGCCGCAGCAGATCTGCTCCCATTGTCTTGTTTCGTCCGTTATCTTAGCCTGTAATCAGGGTAAGGATCTCCTTTGCAAAGGTAATGACTACGCCGCCCGCAAGCGTCAGAAATCCATTCGCTCTCTGGGACGGATCATGGGATTTCAGGGAAAGACCGATCTGCACGATACCAAAGCCGAGCATGATCATACCCACAGCCCTTACCAGTCCGAAAATGAAGTCGGAGAGGTTGTTGACTACGGTAATGGGATCGTTGGCGGCAAATGCCGTCGTGGTAAAACAGGTCATACAAAGCACAGCCCCTGCATACGCCACCAAGGCTCTTTTGGTCTTTCTGCTCATCGGCAGTTTCACGGTTTCTTTCTTCTTGGTATCCTTCTTGCTAAAAAATTTCATAGATAAATCCTCCTTTAGATGTTAAACATTTCTTCCAAATCCTCATCGGACAGAAGTTCATAGGTTGTGTTGACAGATGCAATGCTTACGGCATTCTCTGGAATTTCACTGTCAAACACGAGCGTAGCGACAGCCTGTGTCGGCTCTCCGTGGATATACGGCGGCTGGCCTCCATCCACCGTCAGCTTTACATTTGGATGCTTCAGGATGTCGTACTTCAGATCCATAACCGGACGCTCCCCTCGGATAAACAGCAGTGCATAACGGTTATCCAGCATACGCACCTCATCTGGCGTCATCAGTTCACGTCCTGAAATCTGATAGTTGGTCGAATAGTTTCCGCTGCGCCCGGAGCTTTTTCCATAGGTGTTCGTATCAATGGTTTCCTTCCCTAAAAGCTCGGACACATATTTGTGGGTACTCTGTTCATTGCCGCCCAGATACAGAAATTCATCGCAGTTGCCAACGATACTTTCCCACTGCTTTTCAAAGAGTGCTTTCAGCTGTGCCAGATTCTGAAGAATGATGCTGACAGATACGCCACGGGAGCGCATCACAGAAAGGATCTTGTCAAAATCATCCGGCAGGCTCACGTTGGCAAACTCGTCCATGATGAAATGGCAGTGGACAGGCAGACTGCCGCCGTACTTGTGGTCGGCAAGATAAAAGAGCTGCTGGAAAAGCTGCGTATAAAGGATACTGACAAGAAAGTTAAAGCTCGTATCGTTGTCTGGTATCAGAGCAAACAAAGCAACTTTCTTTTCCCCTAAACTGGGCAGGTCAAGCTCATCCGTAGCTGTCAGACCGGCAAGGCTTTCCAGATTGAATTTTTCAAGCCTTGCGGCAAGGGTGATCTGAATGCTCTTTAAGGTCTTGGCAGAACCGGAGTGATAATCCCTGTAATACTTCAGGGCGATATGCTCCGGGTTTTTCAGCTCCAGCCGGTCAAACAATTCATCCAGAGGACTGACATAGCTGTCATCATCCTCCCGGACTTCACCAGCCCGTAAAAGCTCCATGACCATTGGGAAGTTCTGTTCATCAGGCGGCGCTTCGTATTTCAGATAGAACACCAGTGCCAGAAGCAGCATACTGGCCGCTGTATCCCAGAAGGGATCTTGTGACTGTGCGCCTTTGGGTGTGGTTGCCTTAAAGAGATTAGTTACAAGCCGTTGCACATCGTTGTCATTCCTAAGATAAACAAAAGGATTGTAACAATGGCTTCGGTGCATATTGATCAGATCAAGGACACGCACTTCATAGCCTTTCTTTTCCAACAGGCCGCCAATGTCACGGACAATTTCTCCTTTCGGATCAAGGATGACGAAAGAGGTATTGCACTGCATGGCATTGGGCTTACAGAAAAACCTTGTTTTTCCTGCGCCGGAACCGCCGCATACTAAAATGTTCAGATTCCTGCGGTGTTTTCTGCCATCCAGACCAATACGGACATTCTGTGTCAGCAGCTTATTTGCGGACAGATCTTTATCCCGGTACTTTTTATTCAAAGTCCCGGTGTTGCCCCATTTTGCCGAGCCATGCTCCTCCCGTCTGCGGTAGTTCCTGCGGGTAGAGAAATAAATGCCGATCCCCATTGCATAAGCAAGCAAAAAAAGAAGGACAGTTTTTAAGCTGTCCTCACACATCCTGATTGCAAAAGAGTGGCTCATCGCCACGGGTAATCCATTGACGATCTCTACCATGCCTCCACTGACATAGGGTGCTGTCAGCAGGGCAAACCATACGACGGGAACAATCCCGCAGACAGAAAGGATGATGCTCGTTTTCTGGTCGTTATCGTTCCTCATGACACTTACAGGGAAGCACCCTGACTTTCTTTGTCGGGGCATTGGCTACCTTGTCGATCAGCTCATCCACAGGCTCGGTGGGGCGTTCCTCCTGTATCTGCCGTGTCCGCAAGGTATTTAAGGCATTGATCACGATATTCCTGTCGTACCTATCCAGTGCGATATGGTATCGTTCTTCTTTCATAGGCTCTACCTCCGATTAGCGTTCCTGCTCCTTATTCTTAGGCGGTCTGCTCTTTTCCAGGCTCTTAAACATGTCACTCTGGATTTCTCCCAGAACATCACGCATGGAGTTAAGTTCGCCTTTGAACACCTGCGTATCCATTTCCGAAAATTCACCCGGAAGCCGGTCAAAACTGAACCCTCTGGTATCTACGCCATAGCGCTCACTGACCATATAGGCGACACAGAAGGATTTGAAATCGGAAGCGTCACGGCTTTCATTGTGTTTGAAATCAAATACCGCTGCAGAAACTTCCTTTGCCATACTCACAAAAAGCTGTTCTTCGGAAAGGCCGGTCTTAATAAAAATCGTCTGCTGTTTACTGTCGTAGTAGGCAGGCATTTCCAGATCGCCAACCGGAACAAAGGGAACCGGGCTTGCATCAATCAGGGCGGAAACAAGCTCCCGCATGTTTTTTCTCTCCGGTGCCTGCACTTTTCCTGCCGCAGAGGTTTCAGAAATGTCATAGACAACCTTTGCATTATAGCCGACTGCCTTTGAACCATCCTCACGGGTATATTCCTTCCCCGGTTCAAGAATGACGATCTTGTGTGCATCCTTGTTGACATAGATCCGATTCTGCTTCCATGTGCTGTAATCTTTCAGCTGCACTGCATCGGGTTTCTGGGCAGATACCAAAATGGCATTGGCAACCGAGTAACGGTCAAAACGGCTCTGTACATCCAGGTACTGGCGGAAACTGTGGCCGTTTGTCATCATTTCCGCACAGGTACTGTCGATCAGCTCATAGGCTTCCTTACGCTGTTCCTGCTTCTGGGCAGCCCACTGTGCTTTATCAAACGGTTTGCTGCCGCTGTTAAATACATCATAAATACTCATCATCATTTACCTCGTTTCTTTGGATTTTGGTTTCTTTTTCCGCCTTGGCGGCTGTTTATGCTCTGTTTTTCCTGCTGGCTGTTTCTTTGCTCTGTCAGAAGCAGAGCTTTTGTCCAGGGAAGGGGAAGCCTCCGCTTCCTGCTCCTTACGGTTCTCTTTAATTTTCCGCAGTTCCTCTCTGACAGAAGGTTTTTCCTTAGTCATAGTAGCCCCCTCTGCGGATTTCTTTGGCTGCTCTAAGATAGGCTCGGACAGAGGGGATTTTTCGGTCTTTGCCACAGAGGGGTTTTCCGGGGCATGTTCCTCCTTCTGAACCGGCGCACCCATCAGTGCGTCAAGAAGTTTATCTTTCCCTTCCTTTTCCTGTACTCCAATGTCTGGCTCCGGCTGGCCGTCCTTCGTATCTTTGGACTTTTCTGTTTCCGTCACAATAGAAGCCGTGCTTTCCGATGCCAGTTTAAAGCGCTCCGCAATACGGCTGATCTTGGATGCATCCTCCGCACGGGCGATCACATCCACCTCGGCATTTGGATCTTTGTTTTTTCGGTCAGCAAGCACACAGTAGAGGACACCGTATTTCTTGGCTTCCTGTGTGAACTTCTTCAAATCACCATTCTTGACGGTAAAGACTTTCAGTTCCTTTCCAGAGCGCAGCATGTTGGTGAGTCTTGCCTTGCCTTTGGTTTTCTTTTCTTCTTTGAGAATCGAATACAAGAGGATCGCAATGTTTTTTGCACCAGCACCGGTAATCCTGGCGGCAACTTCAAATCCCTCCAAGCTCATTCGGACGATCTGTTCTGCCGCTTCGCCGCTTGTGTTCATTCGTCATCAGCTCCTTTCTTTGCTGTTCTTCATCTGCCCGTATGGTTTTCAGTTTTTCCTTGAGGGTATCGTTACGGGCCTCGATCCCCTCGCACAGTTTCACCTCCTTTCGGATCACTCGCAATCGTTTGGAAAGATCGGAAAGCTGTGACCGTATCGCTTCCTTTTCTTCACCGCCCATCTTACGGGATTGGGAATAAAGCCCCTTGCGCTTTTGAAGCAGGTCAGCCATTTCCGTTTCCAAAGATTCCTTATAAGAACAAAGCTGCTCTACCGTATCAATGCGATTCCGGCAAAGCAGCCTTGTTTCCTGCGATATAAGTTCCATCTTCATCAGGTCATCCTTCAAAAGATAATGAAGCCTTGCATAATTTTGTTTTCTGTTTTTCGGAAGAATACCGAGCCTGTAGCAGTAATGCAGATACAGCCCCCGCAGTCCGCCGATTTTCTTTGCTCCATTCAGAGTGCCTTTCAGGCGGTACACCGGAATTAGTTTTTGCGGCCCGGCAAACCGGGAAAACTTCACTGCATAGGAATTCTCCCGGATGCGCTCCATGATCCTCTCGTTGGTATAATTTTCTCCCAGCTTGTAAAGCCGCTTGGGGCGCTTCCATCCTTTCCCCATGATCGTCCAGTATTTTCGGTTCTGGTCAAATCGGACATGGTATCCCATTTCCGCCATCTGACGGTCAAAGTTTTTCAGAGTAAAAGACTTGCTGATCGCTTCATCCACTGCCTGCCTTGCCACGTTGTCCCGTGTAGGCATCCCATTCTTTTCCGCCTGATAAAGCGCATAGGGTTTCTTTCTGCCGCTTGGATGTTCTATGACCGAAAGGGCATATTCCCGGCACAGCTCATCGGAGCGCTGGCGAAGCAATCGAAGATTTGCTTTGTTGTCGTGGTAATGTTTCCCGTCCATAAAAGAAACCGAGTTCACAACAAAGTGATTGTGAAGGCAGTCCGTATTCAGATGGGTAGCAACGATTACCTGAAACCTGTCGCCCCACATCCGCTGTGCAAGTCTGACGCCGATTTCGTGTGCCTGTTTGGGCGTGACCTCTCCAGCTTTAAAACTCTGGAATCCGTGATAGCAGATGATCTCACTTTCATCATTCCACTGTGCTTTAGCAATCATCATTTCCTCTCTGGCAGAGGCAGGGTCACAGTTGACACCCGTGACAAAAAAACGCTGCTCCGTCTTATCCTGATTGGTCGCATATTCCATCACATCCACCAAAGCCTGAAGGTCTGTTTCCGAATAATTGGGATTGGCAGTCTTTTCCGGGTTTTCAGCATAGTCAATCGGGTGGTCAAGCCTGCCCCGTACATCCCAGATCTCACAGACTGCCATTATCCCGATGGCCTTTGGGGAAGCAGATATTTTTTTCGGACATCCACCTGAAACTCATGCCACTTCTTTGCTTCCTGCGAAAGCATGGGAGCATCTACAAATCCCAGGGCATTGGCTTTTGCAGCAAGCTGGTTGATACGGTTGCCGATAGCAGACAGTTCCCGCATGATCTTATAAAATTCAGGATCGGGCTTTTCACAAAGTCGGTAGCCCTTGACCATTTCCCGCAGGAACGCTTCTTTGGAGCGGCCGGATTTTTTTACAAGCTCATAGAGATGCTGTGCTTCTTCCTCATTCAGACGAAACAGGATCTGTACGCTTCGGTTTCTCATTTTCCACATCCTTTCTGGCGTAGAGCCGGTTGATCTGCAGGCAGCACATCAATACAACGCCGAAAATTCCGCCCAGGGTAAACGCAATAAATTCACTCATTCTTAAACTCCTTTCTTCTGCCGGGGTATTAGGGGCTGCCCCCTAACAAGCGAATTTGGCATCCAGAAGCTATCTGGATAACCAAATTCAGTGCTTGGTAAGACATCACTCCTCGCACTCGTCCTCGTACACACATTCTCCGCAAACAGAACAGAAGTACGGGCAGCCCGAACAGCAGTCGTCCTCATCCGTTTCTTCCTCGACGGATTCTTCAAGACCGTCCTCCCGGTCTACGGTGATGGCAGCTTCACCGCCAATGAAATCCTCATCCGAAAAGTCGATCAGGTCAGTGTCAAACAGGATGGTTTCTGTCTTTTCTTTTGCCTGTTCCGGGGTTTCCGCATAAACGGAAATGGTCTTTTGATAGTGTCCAGTCAGAGTAACCTTAAATTTTTTCAATGAATTTTCCTCGCTTTCTTTATTCAATTTGATTTCAATGTCATGGTGTTTCCTGCAAAAATCAGTGGACAATCAACGGGCATCCCTCCTTTCATGGCTCCGATTTGGTCTTGCAATTCCCAAATAGGACAATAAAAAATCGTTGAAATCCTTACCGACAGGCGGTGGATCATCAACGATCTGATAGTCTTTCTGCAACAATTCTTTTAAGGCGGCAGTACAGAGCCTGCCTGTTTTGTCATTGTCCAGATGCAGAAAAATGGTCTTTACTTGTGGATTTGCCTTCAAAAAGGTGGAAAGGGCAATGGGAATTTTGCTGTCCTTTATCTCTTTCTTTGGCTGATACACACCCGAAAGAGAAAGCAGATTTTCTTTTTTGTAGTCCTTTCCTTCACATTTGAGCAGGGTAGCATAGGAGAGTAAATCAATGGCGGCTTCAAACAGATGCACCGACTGGCATGGCTCTCTTGCCAGAAGGCGGAAGGAATACCGCTTGTCACTTCCCGATGCATCGCCCTTAAAGGAGCTGGCCATCGTACCACGATAGGCAGCATACTTAGGGGTTCCGTTTTCATCCTTGCCGATAAAAACAACGTTGTGATACCTGGCGCTTTCATAAATCGTACCGTCTGCAATGCACTCCTGAATAATCTGCAAATCAATGCCACGCCCGAAAAGATACTGGATCACCCGGTCACAGTCTTTATTTCTGGGCGGCAGAAGAAGAACTTTCGGTTCCTCTTTGGGTTCAGAAACAGGCGGCGGACTCCAGCCTGCGGTAATACCTGCCAGAGCTTCCACGGCTTCTACAAAGCTGTATTCCTTGACTTTGATCAGATAATCGAGAGCAGAAACACCGCCAAAACCTCTTGACCACCAGTACCATTTGCCATTGGAAATCTTCAGACTGTCGTGTTCTCTGGTGCAGTAAATATTCCTCGCCACATGCTTCAGATTGTCTGGTTCATGCCTCTGCAAGTAGGAAAGCAAGTCCATCTGCCGTGCCTGCTCAATCACGGCAGGGTCAAGCTGCACATAGGGTCTGTTACTTTTCATTCAATACAATCACCTCCTGAAATAGAAAAAGCCGAGGGATTTTCGTAATGAAAACCTCTCGGCTATGTAAAAATTTCGTCTAATAATCGTAGTAACTTGCCATTTCTGCTTCATAATCCTTAATTGCACTTAACATACTGTCAACAGCATCCAGGAAATTACATAATTCCACAAAGCAGGATGATACATTTTCTATATCTAATGTCCTTTCTTTCGAAAAGTATATCTGTAAATTTTTATTGCATGGATACCTAAACAAATCAGAACTTTGATCAAAATCATGAAATGCCTGAATATACTTTGTTGTATCATTTAATGTTGTATCATCGTTTGGTGCATTTGAATATTTGTCAACTTCATCAACAATACTATTCCAAAGTCCCAGAATGCTATGCTTTTTCCGTTGGAGTATTTTTAATGCTCTTGTCCTATCTATGTGGCTGTCTTCAATAATTATCCTTTTTAACCCAAGCTCAACTGCATTGCGATACATATAGCACATTGGCATGAATAATTCTTTTTTATTGTCATTCAAGATCTTTTCTCTCAAAAAATTTCCTACTTTTTCATACGACGAATAATAGGGATAAAAAGAATGTTGGGCAAATTTATAGCCTACAACACTTTGCTGATAATAATGTCCTCCCTCAATAATTAGTTTTGGGGAGTATGCCTCGTATTCTTGTTCTGAAAAGCATCCTGTTTTATACATCTCACTTAAAATATTATAAGCTTTGTTCATATTATCATGAGTTGCTACCAAAGAAATGTGGGTCTGCCTATCGAATAATACATTTAAGTTATTACCGAAAGGGTATCGAAACATATCTGATTCTTTATCAATACGAGAAATATCCGCTAAATATTTCCGTAACCAATTAGCATTGGCATTATTTGTTTCTTCTAAATTTTTTAATTGCAATAGTTTATCATACCCTTGCTTGAGGTCGTGACGAACATCTCCAATGATTCGCTTTCTATCTTGGTCAGATATAACAAGCTTAAATATATTTGCTTTCAAAAGAAGTTCTATGCTTTGCCTGTACAAATAAACCATAGCAAAATACCACAAATCAAGTTTTGCTATATCACCTCTTTCAGCTGCTTCTTCACCCAAATAATGAATTACGCTCTCTGCCGCATAAAAAAAATCTTCTGCATATTTATTAAAATCATCTGCCAAATCGCCACTGTTTAATAATGTTATTGGAAATGGGCAGTTTTTATCTATATGATATAATGACATATTGGGACGAATCCATTTGAAATCATAATCCACACTTATATCTCCTAATACATAAAATCCTATTATTTACCACAACAGCGTTTGTATTTTTTTCCACTACCACAAGGACAAGGTTCGTTTCTTCCGATTTTCTTTTTTTTGTGCTGTTGCTCATCCATTCTTATTTTACTTGCAACAAAGCTTGGAGCAATCCCCCTTTGTATAAAATCGACTTTTCTTAAATTATATACTAACTCTAACACATAAAACATAATGCGGAAATTTTCTATACATAAATCCGCAAAGTCTATTAAATACAAATCAACAGACTTGTTTCTGTCATTAAAAGTAATCAATTGTGTTTCATAGTCAATATCACTATCAAAATGTTGAATAGCGTTTCTAACTCGATTATTCAAACTATTAATAGGTTTGCTAAATGGTTCTTTTTCGTCTATATACCCATTTTTCAGTTTATTCCCATTAGATTCCTTAATAAAATCTTGGTATAACTTACCATTTACACACTTTGTTGAATCATTCCGAACAAAAATGTTATTCAGACCTAAAATCAATTTAAGATTATCAAATATCCATTCATAACTCTTGGCATAAAAATCTGTCAGCTCATCGAAATTAGCGGTCATGATACCCAGCTGATTTTTATCAACATTTCCAAGGCAATCTCCATTTTTAAGAGCTATTACGGGAATCAATTGCTCGTATACTTTAGCAAATAACTCAATTAGTTTAAAGCCCTTTTTTTCAATGGTATTTAAATCAACCTTGCCACTGACAATAAATGCACTAATCTGGTTAAAACGGCTTCTATCCCCAATTACTAATTTCCCTATTTTTGTATACTCGCCTAAAGTATCTTTTCCGATAATAATTGATATGCCTGTTGTGGTTAGTAAAAGCTGGTGCAAAGCTACTGCCGCATCAAAATTGTTCTTTACTTCTGAAAAGGGAATGTAAGGGTACTGTTTAATCGTATTCGTAACCCTTTCAAAAAGTATCCTATCTTGGTCATTCCAAAACAATTCAAAATTTTGTTTCATCTCACTCAAGCCAGACTTAACAAAATTAGCAAAATCCATGGTTTTTTGCGTTTCCTCTATTGCCTTTTCTTCGCCTCCATAAAGAAAAAAATTTCGCATATATGGAGATAATTCAATTTCATCTATTTTTTTGTGAATTGCTTTTCTGGTAGGGAATTCTGCTGATAATTCAACTGAATAAAATTCCTTATCATCACATTTTATAATATCAGCATTCTCTACATTGATATTATTATCTTCTACAAAAACTTTTCCAGATATTGTTGAATGACACTTAGGGCAATGAACATGAAAGGGAATATCAAATAATCCCATCTGAATGCGAAGGTTTATCCTCATTTTACAAGCATTACACTGAATAAACACATTATTAACCATATTTTACCTCCTTTCCATTTTTATAATTATAGCAATTTTCTGATATTTTTTCTATAACTTATATCTATATGCTCCTATATGTAAAAGACGATATCAGCTCCTTGCCAATATCGCCTTTTTCAATCAGACTGTTATAAAATTCCTGCTTTTTTCAGATACCCAACGCCATCATAACAGCCACGGAAGTAAACCGTCTGCATTTCAATATCTGTAAGATTGTTTCTAAGCTCCATAACCTTGATCAGAGCCGCACATTCCTGCTGGGATAATTCCGCTGCGGTTTCGGTATCAACAGCCTCCAGCACTTTGGGATATTGTTGAAATATCGCTTCCATCTGTTCCTGAATGGCACGGTAGTCCTCATTGCTTTCCGGCAGTTTCGCAATCACGGAGCTTAGATATTCACGAAAGATATTGCTGTGGGTATCTACAAAGGTTTCAAATCTGAACTCGTCAGACACCGCTCTCACCTCCGATAGTTTCAATTCTACACTTATTATACTGCCCATATTTATGCAATACAAATGTGCAAAAAGGGAATTTATCTCTCCCGGCTTGCGCATTTTCTTTCGGGCGGTTCCTCACTTTGCTCCGGCTCTTCATCAAGCACAGCGGGATCTTTCTGATCTAAATTCAGCTCGATGTTGAGGGCATTGAGCCGTTCTGATTTCTCTTTCAGTTCATCTTCAAAGCCAAACGGCTTTTCCACCTCAATTTTAGCGGTTTCAAGCTGTTCCATCGTTTCTGCTTTTTTGATTTTTGCGGCTTCCAGTTTTGCAGGAATTTTCGCAAGCTCATTTTCAATTCGGGTCAGGTTACCCAGTGGATCAGTACCTAAATCTACTTTGTGCTTTGCCTTTCCGCAAAGATATAAACAGTAATGGGCATTGAAGGTATCATAGAAAACTTCCAGTTTGAACCCACGATAGCTGCCGATTTCCGCAGGCTCGGCCATCGGATATTCTTTACAAACCGCAAGAAGCATCTCTCCTGCGGCTGCTTTCTCCGTATAAGTGATTCCTTTTAAGGTCATCGGACAGAACTTTTCTTCACCCTGCGGCTGATGCTGACGGGCAAGGGAAGCATCGGCTTCATAGCAGACAATCCGTTGTTCACACTCCTTAATGGTCTGCGGGAAATATTTCAGTATCCTGTCCTCAAGGTCGTAATGCTCGGATAGATAGCTTTGTTTCAGCACTTTGAGCTTGGAAACCTGAATGTCTAAGTCCATTTTTTCCTTAAAACGCTCGTCCCCTGTGGCAAGCATTTTGACTTCTGCAAAGGAAAGGGCCACTTCATCCACATCTTCCGCAGAGCGGACAGGACTTTTGCTGGTCATGATCTGGGAGATAAATTTCTGCTTTGATTCCACCAACTGATAGAGATAGGCATCAAAGGTCTGCTCGGTCACATAACGGTAAACCTGAACTTCCGGGAACCTGTTTCCCTGGCGCTCAATACGTCCCTGACGCTGTTCCAGATCGGATGGACGCCACGGGCAATCCAGATTATGAATGGCAATGAGTCTGTCCTGTACGTTGGTACCTGCGCCCATCTTAGGGGTTGAACCCAGCAGAACACGGACTTCGCCGCTTCGCACCTTTGCAAACAGTTCCTTTTTCTGTGCATCACTAGTGGCTTCATGGATAAACCGTATCTGTTCGGCAGGGATGCCACGGGCAATCAGCTTTTCCCGGATGTCATCGTAGACATTAAAAGTCCCATCATTTTTCGGGGTAGACAGGTCACAGAACACCAGCTGTGTTGCTTTCGTATCTGCATATTCTTCCCAGATACGGTACACGTTGTCCACACAGGCATTCACCTTGCTGTTGGAATCATCCGGCAGCATGGGATCAATCATTCTCTGGTCAAGGGCAAGTTTTCGCCCATCGTTGGTAATCTTGAGCATGTTGTCCACATTTGGCTCCACAAGCCTTGCACGGACTTTTTCTGCTCGTTTGGCAAGAGAAGCGACCAGTTCCGTCTGGATTTCACTTGGCCTGGTCTTGATGTTGTGGTACTTGACCGCCGGAACAGGGAGCTTCAGCATATCGGCGGTCTGAATATCCGCCACTTCCCGGAACATCAGCATCAGCTCCGGCAGGTTGAAAAACTTGGCAAAACGGGTTTTCGCCCGGTAATTGGTTCCCTCCGGAGCCAGCTCCAGAGCGGTGACTGTCTCACCAAAGGTAGACGCCCAGCTGTCAAAATGCTGCAATCCATTCCGTAAAAGCGCATCATACTGCAGGTAGCGCTGTACCGAATACAGCTCGACCATGGAGTTGCTGATGGGGGTTCCCGTGGCAAAGATCGTTCCCCGGTTGCCTGTGATTTCATCCAGATAACGGCACTTCATAAAGAGGTCGCTGGATTTCTGGGCTTCCGTCTGGGCGATCCCGCCTACATTGCGCATCTTGGTATAAAGATACAGGTTCTTATAAAAATGGCTCTCATCAATAAAGAGCCTGTCGATACCAAGCTGTTCAAAATCAATGACGGTATCCTTTCGCTTGGTGTCATTGAGCTTATCCAGTTTCGCCTGAATCGCCTTTCTGGTTTTCATCAGCTGCTTGACCGTGAACTGTTCGCCTTTGCTTGCCTTCACATCATCAATCCCACGCTCAATATCATCGATCTGACGTTGAAGCTGTTCTCTCTGACGCTCAATGCTCATTGGGATTTTCTCAAACTGACTATGCCCGATAATGACCGCATCGTAATCGCCGGTGGCAATACGGGAACAAAACTTTTTCCGGTTGCCCGTCTCAAAATCCTGCCTCCGGGTTACAAGGATATTGGCACTTGGGTACAGCCTGAGATACTCGGAAGCCCATTGCCCCACAAGATGATTGGGAACAACGAACATCGACTTATTGCATAATCCAAGGCGCTTGCTTTCCTGTGCCGCAGCAACCATTTCAAAGGTCTTTCCTGCGCCCACCTTGTGGGCAAGGAGTGTGTTGCCGCCATACAGGATATGGGCAATGGCATTGACCTGATGGGGCCGGAGTGTGATCTCCGGGCTGATACCGCCAAATACGATATGGCTTCCGTCATACTCACGGGGACGGACGGAATTGAACGTGTCGTTGTAATACCGCACCAGTCGGTTCCTGCGTGCCGGATCTTTCCAGATCCAATCCTGAAATGCCTGTTTGATAGCTTCCTGCTTTGCCTGCGCTGCCGTGGTTTCTTTGGCATTGAATACGGCTCTTTTATTGCCGTTTTCATCATACACATAATCAAAAATACGGGTATCACGCAGGTTTAAGGTGTCCTCAATAATACGATAGGCGGAAGCCCTTTTTGTACCATAGGTGCTGTCCGCCTTGACATTTCCGAAATCGGAACTCTTATTTTCAATAAACCAGTCGCCATTCATTGGAGTGTAGCGCACTCGGATTCTTCCTGCCGCATAGCTGGAAGGGGTAAGAAGCTCCATGACAAACCGCTGAATATCCTCCTGCGGTATCCAGGTAGTACCCAGACGGACGGAGATTTCTGCCGCTGACAGGTCTTTAGGGATCACCTGCTTTAAGGCTTCTACATTGATTTCATACGCCGGATCTTCCTTTGCCGCAGCCTGTGCGCTTAGAAGTTTTGTCCGCACATTGCCGGACAGATATTCGTCAGCAGTCACATATTTTGCCGGTTCCGAAGCAGGGATACGAAAGATCACGCCCTGCAATTCCTGTACCAGTTCCTCCTGTGGTTTCCCTGTAAGCTGCTCCATATAAGGCAGGTCAACGAGAGCCTTTTCCCCGATAGAAAGGGCAAGGGCTTCGCTGGCTGTTTCCACAGAAGTAACTTCCCGGTGGGGCTTGATCGTCCGCTTCGTGAACATATCTGCTTTTCGTTTGAAATTACCCTCATCATCCAGCACTTCCAAAGAGCATAACAGGAAGTAGCTCTCATCCGATGCAAAGGCCAGATAGTTGCCACGGCTGTTGATCAGTCCGTATTTTTGGGAAAACGCATCATACAGCCGGTTCAGGTTTTCCTGTTCGGTGCGTATCATTTCTTCTGGATAATCCTCCGTCTGATACTCGATGAGCTTTCTGACACAGTCACGGATCTGGATCAATCCCTTGATGCGGCTCTCTGCGGTCATAGATACTGTGGCCGGAGTCATGCGGTCATTTTCCCGGAAGTAGACTTTTCCATCCACCATGGTAAAGGAAAAATTGCGCACATTCGGGTCGGCAGGAACAGAAGCGTCCGGCTCATCCGAGATTTCATCGATCCCTTTTTCATACTCCGGGATTTCTCCCTGAATGTTCTGGACAGCTTTGCTTAACAGGTCTGCAAGTGGAATGTCTTTGTATGCCTTGCAGGCAGAGTCAAAACCAAAGCGGGTACTTTCCATTTTCATTTCGCCCAGAATCATTTCCGGGTGCTGTACAAAATAGCTGTTCATCGTGATCCCGTTCTCATCGGTATCCAGGTGTACCCAATCCGGTTCCACATCTGCAATGCGGTCACGCTTTTGCAAAAAGAGGATGTCACTGGTAACCTCTGTCCCTGCATTGGCACGGAACGTATTGTCCGGCAGGCGGATGGCTCCTAAAAGTTCCGCTCTTTGTGCGATATATTTCCGCACCTCCGGGCTTGTTTTGTCCATCGTTCCCTTGGAAGTAATAAAAGCCACTACGCCGCCGCTGCGGACTTTATCCAATGCTTTTGCAAAGAAGTAATCATGGATCAGGAATTTCTGGGCGTTGTAACGGCTGTCATTAACCTTAAAATCGCCAAACGGTACATTGCCGACAACAACATCAAAATGGTCATCGGGAAGTTTTGTCTGCTCAAATCCTTCAATGGCAATGCTGGCTTTCTGGTAAAGCTGCTTTGCAATTCTTCCTGTAAGAGAGTCGATTTCTACACCGTGAAGCGTTGAGCCTGCCATACGATCCGGGAGCAGACCAAAGAAATTGCCGGTTCCGCAGGACGGTTCCAGAATCGTACCGCCGGAAAATCCCATATGGTCAAGGGCTTCGTACATGGCTTTGATGACAACCGGCGGGGTATAGAACGCTGTCAGAGTGGACTCCATAGCTGCCCGGTATTCTTCCGGGGAGAGACTGGCGTTCAGCTCCTTAAATTCTTGCGCCCAGGCTGCATTGTTCTCGTCAAAGGCCATGGATAGGCCGCCCCATCCAACATAACGGGCAAGAACTTCCTGTTCTTCGGGGGTAGCAAGACGATGTTCCAGTTCCAGCTCATGGAGCAGATGGATGGCTGCCATGTTGTTTCTGAACTTTTCTCTTGCACCGCCGACACCTAAAGTATCTTCCGTAATCCGATAATTGTGTCGGTCAGAAGAAGGCGCAGCGGATTTGTCTGTGTGTTCTTCAGAGGAAAGCTCTGGCTGTGGCTGTTCCAAAAGCCTGCGGATATAACTGATCTTTTCCACACGATTGATCGAGAAACCAACATGGTTCTGGAACGTGATGTCACGCATAGACACATCACCGCTGATTTCTCCCACGCTTTCAATCCGGTATCTTCGGTTGTCGATCACGATTTCCTTACCGATCAGATCGGAAGAATCCTGTGAAACTCCATCTTGTTCTTTTTCTTCCTGCCCGGCAGTGGGCTGCAATTCAGCAATAAGCTGTCTGCAGATCACTTTTTGTTCTTCGTCCTCTAATTCTTCCTGCCACTGCGTCAGCTGTTCCACATAGCTTTGCACATGCGCCGGATCAGCTAAATCTGCCTCGATTTTCTGAATGGCATCCTCTTTGGTTTCTCCAACTTCCAAGGTGTCCTGATACTCATACGGATCAACTTCCTCAATGAAGTCCACCAAACGCCCGGCAAGGCTTGTATTCTTATCCTCCGGGACACGGAACCAGTCATTTTCGGTTGCCATGATTTCCGCAAAGAGCTTCTCGTCCTCTGGCGTCAGAGTCTTATGCTGTTCCAGATAGGGAACAAATACATCTCGTCCCCATTGCAGGCTCTCTATTTTCTCACAATAGAAATCCTCGCCCTGTTTCTTCCATTCGGGAATAAATGGACAGTTGGGGGAAAGGGAGTATTCATAGAAGTTTTTGATATGGGCAATCAGATCGCCCTCGCCATCTCCAATGTCAAAGCGTCCCTCATAGTGAAAATCCTCGCCGCCGATAGCGGCCGTAATCTCAAAATCGGTCTTGTGATACCATCCAACATGATTTTCTTCCGCCTGTCTTTCCCGGTGCTGCTTCTCGTCCAAAACACCCAGAAGATAATTGCCAAGAGCAAAGCTCAGGTCGGTGTATCGATCCTTCAGTTCCCGGTCATAAAAGGCGGGGTGTTCCGAAAAGCCGATAGAAAATACCAGACGGTCAGGCTTTGTTTCGGCAGGTGTTTCCTTGTCCTGCATTTCTGTAATGATGACCTTGAGGTGGTCATTGGCAGGATTTTCACGGAGCTTTTCTTCAAAATCCGTCCGGCTCATTTCTTTCCCGAACAGGGGAAATTCAGGATTTTGAAGGGAAACAGCAGTTTCATCAAAGGCAGATACTTCATATTTATCTGCTCCCAGATACACCATATCTCCCTCGTGATAGAGGTAGCGGACAGGGTGAAGCTCCAGAAGTTCCTGGGAAAAGCGCCATGCATTGCTCCGGCTGTAAACGCTGACGGTCTGCCTCTGCACTTTGGTCAGAAAGTCAAGCAGCTGCTGGACAGTTGCAGGCTCCAAAAGAAGCTGCTCCATCTGTTTGGCAGAAACAGCGGCAAGGTCGGGACGATCTACTTCTTTGAGCAGCTCCTTTTCGTAATGATCCAAATCACGGATAAAATCAGACAGCCGCAAAGAAAGGGTGTCTCTCTTATCGGCAGGCGGCAGGTCACGGTGGGCATCAATAAAACGCTGTCTTGCCATTTTCCGCTGCGCATCAATTTCATACTGGGGAGCTTCCACACTTTCCAGATATTCAGGATAGTGATCTTTTTCCTTGGCATTGAAATAGCGGTCATTTTGAATTAGTTCTCCGATCCGTTTTTCTACCTTAGACCACGACAGTACAAGGTCGGGCTTTGTATAGGAACCCTGTTTTTTGATTCCGATTCCTTTCCCGTCAGACCATGAACCACCTCGCATACCATCGGAATAGATGTGTGTCCTGCCGCCCATTCCATATTCTTTTTTAAGAAAAGCAATGTTGGCTTTCTTATCTTCATGCTTCTGAAATTGACGGTAAATGCGGTACTTGCCTTTTTCAAAACCACTTCCGCTTACCAGAACCAGATCAATATCTTCCTGTGAAACAGAAAAAGCAGAGGATTTTTCGTCCTCTGCTTCTGCAATCTGTTCGATTTGTTCCTCTACGGTAAGAAGATTGGCTATGACTTCTTCTTCATTGGCTGTGCTTAGCGGTAGATCAGCTCGTTCAGGATCAGTTCCTCCGCCTGACTGCGAATGTTGTTCATCATTCCCACCCACTGCATCGGTGCTTTCTCTTTCAGTTCCTCCGTCACGCCCTGCTCGGCTGACAGCTGCTTCGTCAGAAGCTCCAGCCTCTGGAGCGCTGTCTGTTCCGTCTGGTACAGATGCTCGTTCAGCCTGCCCTGTGTCAAAAGATTGAGATAGGTCACTCTCTTGTGCTGCTCCAGATAATCCCGGTGCATCAATGCGTATCTGCCAAGCGGAAGTTCTGGCTCTGTCGGTAATGTCAGGTCGGGAATAAGATAATCCCCCTGACGGGTATATGTGATGTTCTCCATGATGATCGCTCCTTTCGGGTTGTTTTCTGCTTCTATCATACGAAGATTGTATTTCCTGCGCAAAGGTGCGGGATTGTGTTTTTTCTGCCACCTGCACATCCCGGATCGTTTGTGAGATTTCCCGGAGTGCCATTTCCGCAATGTCACTTGTTGCAATGCCAAGGGCGTTTATGGTGGCAGGGGTATTAAAGTTCACAATGTCCTGAAAATCCTCTCTGTCAAAATATTCGCCTGTATCCAGACCACAGCGACTGACCAGCATAAATGCCACGCTGTTTACAGCCAGCCGCTGGTACATGACCTCAAGATTCAAATCGTCCAGTTCCTCTAAGAAACTGTCCGCCGTCACATCTTTGAGCTGTGCAAGATAGTCCTGCAGATGATCTTCCACGGCATTTTTCGCTGTTTCCATCAGGGCAGAGACAAGATCGGTACTTTCCAGTTCTCCAAACCTGTCAGAAAGCCGTTCCATCACAGGCTGCTCGTATCGGGTTTCCATCTGCCATATCGGAACAGGGCGGCTGCCGTAATAACCTTCGTGTGTGTCTGATACATCAAAGTAATATTTCAGGGTATTCCTGCGGCCTTTGGGGTCAAATACCGCAATCCCTTTGCTGTCTTTATTTACCCAGCGCCGGAACTGTTTGTTCCAGGTTTCAAGCTGTGCCACGGCAACCGCATCCGGGCGCTGGGCAAAGATTAAGAGCTGTTCGTCAAAGCGGCATTTGTAATTCCGGCAGGCAGCGGCAAGAAAGTTCTGCCACGTCTGCGGGTTCTTGGCTACCGCAATTTCTGTGCGCCGATACAGCTCGGTAATCAGCTGATACTTTGCAGCCATTTCCTTTTCACCTCCTTATTGATTTTCGGGATTATTCCTTGGCCTCTCCGTCAAAAAGGAAATCACCCTGTTTGCTTTTATGCTTTTCTGCAATTCATTGATGAGCGCAATCTCCGCCACGGTAATACCCTGGATAGAGAGAATATCGTCCATTGTCATGGCGGAGATTGCTTTTTCATCGGCAAAACCAGCGTCCAGAATCTTATTGATGACTTTGACCGCTTTCTGATTGATCGCCATTATCTATCCTCCTTATCGTTCCATTTCTTTCTGTTTTGCAGCTTTTACAGGCTGCGCTTTCTGAATGGTTTTCAAGGCATCCTTGGCCCATTGGGGCATACGCTCCGGCTTGATCTCACCAAGGACATCATACCGTTCCCATCGGCTATGCTCGCCGGTGGCAAGGCAGGTGCCAAAGACTGCCTGACCTCTGCCGCCGGTGGCACCGTTTCCGCCTTCCGCAAGTACAAGCTGGTAAGCAGCGTGCTGATATTCATATCGCTTCGGTTCTGCATTGATTACAACCACCTTGCCCACAATGCTTCTATTTCTCATGTCTGGAATACAGTCCGTGACCGTAAAGGGGGTAGGATCAAATTTGAATTTTTCCTGTTCGGCCCGTGTCTGTTCGATCTGTGCCTGCACACGGTTACAAAATAGCTGCATGGCTTCCAGATAATCCTCTGTTCCTACGGCCTCGGTTGGCCAGGGTGCGGAAAACGGATTATTGTAATCGCAGTAGCAGACTACATAGGGATGTTCCGCCCGCTTATCGACACAGAAAATAACTTCTTTTTTTCCGATGTGGATACTCTGTTCCACCGCATAGTTACCGATCATCCTTTTCTCGTCATTCATCAGCATCATCCTTTCTTTGTTTTTTTCTGTTCTGCTCGTCTAAGATCTTTCGGATACAGACATCGCAGAAAATCATTGACCTGTCCTTATATCGGGGATAGGGGCAGGTCGTACAGTCATATTTCTTCTTTTTACCGTTCACGGTCATCACCGCTTTTCTGCTTTGGGGAAGAAGGGTTATTGTAAGGCAGACGGCATTCTGTCTGGTATCGCTCAATAAGTTTCTCCCTCGCCGCAGAAAGTTCATTGACATAGCAGCCCCAGAAATAATCCGTTCCGTTTTTGCAATACCAGCAGACATACGGATTCGGGGCTTTCGGGTTATGGCCGATCACCAATTCCGTACTCCCGATGGTACAGCTTTCCATGATCTCATAACCGGCATTGATGCGCTTTTCTTCATTCATAGGCAGACCTCACGATTCTTTCGCATAGCTGCGATAATCTTTTTCTCCTTTGGCACGGACACGGCGCACATGGCTGCTCCCCGCAAGCTCCGGGTGCTTTGCCTGAAGTTTTCTCCGTATCCTGCATACGCTCTCAAAACTCGGCAAGCCAAAATATTTGTACTGGGTCATGACCTCAGCCAGAGGCATTGCCCCGGCACCTTTCAGATAGGCATTGCACACCTTCAGGTAGAGCAGCATATCATCATCCCTGGTTTCCTCGTCTTTTTTCAGGATAGCTTTGATCTTGCCCTCCATGGTTTTCAGATTTTCCATTGGATACCTCCATAAAGGAAAGGGGCGGCATGTTTTGCCGCCCCTCCACGATCACTTCTTATTTCTGTGGCGGATGTTCAGCCAGATGGCTCCACCTGCAATGAACACAACAAGTGCGATTGCAAGGATTGTTTTTACCTCCATGCTTTAATCCTCCTTTTTCTTTTTATTCTTGAAGCCAACAAAACCTAAGACACCGGCACCAAGCACGGAGACCGCCGCCAGCCCGATCCAAAGAGCAGGATTGAAGTCATCCCCTGTTTTCGGTGTTTCTCTCAGTTCGTTGTGCATTTCTACGGTAGCTGTTTCATCCACCTTGATGGTTACCTGCTTATCGGCAGGCAGGATATATCCAGAAGAAACACTGTCGCTGACCTCAGATACCGTGTATTCGCCAATTCGCAGACCTTCGATAAAGATCTCACCGTTTTTATCGGTCTTAAAGGTCTGGTCATATCCGTTTGTTCCTGTCACACGGAAGGAGAAGCCCTCTACCTTTTTGTCAGAAGAAGTTTTTACGATCTTCAGAGAGCCTTTCTGCGCTGCATTGATAAATCCAACACCCGCTTCATTTTCAACCGTATAAACCTTTCCATCTTCCTCAATGGACACCGGATAAACATTCTCATCCAGCAGGAATCCTTCCGGCGCTGTCTTTTCACGGACAAGATATTTTCCATAGCGAAGGTCGCTCATCTGGTAAACACCATCGCCCAGTTCGCCCATTTCTCCCAGCAGTTCATCGTCGTCATCCAGTTTTCCGTCACCGTTTTTATCTGCATAGACTTCAAAAACAGCACCGGTCAGCTTATTGTCAGGATAATCTTCATCCACCTTTGTCAGCTCGATGCTGCCGGTAATAAACTTATTGACCAGTTCAATTTCCACAACCTCGTCTACCTTGCTGATGGTTACAGGAATTTCTTCATCGGAGAGTACATAACCCGTCGGGCTTTCAATCTCACGGATGATCCAGTTTCCATATGGCACTTTGGCAAAAGAAAAACTACCGTCATCTTCCGATGTGGTAGTTGCAATCGCTGTTTCGGTTGTAAATTCCTCGGTACCGGTCTTAAAGATACCGATAAGCGCACCGCCTAAAGCATTTCCATCCTCATCGGATTTCTTTCCACTGACAGCTCCATAGATCAGATCATTTTCAATGGCTTCGCCCTCATTGGCAGTAATGGAAACGACAGCGGTTTCCTGACCGGCGTACTCAAAGACAACCGGGTATTTGGTTTCATTTTTCAGATAGGCCGCATTGGTACTGATTTCCTGTACATAATAGCTGCCCATCGGCAGGTCGCTGACTGCCTTACCGTGTCCATTCTCATCAAGGGTAATCACCTCGATCAGACCGTCAGCCGGAATGGTCGTTCCATCAGCGGCGGTCAGTTCCTCGGCTGCATAAAGCCCAAAGGAAACATCAAAGATCTCGCCGTTGTTTCCAACGCCATAATCCTCATCGACTTCAAGGCTCTTGGTCAGGTCAATTTCAACTTTCTGCCTTTCGTTGTAGAAGCTGGTGGAAGTTTCTGTCACCGCTACTTCCTGACCGGCATAGATAAGCTCAACCGAGTGAATTTCGTCATTGAGAACCATACCATACGGAGCCGTGATTTCCTTTACTTCATAGCTGCCCAAATACAGTTCCTTGCTGGTTGCCGTCCCGTCTGCACCTGTGGTAATGGTATCCACAACCTCGCCCTTAGAAGCCCGAAGGGTACCATCCAGCGTATAGATGTCCTCGGCTGCGGTGATCTCATATACCGCACCTTCCAGGCTGCCGACTGCAAAAACAGGCTGATACATTCCTCCGGCTTCCGTAACAGAGCGGAACACTTCGCCGGACTTGGAAACGGTAATGGTTCCTTTCTGGGCTACGTTTTCCCTTACCACCTCAATGACGGTAATGCCGCTTTCCTCAGAAGAATCCTCCTGTACCACATCGAAATAGACAGGTTCAGAATTCAGAACATAGCCGTATGGAGCCTGTACTTCAACAAGGGAATATCCGGTTCCATACTCCAGTGTCTGCGGAGTGATCAGTTCGCCGTCTGCCGTAGTATAGAACGTGTCAATGGTTGTGACTTCCGGGTAAGTGAAAGTCATTGTTACCAGCTCGCCGTTTGGGTCATAGATCTGGAAACCGGCACCGGCATACGGGATGGTGTTGCCTGTTTCAGCGTCTTTCTTCACGATCTTGATATAGCTTTCAAAGTTGGCATTGTTGATGAGATAGCGGTAAGTCTGTCCATCCGAATTGATAAACACATCAAACGGTTTCATCAGCTCACGGCCTTCCCAGCCGGATGTCTGCTTGACCGTATAGATCCCGTAGGGCAAGTCCTTTGTCTGGGCAAAACCATTCTCGTCACAAGTCAGAAGATCACGCTCACTGTCTTTGGCGTCGGCATAACTGTTTGCCGATTTCAAATAGACTTCAAATACTGCGCCTTCTTCGGGTGTTTCAATCTGCGTTTCTCCGTCATCGGTGTGTTTGATGATTGCAATTTTTCCCTTGATTACCTGTTCATTCACATCGTTGACGGTGCTGTTCAACTCTACGGTATAAAGCTCCGGCTCTGCCCCTACATGATGGATGGTTTCATCGAGCAGATAGCCTTCCGATGGGCTGATCTCACGGATACTCCAGTCATTGCCGCACACATAATAGTCTGTGGTAAACTGTCCGTTTCCGTCTGTGGTGTAAGTGTCAATCAGTTCCTCGCCCTTATAGATGCCATAAACTGCACCGGCAAGGGAAGCATCCCCCTGGGGTGTCCCGGTTTCAGCGTCTGTCTTTGTGACAGTTACATTGAATTTTTTGAGGATGTTGGTAAAGCTGCGCTCTGTAACCTTATTCCATTCCACCGGAGCGGTCTGGCTTGCCGGAACCACATAGCGGATGGCGGTATCTACTTCCTCAAGGACATACGGGGTATTGCCGCTGATCAGGATATTTTCAAACTTTGCCACACCCTCGGCATCGGTCACAGCATACTCATCTACCGGTAAGCCGCTTAATGATGTTCCGTAAAGGTGGAACGTCACGCCCTCAACCAGACTGTCCTCAGAAGTTTTTACAACCTCAAGGCTTCCTCTTTTCAGCGTATTGTTGAAGTTAACCGTGGTGGTCTTTCCGCCGATCAGCGTGATGGTCTGGGTTTCCTGCGGCTCATACTTATCAATGGACTGTTCCGTAATGGTGTAAGTGCCGGGGAACAATCCCTCCACAGTCAGATTGCCGTTTTCGTCTGTGGTAACGGTTTTGTTGAAGTTCTCGCCCTTGATCGTAAAGGAAATCCCTGCAACGACGCCGTCCTCAGAAGTCTTTTTCAGTGCGATTGTACCGGTAGGTGTCTCCACATTCAGATATGCTTTTACTGCATCTGCATTTTCCACACCGGTCACAACATCCTGCAGGCTGGGATCACCATAGGCGATCAGTTTTGCGCTGCTGCTGACCGTTGGCACATTGCTTCTTGTGGCGGTGATCCTTACCGAACCGTCAAAGGCTGTTTCGGATGTGATCGTCAGCTTGTTGCCGGATTTGGACACACGCACTTTACTGTCGGATGTGGCAAAGGAATAGTCAGCAAGGACACCGTTGTTATCCGTCAGTGTCATGGTGTATTTCCCGTCCTGATAGGAAAGTTCCTTTGTGATGTCATCCGCACCACCCGACATAAAACTCGGAATGGTATTGTGTTTGGACAGCAGAGAAACGATCTGGTTATACACCTCGGCAGCACCGCTGTTGGGATAATTGGAACCAAAGTGCAGGCTGTACGCTTTCTGGCTTGTCTGCTGGTAAGATCCTGTGGATTCACGGCATCCCGTCACAAATTCCCAGACAAGAGTCTGTGTGGCAAGCCATTTCTCATCATCACTTCCCGAAAGAGAACTGCGGTTTCCCTGATAGCCATAGAGCAGGGCAAGCCCCACTGCTTTTTTCTGGCTGGAAGAAAGGGCATTCCATGTTTCGGAAGAATTTTTCTTCAGGGTATTGCCTGTTCTCAGCGGCACACCCGGCTGAATACAGAACGCATCATCACCGTCTACATACATACGGTACTTGTAACTGCCTGTTCCGCCTGCGGTATAACCGTCAAACACGGCACTGGAGTTATAGCGCATGGCATTTCCATTCCTGTCATAAGTGAAGTCAAAGGAAATCGTGCCAATATCTCCCGCAGCAAATGCGGTTGTCGCTGGCAACACAGAGAAGGTTGTGACCGCAGCCATGAAAAGGGCTGCAGCCTTTTTGAATAATTTGGGGAATTTCATACATTACCTCCTGTTATTTGTTTGTAAGTTTCTTTACTAACCGAAAAAAGCAGTCTATAACGACTGCCAATTTTTTTCTTTCGGATAGTTTTGGTAGTAATCAGGGGGTGAGGTGTGGAGAGGGGGAAAGCGAAAATATGGCTATCCACACCAACAGACAGACCTCGCCCTCGATGTGTGGCTATCGTTCCCGGTCTTTGTTCCGCTGCAGGTAGCGGTTGTAAAATTCCAGCGCCTTGACAACAAAATCCGATTCCCTGCCTCTGGGAACGCTCTTGGGAATGAGCTTGGTGATCCGTTCATCACGGAAAGCAGGTTTTTCCCTCTGGTTTGGCTTTTCTTCCTGCATGATCGACTGGATAACCTCATCTGTGAGTTTTCCGTCCTGCATGAACTTTTTCATTTTGATAGCCTGTGCAAGTGACGGGGTCGCATCGTTATACTGCATAGCTTCCAGAAGGGAATACTGCTGTTCATCAGACAGATAAGAGATTTCTACCGCCGGGCGAAAAGCAATCTGACGTTCATCTACCATCTGCAAGATTTCAGGAACAAGCTCAGTCAGGCGGATATACCTTTGGATTTGATTGCGGCTTTCTCCAACTTTTTCAGCAAGCTCAGCATCACTCCGTAAATGTGTCCCCACTGGGGACGAATTTTCTTTCGGTGGTCTGCCTGCCTGCCGCTTCATAGCTTCAAGCCGCATCTTATAGGCATAGGCTTTCTCACTTGGCAGAATAGCGGAGCGTTGCAGGTTGCTTTCCACCATGACTATAATCGCTTCGTCACGGGTCAGTTCCTTTACCTCGCATTTCAGAGTTTCAAGCCCGGCAATCTCACATGCCTTTTTGCGCCTGTGGCCGCTGATAAGCTCATACCGCCCATCCTCTTTCAGCCGAACCGTTGCCGGAGTCATCACTCCATTTCGTTTGATACTCTCAACAAGCTGTTCCATATCCTCATCCAGTAAAACTTTGAACGGATGATCTGGAAACTCGTCAATCTCCGCAATCGGAATGTCCCGTATCTTGCTCAGCTTTGCTTCCGCACGGCTTTCATCCGTCTGGAAAAGGTCATCGTATGCGGTCAGCTCGATTTTGTGTCCGTTGCTTCTCGCCAATTTCTGCCACCTCCTTTCCTAATTGTTCATAGGCAGCGGCCACCTTTCCGCTTTTGTCATAAGCAAAAATGCTCTTTCCCTCTGCGGTAGCTTCTACTGCACGAATAGAATGGGGAATTTCGGTATCAAAAACCTTGATCCTTTGCCCGTATGCACTTTTCACCGAAGCGGTAATTTCTTTTGAAATGTTGGTGCGGGGCATTACCATTGTCATCAGGATACCGTCTATCCGCAGTTTGGGATTGATCTGCCGCTTGACCATAGAAACCGAGCGAAGCAACAGCTCCAGACCTTTCGCTGAAAGATAGTGGGGCTGGGTTGGGATAACCACACTGTCAGCTGCCGCCAGAGCATTGATGGTGATCATGCCAAGAGAGGGCATACAGTCAATCAGTACATAGTCGTAATTCTTTTTGACCTCATTCACATAGGTTTTCAAGACACGCTCACGGCTCATGGCATTGATCAGCCTGACTTCAAAGCCAGACAGCTCAATATTAGACGGAAGCAGATCCACGCCCTCATGGTGATGCAGAATGCCTTGTGAAGCATCAAAGGCTTTATCGTCGATAATGCTTTGCATCATGGTGGAAAGGGTTATGGGAATATCATCTGGTCTGCTGTACCCCAGGGCCATGGTTAAGTTGGCCTGTGCATCCGCATCAATCAGCAGGACTTTCTTTCCCTGCTTTGCCAGACTGACACCCAGGTTGACTGCTGTGGTTGTTTTGCCCACACCGCCTTTTTGATTGGTCAGAGCAATCACTTTGCAATTTGACATAGGTGCGTCCTCCTTTCTTTTAGATTTAGCCGCTTTGTCAGGGCGGCTATGTAAAGTTCCCCAGAACGCAAAAAAGCCGACTGGCTTTTATACCAATCGGCTATGTAATAGTTCTCTATATTCAGTTCTTAACCTTTGCAGAAAACAGTTCCCGTATGTTATCTGTATCCCACTGATCTGGAAACAGCACCGCCATAATCCGAAAAGCATCATAGAGTCCTGCGATATATGCGTGGGTGGCATATTCACAATCTTCTTTGTCCCGGCACTCCAATAGGCGGTTGCAGACTTCCCGTTGTTCCTCTGTTAAATCCAACCGGAGATACTCCATTTCCGCAATTCCTTCGTTTTCAGAGTCTTTCTGATAAGTCATATCTGCTTCCAATAGTGAACGGATTGTTTGCTCTCGTAGTGTTTCAACAGCTACTTTGAATAATTCTTTTAGGTCTATTTCATTCATCCTGCCCTCCCACATAAACTGTTTTTATTTTTTTGAGAGGAGCATTGATGACCTTAAAAATCAGTTCATCGACACAATCCGTATATCGGCCTTGCTGGATCAGCAAATTTTTCAATTCAACAAGGCTTTGAAGCAAAAGGCTTCTATCATGGCTATCCACATAAACATGAAATGTTTTTTCTCTCATACGATGCACCTCCTTACAGCATCATTATAGGAGAAGCGGAGTACCCCTTCAAATATGCCAGCAAAAGGACGAAATAAACTTCAAAAAAATGCCTTTTACTCGGTAACATTCGCCCATCCGATTAGCAAGGCTTTTTGCATGATTTTTCGGCAAATTAGCAGGAGAGGCAATTTGATTAGCAAAAATCGAAAATTTTCTGCTAATCATTAGCAAGCTAATCGGTGACAAAAATCAATGGTTCGAGTTAAGCAAGGTCGCTTTCGATTAGCAAAAATGCTTCCTGCTAATCGCTGTTTGCTATTTGTTCGATTTTCCTCGGAAAATAGAAAACGCCGAAAACCTTGAAAAATCAACGTTTTCGGCGGAGTTTTTGGCGTCGCTAAGAGGATTTGAACCTCCGACCTACCGCTTAGGAGGCGGTCGCTCTATCCAGCTGAGCTATAGCGACATCTAGAAAATCTATATTTAATTTTACTTATTACCTGTTCCCTTTGCCTCCAAGGTGTATGTTTCAACACTTTCTTAGGAGTTCAAGTCACTACAGAAAATCTATGTTTTTCTTGGTCAACATAAGTC
>ENA-UOJM01000556-UOJM01000556.1-human-gut-metagenome-genome-assembly--contig:-P116-NODE-556-length-48224-cov-40.441757_pt1 | contig 48224 bp, 50 predicted proteins | sample MGYA00242349_ERZ723896 | MGnify/ENA metagenome assembly ERZ723896 | reverse complement strand
CCTGTATGCACAGGACAATGTCAAATAGGAGCAGTACATAGAATCCAACGAAGTATAGGCTTATTACAAAGAAAGAATAAGCGCATAAAAAGAAATAAAATCGGTAGAATATATTGTATATTAGCTATTTAATTATCTTTTCCGATTCTGTCCAAGAAAGTATATCAAGTAATGGTTTTAACGATATTTTGTTGTATTTTTGTTGCGTAATACAGAAAATTTTGGTAATTTTGCAGCGTAAAAACAGGGGTAAATCTGCCTGTGAAAAGAAAAAATATAAGGAAAGGAAAACATCATGGCACGACCGAAGAAAGTACAAAAGGTGAAAGAACCTGTCCGCATCCGTCAGCGAAAGTTGGCTAACGGAAACATGAGCCTGTATCTCGATGTCTATGTAAAGGGGGTACGCAAGGTGGAGTCTCTCGGATTGTACCTTGTGCCCGAAACGACACCGATAGACCGCCAGCAGAACAACCATGCAAGGCAGGTTGCCGAGAAAATCAAAGCCGAGCGCATCCTTGCACTGCAGAACCACGGTGTGCGCCAGTGGGACAAGGTGAAACGGTCGTGTATAACGCTTGTGGATTTCCTTAAGGAGTATGAGCAGGAGAAATTCGGTTTCTCTACATCCACCCTCAAAGGCAGACGTGACCTGCGGCTGAAAATCGAAACGTATCTAAAAGAAGCCAACTGCCCGGATATTGTCTTGGCAAACGTGGATGTGGATTTCTGCCGTGGTTTCATCGACTTTCTGCGCTATGCGAAGAACGGGGTGCGCAAGGATGGCAGTGTCATCAGCAACGGTGCGGCGCATCATCATCAGGCAGTCCTGAACGGTGCGCTGAACAAAGCCGTGCGTGACGGCATCCTGTCAGCAAATCCGTTGAAGTCCATCAGTGCAAAGGAGAAGTATCAGCCAACCGAAAGCATGAGGGAATACCTCACATTGGAGGAAATGAAAGCAGCGATGGCTGCGCCCTGCCCCCATGAGGATGTTAAACGTGCGTTCCTGTTCTCCTGTTTCACCGGGCTTCGCCTTAGCGATGTGCGGTCGTTGACATGGGGAAAGATTGTCAAAGCCCCCGATGGAAAGACCTTATATATAAGGATAAAGATGCAGAAGACCCAAAAGCTGATAAACGTGCCGTTATCAAAAGAGGCTGTCGATTGCCTGAACCCCAAAGAGAATCCCGAAGAACCGATTTTCACATTGCCGACGGGGACTTCTAACATTGAGCGGAACATAGAGAAATGGATGCAGAACGCACAGATAGACAAGCATATAACCTATCATTGCAGCCGACATACCGCAGCTACCATGCTGCTCACACTCGGTGCGGACATATACACCACATCGAAGCTGCTCGGTCATGCCAATGTGAACACGACCGCCATCTATGCAAAGATTGTGGACCAAAAGAAAGTGGAAACGGTCAATCTTGTGGATGACTTCTTTTCAAAGCAACCACAAACGGAGGGAAACAGATGAAAATAACGATAAGGACACGGATATTGAAAACGGGAAGCCGATCCATATACCTTGATTTCTATGAAAAGGGGAAAAGATGGATCGAGTACCTGAACCTGTTTCTTGTGCCGGACGACGCACCCGATGCAAGGCGACTCAATGAAGCGGCTATGGCAAAGGCGAATGAGATAAAGTCAAAGCGGATGCTCGGTATTGACGAGGACGAAACGGAGGCAGACAACGACAATACAAAGCAACTGCCCAAACGGATTTTTGCGGATTGGCTTGACTGCCATATCGAAGGAATTAGACGCAATCCGTCCTATTCTCCGGCAACGTACCGCAACTACCGTTCTTGTGTCAATATAATAAAGGAGTATCTGAAACACCGCCGCAGACCCCGCTTCCTGATGTCTAAAATCGACAAGAAGTTTATTGTCGGATTGCTTGACTTCATGAAGAACACCTACCGGAATACCAAATCGCCCGACAATCCCAAAGAATTGTCACTCCACACGCTGCATTTGCACCAGAGTACACTTGTGCGTATGCTCAATGCTGCGGTAAAAGAGGGAGTGATGGATAAAAATCCTTTCTATGCTTTGGGCAGACACGAGCGGATATCCAAACAACAGTCAGAAAGGGAGTATCTCACGAGGGAGGAACTTCTTGCGCTAATCGAGGCTCCGACAACCAACGAGACAACCAAACGGGCATTCCTGTTCTGCTGCTTTACCGGACTGCGGTATAGCGATGTTTCCGTACTGACATGGCGAAATATAAAACAGGTCAATGGAGGACTGGTTATTTCAATTCAAGCCATGCAAAAGACAGGGAAACAGGTAACGATACCATTGAACCAGTCTGCGTTGAAATGGCTGCCGGATAGAAACGGCTGCAAGCCGGGACAAAAAGTCTTTGATATGACCTGCCTTAGTGCCTGCGACAGATGTCTTAAAAAGATGGCTGTTGCCGCAGGGATAGAAAAGAATGTGAGTTTCCACACCAGCCGCCATTCGATGGCTACGCTGTCACTGGCTGCCGGGGGCGACCTTTACACAGTGGGGAAACTGCTCGGTCATACAAGCATCAACTCCACGCAGGTCTATGCCGATGTGGTAATGGGAACCAAGATTGAAGCGGTAAACCGGATTACCAATTTCTTTTCAAGGCAAAGTACGGAAATTTGATGCGGATAGACAAACAAGCATAACAAGATGCTTGACAGGACTTTGAATGGCGGTATTAACCAATATGTGATATAATCTGATTCGAGTCTTGTTATATCGACGAAAAGAAGCGACTCAAATTCATGCAACTGTATGTAGGGTATGAAGGCGTCAAATCCCATATCTTTAGCAAATTCAGTCTCAATGAATGATATGCGCTCCCGTATGTCTGAGTAATGGGATGATTTCTTGAAACAGGGGAAATCATCAGGGAGGGCATAGAAGTCGAACATCGTTGTGAACAGGTGTCGTTCATTGTCGTTGTCCCGATATTGTCGTCTCAATATCATAAGGTCGCGTTTGGCCTGTGCATAGCTCAACATACAGTCCCCGGGTATTCTTCTTCTTTGAAGTGAGAAGTAATATCGCTTTCGGGTAGATATTGAATTGCCGAAGGTATGGGGAAAGGACTTCTTTGACGAATCTTTCTTCTGTTTGACCCTCACAGAGTATGTGGAGAATGGTGTATCTCATACCGGACGCCCTCCAATCATGTTTTTGTTCCACAACTCACTTAGGGTATATTCCTCAAGCCAATCGTGGTACTCTTCTTCTGTCAACTTCCGGGCACATGTGCCCTGCATGTCCGGATCTCGCTCAATCACCGTGACTTCATCGGCCGAGAAGCCGTCAATGATAGCCATTGATTGAGTAGCCACAATAATCTGTGCGTGTTTTGAGACAGCTTGCAAAGTGAGACCTCCAAAACAAAACAGGAAGGTGTGTCAAAATGCGCACCTTCTTTTTTTATGCACAAAGCCCCGACTTTCACAAGCAGGGGCTTTGTTATTACCTAAAGATTTTGTATCTTTAAGCATAACATTTTATACTATGACAAAGATACATTTTCGTCCTTACAATCCCAACCAAACAGTGCTTTTTCCTCCAAGAATTGACGAGGATATTGCAGAGCATGATCCAGTTCGGATGGTTGACGCTCTGGTTGAGAGCCTGAACCTTGAAAGTTTCAGGAAGTTGTATAAGGAATGCGGGCGCAGCCCTTACCATCCCAGGATGATGCTCAAGGTCATTCTGTATGCCTATATGAACAACATCTACTCCTGCCGGAAAATTGAAAAGCTTCTTCACCGTGACATCCATTATATCTGGCTTGCCGGATATGAGAAACCGGATTTCATTACCATCAACCGTTTCCGCAATCGGGTGAAGAAGGAAATCAACGAGGTGTTTACCCAAACCGTACTCCTTCTCTCTTCCAAAGGCTTCATCAGCTTGAATGTGGAATACATTGACGGGACAAAGATTGAGTCCAAAGCCAATAAGTATACTTTCGTCTGGCGGAAAACGGTTGAGCGGAACCGTGAACGCCTGATGAAGAAGATACATATCCTGCTAGGGCAGATAGACAATGTCATCGCCCAGGAGAACTCATCGGAAAGCAATGAGGAGATTGAGTTCACTCCAGCCATGCTGACTGAAATGGCTGGAGAATTGCGTCAAGCACTCGAACAGGTTCCTGAACCCTCCACGAAAGAGGAAAAGACTGCGTTGAAAAAGAAACGCAAACAGCTGAAGGAGTTGGAAGAGCACAGGGACAAGCTACAGGAATACGACAACCGTCTGGACACGCTGCAGGACAGGAATTCCTATTCCAAAACGGACAATGACGCTACTTTCATGAGAATGAAGGAGGATGCCATGCGCAACGGACAGACGAAGCCCGGTTACAACCTTCAAATCGGCACCGAAAATCAGTTCATCACCGATTTTGCACTCTTCCCGAACCCTACGGATACACTGACCCTGATACCTTTCCTGCAATCCTTCTCAAGCAGATATGACAGGCTGGCCCATACGGTGGTTGCCGATTCCGGCTACGGTTCTGAGGAGAATTACCGCTTCATGTCAGAAAACGGTATGGAAGCCTACGTCAAGTACAACTACTTCCACATGGAACAGCGGCCGAGATTCAAACCGGACCCGTTCAAGGCGGAAAACTTCTACTACAATGAAGAACAAGACTTTTGTATCTGCCCCATGGGACAGAAGATGCAAAGGATAGGGACTAGACATGTGAAAACAGCATCCGGATATGTCAGCGAAAATGCCAGGTACAGAGCCATCAGATGTGAAGGCTGTCCGCTAAGATGCCGATGTTTTAAAGCAAAGGGGAACAGAACGATAGAGTTGAATCACAGACTCAGAAAATACAAGCAAAAAGCCAAAGAGTTGCTCTGCTCAGAGGAAGGGCTGAAACACAGAGGACAGAGATGCATAGAACCGGAAGCCGTGTTCGGACAAATGAAAAACAATATGAATTACAAACGTTTCCGCCATTTTGGAAAGGATAAGGTCTTCATGGACTTTGCCTTCTTTGCCATTGCCTTCAATATAAAAAAGATGTGTGCAAAAATGACTAAAGAAGGTATGGATTGGCTGATTAGACCGTTTTATGAGCTTACAGTTGTTCTATTTAGATGTTGCGAACGCATAAATCAAAGAAATCCTCAAAATATCGCAGCTTAAAAAAATGAGTCGATTTTTATAGTCAATGGAAAAAAGAAGGCGCATCGTGTATTACGACACACCTTCCTGCTATATGCTGCACCTTTAACGTGTAGTTGAGTTAATGCTTACGCTTTTGCCGTTATCGGCTCATTATCGTTGATGCAAGCAGAAAAAACGCAAGCATCAACGTAAAAAACAGGATATTTATTGGCTTTTTCGTTATCTCAGTTTGATTATAATGATATTCTTAAAAATGAATCAGCTCCTGTCCAGGCATTATCTACAGAGAACCGGCGGTCTTTGTCAGACAAAATTATTGAACTAAATTCAGGGAGTACAATAGGATTTTTTCCATCCGGATGAATGATAAAACGCAAAGAAGTAGGATTCTTGAGTTGGATATTATGGCCATTTACGGGAGAGATGGAAACACAACTCATAAAGAGTTGACGTAAAAGGTATTCCTGTCCCATTAATGTCCCTCCTGCACCATATCCGATGGTACGTCTATTTTCAAGAGCATCTCTAATTGCATCAAGAGAACGGTCCTTCGCTAAGATTATCGTCATGTCCCGACGTAGTCCTCTACCAATATATTCCTCAAACGATGTATTGTGAAGGTCGGTCGTCGATGCTACGAATAAGCTGTCTTCTTTTGCCCGGTCTATAGTTCCGGGACAAAATGCTGTGCCATTGTTGGTTTCTATTCCGTCAATAAGCCCTTCGCCGTATGCTTTTAGTTCAAAATCCGGATGTTGAATCGATTCACGGCGCCAACCGGGATGATTATGCATCACCAAAGCTCCCTGAGCTTTGGCGTTGCGAATTGCGGTGAGAGGATTTGGGTCATATATGCCATTGTTATCTGTTGTGAACAGAGCGTTATAGTGTCCGATACCTTTTGGCTCACGTGTGATTTCTGTACCGGGAATAATAAGCAGACCATAGCTGACGGCAGCTTTCTTGGAAAGTTCAACAGATTTGTTCAGATCTTGCTTTGGTTTAACATTAGGTTTTTTATTCACATTATGAGCCTCGATACCATCAGGGAGTGTAGCTCCCAGATAACCTATCATATCAGTATCGGCGGGATGATATTCAATGTGATCAGTCACAGAAATAGCATCAAGACCATCGAGCCAGGCTTCCCGGACACGAGCAGACGGCGACAGATGTCCGTCAGAAAAATATGTATGAAGATGAAGATCCGCCTTCAGTGGAATATATCCTCCGATGGAATCGGGAAGTATGAACTCGACGCGAGTGGAGGCTCCTGTACGATTTGCCTGATGTAACATATCACGATTTGTAGCCTCGGTGTAATATGTTTGCCCTGATGCTTTTACTTGACCGACAAGAAAGATGAGGGTAATAATTATAAGTTGTTTCATTGTTTTATAAGTTGTTTAATTGTTTTATAAGAAGAATTTAAAACTATCAGAACCCTAAACCATCATCCCATCCGGGATTCTGTGTCAAGCTTTTATTCAGCGAGCGTTCATGGATAGGAATTGGGTAAAGATAATCTCTTTGCTCATTGAAGTTAACTCTTGGAACACTCCTGTGGTAATAAATGTAGCCATGATTATTATTTGACAACAATATATCCTTTCCGAGAGCATATACCTGAACTCCAACTCCGGCATGGGGTTTAGAAGTACCCTGATTATAAAAGATCACGTCAACTTTCCCATCCCCGGATAAGTCATATTCTCCGGCTCCTGCAATATACATTCCCATAAATGGAGAAAATGATTTATCATCAGAGTCATTTATTGCATATCCTGCTTTCCATCGCATAAGGTCAGACCAACGGAAGCCTTCCTGTACGAGTTCAACGGTACGCTCACGACGTATTTCAAGTATGACACCCTTGTTGGTACCTTCAACATTTGGGAAACCTGTTTTAGGGTCGCAAAGATATGGATCAGGGATAGCGTTCGACATCTCCATGTCAATCCCGGGCATACCGACACGACCACGCAGCAGATTTACGGAGCGGTCAAGATCCGACTGCGTCAATGTCCCCAGTTCTGCCTTTGCCTCTGCATAATTCAGAAGGACTTCAGCATATCTGATGACAGGTAAATCATTTACTGAATAGCTTGCCCTGTCGGTATTGCCTCCGGCAGCCGTGGGATCTTGTACGAATTTGATAGGTTGATATCCTGTGATTGCAACGCCGAGGTCCGGAGCGAGAATCTCTTTCTTTCCGATTCGTGTATAACCGGGGGTACGTATAGACTGAGCCAAACGGGGGTCACGGTTTGCAGTCTCTTCATTAAATCCCATTGTCTCCCAACCGGGACGGTCAGTAAATCGGGTTCCATCTGAATTAAGATACATACAAACCATCTTGCGGGTATAGCCGGGACGTCCCTGATTGCTCAACAGCATGTGTGCGTTTGAGCCATGTGAATTGTTAAAGATTGCATAGCGGTAGCTAATGGCGAGGATATATTCGTTCGGATTGGCATCATCCTCTGCAAAGAGAATATTGTAGTCGGTAGAGGGAGAGCCGGTAGAATAAAGCGAATATTCACCACTGTCAATCAGCTTGCCTGCTGCATCAGCCGATTGGGCTAAGTAATAGTCTGCGTCATGTCCTTCAATCCGTAAGTTGTGATACTTGCGATAAGTACCTTCAAACAGACATACTCTGCTTTTGAAAGCGAGAGCAGCACCTTTGGTTACTCTATAGGGGGCTTCAGCCTCATTTTTGCGGGAGGGAAGATGTTCGATTGCGAAATCGAGATCCTCCAGCATTTTCTGCATCACTAACTCGCGTGAATCGCGAGGCTTGTAGAGTTCAGGATCAGTATCGCTGAGTTCGGCATCGTACCAAGGCACATCGCCAAATCGTTCGATTTTGTCAGCATAGAAGTACGCACGGAAGAATCTGGCGACAGCTGAATATTTTTCGGCGGCATCGGAATCTTCGCATTTGTCAATGTTGCCAAGCAAAGTGTTGATACGTCTGAGGTCTGTCCATGACCATCCACCGCCTGAAGCGGGGACGGTACGATAGGAGCCTCCCATCAGCTCATCGGAGAGCGACTGACATACATAAATGTCGCTCTGATCCTTGTATTGAACTTTGGGAAGGATGTTATTATATAAAGGATTCGTGAAGAGCTCCAGGTCTGAAGCTGTACGGAAATATTCTTCCGATGATATTCTGTCCTTCGGCAGAAGGTCAAGATCGTCGTTGCACCCACACATCAGAGTGGCAGCTACGGTGAAAACCAGATATTTTATTATTTTCATATTCTCTGTTAATTATAATGTTATATCAATTCCGAACATATAGGTTTTTGCCCAAGGATAATACATCGCATTAAGTTGATTGCTGGTGCGACTGAAGGCGGCTTCCGGATCAATATATTTGGAATGTTTCTTTATGGGAGACCAGTAACACAGATTCTCGGCTGTGAAATATACGCGCAGTTGTTTGATTGATACTTTTGAAAGTATTTTTTCGGGGATAGAATATCCTATTGTCAGATTTTTGAAACGCATATAGCGGATATTCTGAAGATACCTGTCATTTACAAAGCTTAACTGACCATTTTTTGCTGACTGTCCGAGAGGACGGGGGAAATATGCACCCGGGTTGTCCTTCGACCAACATTGGTCGATAAAGTTACGTGGTATATATCCTGCCACAGGATCCGAAAATGAACCCCAAAATTGGTAGTTATAACCATTTGGATACCAATAGTGGTTGCCGGTTCCTTGAAAGAAGGCATAAATATCAAATCCCATATAGTTTAGGGACCCGGAGAATCCATATTGGAGGGTAGGAAGTTCATTCCCGATGATTTTTCTATCACCCGGTTTCAAAGCAGAGTCCTCACCTATAGATATCTTGCCATCTCCATCAAGATCAGCAAATTTAAGATCACCTGCCATCCATATCCCTTGAGGAAGATTCTTGGCAACAACTCCAAGATCGACCTGAGATGAATATTGGGCTGCCTCTTCATCAGAAGCAAACAGACCATCTACATGATAACCCCATATTTCACCAAGTTTCATGCCCGGATAGTATTTCTTTGCAAATACTTTCTCAGGATTATCATAACGTGTTATCCGTGCATCATAATTACTGAGATTGGCAGAAACAGAATAAGAAAGGTTGTGACCGAATATCTTCAGATTATCACGCCATGTGGCAGAAAGTTCATATCCTTTTGTCCGCAAGTCCGCCGTGTTCATCTGCGGAGGAGTGGCACCATATACTCCGGGAAGCTCAATACCATCGGTAAGCATATTAACAGTATTTCGCACATAAATGTCTCCGGTAAAATTCAGACGATTGTTGAACATCGCCAGATCTGCACCAATATCCCACTGATGTGCCGTTTCCCAAGTAAGGTTTTGTGCTATCGGCGCTCCGATAGACGAATATTTCGCCTTTGTATCAGAACCAAAGTTGAATGTGTCAAAGTTACTGAGAGTAATCATACGAAGGAACGTATAAAAAGAAGATACGTTCTGGTTTCCCAGACTTCCGTATGAAACCCTAAATTTCAGATTGCTAAGTGACGGGCGTGCCCATTCCATGAATTTTTCTTCGGATATTCTCCAGCCTACGGAACCGGAAGGGAAGAATCCCCAACGGTTATTGGAAGCAAAACGGGAAGTGCCATCATAACGTCCGCTAATCTCAGCAAGATAACGTCCGTCATAATCATAGTTGACACGTCCGAACCATCCTGCAAGCTTGTATTCGTTCTGACCACCTCCCATTGAAAACATGGTTGTTGCGAGATTCAAGTCATCGAGGTCATCTGATGACAACTCATAACCTACTGCACTGAGATTTTTTTTATGCCAATGTTCATAATTAAAACCAAATGTTGCGGCTAAATTATGTTTATCATTCCAGCTTTGATTATAATTTGCATAGGCATTTACAGATATATAGTTCGATGTATAAACCTGTTCAGTAAGTTTGTTTTGTCCGGCTCCAATCCCGTAAAAGTCCATTTCGGAATCAGGATACATCCTGAAATTCAAATGATTTGAACGCCAATAATTACGGTCCTGATCAAATTTGTATGAAAAATCGCCTGTAATACTTAATTGCTTGATAGGGGTTACTATAAGACGGGAAGTATTTACAAAACTCATATTGCGTTCAAGATTTCGATGTGAGCCCTCTCCAATCATAATATGACGGCCATTTGCCATTTTTGTACTCTGATAAGGTACTGAGTATATCCATGTTCCATCCGGATTCTTGTTGGGATAACATGCAAATGCACCATTTGCAGAATATCCGAATGTGTCTTCTATACTGCCGTTTCCCTGAGATTTATAGGAAGTAGAGTAAAGTGATGTGTTATTGGAAAATCGCGCCCATTTTGTAACAGGGAACTCTATTTTAGACCGAAGATTATATTTGTTATAGGTATCAGGATTAACTTTCAAGATGCCTTTACGGTATTCATACGCTCCGGATACGAAGTAATTTACATCGCCAATGCCGCCTGACAGTGATATATTGTGCTGCATTTTAGGCCGGTTATCACTGAAATTCATGTGATAATGGTCATAGTTTCCATAATATACCCACTGTTTTTTTCCATTACGTACATCTTCAACTACCCACGGACGATCCGGATGTTCCGTACGGTCGTTGACGCGTGCCAGTAACTCAGCCATATCCTCGTCTGTGTAGTCTATGATATTTTTACCGTCTTTAGCTCGGGCAAATAAGTTGGCAGTATAGACAGACCAATAACCACGGTCCTCATAATCTGTACTGTTGGTGTTTGCCTCCCAGCCGAATCTGCCACTGTATCGAACTGTAGTCCTGGCTCTTTTCCCTGTTGCATCATCGCTTTCTCCAGCCTTAGTGGTGACCAAAATAACACCAAATGCGGCACGAGCTCCATATATGGCTGCGGCTGAAGCGTCTTTGACAACTGAAATACTCTTGACATCGCTTGGGTTGACTTGGCTAAGATCACCTTCAACACCATCTACCAGAACAAGAGGATTGGTGGCATTTACTGAAGTGGTGCCACGTACATTGATTGATGGAGATTTGTTCGGAAGACCGGACCCCGTCGTGATGTTAAGTCCGGGAGTCGTGCCTTGAAGCATTGAGGTAAGTGACTGGGACGGACGATCGGAAAGCTCCTTATCTGTAATTACCGAGACCGCTCCTGTGAGATTAACCTTTTTTTGTGTGCCATAGCCCACCACTACGACCTCATCAAGAGCCTGAGCGTCTTCAGTCATTGTTACGGTTATTTTATTCTCGTTAGGCTTCAAATCTATTTCCAAAGTTTGATAGCCTATATAGGAGAAAGTCAGTTTTTTTACGCCGGAGGGAAGTGTAATTTCAAACTTACCATTTATGTCAGTCGTTATCCCGATCTTGTATTCTCGATTGAATACACTGACACCCACTAACGGGTCTCCGCTTTTTTCGACAACTTCACCGCTAAGCGTTCTTGTCTGTGCTGCTGCTCCGATTGCAGTTATGCAAACCACGAGCAGCAAAATTAATTTTTTTGTTAATGCACTCCTCATAACATAAGATAATTATTAATTCATTTCATGATTTTTGTGTTCTATACATTTTGTTTTCGCTGCAAAATTCCATAAATTTTATTTCATACTTATTTCGGAAATATTAAATACTTATTTTCTTTAATTGTGGGGACTACTTGTTTCTTGTGTACAACTACCTGCGCGGGAGCAAGAAATTGATGCTATATTTAATTCCCAGCCTGTTATAACCATTCACCCGTTGTTGCACAACTGATTGATTCTATCGCTTGTCTTACCTATATACCGGAAAGCACACAAGGCTTCTTGCCTATAATTATAAGCGTAAGCGACGGGGTTGACAGCCTTTCATATCGTTACAATGAAGACTGGTAACAACTGACAGAATACGACTGGCTGGATGCCATAATGCCGATTGAAATGTGCGAATGGACATCAAATGGCTGTCCGCTTCCACCATTAAACGAGGTAGTAAAAGTAGTAGGTGTTCCCCGTGTAAATAAAGACGGTTTACTAAAAATAGACTGTTCGTATGACACATCCCCGGTTTATACCAGTTCGGACAAATCTGTGCGCATTGACGACATCCGAGAAAAATATTTTGGAGGATTATCTTGCCGACCGAATGGCGGCAAGCAAGGATGTAAGCCGATTTATTAACGTTTGTAGTCGGCGGGGTATCGGTATTCAGTTCATCGTTGACGGATTCAAAGACGGGATAGATTATGACCTCTCCACACCGGAGTTTATCAAGCAGTGGGAAAACTGGGGCGGCAGTGATTCTATTGTAGTTTCACTGCCGAAGCAAAGACAATAGTTCAGATTGCTTTGTCGCTGCCATTACAAGAGACAGCCTATAAAGAGAATGAACCAATGTTCCCCTATAAAGGGACTGATTATTTGCTTCTATTTTTGGTTTCCTTTTTAACGGCTTTGACCTGTTCCCGAAATATGGTCAGCGTGGAATCCACGCCGACCGTTTCCGTCAGTTTCTCATAAGCCCCGACAGTCACAGCTAATCCCGGATGCAGTTCATTGAGCATGACCGTAGCCACCCGGTATTTGTCTGCGACCGTTCTCAACCGTCTGTTTTCCTCTCGGTAATCATGCCATTGTACCCAACTGACGGCAAAAAGGGCAAAGAATACGAGCGTACAGCCTATACCAGTCCATACATAAGGATTTTTGTGCCAGCCATCGGGAACTCTGCTCCATAACAGCCTTGTTGCGTTTATTGCCTTGTCCGGGCGGATTGTCTGCCACAGTTCCCGCATGAACCCTTGCTTTGGTTGCGGCTTTTCCGAAGCCAGCCTGTCATTCTCAATGTGATTTGTAAGCATTTCCAGAATCATGTTGAGCTGTTCCTTGATAGTGGGAACACCGCTTTTGCGCATTTCCTTGTCGTTGGCATTTAGATATAAGCGCAGACTCGCTACCGCCTCATCACCTATTGATTGCTTGTATTCCTCGATGGCTTCCTTGCTTCCGAAAATGACATTGACATTTTCCGGTGCATTGCCATTGAAGAACTGTATAACAGGCTCCAGCTTCGCTTCCAGCCTTTTCAATGCCTCGCTCTTGTCCGGGCTATCCTTTGCGTCCAGTTTCTCCTTGATTGCCTCAATGTCCTCCGCCAATGCCCCGATAAGGTCGGCTATGTTCTGTAAATTGTCCTTCATCTTCTTCTCCTTCTTGGTTTAAGTTTGTCCTTTTCGTTGTCATTATCGCCCCAGCCGCTTTCGTTTCCTCCACCTCCGCCGCCGGATGACACCTTGGCTTGGTGCGGCTGCAGGCACAACTCTATGAGTGCGCCGATAGTTACTTGAACGATGTTCGAGCCGGATTCAGCAAGATTGCCGCCGTTGCCGTCCGTTTCCGCTCCGGCTGATGATGGTTGTTCTATAAAAGTACCTACCGTATGGCTATCCGTTGCCATGCCTTGCATGGTTGGTGGTGTCCGTCCGTCAAAGCTGTTGTCCGGCACACGGGGCTTCCATTCCATACCCTCGACAATGCGGCTTCCGAACAGCCTGTCCAGCTTATAAAAGCTCATGCTCCGGTCTATCCGTGAGCCGCTGAACGAGATTTCATCTTTCGTGAACGACACTCCGATGATTTTACCTTCATTTCTATTGTATTTGAAATTCGCTCCGATGCCTTGTTTCGCCAACCTATCACACAAATCCGACCAGCAGTTACAATGGGGTAATGCCGCCTTGATAGCGTCATAGATTTGGTATTTCACCTTGTCCTTTCCACGCAGGCGGTCACGTTTCACGTTCATCTTGCCCTTGGAGAAGTGTAGCCCGTATTCCCTCGTGAGAGCCTTGCATACCTTCACGTTTCGCACATCATCGTTGCTGTCGCTGACGGTCTTCCCGTCATTGTCCACCCTGTTCGCCACGATGTGCAGATGCTGGTGTTCCCTGTCGGTATGGCGGCTCACTATATACTGGGTGTTCACAATACCCATGCGCCGCATATACTCACGGGCGATTTCGACCATCAGGGCATCCGTAAGCTTGGGCGCGTCCTCGTGTGCGAAGTCCAGCGATATATGGTACACCGGATTTTTCAGTTTGCGTCCCGGCTTGTCGTCCGCCTGTCCCTGCATACTCCTTGCGATGGAGGTGTTGTCATCAAGCCTCACGTCCTTGCTGTCGATGAGCCGTGCCTTCTTCGGGTTATTCACATAGTTCACCACTCTGGCGAAACTTGCCCGTTTCTTCAAGTCGCCCATCATATCTTCTCGATGATTTTGTTGAACTCGCCCAGCAAGTCCATGATTTTGCCTTTCAAAAGAGAAAAGCCATGCTGATGCGCCATCTTCGCCAGTTGGTTCAGGTTGTTGCACCCACCTTCCAGCATCCTTATCTGCCGCCTGTCCTCCTGCGTCCGTGCCGCCTCGACTTTGCCGTGCAGCAACAGTTCGCGCAGGAAGTGCGAAGGCTTCTTGCCCGCATCGGTTATCCGTTTCATGACTGCCTTCCACTCGGCAAGCGTGAGCCGTGTGGATATGGTCTTTGTCCGAGCCTTGCCCTTCACCGCTTTGGGGCGGCCTCCCTTGTTCCTGTTCTCCTGATATGTCATATCCGTTTTCTTTTATCCGTTAAACCTTTCTGTTTTTTAGGGCTGAATTTGCGGCTTGCCGTTTCCTGTGTGGTCGGGTCGCCATTGGTGGCGTGGTTTTCGTGGACGAAAACATTAACTTGCCAGCCCTAAAACATTCCCCTGTTAAAATGCCCCTTTCTGCTGTGTCTGCCATTTATATACAAGAGGTAATACCGCCAAATATGGTCTGTTCGTCCTGCATGGTTGACGGCTTGCCCTCCGTATGAGTTGCGGTCAAGTCGTCATTTCCCGATGCTGATTGTTGGGGCGATATTCGGTTTGTTTCTTCTTTCCCTCTTATCGCTTTTGCAAAGTTTTCGGCCTCCTGCTGCGAGTTGAAGATATAGCCGCCCTTGCCGAAATCGCTCCAATAGCCGTTGAAATTCCGTGCCGTCTGCACAAATTTCCGCTCTCCGACAGCTTCAATTTCCTTTGAGAAAAGCACGGCAAAGATGGTCGCTCCGCTTCTTGAATGTGTCCGGCTTTCGATGGAATACGGTTTGTTCTCACACTCCGAAGCGGTGACTTTGCTGTTATCCCCATCAACATTTTCCGAGGAATTTTGTGCGGAAATTGCGCTGTTTTCACTTGGATTTTCGTCCGGCTTGCTCTCCGGTTTCCGCTCATTATCCGTAGAAATTTCATCATTCTGCGGCTTCCGTCTGCGCTTGGGTGTATCTTTCGGAACAACAGAATCCATAAGCCATGATTGGATTTCGGAACGAAGAAAATAAAGTTTGTTGCCCTGCTTGCGGTATGGAATCCTGTGTTCGGAAGTCATCGCATAGATGGTGGAAACGGACTTGCAGAGCATGGCAGACACATCCCCAACCGTCATGATTTCCGGCGAGGGAGTGGCGGCGGTTGAGGAAACGATCTGCTCGAACATTCCGGTCAGGCGGTCTATCTTCTCATGGAGTTCTGCCACCGACCGGGGGAGATTGTCAAAAGACAGGTGTGGATTTTCGCTTTCAGTCATATACGGATTGTGTCTGTGTTTGAAGAAAGGGAACTAATCATTTTTGGCGAGATTACGCATGATGGTATGTGCTTCCTCTGAAATCTGCCCCTGTGAGGCGACAGGATTCTGCCTGAGCCATTTCAGGAGTTCGGACTTCTCAAAATACACCATCTTGTTGTTGGGCTTAAAGTACGGGATGACCTGATTGTGTGTCATCTTGTAGAGCGAACTTTTGGAAATGCCTAAGAACATGGCGGCTTCCTCCAGATTCAGAACCTCCTTTGAGGCGTAAACCACGTTCTTGACTCTCTCCAGCTCCTGTTTCAGTCCGTCCACCACCTTTCGGAGCAGGGCGGTTTCGTTCGGTTTTTGTTCTGTTTTACACATAGTCGTTATTTTATAATTTGATTTATTTTTTGTCGGTTGTGGTTGCTTCCGATTCGATTTGTCAGTACAAAGTTAATGCGAAAAGAATCTGCAAACAAACACGCAATCCCTTGTTTAACAGCCTGTTTTGCGATGTATTATGACAACATGGACAGTCTGTTTTATTCTTCCAATGTGTGCATTTTCGGCTTTTTCTGTCAGATGATTATCTGGCAAGGATGCCGGATAATTTTTGCAATATCTTGTTCATAGCAAAGGCGGCTAATCTGACAGGAAATTTGTAACTTTGCCACATATTTATCTGCCAGTCCTGCCAGATAATTTTCGCCCATGAGAGAGGTAGGTTTGCTTCATCAAATGCCGGATAAACAGCATAGGTTAAAAATGGTGAATTAACATATCATACTCTCAGAGTTTGATTTTGACCGGCGAGAGATACATCTTAAAATCACGCGCAACATTTTATGATATTTCTGTTGCAACTTTGTTGCGTAAGCCTTAAACTATTTAATATGATGACTGATATACAATTAGTTATAAAATATCGTGATATTACGAAGTACAGCATAGCTCCGTAGAAGTGTACAGTCAGATAACGTATGAGCCACTTTGCCCAGGCACCTTCCCATTTGGGCAGAAGACTGAATGCCCACTGTATCGGTCCGAAGATGGTCAACATCCCCAACAGGATTTGCTGGCAGTAGATGGTTGCCCACCAACCGATGCGATAAACTATCAGAGCGATGAGCATAATGATTTTATCTAGTCCGACCACTGCACCAGCTGTGAGTGAAGTAAACCATAGTCTGGATGCGTCCTTTTCCATGTTGGTCACTTCTTCAACACCGGTCTGTTCCATCGTGGACTCAATAAGATTCGGATCGGACGTTCCTGAATGTGCTACGTCAGCCTGAGCTTGCAAGGATGTATAGAGAGTGTCCCTGACATAAATGAGTTCCTGGACTTCCTCAAATTTATCTTCTATCTGTAAGGATTCTGCCTGATAAAGGTCATGAGTATATGAACCGATACAGTTAGGAATGTAAGAAAGAAAGTCAAGGAAGCACCAACTGCTTCCGCTGTTAGTTATACCCGTATCTGCAGGTGGATACCACCAGCATAGAATAACGGATATAGCTAATGGCCGGAACAGTTTCATAACGTCCAGAGGCTCGTGCTTCACCATCATCTTATAGGCTATATTTCCTGCCACTACAATAGAGAACAGAGCAGCGAGAGCCATGCACATTTGGAGAATCCACCAGAATGGTCCTTGTGAACCTGTGAATGTGGCATCTGTAAGGAACTCGTTTGTCTGGAAAATCACGTCATCAATCTCTTCTTCAAGAATATTGATACCGAAATCTGAGAGTATATTTGAATCTGCCATGATTTTAGTTTCCTTTTATGTTATAATTCTCTGTTAATTGTGCCCTTCTGAATTTAGTTGCCCGGCTTCTCGCCAACGGCTAAATGCTTCGGTTGCATGAGAAGCAACATCAGTTCGTCTGTTCAAGCGGGCGGCCAACAAGGAAGCTGTCTTGTTCCTGTTGCTTAACTGAATCAGATACGCTATGAGAATTTCATTCTGATGCTCTATATCAGCATATATCGCAAGGTATTGTCTTTTCCTTTGGGCGTTTGGCATATAAGCGTCCTGGGTTTCTTTAATGGCTGTCCTGAACATATTGTAGTATTCGTTCCATCGCGTTTTATCATTTACCGTACCTCCAGAACTGATGATGCGGTTGATATTCTTTTCAAAGTCTGATAGCTTGTTATTCACTTTGCTGCCTTCTGCAAGCCAGGCAATATCAATCTGTCTATCGGCAATATTGAGAGCTTCAATTTCTGCCCGCTGAGTCAGTGACGCTTGAATGCTGTCAGCTAAATCTACCTGTTGGTATGATTCTACACCAGCCAGTGTCCTAAAGCTCAGCTTGTTTTTACTTGCTGCCGATTTCTGGTAGCTGTTATGAAAGAGGGTGTAGTAGAAAGCAGGGGTTAGTCCGCCAACACCTATTTCCTGAACTGTAATCTGATTCATCTTTGTAGCATCGTGGTTGTATGTCACATAAGACTGGGCAGCTGCTTTGAAACAAAGCAGCATTGCACATAAACATAATGTTGTCCGATAACTGATAGAATGTACCATATCTGTTGAGTTTTAAATTGTTATTTAATAGCCTAAATAGCCCGCAACTTTCCACCGGCCAAAAGCATCATTAATAATCTCTTCCTTGGTCTTTGCACGATAAACCTGTCTTTTCCAATATCCGATGCGTACCTGAATGTATCTCCAGGTCTCAAAGTATGCCCTGTTCAGATGCGTCCTGATATTGTCAAGTGAGTTGTTTATGTTCATCAGAATGAGATAGAGATCCGCTGTAGAACAGGCTGCCGCACCGGTAGCATACAGGATTAAATCACTGACCGAACGATACAGATTGTCTCCTTCTTCGGCAATCTTTGCCAAGGCCCCGGCATTGACTGTGATTATCAAGGTATCTGTACTTACAATGTTTCCTCTGTCCAGACACTTCTTTCTGAAGTCTTCAAGCATGTTTTTATAATCACCCACACGGTCACTGATGTTTTCGTAGGTGTTGTAGATATTGAGACTAGTTCTAAGAGACTGATACAGAATGTCAATAACGTCAAACGCACGTGTGTATCTGTCAAGTTCCTTATTGATGTCCCTGAAGCCGATATTGGCATCACTGCTGTACTCATGCAGAAGTTTGTTGCTCGCTTCCAGTGTGGATCGAACAAGCAGCAGACTTCGTTGTTGTTTATGGTCGTTGATATAGGCTTCTATGGAAGCTACATCAAAACCATATTGAGCCTTGGCAGTGAACGGGAACAATACCAAAAGGCAAACAATAATCGGCAATATTTTATTCCTGGTCGCTTTCATCTTCATCGTATTTACCATTATATGTATCTGAGTGGGCACTGGAGGCTGCCTGACGCAACCATCGTTTTCTACATTGTTCAATGAGTGTCAATCTTCTGCCACTGTCATCGTTGATATACGGGACTACGCTTTTCAGCATATCTATGATGGAATGTTTGTAGTGCATCATCTTTTCCAATGACACAAGGTCGGCATAGATATTGGTTAGTCTCGTGTCAATCTGACGGGCTATTTCAAGTCTGTCACTTGACCAGAGCAGATGATAGGTATCACCGGTATCATCTGTTTCTATAGGACTGCTTTTGGCATATTCCACAGAAGGAGTGCAATCCGGAAATTCTCTGGCCACTTCTGATAATTTTGAATTGACCTCGTTGGCTTTTTCCGCATCCGATTTGGACGGATCGAGATTGATAACTTCAACAACCTGTGTGTCACTGTACTCAGTAGTAAGCGTCCATGAAATTTGTACGATAGCACGGTGTATCTTAATCCAAAGGAAATACTTTGGTTTCCGGGCTATGGATATGGTTGCCTTAAAGGTTATGGTACCGTTGATGTTGGGCATGGAGGCTGTACGAACGAATGTATTGCCTTCCCATGCACCTGAACCGTTCCACGACAGATTATAGGCTGTTTTACAATCCTGCATGATAGCCGGTATGCGGTAGTAGTCATCCGTGGCAGCATTCTCACCGTCGATAGCTTCCTGCTTTGCCTGTTCATACTGTGACAGTTCTGTCTCATACGAGCTCATCTCAGCTTTTAGGCTTGATATTCTGTCCTTGTTCTCATTGTAGGACTGTCTGTATATTGCAGCATCCTCAACGCTTGCTGTCTGGATTTTTTTCAGGAGCTCTGCGTTTTCTGCCTCCAGTGCTGTTATTTCTGATTGTACTGAGACAATATTTCGTTTCAACTCCGTTATTTTGGAGTCTATTTCAGATATATTGATACTTCCTTCGGAAACACTTGTTGCCATAGAACATTGCTTGGTATGGTTGTTTACACTGCTTCCACAATCAGAACATTTGTATTGTGTTGAACCTTCTCCTAATTTGGCGCCACCATGACAGGTTACGCTGATGGTTGCTGTCTCACATCCTGAAATTTTCTGGGCATTGGTAGTCTGGTAGTATTTCTTTGGGTCACTTCCCAGATAATAGGTATAGCCTTCTTCATTATCGTTAAGTTCAGACAGACGTGCGTTCATCCCGGCCTTAAAGGTATTCAGGTCCATAGTGTATGAATCAAATATGTCTTCATAGGCTACTTCCTTACGATTCCAGCTTTTGGTAGCATAAATCTCGTAAGCGTATGCTTTTGCATATAATCCTTTTTTTGAAGAAGTAATCTTATATGCGAGCATGTAGTATGAGATGCTGTAGGTATAACCATCATTGGCTTTGTTCAGATTGGCTATCTGTGAACGGCTGTATCCTGCATGATTCTCGGAGTTCTGCAGTGCAGCTTCTCGTTGGGTAGATGATGGATAAAAGTTTTCATCTGTAGTGCTGATTCTGTACCAGTGATCACCATTGATAATTGAGTTATTGTCTTCGGGAGGATAATAGTCGCAAAGTTTAATGGTGCCAGCATCTACACGGTAGATATACCACCTTTGTGTGTAGTACTGGCCGAATGCTTCATTGGCATAGTCTGTAATCCATGCCGTTGTGTTGTAATTCGACAAAGAGAAGAGATTGGCGATGCCTTCCTCACCACCGATAAACTGTAATAAGGTATTTCCGGCATTCTTGGAAAGATTGCCGTATAAGTCGTACACATTCTCGGCTATCTCAATGACACTGCTTGTCTTCTCCATGATGGTACCGTTAAAGGAACTGTTCCCAAGAATGGAACTTACAGCATTGCCGGCTCCAGCTGAAGCAAGGCTAACGCCCATCGCATAGAGGTTATCTATGTCTTGCTTCAGGTTTTCCTTTGTGAAGTTTGTCCCGATATTTGAGAAGCTTTCAAGCAGAACATTCCAATCCACATTGCCCAGTTCTGACAATTTCAGAATTGCTGCAAGTTCCTGGTTGATTTCAAGAAATACGATGTCCTTGAATGACAAAGTACTATTGGTAACAATAGACTCAAACTGATAACACAAAGTCTTTACCTCATCACAGATCTTATAGAGATAGCTACCCCAATAGAGGGCGTTATGAGGACTTTTAAGCATCATGCCGGCAACAGTCCATATTTTGGGCATAATTTTGGCAGACACCATGTTGTATATACGGCGGTAATAGTAGTTCTCTGTTGCACTGGTCCAAAGTCCCAGATTTGTGAGAGCTCTGCGATCGAGGAACTTGGAACTGAAGATTCCTGCAGCAGCCACTTCCGCTGCCTGATAATGTTCCCTGATCTTGGCTATCTGTTGAGCATAATACGCCTCAGTAGCAGCTTCTGTACCGAAAGCCGCCGACATTTCCGCTACAGTGCGAGTATCATAATTTACACTGTAATACTGTGCCATAGCAGGCACTATAGCACAGAGAAATAGAAGTTGTATTATCAGATAGCGTTTCATTTTCAAATCTTACATTTCTGTTTTTGTTTTGAGATTAAGAACATGTTGAGCCTGGTTCACCTTTTGTGCAAAGGCCAAAGACTTGGTTATTCCTGAAAGACTCCAATCCCGGCAATAGGCTTCTATGGCATGCTGATGGTCACACTTCAACTCTCTTTTATAGAGTTTCAAGGCTTCCTTTTCAGCTCGCTCTGTAGTGTAAGTCATGTAGCATTCACGTGGCTCTTCAACTCCAAATACGGCCCCGACACTTCCACGTCGGATAAAGACCTCACGGAAGAAACTTCGTCCTTCCTTATTCTCCAGACGGTTGATAGTGAAAATCTTCTTACAATCAACGTCCGTCAAACCGAGCGTGGCTTTAATCTCATCAAATCGCTCACGGAATTTGCTCTGGTCGAGCAGCATTACCACGTCTGAGTTATTGATGATAGCTTCCTTGACAATAGGACTTCCTACAATATCCTGTATTTCCTGCGTTACAACACCGACAGAAGCCCAGAACTTTCGGGCAGTCTTGTAGAGATACTTGATATATTCGGCCATCATGGGAGAGGCGATAGCCTTCCATGCCTCTTCGATAACCAGTACCTTACGGTTCTTCTTGATTCTCATCTTCTGGATGAATACATCCATGATGATAAGCGTAACAAGAGGGAATAGAAGAGGGTCATCCTTAATGGAGTCGATTTCAAACACGATGAAGGTCTCATCAAACAGTTTGGTGTCCAGGTTCTCATTCAGCGTCACCTCATGGCTTCCACCCTTGTAGAAGTCCTTCAATAGATAGTTGTAGGCTGCCAAGTCAATGCCGGAAAGTTTATTTTCTTCAATGATTTGTGGAATGCGGACAATACTGTATTCATAGAAGGTGTTAAACGAGAGATTCTCAATACGACGGTTCACAAAATACTCGTCAAAGTATTCTTTGATGACTTGCTCAATAAGCCGGTCTTCCGTCTTGGTAACTACTCCCTGGGTGCCTTTCCAGATAAGCATAATCAGATTCTTCAAGAAACCGATTTTCTCGATGTTCAGCTCTTCATGTTTGATAGCAAAAGGGTTCATCGTGATAGGATGCTCCTCGGTATAGCTGATATACTTGCCACCTACATACTCGCAAAGTCCCTCGTATGAATTACCTGTATCAACCATTACAACATCAGTGTTCTGCTCCCACATCTGACGTACCACGCTGTTCATGTGGAAACTTTTGCCACTGCCCGAAGGACCAAGACAGAAGAAGTTGGAGTTATCTGTAATCTTGTTCTTACCTTCCTTACCACTGATGTCTATGGCAACAGGCACTCCCTGTCTGTCGGTGTAGTATATTTTCAGCGGTGTTTCTTCGCTATGCTGAATCCTTTCCTTGTACATAAGGCAAGTTGCTGCATCACTAAGGGTCAGGAAGCGGTCGTATTCGGGATTGGTAGAATAGCAATTGCCGGGGAATGAATTGACAAAAAGCTCCAACTGATTGTACGATTGCTTGCTGATGTGGATTCCCAACTTGCTGAAGAGATTCTCCAGATGATTGGTACATCGCTGAATATCCGTATCGATGGGTACTCCAACGATAAGATTGAAATGGGTATATACCAACTGTTTGTTTTCTCTTGCGATAGCATCCTGTACATTTTTAATGTCCTCCACGGCAATCTGGTTGCTTGGATTGGGCATACTTGCATGGCGGTTTTTTTTCTTTTCAAGCAGAGAAAGCTCTTTTTTCTGGTTGGGAATGAAGAGCATCTGGTTATACACGACCATCTCAGCTGACGGTATGCTGTCTAACAATGATACCATGTCTACTGGCATGGAAACATTGTTCACCTCAATGTTTGTAAACGGACGTACCAGAGAGGGGATGTTGATGCAGTCCACATCCACGAGACTATATATCTTGCATCTTCTATCACCCATGGTAATAGCTTCGTCATCTACCTTGAAATTGTTCATCGACAAATTTTTGTCCGTGAAGTTCATTGAGAAATAGCGGTCTACGTAATCACGGGCTTTATTGCCATCAAGAAATTGGGCATCCACACCGGAGTCTCTCAACTGGTCTTTGACCTTGCGTATCTTTACCATGAAATCACGCCATTTCTTGCTGTCAAATGAAAAAAGATTGCTCTTCTTGTTTTCCTGAGTAATAATCATGTAGCTCTGACAGTCGGTATAGGTACGACCTGTGAAATAGTTGAAATATGATTCCGACAGAAATTCATGATTATCATTACTATCGTCATGAAACTTCTTGCGGATGAATACATCTTGTTTGTGGATGGCATATCCATCACCTAAAGTCTGTGCAAGGGCAGTGAAGAGATGATTGAACTCGTAGTAACTGTCAATGTCTGCCGAATATTTCTGTACTGGGTTTTCCATCTTCAGAATGGCCGAGTATTCACCGGTCTTGGTGTAAAGCACCCCGATACCGTTGACCTCTTCCAAAGAGAAGTAGATATTCTGGAAGATTTTCTTGCGTTTCCCTCCAGTACCGAAAGCCATGACTGAGATAGCCATACCAATAAGGATTGCCACAAATGTTAAGATGACGTATAGAATCATTGTTCTTTGAATTTATTATTCGATTACTTATCAGTTACGTTCACAATCTGAGAGTTGTCGTATAAACTATGTTAGGCTCATCCTAACGGGAGGGTGAGCCTAACCACACACTATTCAAAATCCAACTCTCTTGCTCATTTATCATGTTGTCCGATTACATCTTATGTGCATTGGCATAGATGAATACGCCATGTTCCTCTTTCTTGGTGTGTAATCCTTTCCTTTGTTTGAAAAAGATAAGTGCAGCACCGGTGCATAGAGTTGCAGCAAGGACGATGAGTCCGGCAATAAATCCGAGGATGCAATACACTATGATAAAGCTGAGAATACCTCCACCTACAGTTGCTGCAGCCCAGGTGATATACCTGCCTTGGAATCCCATAAATTCAAGGGGTTTTTGAAGCCCCTTAAACATGGGATAGCTGACGTATTGATGATTGCCCGATTCCTTTGTCATGATGAATCCATATTACTTGGATAATAGTTAGATACCAAAAAACAAAGGCAGAGCCTGTGCAGCAGCTACAAGGAAGATACATGCACCAACAACCATCATGATCTTCTTCTTGACGTCCTGCTCCTCATTGTTCATTGCAATGTAAACGCTTATGGCACCCACAACGGCAACGACACCGGCTATGGCATAACAAAGCTTCACAACGTATGGAACATACTTTGCAATTTCTTCCGTAACTGTAGTCAGTGCATTTGTTCCGGCAGTGTAGTCTCCTGCAGCATTCTGAGCATAAGTGGCAGCTACTCCGCAAAAGAGCAACATGGCCAGTGTTCCAATACGTTTAGCATTGAAAATCCTTTTGGTTAAATTCTTGATTTTCTTCATTTTTTTGTTGTTTTACAGTTAAAAAATTAGACACGTTATCCTTACTTGCTTGGTTATTTATTTTTTACTTTTATACAATATTATAGCCAAAGAATGCAGGGAAAATGATAGTTGCTCCAATCATAAACAGGCAAGCTCCAACCAGCATCATTATTGATTTGGTCACATCTCCTTCACCGGTATTCATTTTGATATAGATTTGTAAAGCTCCTATAATTGCTACTATGGATGCAATAGCATAAAGAAGATATACGACATAGAGCATCATTGTGACCGTAAAATCATGGGCATTACTCAATGCGTCAGCACCCCAGCTGTAGTCAACACCACCGCATTTAGCAAATGCCGACTGAGGCTGGAGGAACATGAAGCCGAAACAGGCAATAAAAAACAGTTGTTTGATTTTACAGTTTATCGATTGCATTCCTTTTCTCTATTTTTCTTTTGTTGTGTTTGTCGTTGAGATTTTGCATGAACTCATCAGGATAGAAACTGTATTGAGGAACTGCCTCTATCTCTTCCATGTTTTCTTCGTTTTCTTTATTGAGTTCTGCACTTGTAGTAGTCTGTTGAGTGGATTTAGACTCTTCCTCTTCAGGAGGGGAACTGTTGCTCTGCTTATTGCCTGTTGGAATAACTACCCGAAGGCCGTCGTCTGTTACTTGCTCTGTGTATGTCATGTCACTACCTTCAGGACCATCATTATGTTCTTCCACGGAAACCGGCACTTCTTCATTATCCATGCTGCTGACATCAATGGTCTCTTCATCCGTTTTCTTTTCGTCTTTCTTACTATGAAGGTCAAGGGTAATCATTACTGAAAAGTAAACCACATAAACAAAGGTGAGGACCAATACGAATATTACAAATCCTGGCATTCTCAATCTGATTTTAATGTGTTATTATAAATATATTTTATACTCAGAAGATAAAATTGAAAACCAATTTGCTCCTGTAACATGACAAAGGAAATGAGTTTTATGGTATTCCGATAAAAATATGCCGATTTGCATTTCAGTATTAACATACATTTGTTTAGAAGTATGATATTCTGGTAAAAATCATACTATTAGAATAAAAACATCACAAAAAAAGGAGGCTCTCTTGTGGGGAACCTCCTTAAACTAATAGAACAGACTTATTATTTTTGTTACTCCTATACTATTCCATTGATGACATCGTTTAGATCTTTGAAATTTGGGTATCTGACAGATTCATCAATTACCTTGTTTGAATATTCGTCTTTGATTTTCTTTGTTGTAGCTATACCGGCAGCATCGTTGTCAAGATAACAGTGTACTACATCATATACCTGGAGATATGGAAGTGCAGTTTTAATATTACTGATTGAATTAAGAACAATATAATCACAGTCGTTTTCAACACAAAGTTGTATATCCATCATCCATTTTCTGATACTTGCATACGTGAGCATATCAAAGAAACCTTCAAATATGCAGCATTCTGAATGTGATTCACCGTTGGGCTTTATTACGGATATTGTTTTCTTTCCGATACTGCGTTTGCAGTATTTGTTTCTGATTTCCATACCACCATCTACATTTTCAAAGGCTATGGCATAATAATGTTTATCATTGATATGATAATGTATTTCCTTACAGAACTCCTGAGCAACCTCGAAGTCAACACGTCTTTGTAAAATATATCTTTTCAAATTGGGATGACTGAGCTTGCTAATACGATCAATGAAAGTAATACTTTTTCTTTCATTACCCTTTTCTGCTATATGGCTCTCATTCCACGCATTTCTTCTTTGTTGTTCTTTGGTCATCGCTTCATAATCTTCAGCATATTTGAGATTATGGTTCTTAATCTGTTGTTCAAGATAAGTAAGTACTTGATGATTATTCCATGAAGGGTGCATCTTCTGAACAAGATTTATAATGTTTCCTCCTGAGCTGGCCCCAAAGTCATTCCAAAGATTTTTTGTAGGACTGACATTGAAAGATGGAGACGATTCTGCTCTAAAAGGAGATAGATACCAGTAATTACCTCGATGGATATAGGCATACTGATAACCTTCCGTTTCAAGGAACTGTACAATACTGACTGATTTTATTTCATCTATGGTCATGGCATATCAATAATGTCTAATTGGGCTTATATAAGTTTAGTATATATATACCCTGTTAAACTTAAACTCATAAACTTACTTTAACGGCAGGAGTGCAGGATGATAATGATAACCGTCTTTGTCTTTGGTAATCAGTTTGCGCTCACAGAAGATTTTAAGCATATCCTTAACTGCATTGTCCCCACGCTTGTAGCCTTCTTGTGCGTAAGCCTGACTGATTGCTTTCACCAGTTCAAGATACCTCTGTGGACTCTCACCTTCAAAAACAGTGCGAAGTACTTTGGCATGTAAGTCATCTGGCAGAGATGTCAAGGGCTTATCTTTGGGTTTGACTACTGTAATATGATAGCCGTCATCCAAGACGGGGAGAGAATTGTCGTCAATGTGAAATGCCCATGAAGAAAACTCCTTGTCTCGCATGTGCATAGGCCTGACTTCACTGATGTTGGAATCCTGTTTGTTCTTGCTGATTATCAGAACTGTTTCAGCCTTGTTTTCAAGTTCGGTACCAATATGACCTCTGGTGTTATTGTCATTCTTGTTAAGATGCAGCACGCAATGGATGTGAAGATTGTACTTGCTTGTCCAGGCCATGAGCATAGTCATCACATCGGTTGATTCTTTGGCATTGTTAATGTCATACATGAGATCTCGTAAGCCGTCGATAATGACCAATCCTACACCCTCAAATGTTCTTAGGGCATAATCTATGAGGGCAATACGGAGAGTAGGAGTGAACTCCCTTAGCCCATAGAACTTGATGCGTTTATCTTCCTTTGTCAGACTCAATCCTGCAAGGCGGTAGATGCGTTCTATCACATTGTGGCAGTGAAACCTACTTTGTTCTGTATCGAAATAGAGGATTTTGCGTTTACCATCAGGAAGACTGGCCCGGTATTTAAGAACCGTTGAATTGTTTACCGCTGCTGCAACCATTGCTGTAATATTAAAAGTTTTCTTGCTCTTTGCTTTACCGGTGGATGCGCTGAAATTACCAAAGGTTGCTATGGTACAATCTCCAACCCATAAAATCTGTGGTGGAACAGGAGGCTTTTCACATGCCTTTATTTCTCCTTGTCTCAGGTAGTTGTCTAATTCCTGGTCGTTGAATGTACTCTTGCTTAGCATTCCGACTTCAAGAGAGCTTTCCACTGAACATTCCTTATCATTACTGTTTTTCCTTCTTATCATGACATAGTTCTTTTTTATTATCATTTTTTGAGGAACTTATGACAACTTCTGACTTTTTCAGTAAAGCAGTCAGTTGAGCATCTGTATAAACCTCCTTTTTATTATGTTTCTTCTTTTTCATTGTAATATTCTATTTATCATTTTTTTTGTTTTGCTGGCACTACATGATTCTTACGCATCCATCTCAGGAGTTCTTGTCTATTGAAATAGATGGTTTTCCCTTTGGGCTTAAAATGTGGAATCTGCATATTCATAGTGAGTTTATATATCTGGGATTGTGATATTCCCAAATACTTTGAAGCTTCTTCAGTGGTCAACATTTCTTTAACCACATATAATCTTTCCTCAATCTTTGCAAGACGTTCATTGAGTATTTCTGGATTAATACTATTAAGTTCTCCAATTTTCATTTCCAAGAGTTCTAATCTCTTTTTTAAGATGCTGATTTCAATGTTACTGGTTCCCATTTTCTAATGATTTAATGTTATACAATAGGGAGTACCCCAAAAGCTGAATCGATTCTGGGGTAAATATACTCCTATTGTTATTTTCGCAATTTGAATGTCTCCTGTCAGTTTAAAATGTCAGGGAGAGTGTCAGGGATTTTTCTTTCAATTGCTTTACATTGTTTCACTTCAATACATTTCTTTCAGTTGTTTTACTATATTCACATATTCTTCTTCAGGAAATGTAGCAGTAGTATTCTTTAGTTCTGTAAGACGTGAACTGATTGCTCCACGAGTTGATGGTATCATACTTTTCTGTGGGGCTAACATTTTATTTCTTACTACAAGTGATACCCAATTATATGGAATCATTTTTTGTTGGGAAAGAGAATATAACAGCTGAAGTATATAGCGCAAGTTTGTGGCTATAAGAGTCTTTTTTAATGTACAGTTAAAGAACTTTTCAATAGTATTCTCGTCAACAGGGGTAGTGAAGAAATTCTTTCTATTGGCAAAATCTGTGATAAGTTTAATTTGCTTTCTGTTAAAGGATGCAAGTCCATTGGAGTCCTTTAATATAACTTCCACATGGTTAAACTCATTAAGCATTTTAGAGAAGTCTGTCTTTTCGAATGTAGATTTAGTGAAGTACTTCTCAACAAGATCTTTTCTGTCGGTCAGTAATTCATAAACACAGAAAAGATTTTGGAAATGTTTTCGTATTGCTTCCTCATCAGATGTGAAAACAGGAAGATGATAACTGATTAAGTCATTTACATAGCGATTGTAAATTTTTCTATCATTAATTACTTCAGTTTGATAATGCTTGTAACTGACTTTAAATAAGTCCCAAAGCTCATCTTTGGACAGCTCAATCTCTTGGTTTGTGAAATGATTGTTACATTGTAAATACAAAAAGAGAGAGCAAAGAGTGTTGATTCTTTTTACTCATAAATTAATTTTTTTTGTGTATAAATATTTAATTCTATTTCTATGATCATTTGTTTATATACTATATTGTAATTATCACTGATCACTTTGCTAAGTGCTTTTAAGTGATATATGCAAAAAAAATAGCCTACATTAGATAATCCTTAATGCGGGCTATTTATGAATTCGCATTTCTCTACTATTTCCTTCGACTTGATCTTTTGCTGAGTATTTGATTGATTTCTGCTGTACTGATTGGCTTTTCAGTTTTACAACCAGACTCAACCCATTTGATGAGATCATCCCTGAAAAATGTGTATTTCTTACCTTTCTTGTTGACTGGAATTTGTCCGTTCTGTATATAACAGTACATTGTCGATTTTTTTATTTTGAGAAATTCACAGGCTTCTTTTACATCCATTGGAATGTGTTCAGATGGAGACTTTTGATTAGATTGACGAATCTCTTCATGAAGTATTTCTATGGACTGTTCAAGTAGATCACATTTTTTAAGTATATCTGACATAACTCTTGGTATGTCATTAAAGGTTATCGGATTATCTTCTACGTATTCTTGCATATATAATTCTTTTAATAATGAAACTCGTAACTATCTTTATCAGGAATGTCAATTTCTATTTTACATTTCCCTTTTTGTCTGAGTGTACGCCTGATGCTTTCAATTTCAACGTCATTAAGTTCTTTAGGAAAACAGAGCTTGATGAAGGTAGCTCTGGTTTGTCCACTCCAACCAAGCCGTTCTCCTATATTCCAGGCATAATGTCTGATGTCGAGTGTGTTTAACTGACCATTTGTTAATACAGAATTGATACACGATTCTGGAATCTCGTAAAGTTTAATGTTCTGGCATAGGGTTTCCAGACAATCATCTGTCATGTATGGTGAAAAAACAGTATATGTATACTCCTTGATTGCCTCATATCTGTTAACCTCCAAATGGTCCTGTTTATTTTTATAAATCTCACGCATAATCTCTGCTTTATTCTTTTCTGAAGTAGCAGGTTGTAGAGAAGTGATGCTATTATTAATGATTATGCGCTTCTCAGTATGTAACCTGTACAGGACAGTTATTATACAAACTAATAAAGATAATAAAATGAGGTATAACAAAATCGGCAATGGGGATAACATTAGGTTATTATTTTCTGTTGCATTAGTGCTTGTGACCACCCTGATAATATATGGAGCGGTCACAAACAGAATAATGGTAATAATGTTTGAAATGAGAAGTATCAGTAAATTCTCTCTTATCTTTTTTGTCATTGCAATTGGTTTTTATCGTATTACTTTATTGCAAATTTATAGATAAACTTACTAATTGATACTAGTTGTTACTAATAAAATCTCTCTAGAAAACATTATTTATGTTTCAGTGTTTCAATGATTTACGCTACTATTTATTGTCACTTTTTTGATTTTCCTTTCTCTTTCTTTCTCTTGGTTTCTGCATTAACATTTATGTTTTCATTTTCTTGTATTTCCATTTTTACATTTGTTAACCTAATTCTATCAGCTGCTTCTCGTGTTTTCGGATCAGCATGTGAAGCATAGATTTGAGTGGTACTTACATTCTTGTGATTAAGGAGATGTTGTACTGTGTAAATATCAGTTCCAAGTTCAAGCTGTAAGGATGCGTAAGTATGTCTGAAACAGTGAAAGGTAATATGTTTTTTTATTCCACATTCCTTAATCCAATCTTGCATGACTCTATATGTCATAGTACGATTAAATCCTGAAAAAATATATTTATCTGTTGTTTGTGGCTGAATTAGTTCATAAGCATCATCACCGATTGGAACCTGTGTCTGACGCTGAGTCTTTACACATTTAAAATCAAGATAATGTCCGCCATCTGCATATGTTTGGATATTTTCCCATTTTAAATTGAGTATATCACTTATACGTAATCCACTCAAACAGGAAAATATAGCGGCTTTTCTTACTACTGGAACTGAACATTCTGAGTTGTATAGTTTTCTGACTTCCTCCAGTGAAAGGCTTTGCTTGACTGGTATTGTGCATGGAATATTATCCAAAAGGGATGCTATGTTATCTACAAGTCTTCTTTCCCTATAGGCTTTAGTTAAAACTTGTTTGAAGATATTCCAATATGCTGAAGCTGTATTTCGTGATATAGGCTTGTTAACCATGACTTTGCCTCTTGCTGATACTTTCGTGTCTAAGAGATATTCTTTATACTTGTTACAGAATACGGTATCAAGCATTTCAAATGTACATTTGTTGTGGCAGAACCTGCTGAAATGTTTATAGGCTGCATCACACTTCGCAAAGTTTCTGTTGACAATATTCTTGAAGTATGCAAGAAAGTCCTCCTTTAGACGGTCCTGGTTAAAGAAGTCATATTTCTCATTAATTACCTCTATGAATACCTTACACCGAATAGCTTCAGCTTTTGCCAGAATAGCTTCATTATACTTTTTCTGTTGTGTAGAAATGGGGTTGGCATATATATACATGCCAAGCGAACGACGACGAATCAGTTCCATTGTTTCAGGATTTCTATAGCCTGGCCAAAAGTCCAGAAATAATGATTTAGTACCATTTCGTCTATCTCGCATACGGAGAGTTACTGATTTACAATACTGCATATTATTTGTTTTTATAGTTTTATGTCTCAAAATTCTCGAATGATATATTGCTGACATCGGTAAATTGAAAGTAAATATCACTATATATCAATATTTGCTATAAAATCATCTTCTGAGAACCGTTTTTCCATTAACCGGTCAAATTCTTCTTTTCTAAAAAAGATGAATTTCTGCTTCTTTACTCTGGTGAGCTTATAGTGATTGACGTAATAGAAGACAAGTGAATTTGTAAGATTATATTTCTTTGTAGCTTCTTCTACGGAATAATACCTGTCTCTACCAACAAAATATCCATTCTTTATTTCCTCTATGTGTTGTTTGGAATAATAGGTACTACCATACTCAACCTTTGCTGGAATCTTATGTCTATGAATAAAAGAGCGTACACCATCTGCTGTCATTTTAAATGTTGTACGCATTTCCTCTGGCGTTATCCAGTCTGTGATTTCTGCATACTTATTCTTTTTGTTGTATAACAGGTCAATGGATCCCTTCTCATAGAAATTAAATCCTTTCAGTGCTATCTTAGGTATGTTGTTCTCTCTTGTTATAACTCCAGCATGCTTTATTGATATTTTAAACATCTCTGCTACCTCATCAGTAGAATAGTATCCTTCAGGAGTTGCTGGACAGATTTTTTCCTGTTGCTTTGCCGTGAAAACAACCTTTTCTTCACCATTTGACTTTATTAGTGGAGTTGAATTTTGAAGACGTTGATGCATGATATTATCAAAATCCGTCCGATAAATCATGGTGAATTTTCCACGCTTTTCAGTCTTAATGCTATAGGTCTTTAGAGTATAACTTACCTGATCTTTAGTTATGCCATACTTTTGCATAGCTTCTTCATAAGAGTACCAGTCAGGATCAATTTCATCGGTCTTGTGTTTTATACAATCTATATGAACCTTAGAATAATAAGACCTGCCATTTCTCTTTACCCTGGGAACCGCATGGTATTTTACAAAACAAAGAGCCGCACCCTGAGTCATATTGTACATTTCCATGATTTGACTCAATGTGTAATAGTTATCAATGTCTATGACATCAAGAAGCTCAGAGAAATTTGCGTCAATAAGCTTTTTACTGTAGAAAGTATTACGCCCTTCGTAAACTTTAGGGATGCCTAATCTGTCACAACGTCCCCATACAGCTTTACGTCCAATTTTATACTTATCCATAATCTCTTGTAGGGTATAGTATTCTTGTTCTTGCTTACGCTTGTAACTTCTTTTTCTATAAGGTCCTGCATCCTCAAAGTATTTGTCAAGATCCTCACGACGGACAAGGGTTTTTCTACGTATTCTCACTGCCTTGATGATTCCGGAATAGAAACATCTATAAACAGTGCTAACACTCATATCAAGTAATAAGGCAACATCTGAGGGTGTCAAAAATGGTCGTGAAGCAACTGCATCTCTTTCTTTATCAAGAGCTGCTTCTTTTTCACTTTCCCGGACACTTTTTTTACGTTTTGCTTCACGTTTGCGAGATGCGTCACGTTCGCACTCTCTACAGCAGTATTTATTTGACATCTTGGATGCAATAAACTCTGCTCCACATGTTAAACATTTCTTTAATATCTTCATCTTTTTGGCATGTTAAAATCGTCCATTTCCTTTGCAGCAATTTTCAGGTATTTGCAGGAATTTTCACGAGGTGTCCAACATGTCAACGGGCGCACATTTATCACTTTTGCAGTTTTTGCATAAGGTGCCATATATGTCATTTTCCCATTGCCATTTGGTCGCAAAATTTAGGGATAGGAACGATATTTGAGCCAAATTTACCCTTAAAAACTGGTTGTAACAAGTTTCAAATGGAAAGTGTTAAAATGAAAAAAGCCACCAAAACGGTGGCTTTCAGACAGTTAGCGATATATTGTAATATTGTTGATAATCAGCTACTTACCGATGCAAAAGTTTTGAAATATATTTTGCAATGTTTCTTCCGAGGTTATACCTCCTTCTGCAACAATCTCACTTAGTTCGTGGATACATTGTCTTAAATCCTCACTTACCAAATCTCCTGATAATTCCAATTGCAATCCTTCCTGTACTCTATGAATAGAATCCAATGCTCGTGTTAATGCTTCGTAATGGCGTACATTTGTAATGATAATATCGTTTTGGTTGACTTCCGGTAAGGCAGCTGCCTGTACTAACTTCTTTTCCAGAATCGTTATATTTTCCCTTTTCTTTGCTGAGATAAATAGTTTTTCCACTTTCATGTCAGCAAATATGGCTGACAACTCTTCTTTTTGTGTTGCTAGTAACAGATCTGACTTATTAAATAAAATAATCATCTTTTTCCCTTCGCAGTGTGGAAGAATGTCGGCTTTTAATTCTTCGAACCGCCTTTGGGTATCTGTAGAGTCTATCATCCATAAAATGACATATGCTTGGTCCATCTTTTGGAAAGTACGTTCTATCCCTAGATTTTCTATTGTATCGTTCGTTTGGCGGATTCCAGCTGTATCAATAAATCGGAATGTGACACCTTGTAAATTGATCGTATCCTCTATTACGTCACGGGTCGTTCCATGGATATCACTGACAATGGCTTTTTCTTCATTCAGCAACGCATTCAGTAAGGTAGATTTTCCGGCATTCGTTTCTCCGATAATTGCTACAGGAATGCCATTCTTGATTGCGTTTCCTACACTGAAAGAATGAGCTAGCCGGGCAATAACTTGTTCGATATGGGTAGCTAGACTGCTCAGTTCGTCACGATTGGCGAATTCTAGTTCTTCATGATCACTGAAATCCAGTTCTAATTCCATTAACGAAGTGAAATGAAGTAATTGGTTACGCAGGTTAGAAAGTTCTTTACTGAATCCTCCGCGCATCTGGCTCATGGCTAGGCGATGGGTGGAGGCAGACGATGAGGCTATCAGATCGGCCACAGCTTCGGCTTGGCTCAAGTCCATTTTTCCGTTTAGAAAAGCACGTTGGGTGTATTCACCTGGTAGAGCGGCACGACATCCATTATAGATCAGGAGTTGTATAACTTGCTGCAGGATATAAGATGAACCGTGACACATGATTTCCGTACTGTCTTCACCGGTATAAGAATGGGGGGCGCGGAACAAGGAAATTAAAACTTCGTCAATTACTTCTTCTGCAGAAGAAGTAATTGACGAAGTTTTTTGTAACGTTTCACTTTTTTCTTGCGGAATTTCACTCGTTTGTTGGAAAAGTGTATTATTAATTTTTCGCTTTGGGGAACAAATCTTTCCAAAAGTAAGAGTATATGGTGCTCGTTCTGTCAGTGGCTTGCCTGTGGCGGGTGTAAATATGCGTGACGTTATTTCAATCGCTTTTGGGCCAGATACACGAATTATTCCGATGGCTCCTCCCTGGGCGGTGGCAATGGCACAGATTGTATCTTGGTTTATCATTTTCATTTGGTTAATAATATAATGTTTTAGCTACAATGGCTGTTACTTCTTCTAAATAACGGCGGTCTGTTTCATTAAAAAAGTTTAATAGATTACTGTCAATATCCAATACTCCCTTTACTTGTCCATTAGCAAGAATAGGAACAACAATTTCGGAGCGGGAAAGAGAACTGCAGGCTATATGTCCGGGGAATTGTTCTACATTGGGCACTATCAAGGTTCGAGCTTCTGCCCATGAGGTTCCACATACTCCCTTTCCTTTATGGATGCGATAACAGGCGGTGCTTCCCTGAAAAGGTCCTAAAATAAGTTGGTCGTCTTTAACCAGATAGAAACCTACCCAAAAAAAGCCGAAGGCTTCCCGAAGAGCAGCAGCAGTATTGGCCAAAACACTTATTTCTTCTTTTTCATCTGATATTAAAAGTTCAAACTGAGGGAGGAAAAGACGGTAACGTTCTACTTTATTACTAGTTGTTTGTTTGAAACTGGTTTCCATATTTTTATTTGTTTTATGAGGGGACATCTTGTTGTTTTTTTACAAAAAATGGTCTTCTATGAAGCGATGTCCCCTGTTAGGTAAAAAGAGTTGGCTTATTCTGTAAAAAATCTGTTTATGCCAATCTTCTTCTGGATAATAATAAGAATAAGTCTTGATAGATGATCCGGTGAATCTTATCCATATTATATAGACAACTAAATTGGGAATTATATTCTTTCCAAGACTTTTTCTATCAAACCATCAATAGAGTTTTTATAGCCGGTATTGGCTTCCTTTATTAGTCGGTTGGCAATCACCATACATACAGTCATGGCTTTGTGTCCCATCAAGCGTGCTAATCCGGCAAGGGCGGAACTTTCCATTTCAAAGTTAGTGATGCGATAGTCATTGTATTCAAATTTCTCAATCTTTTCATTCTGTTTAGGATCGGCCAATGGGATACGGAGTTCTCGTCCTTGCGGACCAAAGAAACCTCCTGCGGCGATAGTTACGCCACGGACCATATCATTTTGCGCAATGCGGTCTATTAATTCCCGGTCGGCATCAATAACGTATGGGTGGGCGATGCATACATTACCTTCCCACCCCATGTAATCTATAAAAGCTTGTTCTAATTTCAGATCGCAAACCTCATTGCGTCCGGCGTAGAAATTAAGCAGTCCGTCAAAACCGATAGACTTTTCAGAACAAACATAGGTACCAACAGGAGTATAAGGCTGTAATCCGCCACATGTACCGATACGTACTAATTCCAATTGGCGCAAGTGGTCTTTTTCATAACGGGTATTGAAATCAATATTGGCCAAAGCATCTAATTCATTCATCACAATGTCTATATTGTCACAACCTATACCGGTGGAAACTACGGTGAGACGTTTTCCTTTATAAGTACCGGTAATGGTCTTGAACTCACGGCTTTCTATTTCACATTCTTTAGTATCGAAATGAGAAGCTACTAATGCTACACGCCCGGGGTCACCTACTAGAATTATTTTATTTGCCAACTGTTCAGGTTTGATATGAAGGTGGAAGATAGAGCCGTCGGGATTGATAATCAACTCAGATTCTGCATAATATTTTTTCATAATCTTTATTTTTGTGGTTAATGGCCAGTATAATTAATGTTATATTTCTTGTCTTTTTAATGAGTATGCAAACAGATTATTTCCTAGATGTAGATGTTACGGATTTATAAACTTTCATTGATATTAGCATTATCAAGAGAAAAACAGTTCCATTCGCATCCAAGAAAAATATATTAATCGTTGAATACTAGTTTTATTTACTTAATGGCTCATTACCGAAAGTTGTTTCGGGTTTTGCAATATTTTCACGCATGGAGGTATCTGCTTGTATATTCTTCATGCGGTAATAGTCCATAATACCTAGGTTGCCACTACGGAATGCTTCCGCCATGGCCTTGGGCACTTCGGCTTCTGCCTGAATTACATTCGCGCGTGCCTCTTCTGCTTTGGCTTTCATTTCCTGTTCCAAGGCGACGGCCATTGCACGGCGTTCTTCTGCTTTGGCTTGTGCAATATTCTTGTCGGCATTGGCTTGGTCTATTTGTAAAGCAGCTCCAATATTTCTGCCTATATCAATATCAGCTATATCAATAGACAGGATTTCGAAAGCCGTACCGGCATCTAAGCCCTTGCGGAGTACTAATTTAGAGATAGAATCAGGATTTTCCAATACGGATTTGTGATTTTCGGACGATCCGATAGAGGACACGATACCTTCACCAACACGTGCTAGAATCGTGTCTTCTCCGGCACCTCCTACTAATTGGCGGATATTGGCGCGTACGGTGACACGAGCTTTAGCTATAAGCTGTATGCCGTCTTTGGCTACAGCGGTAACGGGAGGGGTGTCAATAACCTTAGGGTTCACTGACATTTGCACGGCTTCGAATACGTCACGACCGGCTAGGTCAATACCAGTTGCCATTTGGAAAGACAGTTCGATATTGGCTTTGGACGCGGATACTAGTGCGTGCACTACTTTTTCCACATGCCCGCCTGCCATATAATGAGCTTCCAATTCATCTCGGGTTATGTTGCTTAAGCCGGCTTTGTGTGCTTCAATCATTGCCGGGACAATGACATAAGGAGGGACATTACGGATGCGCATTAAGAATAATTGCACCAATGAGATGCGTACCCCCGAAACTTTGGCAGACAGCCAGAGGAAAAATGGCACATAATGAAAGAATAGTACCACGAAAATAATTCCACCTCCTATAAGGATGAAAGGAAGATAGTTGGGTTCGATCATAATAATCAGTTGTTTAAAAGTAAATATTTATATTTGAACAGCTCAATATCAAGTTTTTGCTGTTTTCACTATTGTCTAAAATATGCTTGAATGAGAATGTCAATCAAGAAACCTGATAAATTCGTATTTGTAAGTCATTTCCCTATCATTGGTTGAATTTGCGTACAATCACCGTTCCTTCAACCATTCTTTCTACATAAATGGGAGTATTCTCATCAATCAAACCATCGGCAGAGCGCACTTCGATGATGTGTCCGTTAAAGTTTGCATTGCCTATCAGTGCAAGGCGGGTTATTGCTATGCCTTTGTCTCCGATGCGGATATGGGTTCCTTTTAGGGGATCGATTTTATAATCCAGTGTTTTCTTCAAAGAAAGCTTGTCCATGGTTTTTGAGTGCATAAACCAAACGATAATGGCTATGCAACTTAGGACGGATGCTATCAAAGTAATGAATCCTGCTATCGGTCCTAATGTGTCGAAAGCGTAATAGTTGGCATATAGCAGGCAGATGGCTGATGCTATTCCGGCTATACTGATGCCGGGAATAAGGAAAACCTCTACAATAAAGAGAAGTAGTCCTGCCAAGATGAGCGATACGATAATAAATACTTCCATAAATATCTTTGTATTAGTGTTTCAACTTCTTTATTTCTTCGTTGCGGACACTGATATCCAGTTGGGCCATTTCTTTCAGAAGTTGTTCAGTACGTTTTTCCAATTCCAAAATGGCGGGTGTCAGATTCTTCTTTCGTGCACTGTTCCCTTGGGCATATTGTTCGCGCTTGTCATCCAGATTTTTCTTCAGGTTGTCATAATCCTTCTGCTTTTGTATTCTTTGCTGGTAAAGTTTGCGTGCTTCGGCAGAGCGGAAGTCGTTCAATGTGTGGTAAACGGCAGAATCATCTATTATCAAGGTGAAGTCTTTTTGTTGTTCTCCGGATTCTTTGGCATACATTATGGCTGCCAGGCGTTGCTTGCCGGTTCGTACTTTCTCTTCATCTTTCCAAGTGGTACGGATAGAGCGCAGGCTGGCTGCATTTATGATGATCTGTTCGTCTGTACTTTCATAATTGTATACTTCTTTTGAAGAGTTCGGTACAAACACATAGATACAGACTTTGTTATCAGGCTGATAGCGGTCTGAAGCAAACCAGCCGATATTGTTGAATTCATCAATGGCATACATATAGTCATTGGCGGGAGAGTTAAATGGCATTCCTATATTATCGGGACGAAGATAATTGCTATTTTCCGAATCATAGCGAGTTACAAAAATATCGTATCCTCCCAAAGAGCCTTCTCCATCCGATGCATAATACAAGGTAATGCCATCTGACATTAAGAAGGGATAGTTTACATTTCCCTGTTCATTAAGGGACGTGAGAGGTTCGGGCTCGCTCCAGCCGTCCAACAGACGGATACGGGAGTACAGTTGCATCTTGCCGTCTGTGCTTTGGTTTCCGTAGAGTACTTTATTGCCCATTTCGGTCTGATAGACAGTCCCGGATATGGCAGGATCGTGATAGAGTGCCCCCGATTCTCTACTGATTTTATATGCTTTTAGAAAATCATTTTTATCGACTACAAAGCTGTCTATTACAGTAATGTTTTCCACTCCTTTTATCATACGGGCTGCTTGCTTTATTTGTTCCAGCTCTGCTTCAGCCATTTCGGTAGGGCGTTTTTTCTTTTCCAACCATTCTATGTGTTGTTCGTAGTTATCTACGGCATCGTCAAACCGATAGATGTCATAATATAGTTTTCCTAAGTAGCGGTATGCGTCAATGACTTTGCGGGCGGCGCTTTTTTCAAGGTAGGGCTGTGCTTCTTTTTTTTCTCCTGTTTCATAACAACATGCACCATACCAATAATTATAATTGGCGTTAGAAGGGGCTTGCTTTACCAGCTTTTGGAAAGCAGGTTTGGCTTGTTCAAATTCTCCGTTCAGGAAAAGTTGTTTGGCTTGCGCCAAGCTTTGTGCCGCAGCGTTGCCTGCGCAGCATAAAGTAAATAAACCAATGATATATTTTTTGTACATAGTTAGTTTATAATCCGTATTATTTAGATTCAAAAATACAAATATTAATTGGAATTCTCATGCTTTACATAATTCTATTTTGTTAAATCTTCCATAAATCATTCTTTTCATGTACTTTTGTGCCCTATTTTTAAAGAAGATGTATGGCACAATTTACGGAAGACGAGAAAATAATGCGAAGGTTGGAGCAACGCTTTAACAAGGGGGTGGTAAAGTATCGCTTGATTGAGGATGGTGATAAAATTTTGATAGGTCTTTCTGGTGGGAAGGATTCTTTGGCTCTGTTGGAGCTATTGGCAAGGCGTTCACGTATTTTGAAACCGAAATTTACAGTGATAGCTGTGCATGTAGGCATGACAAATATTCCTTATCAATCTGATTTGGAATATCTGAAAGGCTACTCAGAGGATTTAGGGGTGCCGTTTGTGCATTATGAAACTTTTTTTGATCCGAGTACCGACACTCGGAAGTCTCCTTGTTTCCTTTGTTCTTGGAATCGGAGAAAAGCTTTGTTCACGGTGGCAAAGGAGCAGGGGTGCAATAAGATTGCTTTAGGACATCATATGGATGATATCTTGGAAACTTTGTTGATGAATATTACTTTTCAGGGAGCGTTCAGTACAATGCCTCCTAAATTAGTGATGCGTAAATTTGAGATGACAATTATTCGTCCGATGTGCTTGGTACATGAAGCGGATTTAATTGAAATGGCACGTATCCGCGGTTTTCGTAAACAGATCAAAGATTGTCCTTATGAAAGTTTGTCGAATCGTTCAAATATGAAAGAGGTTTTATATTCTCTAGAAAAAATGAATCCTGAAGCACGGTATAGTTTGTGGAAATGCATGACAAATATTCAGGAAGAATTGTTGCCTGGGATGAATGAACACGATTTATAGTGAATATGGTTGTTTTGTTATTAGGGAATATAACGAAACTGCTTATAGTTAGTTGTTTGTACTTGTGTGCAGCTTAACCAACTATCAATATTATTAATGTATTTAGATGAGGAAGAATGTTATAAAGTTATCCTTCCTGTTGTTTATTGTGCCGGATACAAAGTGATGTACATGTCTGGTTTGTTGGGGAAAGTGTAGAAATATTCTACAATGAAAATGTGGATCTTTTTCTTTGAAAATAGCTTATTCTTAATGTATTTAATTGATAATCAAAGCCAGTCTTGTTTTGGCATAGGCTTTGTTTTCTCTTTGTCATAAGAATAACCATTTAAATATATTAGGATATGAGAAAGTTTTTTGTTGTGTTAGTATGGGTAATGGGATTAGGACTTGCAGCGTTGTTTGCAAAAGATATAGTACGTGGAGTGAAGAATGTGATTGCGATAAATCATTTTACCCCTGTTGAGGTGAATAATGCTCCAACAGGATGGCATCAAGACTTGTGTTGTTATCTTAATTAATTTGCCGTCATAGAGATTTTGTTCATAATTGAAATTGGAAACAACTGTTTTTTATGGCAGCTGTTTCCAATTTATTTGTATTCAGTTGTCCTTATACTCTTTTCGCCAAGTGATTTTTGTACACTAGCCTAGGACAAATGTAAAATAGTAAAGGGGATTGGATGAATAGTTATTAATGAATGTTTTTAATGTCATCCTGTACTATCTGATCCATTTCTTTCATTAGTTTTTTGGGATTCTTTTTAGGGGAGAATCCTTTATCTTTTTCTTCATGCAAAAGATCTGTTTCAGTTATGTTCTCACTCCAGTCTTCGAACATATTTGTTGCCGGTTGTCCTGATAATGTTACATTCTCTTCTGCAATAGGGACATTTCTCTCAATAATTTTTTCCATAATCTAATCTATTTATTGTTTCCTAGATGACAAATACGGGTAGAAATGGTTTAATGATTTAATAAAGTTTGAAGTTTGTGATAAATAGAAAGTTCTTGAACAAGCTAGCAAGACTTGATTTGCGGGCAATGTTTTATTTCTTTTTTTAAATGACTTTGCCTTGTAAAGAGTGCTTCTCTGTCCTTTCAATTGAAAAACAAGTTTTTAACAAGCGGTTTTTTCGGTCTGTTTGAGGTTTATCTGCAAAATCGTGGGGAAGGACTTTGGTTCTTAAAGGACTGTTTTGTTCTCTGACAGCTTCCGGAAATGTTCTTGACGTATCAGTTTTTCTCTTGAGGAAGTTCGGATGTTTATGCCCTCATGCCCTCACTGCCTGTATAACAGACTAATTATAAACAACTTATATGCATATAGTAAAAATATTTGTTCTCACTTATGCTCTCATGCTCTCATAGCGTTCTAAAATATGTTTTCGTGTAACATGCTTGTCCTCAGTTATATACATATATTGTGGGCTATTTCAGGCTTGATAGGGAGTAGGGTGTTTTCAGGCTTTTTTCTCGCAAGAAGTGTGCATAAGGGGGGGATTTCCATAGAATGACGGTTTACAAAGTTCCGGTAACGGTAAAAAAGATCAAGACGTTTTTAAAAAAGATAACCGCCTTTTAAAAAACGCCCTTGTCTTTGATATGGAATTTTATTTTGGACATATAATTATACATACGTCCGCACAAGTCTGTACGTATGTATAACTACTTTTTTTTGGGGGGGGCTAACAAGGATAAAATAAAAAAGGCTATCTTCCCAGACAGCCAATCTTTTGTTAACCTTAAATCTAATACTATGAAAAACACAGTGCAAATATACGAATTTCTGAGATGGGTCCAAATTCTTAGAAAGAAAAAAAGCTTGTTATAACATGGTTTAGCAAATGAACTTTTTTCTTAACAAATAGCAGATTGAAAGAGTGGAATTGGTTGCTTTTTTGTTCAACGGAAATAAAACATGCTTGTTGCGGCAATAACTCATTGTATTATTCTTAATTCGATTATTTCCATTATCTTTGCACTCCCAAAATGCTTGTTGATATGCAGTTGTTAAAAGCATAATGGATATTATAGGCAGATTGTTTCCAGATAAAAAATAGATTAGAATATATGTTGTCTCATGGTATTTATTCAGTAATTTTGCTGATTTTTTCAAATGTCTTTATGACGTTTGCTTGGTATGGTCATTTAAAAATGCGACAAGAGTTCAGTTGGTTTGCAGCCCTTCCGTTGATTGGTGTGATTGCATTTAGTTGGGCAATTGCTTTTTTTGAGTATAATAAAACGGAAAAACCCAACTGGAAATTTAACACTTTACGTTGATATATAATAATGTATAGTAGAATTAGAATAATATGAAAGCTCTCTACACGATTTTATTGCTTATAGTATCGAATGTCTTCATGACTTTTGCTTGGTATGGTCATTTGAAGATGAAACAGGAATATTCCTGGTTTGCAGCTCTTCCATTGATAGGGGTAATAGCCTTTAGTTGGTCAATTGCTTTTTTTGAGTATTCTTGTCAAATTCCAGCGAATCGCATTGGATATATTGGTAATGGAGGACCATTTTCATTGATGCAGTTGAAAGTTCTTCAAGAAGTAATAACTCTTATTATATTCACTGTCTTTACAACTGTATTCTTTAAAGGTGAAGCTTTGCACTGGAATCATATAGCTGCTTTTGTTTGCTTGATATTGGCTGTTTATTTTGTATTTATGAAATAGTTGTAGAAAAGAGCAGCATAAGAGTTCCCTTAAATGCTGCTCCTTCTACTTTAGTAGAATATATCAAATGAATTGCTTATCAATCATCTTGATAATGTTCGAGTTTAAAATGTTATATGCTTGTGTGAATTATCTTTTGCTTCAAATAATTTAGAAATGTCTTCTTTTGTCATAGGGATGGGATTCTTAATAGATTTATGCTGTACTAAAGCTCTCCATATCCAATAAATGAGGGCTTCTTCTATGCTGCCCTTAATAACCTTTCCAGCTTTAAAGTCCTCTATGGAATGTATAAGGTCGCATTTGAGCAGATTGTTGTATAATGATTCAATTATATCATATTCCTTTTTACTACGAAGTTGACAAACTGTTGCTGTTAGTATGTTGAGAAGTAGTTCTTCCTTGATTTCTTCTTTGTTTGGAATATATTGTGAAGTAAATTCTTCTATTAAATTATCCCCATCATAAAGTTCCACGTGAGTATAGCTTGTTGATGTGCAGGGAGATTGTCTAAATTTATCTATTAGTAATTGAAAACTTTTATTATTGCTTGTAATTGTTATAGATTCTTTGGGACCCCAATAGCAATCTATTACTGTATATGTTAATCTATTTATCATGACTGTTGTTTTTTAAATGGCATTCTCAACTGTTTTTTACACTATTGTCATTCGTTCTCCATTTATAAGTTGATATGAAAACTTATTGCTACGCTCCTTGTCTATAAGATTTGATAAATCTTGTATTGTCAATCTTCATTTGAATTGTTCTCAAGTAATCCCATAAAGTGGAAGTATTTCTCTTGAAGCATCATTATAGCACAAGAATCTAAAGAAGAATTGTATTTAGAGTCTTTAAAAAAGAATAAATAAGAAGTCGTAGATGCACCCAATTTGTCTTTGAACTCATTCCACATATCTTTATCAATTTGAAACTCATCTATTATGCCTTCTGCAACAAGAAGTTCATAAATTCGTTTTAGAGTTTTTAAATCATTCGCATAATAAGAGTTCCTTATCAATAGATAAATAACCCTATTGCAATTATCATTCTTAACAGGCTCGTTTATTTCTACATCATCAGACTTTTCTTTCTTGTCATTTTCAATGGCATATCCTACCCTACCAAAGAAATAGGCAGCTATAACCAGTATTGCACAAAGTAATATCAATCCTCCTGTTTCCATATTAATTCATTTAAGATTATTATTAGCACATTTCTCTTACCCACCATAAAAAGGCTCTAATTTCTTCATCTTTGATATTCTCATAGAATTTGTCTGGGTCTTTCCAGTATTCTTCTTTAGATAAGTTAAATTTATCTAGCACTTCTTCTATTCTTCTTACCCAATCTTCTGCTGTTGCTGTCATAATTTATTTGGTTTTATTGTTTATTGTATAGTTCTTTCGCTCTTTATCTATAAGGTCGTGCATCTTCTCAAACGTCATTCCTGTTGCAGCCATATTATAGCTTTTTACTACTCCATTATCAGATATTACTTCTACCTGCAATATATCCTCATCAGATTTATAGGAACGGATATGATGGGTGCGTTTACTATCAAATTTTGGAGTAAATATAGCTAATTCATTCTTAAAATGAGATTGATTAATATAGTTTACTATGTAGTCATAATCGTTAATGATTTGACATAGTTTTACGAAGTCTTGACAACAATAGATAGATTTCTTATAATCTTCAAACATTAACTTAAAACTATCCACTGTATATTCCTTATTAGCATTATAAAACTTTATTCTCGCTATAACTCCGTCTGATAAATCAGCGAGAGTGGTTATTCTCTCTTCTGGTCGGCTTGTCCATATTTCTTCTATTAGATTCATTTACATATTTATTAAAGGATGATGTTATTAACAATTTGCTTAAACACATCACCTGCCATCAATCCACCACTTGCAGGTAGTCCATCTTTATGAATAGAAACAATGATAGAATATTGGGGAGCATTGGCAGGGAAGTAACCACAGAACTCTACAATATAGTTCCCATTTTCAAGCTGTACTGTTCCTGTTTCACCTGCAATTTGTATCTTATCAGACTTGGTAGGTTGTCCTAAGCCATCAGTTACCACATATTCCAATGCCTGTTTCAGACTGTCAATGTTGGCTTGACTTACTATCTGTGGATTGATAACTGTTGTACTGTCTTTGTAAAGTTGAGGTTGTACCATCTTTCCACTATTAGCAATAGCATTATAAAAGGTTAGCATTTGTATAGGGGTAATAGTTTGATTATATCCAATGCAGAACCATGCAAAGGCTGTATCACTCCAACCGCTATCTTTAGGAGTAACAAAGTATGCAGGTTTCAGATTAGCTATTCCTGCGATGCTGTCTGGTTTACCATAACTCATATTATTCAACAGATTGAAGTATGCTTGTGCGTTGTTACCAAATGCTTTCTCCATTGTTTTATAAACAGCAATGTTTGAACTTGAAGCTAAACCTTGCTTGATAGAGATTTCACCATATCCACCTCTATGCCAATTATGGTCTTTAATGGTATCTTCTTTACAAATATAAATGCCATCACCTACATTTATTGTATTAGCTAATTTGACTTTACCTGTTTCCAATGCTGCCAATATGGATATAGGGTGCATCAGTGCTGATTCGTGTGCTTGGGAGAAGTTCTTACAAGGTTGGTAATTAGCACTATCTTTCTTTTCAAGTCCAATCATAGCCTTTATATGCCCTGTCTGGACTTCCATAACGATGGCTTGCCCAGATAAGGCATTGAGTTCAGATAGCTTGTTCTCCAAGATAGAGGTAGCTTTAACTTGTAAAGTGCTATCTATTGTAGAATTATCATTGTTTGAACAAGATACCATTAATGTCATTGACAGGGATAATATCCACTTATGTGCTTTCATCATATTTATGATAGGCATTCTGCTTTTATATATTCATTTTTGCAGCTAATAGTAGGGAAGAGCCTGTTTCCAAATCCATACTGTCAAAATTTTTAATAATGGGAATCATATTATTTCTAATATATAAATCAGAAATAGGTGGCTTGCATCCCAGTGCATATTCTTTAAAGAAGTAAAATAAACAGTTATCCCTTTCTTGTTCTGAAAGATGTTCTTGTTCTTTTAGTAGATAATGAATGGCTTTAAGCTCTTTTGCCATTTGCATTTGATTGTTAAGATGTCCACCAACCATCATTGCACTAAAAATAGAGCGCATGATTTTTATTTGTTGAGTTTCATTCATAATAGTATAAATTTATGTTTTATGATTATAGTAAATCTTCAGCTTGTTGTACTAAAGATGCTGCAATTCCATGTAAATCCATAATGCTCATCTTCTTACCTTTGAAATAGTAATGTGCAAGAAGAACACTTCTTCCTGCATTCTGTAAAATGTCTGCAATTTCACTCATAAGAACAGATACTGCCCCACATTCTACTCTAAGACGTTGCTTGTTGGCTGAATGGGGATATTGTAACTCACTTGCTATATAATCAAGTTTAGGTTCTAATTGTTTGATTAGAACATTAATTCGTCCAATGGCATTATAATTGGAAAAGAATCCCATGATGTATATTTATCTGATAGTTGTTTTAATAGTATGATGAAATCTCGTGTTTAGTATAGAGGTAATTATTAATATTTACTTTGCATATCTCTGCCATACTCACAATAACCTTTTTTTCTTCTTTAAAGTCATTGATGCAGTACATACCAAAGCAATCTCCATTAACCTTGCTTGCAGCTTCTAACCACAGGTATGCAATAGTATCTTTCTTCTCGATATTCATGTTAGTAATGATTGCAACCATTTCAGATTGAGAAATAGAGGTTGCACTATTGATTAATGAACTGCTACCATCCATTCTGATAGCAAGCATTTGTAAATACTGTTGTGCAGAATAACTAATTCTTCCATTTGCGTTGGTAACATAAATCAGTGATTTGAGCATGGCAGCTTTTTCTCTCTGTGTAAATTCATTCCAAGTCATAACTAAGTTATTAATGCTCATCTGTTCCCTATGATAAGCTGTTAATAAATCAAGCATTGAGGAACATATAATCCAGTTTGATTACCAATGCTATAACGGATGCAAATATAATAATATTATTATGAATAA
>ENA-UOJM01000541-UOJM01000541.1-human-gut-metagenome-genome-assembly--contig:-P116-NODE-541-length-49586-cov-37.555713_pt1 | contig 49586 bp, 47 predicted proteins | sample MGYA00242349_ERZ723896 | MGnify/ENA metagenome assembly ERZ723896 | reverse complement strand
TGTTCCACTTGTCCGGCAGCTTCTCGGCAAATTCCTCGCAGTTTGCCAGCTTTGCCGCCGCAAGGACCTCCTCGTCGGTGGCACCTTTGCGCCCCAGACGGATATTTTCCAGTATCGTATTGTCAAACAGAGTCACATCCTGAAACACGATGGAATACAGGCTCATGAGCTTTTCCGGGTCGATTCGGGAAACCTCCATGCCGCCCACGGTAATGCTGCCCTTCTGGTAGTCCCAGAACCGTGCCGCCAGCCGGGAAACGGTAGTCTTGCCGCCGCCGGAGGGACCCACCAGTGCCGTGACCTCCCCCTGCTTTGCGGTAAAGGAGACATCCCGCAGCACCGTTTCGCCGGAGTTATAGGCAAAGCCCACATGGTCGAACACGATATCGCAGCCCTGATTGGTCAGCTGCTCGCTGCCGGTCTGCAGGGGAGCGTCCAGAATCTCGTTCATCCGCCCCACATTGGTGCGCATGGCGATGACCGCCGCCAGATTCTGCAACGCGCCCTGCATAGGGTCGTACATCCGGGATGCCGCCATCAGGAACAGGAACAGTGTCAGCACGTCGATGCTGCCCTGCACCAGCAGTACCGAGCCGGTGAGCGCCACCGATGCAATGCCCAGCTTGAGCACCATGCTCGCAGAGGATACGAACAGCGCTGTTTCCAGCTCTGCCGCAATGGATTGCTTTTCCACAGCCCGAATTTTGCCGGAAAGACCAGACAGATACCGCTGCTCCGCATTGCTGGCTTTCAGGTCGCGGAGGGTTTCGATGTACTCCTGAATGCCGTCCGCACAGGCCATTTTCGCTGCCATGGTCTTGGCCTGCACCTTGTCCTGCACCCGGTAGCTGCCCACCACGATGGCAGCGGATACCGGGATGACCCACAGGGCCGCCAGCGCCATCCGCCCGTCAAAGGCGAACAGGCTCAGGGCAATGAGTACGGTGGAGATGAGGGAACCGAACAGACCGGGGATGAAGTGGGAGCAGTTCTTTTCCAACACCTCGCAGTCTGCCATGATGGTGCTGGTCAGGTCGGCAAGGTCGCGCTTGCCGAAAAAGGACAGGGGCAGCTTGCGCAGCCGCTCCGCAAGGGTCAGGCGGCGGGTGCCGCTCTCTTTATAGGTCGTAAAATAGGTGCCGTTGTACTGGAACCATGTGGTCAGCAAAATCAGCGCAAAGCAGCCCAGGCACCCCAGCAGATAAAAGGCGGTTCTCCCGCTCGTGGAGCCTGCTAACAGATCTTTTACCAGGAGATACAGCAGCCCGGTGGGCAGCATGAATGCCATATTCTGGAACGCACACGCTAAAACGCCCTTTACAAGCCCCCTTGCGCCCTCCGAGGAGCTGGCCGTGGCGTGTTGAATTTTTTCAATCATCTTTACCCCTCCTTTGCGACCTTCCACTGCACCGAGGCCTGATACTCCTGCCACATCCGGGCAAACAGGCCGTTCTGCGCGCACAGTTCGTCCTTTGTTCCGGATTCTGCAATTTGCCCATCCTGCACCACATAGATGCAGTCGGCGTTGGCTACGGTGGACAGGCGGTGTGCGATCATCAGCACGGTTTTGCCCTTGGCAAGCCGGGCAAAGGCTGCCTGCACCTTAGCTTCATTGTCCGGGTCGGCAAAGGCGGTGGCCTCGTCCAGAATCAGGATGGGCGCATTTTTCAGCATGGCGCGGGCAATGGCAATGCGCTGCTGCTCGCCGCCGGACAGATACACGCCCTTGGTGCCGATAACGGTATGGATGCCCGCCGGGAACTTCTCCACGATATCCATGCACTGTGCAGCTTTCAGTGCTGCCAGCACCTCGGCTTCGGTGGCCTGCGGCCTACCCAGACGGACGTTGTCCAGAATGCTGCCCTTGAGCAGGCGGCTGTTCTGGAACACAAAGGAGATGGTGTCCATCAACTCTTCCTTGGGGATGTCCCGCACATCCGCTCCGCCCACCCGGACGCTGCCGCTCTGCACATCAAAGAACCGGCAGACAAGGTTTGCCAGCGTGGATTTGCCGCCGCCGGAGGGGCCTACAAAGGCCACCGTCTGTCCCGGCTGAATCTCCAGCGAAACGCCCTTGATGACCTCGGTTTTTCCGTCGTAGCTGAAATGCACATCCTGCAACGTGACAGAGGAATCCTTCGGGTGCTGCGGAACAGCCTGCACCTGCATGGGCGCTGCCTCCAGCACCGAGTCGATGCGTGCCAGCGCATCCGCTACCACCATCTTGTTCTCGCTCATATACATCATACGGGTCAGAGTCAGGGAGATCACCGGCGTGATGATGATATAGAACAGCAGGTTCAGCAGAAACTCCGGGGTGACGCCGTGGGTCGTGAACAGCAGCCCGCCCGCGATCAAAAAGGCGAACACGCCGTTGACGGCGGCGGTGTAGAACATCATGGGCAGGCGCAGGTCTTTGGTGTAGGAGATGACCCACTTTTCGTACTCATCAATGGCGGTCTTGAATTTTTTGAAGGAAAACACACTCTGCCCGAAGGTTTTGACCACCGGAATGCCCCGGACGTATTCCACTGCCTCGTTGGACATGGCCTCCAAGGCATTGCCGTACTGCCGCATTTTTTCGACCATCCGCTTGCCGGTCATGGTCGCCATAATGAGGAAAGCCAGCACTACCGGCGCAAGGCTCAGCAGCCCCAGCCTCCAGTCGAACGCCAACAGCAGCACCAGCAGCCCCACCGGGGTGGCGATGGCGTTGTACTGGTCGGGCAGCTGGTGGGCAAGATAGGTCTCGGCGGCTCCGGTGCTCTCGTGGATAATCTTGCGCAGCTTACCGCTGCCGAAGTTCTCGGCAAAGCCCAGCGGCAGCAGTGCCAGATGCTCCGACACTGCCAGCCGCAGATTGGTCGCCACCCGAAACGCCGACAGATGGGAGCACATCAGCGCTGCAATATAAATAAGGTAAGACAGCACCGCGAATAGCACTGCCATCCAGCCGTAATGAGGAATGTTCACCGCCTGCGCATAATCCGGCGCAGCGGCCAGTACATCCCGCAGAATCATCCAGATATAGAGGAACGGCACCAGCGCCGTCAGCGCACTGGCCGCAGACAGCACCCACGAAGCGTAGGTGAAATATCGGTAGTTCCCGGCGTAACCCATCAGCCGGGAAAGATCGGACTGTTTTTTCACGAAAAGACCTCCTTCAAATAATTTTTATGCAAACTGGTATGATCGCGGCTGCACGGAATGGTGCAGCTCCAGGCAAAGGAATCGTGAAGAAGCACCTTGCTTTCCGATTCAGGCATCACCGATGAAACAGAAGTAGGATTCAAGGTCGTTCTTTGTTGCCTGTAATAAAGTAGTCGCAATACTCTCCGCCATTCGCCAGCGTCTGTTTCCTGTGCAGAACGCCGTGCTGGAGTGTGATCATCAACTCGTCCAACTCGCAGAACAGCGGCATCAACTCGGAAACGCCCAGCTTTTCCGCATAGGCGCAGATGGGGCAGCGGGTGATGCGGTAGTAGCAAGCTCCTTCATGAGGCTGTCCCTCAAAGTCCACTTTGAACGATGTCGGATATTGTTTTTCCTTTTCCGGCGTGTACCACTTGACATACTTCACGATGCTCTTTTTGTTCTCTGCCTTGCCCTTATCGGTGTTCAGGTCGGTTTTCGCAAAATACCACTTGATGTGGTAAAGCGAACGCCGCATCATCTCCTGCACCGTCTCCGGGGGGATCTTCTTCCCGCTTGCTATGTAAGGTGCGACAAAGGCGAGTGCAAACAGCTCGTTGTATGCCATTGGGTTGTCGTCACCAATGTCGGCAGCTTTCCCGACCAGTTCACGATAGACTTTTTTGCTCTTTTTCATAGTCTCCCCAGCATATGCGTTGCCGTATTTCTCCGTCAGGACTGCTTTCATCGGACTCTTGAACATCCAGAAATAAAAGCCGTTGTATTTCATATCACTTGTCCTCCTGTAATTTGTTTACAGACTCAAAAAGCGCAGTCCAGCCGCCGGAATGATAAGCTCTTTTCATATGGATTGCATCCCTACTGATTCCGGCGTTATTTTCTTCCAACGATCATGGCCGAGTTGCCCAGCATCATCATAGCGGCACGCTGCTTCGAGCCGAAAATTTTCTCTGCGGTCTCCACATACTGAACCTCGGCAAAGCCCATGCCCCTCAGTTCCTCCACAAAGGCGTTCATGTCGCCGTACATCTGCGGCTTCATATTGTCATGCAGGACAAACACGCCGCCCTTTTTCAGTACCCGCAGGCTTTCCAGCAGCAGGGCATGCTTGTCCGCACCCATAATGTTATGATAGACGTAGTTGCTGATCACAGCATCAAAGCTCCCGTCCGGGAAATCCAGCTTATTGGCATCGCCGTGGACAAATCCGCATTGCTTACCGACACCCTCGGACGCCGCGTTTTTTTTGCAGAGTGCTTTGCTGTAGTTGTACATGGCACCCCAATAATCAAGGCCGGTGATCTTCGCCTCCGGCCATGTGAGCGCTGCACGGACCGCCAGCGCACCGGAGCCGCAGCCGACCTCCAACAGGCTTCCGTGACCGTCAAAGTCAAGGCTGCTCAGAATTGTCTGATGCACCTTTTCCATCATGCCGCCTTTGCCGAAGGCGTACTGGCGGCGGATCCACGCCATCCAGCACAGCAGTGCCACCAGAATCACGGTGGCTGCGGCGAACACAACGCCCAAAACCGTGATGCGGAATACGGTAAAAGACAGTGCAGTCAGCACCAGCGTCACCAGCGCAATTCCCCCAAAAACATAGAAGACCGGATTTGACATCCAGCTGCCGTAGTCCTCTCCGTGCGTTCCCACTTTGATTTTCTTTTGAACATCAGAAATAGTGCTTTTCATGTAAGTGATTCCTTTCTCTTAAAATTGTTTCTCGCATAAACCGCCGCCGCAATGCACCAGATCACGATGGCGGTATTGGTGCTGCTCTGGCTCATTACGGACATCCATGTATCGACAGGCACCTGCATCGCTTGGGCAATATCCGGGACGCCTGCCAGCAGAATGTTCCATATGACCGGGTGAAAAGCCAGCATCCACCGGGAATACCGTGTCTTGCCCGCAAGCAGCATCACGAAATGGATGCCGAAAGCCAGTATCATCGGAACGTACATCGGCGCAATGGCGGGGAGCATGCCGTCCTGATAGACCGTGACCGCCGCGATAGCCGCTTCCTCTCCGATGCGCGGGCCCAGATAGGTGGTGAACCACGCCATGGTTGCCACCCAGGTATGGATCGTCAGCGCCACTGCAACGGTGAAAATTCCGCACAGGTACTGAACGGACTTTGTTTTCCTATACTTTGCGTCAATGTCCGCATTCAGTGCTTTTACCGCAAAGTAATAGAGAAAGCCCCCAATCGCTCCCAGTCCAACGGTAAGCACGGGCCTCCACAGCCCATAAGAGCCAGACAGATAACAGGCTCTGTTGAAAAGACCGGTGTCCGTTTCCTGAAGCGGAATGCAGCCCAGCAGCCGGTCCCCGGCGGCCATCAGAACTGCTCCGATCGCACCGAGAATGTACCATCGAATCAGCATTTTCGTTTTCTCCGTCTTCATCTTTTTTGCCTCCGATTGCAGTTCATGATTCTGCTTTTCATTTGGGCAATTTCCAACTTCTTAGAAAATCAAATGGACAATACCGCCGACAATTGCCGCTCCCGCAACCCAGATCAGCGCCAGTATGCTTCTCTTTTTCAGCACCTGCCTCCAGGTCTGCACGAACGGCGCATCTTCAAGCCCTGGCAGCACCCAAAACTGGCTGTGCCCGACCCATAGCTTGTCGATTACAACGCCGTCATAGATATTCATAACCTCAAGAAACAGCAGCGCCTGCCAATAGGCCTCACCAAAGGAGGAAGCCCTGTTCCACATACCAATAATCAGCACAAGAGCAGCAAGCATCACGATGTAAAACGAAATCATAAAGCGCTTTCGTTTCCGGTTCATCGTATTGCGGTCAATCAGTCCCAGCTCAATGGCTTGGTCCTGCACCGTCTTGGGATAAAAGTACAGTCCATTGACCGCCCCGCCGATCACAGCGATTTTTACCATTGCGGTAAACAGCAGGCAATAAATCAACAATTGCAGTATGATCATTGTTTTTCCCTTCTCAGTCTGCGTGCGAATCGGGCATATGCTCCCATTTTCTTCGCCTCCTATTGCGGTTCATAAAGTCATTGCACCCCATAGAAAATTCCTTTTTTGAAGGAGAGGTAGATTGGCAGTCCTGCGACGAAGTTAAGAACACCGCCAACGATGAGCCATACAAGCACTGAGGAAACGCCCGCTGTTGTGATCTGAGTCATTCCGACAACCGCCCCTGCCAGTCCGGAATAAACCGTTATCCCAAAGCTCAAATTCTTTTGGAGCTTTGTGGCAATCTCCTTTTCGTGGATCTTGTTCAGATAAATTAGATACGCAACACCGAACAGGACGCCCGCCAGCGCAAGTAGCGCCGCATAGTCCAGCACATGGCAAAAGCCGTTTCTGCAAAAGTAAATAACACCTGCAATCAAGTGGATCATCCAGCCAATATCGCTGATTAGCCCCAACATCAGGAACGGAATATCCGGCATCATCGCTGTATATCGGACACCCTGTTTCCCCGCCTGCTGAAGCTGCTGGATATGGGCTTCTGTTGTTTTTCTTTTTTCATGCAGGACTTTTTTTATCACACGCATAGAAAATCTCTGCCTCCCAAAACGATTGCTTCTGTCACACGTCCTCAAAGCAGCGCGCAAAGCCACGCTGCCACAGCGGAGGCGGGAATGTAGATCACAAAGTGCCAGATATGTGTTTGCTTGTTATAGCCGAACATATGCGGACCGACCACGCCCTTCAGCTCCGGATAGAAATGCGGAAAGAAATTGGAGTGGCACAGCAGCACCCAGTCAAAGAAAATGATGTCGTAGATCTCCATGGCGTAGAGCACGGCGAGAAACCGCACAAAGAAGTCCAGGAAGCCGAAGCCGTTTCTGACGCCGTCCCATACGCTTAGTGCCGCCGCAGCGAGAAAAAGCAGGATGGCAATGATCTCAATCACCCAGCCGATACTATGTGCGCCGGGAAATCGTTCCTTTGTATCGGGGATTGCGTCCAGATTTTCCTTTGGTGCGGATGAGAAAAAACGCTTGTCCTGAATGAAACCCACCCCGCCGTATAAAACAAGAAAGTATGCCAGAAATACCATGAGCGTTACAAGAACCGTGATTTTCATTTTGATGTTGATGCCTCCGTACTGACAGACTGCTGCTTTTCCGCGTCCGGTTTTTTGATCAGGTCATACAGCTTTCCAAATTCGCCGATGTCCCGCACTCCGGCAAGTTCCATGCCCAGATGGACATATTTGTCGCACTTGGACTTGGCATCGGTCTCCAGAATTACCGGCACGCCCAGCCGGTTGCCCTCGGCAAAGGCAATATCCATAACCTTGCGCATATAGCCCTGTCCTGATACTGCTCCCGCACACAGACAAGCCCTACAAAGATATACGGCTTCTTCTCCTTGTCCATGCGATCTTGCAGTGGCACACCGCCGCGCTTGATGGCCATAGCGAAGTGCACGAGCCTCTTCAGGCTGGAATTGCGCAGCATCCCCTTTGCAATGGGCCACAGCGTCCTGACGCCCAGTTTCTGCTTCGGCAGCTTGTAGGCGATATAGCCCTCGCCCCGCTCGCCGGTGGTGTGCAGAAAGCCGCCCCGCAGCACCCCGCGCACATAGGCGCAGATATAGTTTGCCGTGGCTTCTTTCCCGGAAAAGGCAGCGGACATTCCCGTTTCCTCTCCGTAGTCGTAATAGCCGAAAGCGTGACCGATATCATGGATGGATTTTTCGTCCAATGTTGTAACTTTCATTGTATTTCACTTTCCTGATTCTTCAGCACATCTCTCTGTTCCGCCATCCGTCAGAAAGCGTTCCAGCTCCGATGCAAGCAGCGCCGGATGATTGATGATCTCACCATGACCAAAACCGGGGAAGCAGCGGACGATCAGACCCGGATATGCCTTCCGCAGTCGCTGGATGGCCTTTTTCATATGCCCTTCTTTTTCTCCGTACCAGCAGGCGACCTTTGCATCGGGCTGTACCGGAAAGTCCGTCCGATAGAGATAAAGCCCTGCCTCCCAAGTGGCCCGGACGGATTCCAAGCTGATATGATCCGGGATACGGCGGAGCATGGTCTGCATTCCCTGCTCCGTCTGCCCCATAAAGCGCAACGCCCATGCAGGCATATACTTTTCGTGTGCCGTTCGATACTGCTTTTGCGGCATGACCTTCAAAATCAGTCGATTCAGCACGCCAAAATCCAGATACTCCGGCCCGCTGAGGATCATTCGACCGATTTGAATGTTTGGGGAAGCCTTCAGAAAAATAGTCGGTCCGCCTGCCGCCAACACATAAGATTTCCGTGCAGCAGCATAATGGTCTTTCCTTGTCTATTGCCGAATCGTTTGATGTCCATACCAATCTGCCTCCCGGCTATTTTTCGACCTTCATGCAGAAATCGCAGCGGTCATTTCCACGCCCCAGTGTCATACTTCTCTCCCAGATCAGCTTCGGATGCAGCCCGGTATAGCTGATGTCGTCGCTGTCGCAAAAGCAGCGGCACAGCTCCGGGCAGCCGTATTCTGTGCAGGTGTCGTGATAGGGACACTTCATCATATCCACACGCCAGACGCCGTTACCGGTCTGCAGTTCTTTTGGGGCAAAGCCCGCCGCCGGGCCGAAAACGCTCCGGGTGGATTTGACGAAAACGCCGGGAACAAGGCGGTAAAGCCCCGGTATGTGCAGCAGGGCGGCAAGCTGTTTGTGGCTCGTTCTCGCCAAGTGCTCCACATAGCCGTGAACGGTTTGCAGTGCCTCCTCTTTCGGCATGACCCGCTGCAAGGTCTCGTAGGCCGAAATGCCCGGCAATATCTGCCGCTTGAGGTGGTATTGCTTTTCCTTGCTTGCACCCGCATTTTCAGCCAGCAGCGCACTCAGGTGCATATCGAAAGCGGTGTTCAGTTCCTTTGCCTGCGCGGGAAAGCGCAGTGCCACAGTCTCCCGGAAATCACGGGAAAGATAGGTTTCCTTCCTCTTCATCGTCCGTTACCCTTTCTTTTTATACCCGCAGTCGCAGTAGGGTCCGCCGGAGGCGAGAGTGTACTGCCGCACAAAATCAGTCGCGCCGCCCGCCTCGCTCATGGTGTAGTCCAGATGGCACAGGGCGGGGGTTAGGTCGTACAGCCCCAGCTCTTTCATCAGCACACAGATGCCGCATTTGGTAAAGCGTCCCTCGTAGCCGCTGCCATCCGGGTATTCGTAAAACTCCATGTTCCACGAATAGGGGTTGCGGTCGGCGGCTTTCAGAGCGGCTGTTGCCTTCATAGTGGCAATATCCTTTTCGGTGAACTTGCTTTTTCCGCTCTTGCGGCAGAACCACTGCATGGGCGCAGTCATCATGGCTTTTGCATAGTAATCCGTCAGCCTGTCCACCTCCGGACGCTGCGGCATGGAGAGAATAAAAGCACCGATCATCGCGCAGTTGACGAGGTTCATCTTGAATCGGTCGCCTTTTTCAAATTCAGGCAGCTCGGAGATGATCTCCCTGTATTTAGGCTTTGCTTTTTTCGTGATGGCTTTTGCCGTATTCGTACCGTAGCCGAACACCGCTGTCAGCTGGTTTCGGAAGGACGGCGCAAACATCGTCCACATGCCGAAAGGCATTCCCAAATAGGTCACTTTTTGTCCCTCCAATCGCATATCACGCGGGTCATGCGGCGGTCAATGTCAATGCGAGCCGTTTTACACTCCCTGGGATATTTCTTTGCTGCCTGAAACGCCAGCTGCACAAACAGACCGGAGCCAACCGGCAGCATGGTTTTCAGCATCCCCTCCGGAAAGACAAAGTGGGTGCCGTGAGCATAAACCATTGTTTCAAGCTCGCATACATGCGGCTTTTCTGCAAGGCGCTTTTCCATCCGGCGGATATACTTTGCGGTGTCCCACAGCGCATCGTCCTCCGCGCCGATCAGCAGCAGCTTTCCCCGGATGTTTTCAACGGGAATGTATTCTTCCGGCTCGATCGGATGAGCTGTCTCGGAATCGTCAAACAGCTTGCGGGAGTTTACCATATCGCCGACGCGTTTGCTTTCGGCGGCGATGCAATGCCAATAGTCGGGATGCTGATAGCAAAACGGCATATAGGGCAGCGGTTTGCCCCGGTAGGAGAACAGCGATTCACCCTCGACCGGCCACTCCTTGCAGCCGTCCCTTTTGCCCTGTAGAAAGCCCTGCCACACAAAGTCGCTGGGTGTCATGGCAATGGTCAGGGTGATATCCGGGAACATGGCAGCCGCTGTCAGCGCAAGCGTTCCGGTGGTCGATGCACCGGCAATGCCGATCTTTCTGTTACCGTTAGCTTTCAGCCATGAAATTGCCATCTCCACGCGCTCCAGCGGATAATTATGATGGCCGTAATCCTTTTTCGCAGGCGACATGGTGAGCACATTTACGCCCCGCCCGCAGAGCCATTTCACGGCTGAACGCGCAAGCCGATCCTCCGGATCGTCTCCGATCATAGCGATCACCGCGCAGTCCGATCCGCCGGTGCACGGCCAATACGCGCCGTAGAAGTCGGCGGTCTCCACATCAAAGTGCAGGTGCTTCATTGCTTTCCCTCCATAATGTCCTTCACCAACTGCACCCAGCGCTCCGGATAACAGGCCAGCAGCTCCTCGTGCTGCAAGTCCTGCTCGTGAATGACTGGGTTTGCAAAGTGCCGTTCATAGCGCTCGCGGTATTTCTCACCCATTTTGAGCGCATAGAAAATATGAATCTCTGTTCCCGGAACGTTGATCTTGTCCGGCAGCGGGGTGACAAGGTCGGAATAGAACTGATTCTTGCAGCTCTGCACGGTCACATAGGGTCGTGCGCCGCCGAGCATCTCCATGAACGCTTGCACATAACCGCCCATTTCCGACTTTCGCTGCGTGAGGCGTTTTTGCAGTAATCGACTCTTGAACCGTCCGCCACGTATCACCGGGTAGATCAGCGGCAGCAGCAGATTTGTTTGCAGCTTTGCCGCAATGGGAGATGCTTGGTCAAGATCAGAGCTGCCGAGAATTCCGTAATCCATATGAATATTCCCCCGCGCCGCCAACAGCCCTACAAAGGAGCCGCCCAGCGAGCAGCCGTAGGCCGCCTGGATATGTCCGCCGCTATGCTCCTGAATGTAAGTTTCTATTTTCTCTGTTTCCTCCAGTATAGTGGGAAACTCGGTATGTTCCGTCTCATCGAAGCCGTCGTAGCTGATGCAGAGAACGCGATAGCTGTCCGCCAGCAGCGGAATGACCCGTCCAAAATTGCCCTTCCAGTGGCAGCAGGTGCCGGGGAGCAGCAGGATGACCGGCGCGTGCTCCGCACCGAAGGAATAAACCTTCATCTCCCCACTCCCTTCAGGAACCCGCTCTTTGCCATTTTTTCCGTGTCGTCCGATTCATCATAAGCGTCGTAAGGCGCGGTGGGGTCGGGAACCCGCTTTTTGAACGGTGAGCAAAGCTTGTCCTTATGGGCAAAGGCGAACTCGAAGTTGTCCGTCCAGCCGGTGTGACCGGTGAGAAACAGCGGGCGCAATCCGCGGCTTTGCAGCTTCTGCTCCAGCGCCGCCAGCGACTTTACCGCCAGTTTGTTGCTTTCTGCCAGAGAGGAAATGAAACTGTAGCCGCCGTCCGCGCCGAACCAGATAGTATCGCCGGTGAAGAGATATTTGTCGTCAATGAGATAGACCATATGCCCCCATGTATGGCCGGGGACGAGAAAGCACTCAATTTTGATGCCGTCAATCTCGAAAGTCTCGCCGTCATGCAGCAGCACCTTTTCGTTGTTAATTGTGACCTGCGGCAATTTATAGAGATGATATATGACTTTTCGGCGCACCTCGCCGGTGAGATACCGGTTTTCAATCTCGCCGATATAGAGCTTTGCGCTCCGGAACAAACCTGGGCTGTCTGCCTCCACCGCGCCCACGTGGTCGGTGTCCTGATGGGTGATGAGGATGTGCCGGATGGACTGCGGGTCGATGCCCAGCCAGCCCATTTTTTCTGCCAGCCGGTCGTAGTTGTACCCGGCATCGATCATGATGGTGGTGTCGCCCTTGCGGTAGAAGAAGATGTTCGCCACCCACTCCCGCACGCAGGCCACGCGCTCATCCACCCAGCCGGTGTTCAGCGGCTTGAATATCTCCTTGCCGCGGTACATCTTGCTCATTTCTCTTTTCTGAAATTCGGTCGCTTTCTTTGACATCGGTATTTCCTCCTTACAGCAGCAGTCCGAGTCCCGCAAGGAGCAGGGAAATCACGGCCATCCCCATGGTGCCGAACAGCCATTTCTTCTGCTTGTCTGATTTCGAGATGTACGGCATCAGATCCTCTGTCCCCGGTATCACCCACGCCTTGGTGTGTCCGACCCAATAGCCGTCGATGCCAAGCCGGTCGATGAGATTCATCACAGACAGGATTACAAAGCACTGCCAGAAACCGCCCCAAAATGTCTGCGCACCGTTGATGGCATACACGCAAATCAGCACATAAGCAAGATATCCCGGAACGCAGATCAGCTTGAAGCGCAGCGAGTTTTGCTTGATCTTTTCTTTTGTGGTCAGACCCAGCGCAACGCATCGTTCCTGTACCTTCGAGTCATACAAATGCGCCATGCCGACAGCGCCCTTGTGGATGCCGACAGCGCACACCAAGACCAGCAACGCCCCCAGCCCCAGTCCTTCCAGAATCGTTTGCAGCAGCATTCCTTATTCCTCCCGCTTCTGTCCTGTCACGCAGAGCCAGCCCATTTTGTTTTTATGGATTTGAACATTGCAGAATCCAGCGTTTTCCAGAAATGTTTTCAGCTCATCGCCGCTGTATATGGTCATACCGCCGATAATCTCCGTCCACTTCTCATCCTTGTCCGTGTCGCCACTGCTCTCGTTGCAGATGAGGAAGGTCCCGTCGGGTTTCAGCACCCGGCAGACCTCCCGAAAGCACTGCGGCAGATCAGGCCAGAAGTAGACCGTTTCAAAGGCCGTGACGGCATCAAACCAGTCATCTGCGAAGATCATATCCGCCACACTGCCTTGCAGGACGGCACAGCGCCCCTCCGCAATGGCGGTCTTGTTGACCTTTTTCGTCTTCTCCACGCTGACGGGAGAATAGTCGATACCCTTCACGATACCCTGCGGGCATTTTTTCAGCAGCCTTTTCATGTTCGCACCGCCACCGCAGCCGCAGTCCAGCACCTTGGCATCCGGCGCAGCATTCAGAAATTGAAGCCCCCAGCGCGCCACAGGGCTGTGACCCAAATTCATCATGGCGACCATGAGCTTTCCGCCGAGGCCCACAGGTTTGCGGGTGTTTTCAAAGAATGACATCTTCTACAACTCCTTTTCCAGAACGATGATCTTATTGGAAATATTCCGCACGGCGGGCAGCCTGTCCAGCAGCTTGTAAACTGGCGCAAATGCCGCCATGCCCTCGGTTAAGCTGTGTTCCTCCACAAAGCGAAAATCCGACAGCAGTTCGGCAAGTGTTTTCCCATTCTTGATTCCCCAGTTGAATTTTGCGTTGCTTGCGTCAATGGATTTCTCCTTGAAGTGCCGCACTATCGTAGGATTCATGGTTTCCACAAAGACTGTGGCGTTAGAAAACCGGCTGGAAATCACCGTGAAAATACGCTGTATGTTCCTCTCGGAAAGGTACATGGTCAGTCCCTCGATGACGATCAGCACCGGCACATTCTGCTCGCTGATTTCGCTGCCCCAATCTTCCATGGCGGACATGGTAATCTGCGAAATCGTGCCGCTTTCCGGCAGAAGCTTTTCCCGCACCGCCATCGTTTCCGGCAGGTCGAGGTTATACCAATGTGCGTAACCCGACATCCGGTAGCAGCGGGTATCCAGCCCGCAGGCGATGTTGACCACCACCGCGCCGGGGTGCGACGCAAGCCATTCCTTCGTCATCCGGTCGAGCACGATGGTTCGGGCAATGACGCCGCTGTGCATGGCTGTGTCCTTGTCGGCAAGGGAAAAATCGTAGTCCAGTTTCTCGATGATTTCTTCCGCTTTTGCATCGTGAATCGCGCCGCGCCCCCGGCTCTCCTTCGCCCTGGCATAAACGGTCTGCAGCATGGTCTCCGGCACGCCGGAGAGTCTGATTTTTTCTTTCATGTCATGCTTCCTCCGTTTGCAAAGTCAGAAATTTTTCCGCATACCGGCAGAATTTTTCCGGGTGTACCATCACCAGCTCCGCATGGGCCATCTTGGGGATGCCATGGATGCGCGCCTTAGGAAAATAGCGCTTGATGAACCGGATATCTCGCCTGCGATCCTTCTTTTCGTCGTCGCCGTACCAGTAGGTGATTTTCGCACCGATTTTAGCGGAGCGCTTCGGAAGCGCATAGTTGTTGGCAGACCAGAATACATTGCGGATCGTCCGATCGGAAAAGGTTTTGAGATAGGCTTCCATGGCGTCGTACTCCTTTTTGGGGTCGTGCCCTGCGGTGGTAAACCGTTCCGGCGGAAAGGCCGCTTCCAGAATTTTTCGGCTGTTCGCCGCCATTTTAAAGGACACAATATCCCGCCAAAGCAGCAGCTTTCGCACCGGGTAGGGCAGCTGATAGGGTGTGATCCCGCCATCAATGATGGCTCGGCTGATGGGTATTTTCCCCAATGCCAGCATACGGGTCAGACAGGCACCGCCCATGGAACAGCCATAGGCCGCATCCAGTCGGGAGACGCCGCGGCTTTTCAGATATTCCGTCACTTCATCCACGGTCTGCTCCACGGAGGTGAAGTCCCCAGGGTACTCCGGCTGATGGCCGTCAAATGCCACCTGAAAAACGTGCCATTTCCGAGAAAGCAGCGCAATGGTATCCGCAAAAGCCCATACAGGCTCTGCGGTGCAGGGAAAAAACAGCAGCGTCCGCTCCTGCGCCTGCCCGTGTTCCAATATCTGCATGGCTCACCCCTCCGATTTCACGCACTCTGCGTAGGTCAGCGGGAACGAGGCTTTCAGCACGGTGCTTTTCCGCACCGTCCAGCCGTTTTCCCGCAGGAACGAAAGGTAATCTGCACTCGTCCATTTGCTGTGCAGCGGAAAGCCCGCCAGCTTCATGAAAAATGCTTTGACCTTTCCACGAAAGTCATTACCGGCATGAGTAAAGGTCGGTGCGACCAACACGCCGTCGTCTTTCAGCACCCGGCGAATTTCGGAGAGAGCCTTCTCCGGCTCCGGCACGATATGCAGCGCATTGACCACGATGACCACGTCAAAGCTTTCGTCGGCATAAGGCAGGTGGAACATATCCTGCACGGAGAAATGCAGTTTGGCGGATCGGTTGTCCCGCTTCGCTTCTGCGATCATCTCCGGCGAAGCGTCTGTGGCCTCAATATGAGCGGCACTGTTTACAATGTTTTTGGCAATCAGCCCCGTGCCTGTGGCCAGCTCCAGCACGGTTTTGTGCCGCACCACGGGGCGCAGCAGCTCGTACAGCCGCTCATAAGCTGCGGCGTCCTTTCGCATGAAGCAGTCGTACCGTCCGGCGTTTTTATCCCAGAAATTTTTTTGCTTTTCCATTGTCCTGTCCTCATAGCAAGATGTTGAATCCATCTAACTCACATGGATGGCACAGACGGGTTAGAGCAGGCTAACCGCAGTCCTTTGAAAAAGCCGCATCACTGCGGCTTTTCCGCTTATGCAAATAGCTCATGACAGGCGCCCCGCACCAGCGTTTCCAGCACCTGCGGATAGAGTACCCCAATCTGCTCCTGATGGGAGACGGTTAAAATCAAGCCGCGCACCGTGGCCGCTGCCAGTGCCATGCCGCCCTTCGGCTGCAAGCCGCCCCCTTCCAGCAGGGTACGGATGTGCGTCTCGTCATCGTGGTAGTGGGCGGTCTTCACTTCTTCCGGCAGTCGGTGCAGAAGAAAATCTGCGTCATTTTCGATGAACACAAAGGCTTTTGTCCTGGAGAGCCAACGGCAGGCCGCCAGGATCGCCGCTGCCGCGCGGTCGGCAGGAAACAGGGGTGCATTCTCCTGCAAGGACTTCTGCGCTGCCGCGAAGCACTCGGTATGAATGTCCTCCAGTACAGCGAAAAACAGCAGCTCTTTGGAATCAAAGAATTTGTAAAATGACCCCTTGGAAATCCCAACGGCCTCCGTCAGCTGCTCCACAGAGGTTTTCCGCATCCCTATGGTAATGCCGCAGCGCTGGGCCTCCCGGATCAGGTCATTGCGGATCTGTTCATTCTGTTCGTCTGTAAAAGCCACTGCGCACACTCCTTGGATTTATGACCGCATTTATCATTTCAGTCAAATTGTAGCACGATCCGAAGATGTTGTCAACGGCGTCGTTTTGCTTTCCATCATGATCAAATCAGATCCAGCCTTTCCATCTCAAACGGCACAACCACGGATTTCAGCAATCTCGCCTTCGGCAATGCTGTGGTTGCGCTGGGCAATGGTCAGCAGTTCATCCGCAGATACGCTTTCATCCTTGTATCCGCTTTGGACGGCAAACTCGGAAATGACTTCTGCGCGGTTTTTGCCGAATTGTTATAGATCGCGCCAATCTGCCGCACGTGCCGATACTCCGCAAGGCTGGCAAAGGAACCGGCTTCGACCATCATGCGGCAGAACAGCAGCCCGTCCCGGACATAGTGTTTCGCGTATTTCAGGAACTCCGTTTCCTGCTCCGGGTCGAACCTCGGCAGACAGTACAGCAGCATTTGCAGAACTTCCAGCTTGTAGTCCAGAAAGCGCGCCGGATCGTAACGGTCAATGCCATTGCGGGTGAGAAAGCGGTAAATCGCGCTGTTCAGACGCTTTTCAGCGTGGTGCAGGAAGAAGCAGAAGCACAGCAACTCAGAGAAAACGAGCGGCTGTGCTTTTCTGTTCTATCCAATTACGCCCGTGTCCTGCGGAGGTGGTCAGGCGGCAGCTTGCCCATCAGGAGCTGGAAGTGACTCTTGCCCTTTACCTTGCTGGGCTCCAGCAGATCCTGCACCAGCTTGAAGACAGAGACGATGTGCCGGCGCTCCTGTGGATGCTCCTTATCCGGCGGCAGAAACTCCGCCAGTATCAGAATGACCGAAGTGAGCAACCCCTCCGCCGCATCATAGAAAAAGGCATTCTGTCCGCGGTTGCTGTCATCGCCATCGGGGTTGACAATGGTTTTATTATACTCCTTCACAGATGCTTTCAAGATGAAATTTCCAAAAAGAAATGAGGTGACGCTTGTATGCGTCACCTCATAACGATTGATTTGGTTGATTTTTAGAGGGTTAGGTTTATCCAAATTAGTATAACACTTTTATTTTCTGTATTTTGAGGGAGTAAATCCATAATACCTTGATCCGGATAGGACAGTGCGGTTTCCGAGTGCCTTGGACAGCACCTCCGCCGTTTGGCTGTTTGGTGCGAAGCCACCGAAGATGGTGTCCTGGCAGTTGTCCTGAATAATTTCGCTTCCTTCTTTTCCGTAGTTTTTTTCAAGCTGCGCTAAGGACTGAATGATCGGCACCAGCGTCAGGCGGCGGGAACGGCCTGCTGAGAACAGCGGAAGGACATCGAAGGGCGGCATAGTGCCGAACTCATCACAATACAGTACCGCACGGTTTTGCAGCTTCCCTCCGTTCTCATCCGCCACAGCAAACAGTTCACGGCTCAGATTTTGAATCATCAAGCCCGCCATGAAGTTTTTGGTGGTGTCCTCCTCCGGAAGAATAAGAAAGATGGCAGACTTTTCAGAAGCAAACTTCTCTGCATCGATGGCGCTGTCGAAGCAAAGCACCTGCTCCAGTTCCGAGTCCAGAAATGCATTGAGACGAGAAAGCACCGTGGACATGACAGAGGCCATGGCCTGCTCCGCACTATTGAGTGCAGCTCCCGCAAACCATCTGGCCTTGTGGTCAGGAGGCAGCTTGCCCATCAGAAGCTGGAAGTGACTCTTGCCCTTTACCTTGCTGGGTTCCAGCAGATCCTGCACCAGCTTGAAGACAGAGACGATGTGCCGGCGCTCCTGTGGATGCTCCTTATCCGGCGGCAGAAACTCCGCCAGTATCAGAATGACCGAAGTGAGCAACCCCTCCGCCGCATCATAGAAAAAGGCATTCTGTCCGCGGTTGCTGTCATCGCCATCGGGGTTGACAATGGTTTTGGCGAGAATTTTAGCGTACTTCTCCGCCTTAGCTCGAGCCGCCAAGTTTTTGGGATCTTTCCTTGTGATGTCCATGTAGCGGTTGACCAATGTCAGCAGGTTGTTGCCGTCTGAACGAGTGGGATTGCGCAGATCAATAACAGATACATTGTAACCGTAGCAGTTTTTTGCAATCGTGCCGTAATTGCGGGCCAGGTCACCCTTGCTGTCCAGCGCCAGCCAGCTCATACCGGAGGCGCAGGCATATTCCAGATTGGGGTACAGGAAGAATGCAGTCTTGCCAATACCGCTGGCGCCGATCATAAGGCAGTGAATGTCATCGCTGTCTACCAGTGCGGTGAGCTCCTGCGGTTTCCCCTTACAGCCGAGAATCAATCCATGCTCCGTGGGGAGGTTCTGTCCGCTGCGCCACTCTCTGACTTTGAAGGGCACATGGGCATAGGTCTGCTTGATTTCCTTGTCGGTGGCCCATCGGGCTGTGCCGTGCTGCCCATCGCCCACAGTGCGGGATTTGATATTGCCAAGAGTATAGTGATGAGACATCATGGACAGCCCACCGATAACAAGGAACATTGCTGCTCCCGCTGCGATCAGGATCCAGATACTTGCGTTCAACATTTCACCTCATTTCATTCATAGCAAAGCCCTGAGCGTTTTCGATGCTCAGGGTCAGATCGTCATTCCAGTCTTTGTTTTCCGGGATCAGGCGCTCCACGGAATAGCGCATTTCCAACTGCTCCCGCATCCGGCGGCTGGCCTGATGACCGGCTTCATCATTATCAAGACAGAGCAGAATGGTATCGAGCTGCGGCACTTGTTCCAACATCTGCAATACCGGCTGAATGGATGTGCCGCAACAGGCTACATAGCTGTGCCGCTGCCAGTTCTCCGGATAAAGGGTGATGAAGGACAGCATATCGATGGGCGCTTCGAACACATACAGGCTTCTGTCTGTGCCGAAATAGTGGAAGCTGTATCGTGGATCACTGCCCTCCACATTCAAGCGAAAGGCTTTCCCGTAGCTGTTGGCACTGCGCTTATGGGCGTGGTGGGGGACACCATCTGTATCCATGCCAACAAACACGGCGTTGTGATACTCGGCATCTTCATACAGAAGTCCGGCCTTGGCAAAGTGCGCCACCACATCTCTTGCGATGCCGCGATGCTTGATGAGATACGCAAACACTCTGCGCATCTCTTTGTTGGCGGGCGGCAGTGCAAATGGTTTCACCGGTTCCTCGGTGCGCTCCCCGGCAGAGGGATACGCTGTTCCCAGCTCACCACCCAACAGTAGTGTCACTGCGTCCGGGTAGCTGAGACCATAGAAGCGCTTCACAAAGCTGACGGCATGTCCGCCTCGCTCCTCCGCATGGTCATACCATTCGTTGCCTCGGACAGTCACGCTGTGGTCACTGGCAAGGCGTTTTTCTCTGCCGGAGGAAAGCAGCTTTTCACCGCGGCAGCGCAGAAACTCCTCCAGATCCACTGCGGCGGCGCGCTGTTTCTGTTCTTCGGTGAAATGAATATAGCTTGACATGGAGACCTCCTTTTTTACATACTCTGCTGATACTGCGTCTGCTCCTCACGGTCATCCGCCTTGTGGCCCATGGCCATACGTTTCTCCATAAGCCGTCTGCGGCGTTTGGAATCGATGCGGATCCCCGCCGGGTTACTTGGTGGAACGGATTTGTTTTGGAATATCCTGCTCATGTGATGGAGTAGTTTGGTTGCTGCCAGCATGACAGTCGGATCCCGGAACTGGTCAAAGCGGTCGAGAAAAAATCGTGCATACTCATTGCCTTGTGCCGCGGCTCGGATCAGCCATTCTCTGGCCTGCTCACGATCCGGAGGAACATTCCTCCCAAAGAGATACAGCTTGCCCAAGGCGTACTGTGCAAATTGATTTCCCTGATCAGCGGAGGCTGTCAGGTACGCAAGAGCCTTTTCCACATCCTTCGGTACAAACTCACCGGTGAGATAAATCTTTCCGAGACGATACTGTGCAAATTGACTGCCATGGTCTGCGGCCTTGTCAAGCCATTCCATCGCTTCATCCCATCGTTTTTGCGTGAGGAGCAGCTTCCCGAGGGCGTACTCCGAGAAATCATTACCGGCTTCTGCCGAGCGCCGAAACCACTGCTCTGCCTTTGCATGTTCACGCAAGGTGGAGAGATCATCCCGATAGAACTTACCAAGCTGATGTGCCGCAACGGTATATCCCTCCTCCCAGAGCTGCTCCAGCGCTTTGACCGCTTCTGCGTGTTCCGCATCCAGTGCATAGATGTCCTGCAGGACAGCCTTTGCGGCGCGGTAACGCTGCGCCTGCTCGTACACGCTGTAGGACTGATGCTCCTCCTTCTGAGTTTCCAGCTCCGGGTCATCCTGCATTCCTTCATCCTCAAAGGTCGGGAGGCCGAGACGAATGTCATCCACCTGCTTGCGGACGGTGGGATCGTCGGTCAGCACTTCGTAACGGAAGCCTGTGGTGGGGCGATACGGAAGTTCCTCGCGCACACACTTGAGAAAGGCTTCGGCATCGGTAAACTCCTGTGTATCGCCATTGGCAAAGGACACGTGGCCCACCAGAGGCTTGTCCCGCGCCATGTTCTGCCGCTGGACATTGAGGTTAAAGCAGGTCAGATAACCGTTATAGTCACCAGGGGACGGATTGCAGCGCAGGCAGTAGCGGTAATGCTCAGTTTCCACGATGTAGCCATAGTTTTGTACATAGCCGCCGTTGATTTTCCCGCCGTGTTCATAGCAAAAACGCTCCATAGCGAAGCGGTTTTTCAGCACACTCTCCCGTAGCGTGTCCACGACCTCCTGCAGCTCCAGCTTGAATGCGGGGCTGTTCAGCTCCTCCGGGCCACGGGGCCACCATGTATGCCAGAACTCGTTGCCGCTGCGCCCGAAGTCCATACGGACATGTCCAACGGTACCCAGCCGCTTATCTTCTTCGGGGTGCGGGGTATAAAATAAGCCCGCCTCCTCCGGGCGGGCAGGTCGGATATGAAATTTCATGTTCTCCGCGGGATAGGGGAGCTGATGCGCCTCGCAGAACTCACGGAGCGTCATGTCGCCTTCATCGAGAAAACCGAGCTCATCCCGCACATCCAGCCGCCCAGACTTAGGCATCGCCAGCTTTTCCGGCATCAGCACCGAGCCTGCGTGGTTGACCACAACATTTTCTTCCATGTAGCACAGCGCACCGGGATCATCGTCAGAGCCGCGAATGTCATAGCAGTACCAGCCCTTCGGCACGGTATCACGGGCGATACGCCCGTTGGTGAACAGCGCGGGCTTATCAAATACTTCAATGTGTTGGAATTTCTCTGTTCTTGCGTTTACAGCCATTCGGTGTTCCTTCCTTTCATTTTTGGTAACGGCAAACATACTACACATCTGCCGCAAAGTCTACTGAAACATTTGCTGCCCTTGCGTCTGCTCCGGGAAGGGCGGGTCCAAGCGCCGCAGCAGGCCGAACTCTGTTTTTGTCACGCAGTCGTTTTCCATGCAGTCCTGACCGTATTTCTCAAAATCCATGTAGCCGTCCAGCTCATAGATGGCCTCATCGTCCAGCCCCAGCGTTTCCTGCAATCGCTGCTGACCGTAACCGTAGGCGCCCTCCGTGATGCGCCGGTAGTTGTCCAGATTTCGCAGCAGCTCACAGGCTCCGCGCAGCGTATCCGGCCGCTCAGCCTCCAGCACGGCGGCGTAGGTCAGGAGCATCCCGCCCTTCTGCCAGATGTCCTCCAAGGCTTCGGCAAAATCGTTGTAATCCTCCACGGCGGGGCAATCCGTATCACGGATCAGCTCCCCAATGTATGGCACCTTGAAGCGAATATCGCAGAGCATGGCGTCCGCGAAAACATCAATATCAAGGTAAGCCCTCACAGCGTCGAGGTATTCCTCGTCAGCGGGGAGGACGAGGGTGTAGTCCGGCTTTCCATTGACGCGCAGCGTCATGCGGAGCATTTCATCCCGGCTCTCATCCCGCCAAGGCTCTGCCGGCGAGAGGTAGCTGCGGTCGATCCCCATATCCGGCGTCAGCAAGCTGCGGGCGTTGGGGACAAAGGCACTGTACCGGGCGTAATTATACCCCTGTGGGTCAACAAGGAAACCGTCCGTTCCCTCCGCATCGAGGATGAGCAGGCAGTGCCTGGAGTCATCATCGTGCCGAATGGCATTTTTATTCTCTGCGATGAAATCATAGTCAGCCAGCAGTGCGCGGCTGAACTGCTGGAACCGCTGGCTTGGCAGCTCTATGACCTTATCCACGGCACAGGACTCCCCCTCGTACTCGGACTGTTTCCGTCTGAGTTCTGCTTGAATAATCACATCATCCCTCCCATCTCCATGCGGCTGCTCTGGCTTCCGTTCATCACTTCCTCCATGCTGTAATAGCCCTTATAGGCGATGTAACCCCGGTCGGTGAACATCCCGTCCTCCTTATTCATGCGCTCCGTTCCGTACTTTTCATAGTCATAAAAAGCGTCGAGGTTTTCGTCATACTCGAAGTGACCGGACTGCTGGATCATGTACTTGCCGTACTCGGTGGGAGAGTGCGCGCCGGGGGCGAAGTCAAGGAGGTCGAGGTTTTCCGCAAGATTTTTGATCTGTGCCGCGGACTTTGGCTCTGCCAGTATGACCACGGCACCCAGCTTTTCCATATCCGCTTTTGACAACCCATCCGTTGCCGCTGCCAGTTCGTTGAGGTCGGCGAGAGTTTCATGCTCCATCTCCAGAAGAACATCCACTTCATCGGGGAGTTGACTGCTCTCCAGCCGCAGGCGGACATCGGCGTGATCTGTGATGCCCCCGCGAAGGAGGGCACGGTCGATCTCCTCCTGTACCATAGGGAGGTACAGCCATGTGATGCGTTCGGTGTCCTCCGGCTCGGCTTTTGAGGTCACCGCAATGGTGATGGCGTTCGGCTCATAGTAGTAGCAGGGGAAAAACCGGCCGTCGTAGACCTGCTCCAGCTTCATGCCGTTGTCGTAGACCACGCCGTAGGGCGTGATCGTGCCGCCGCCGCTTTCGATGAGCCGCCGCGCGGTTTCCTCACCATCCAGTTTGTTCAGCTCATCCACGCTTGCGCTGCCGCCATGCAGGTTCATGTAATGGTCGCGGCCGATGGCGGTGAGGTCGGAAAAGTCGGTAATGACCGTGGCCTGTTGGCAGCAGAAGGTCAGGTTGATGAGATCCTTTAACTCGAACAGCTCCAGCTTGTGGGCCATCGCCTGAAACTGTGCGGCTTCGCCGGTGTCGAAGCTGTCCAGCCGCTTGGCGAGGTAGTTCAGCTCCTCCACATTGACCGTGAGCATTTCCACTCGCTTGAGAACAGTGTAGAAGCTGTCGATCTTCTCCACCTTGCAGTCCGCCTTGACCGCGTCGCCGATCTCCAACGCCTCCAGCAGATCCATGCAGTGCGCGTACTGGTCGCGGGGGATGGGGAACGGGATGGTCGCCACGCCGTATTCCGGGTGGCTGGGGTTACCGAGAACCGCTTGAATCATCATGTTTCATTCACTCCTTTTTCCAAATTCAAAACCGCATCTCCGTATTTGGCCATCAGTAGTGCGCCAGTGATCAGGTGGAACGCCTCATCTGTGACCAGTTCCGGAGACGCAAGGTCCGCAAGCGTAATATTGCAGCAGCCGACCGCAATGGCCTTCGCCGCCTGGTAGACGCTGTATAACTCTGGCTCGATTCCTCCGAGCCGGACACTTTGGAAGTCAAAGCCGTCATTCCCGCATTTCCAGACCATCCTGCGCCAAAGGCTCTCGTATGCCGTGAGCAGGAAGAGGGCTGCTTTGTTCCGGTCGGACAGATGCCAGCAGCGTTCCCGCCAATGTGTCCATCTTCGCCGGTGGGCATCGGACAGGAAGAATTGAGGGTTTCTTTTTCTGAGTTGCTGATGCATCCGTTTCCGGAACTGCGGCCCCATAGAGGGTGCGAAGCAGTCCCGCACGAACTCATTCAGATTCAGTACACCTGCCTCGATCCGCTCCTCCAGGCAGGTACATTCACATAGGCGGCACGGATGCTTGCGGACATAGTTCTGGCAGTATTCGCACGCCACATCTTCGGGCGTGTAACGAAGTGGGCTGCGGTATATTCCACCACCTCTGGGCTTTTGACCGGGCTGAGACATCATCAACTGCTCCAACGCCTGCAGCGGCGTGTCTCGCATGAAATAGTACGGCATAAGTGAACTCCTCTCTGAAATGAAAAAAGGGCCGGAATCTTATTGCTAAGACTCCGGCCCGTACCGTTTGATATTACATTGTCTGTTCCTGTGTGGCTTGTTCCAAGGCTTCTTCCTGCTGCCGGATCCGCTCGTCCAAATCCGGCACACACTCCTCAATCTGCTGCCGAACGCTGCGGATTATTTTTTCCTGCTCTCCCGTGAGTTCAAAGAAATCTCCGTCTACAGAGTCCGCACAGCAGCGATAAATCTCGGTCATCTGCTCTGGGGTGAAAAGCTGTTCCTTTTGAATCAGCCCGGAGCGGATAGCGAAGTCCTGTTTGGCTCCTGCATAGTTCTCCATGAAATAGTGCCCATGACATACACCTGTGTGCCCATAGGCCCAATCCCATGTGACGAAGTGGACTCCGTGTTTACTCTGAACTCCAGCCAGCACAGTGCCATTGAAATCCGCCAGCACCTTGTAGCCGTCCTCCAGACCGTCAGCTTTCAAAAAGGGCGCCATCTCCATCTGCCGCATATATTCCGCTGTGTTTCTGACGATCTCATACACCTTGTCCTTGGCGGCGATCCGTTCCGGCTCGTCAATATCCTCATTGCGGTAGGCAACACCGCCGCTCTCAGTTACTTCACAAAGTTGTGCCCCGTCAAGCAGGACACGTAGCCCACCAGTATGAGTCCTGTCTGTCTGAAATCCTTCTCGGGCAAGGACGATTGCTGCTTCTCTGAGGTAACGGTTCCTTTCTTTTGCGCTGATGTTCATATAGCTCCTCCCGTGTGTAAAAAATAAGGCCGGAGCGATCCTGCTCCGGCCTACAAATACAGGCACTGCGACCAGCGCCCTTTTTGAAATGAAAAAGGGCGCCGCTTTCTTAGTCCGTCAGGACCAACAAAACGACGCCCAAATCTTTATGATTCTTTTTTGAGAAAAATACCGCTGCCAGCCGGAAAAATCGCCGCTGAAAAAGGGCGCTGGCTGAACGCATCTGCATGAAACAGGAAAACGCCCGGTTCGAATCGGGGCAGACGCCCTGAAACAGCGATTTGCATCTATGGTTTGAGAGAAGAAATCCGGGCCCTAAAAAGCTCGGAAACGGTTGATGCGCCTGACTTTTCGCCAGACGCATCTATACCGTTTCGTTAATATGGTCGGAGTGTAATTATAGGATTTGGAAAAATCCAGTCATATCAATGGTTTTAGCGCAGCAAGCAAGAGGTTTATCTATTATAGAGGTCGATGTCCAAATTCACACTTGGGCATCGACCTTTCTATGTAAAAGAGAAATCAATCAACTTCTGAAAAAATACCAAGAATTGACCAAATTATGTTATATGCGAGTTCAGCCATATGTGTTGCTCGGGCATCTATATCCTGTTCTGTCCATTCTGTCTTTGATCCATATCGTTCTACAAATTTTTTTACAGAAACAAAATTGGATTTTTTATACTGTGAAATCTTATCAACAAACAAATCATCGCCAATACTATTATTTACTCCCGCTGCCAGAGGAAGAAGATTCCCTATTCTACAATGGCTTTCTTCGCCGTTATCACACCCAATGTGCTCAATGGTAAATGTTTGCACACTGAGTTCATTGTTTTTGGCTTGCCAGTAGTTTTCAAGTGCTCGTAAGATATACTGTACATCATACTTCTTGGCCGGGGTTTTGTATGACTTTACCTTTTGAGAATACCCGACAAGCTTAAATGCAGTCAAGAATTGTGAATATGGCGGGTAATATGTCCTAAGTTTTTTGATAAAATCTATAATTCCGGCTTTTGCATCCTCGGTTTCTATTTTCTTTGCATAGTCAGTTACAGTATCATCCAGTGCGTTTGATTTGCCGCCACAAATTACCCCGTAAGCAAAGTAGAAGTTTTGCAAAAACAAAAAGAACTTCTCGGCCATTGTAATATCAATTTTTTCTTGGTTAAGTGCGGAAATGACTGACAAAAAGATCGGCCTGAATTGGCGATGATTGTTGTCCTTGAAGAATTGCAGCGCTTGTCTTATTACAGCATTATTGCATTCGCCAGGAAGATAAAACCATCTGTAAATTTTGGCCTTTTGAATCAGATCCTCCAGTAATTCGCTCATTTCATTCTTGCTGCACTTTGCTTTAATAATTCTAAACTCTGAATTATCTTTCGTTGGCTTTTCATAGCGATGCGTGACATAATGGTTGAAGAAAGTTGTTATAACTGGGCGTTTATCAACAAACAACAGATCCTCTAACTTATCCCACTGGATTTTTGCCCTATCGATGTCCGAACGCGGTTGAACATATTTTAAGATATAGTTTTTTATCAGTTCATGCTGTTGCAGATCAACACCTCGGGCATTAAGAATTTCAAAAATATTATAGCTTTCTTGCTGATTAGTGGCTAATATCTCAATTACATCAAGGGCTAATATTTTGTCTTTAATCCGTGATAACTCAATAATTCGTTGTTCTGCGGAGTCAATCATTTCAGAGAATTGTGTATAAAAGAAGTTAAAACACTGTTTAATATTCAAGTTATCTTTAGGGGTAGAAACAAGGTATGTGCCTGAAAAAAGACTGCTTTTGGATTGCAAGGAATTGTATGAGGTAGCCTCATCTACAAGAAGTTGAAAATTGGAAAGGTCTGCATTTCCAACTCGGCTATAAGGCTTTCCTAAATCATCGGTTCCAAGGATGTACTTTGTTACGCCGTTAAATCGATCCTGTTCACCAGCTTCATTAAAAAGAACACAAATAGCGCAAAGCATGATGATAATGGTTGTAAGGCGTTGTTGACCATCAATTACAACCAATTTATTATCCTTTTGGTTCTTTTCAAAAACAAAACTCCCAAGGAAATGTGTCCAATCTTGGACTGAAGAAATATTTTCATTCTCTAAACAGTATTTAAGATCATCCAACAATTCGCGCCATTGTTTTTCTTCCCAAACATACTTGCGTTGATAGCGCGGGATGGTATATTGCCAGTCGCCAGATAATATCGTACTGATTTTTCTCTGCTCTGCATTAAAAGCCACAGGTACACCCCCTAAGTGATAATGATTAGAATATTTAAATTATATCATACAGGTGCCAATGTGTATATACAATGTGAGACTAAATGTCGAATTTATTTGAATGTAATACCGCCAAACGGGACTACGGGCGGCGTTTTCATATATAAAACCATGAAGGGAGGTCACTTTCACCCGGCCAGTCTGCGGACTGGCTTTTTTCATGCCACGAAAAGGAGGTTTGCAAATGGCAGATGATAAGAAAAACATTCCCGAGGCAGCCCCGCCCGCCGAGGCTCCCTCTCCTGCGGTAGAAAAAGCCGCTGTGCCGGAGCAGCCCGCTCCCGAGCCTATCTCGGCGGTGTTCGTCAAAGACCTGTCCCGGCTGGGGCGCAACTACATTGAGGTCGGCAAACTGACGGAAGAATTTTTCCCGCTTCACGATATACGGCTGGTCGCCGTTTCCGATGGCGTGGACAGCGATGAAGGTGAGGACGATTTCACCCCGTTCAAAAATATTATGAACGAGTATTATGCGAAAGACATTTCCAAGAAGCGCCGGATCGTGAACAAGATGAAAGGAAATGCGGGTGTTCCGCTTTCTCCGCCGCCCTACGGTTATATCAAAAACCCAGACGATCCCCGCTTTTGGGTAGTAGAGCCGGAGGCCGCCGAGGTGGTGCGCCGGATCTACTGCATGGCGCTGGAGGGGTACGGGCTGGCGGAAATTGCCGCCCGCCTTGCCGCCGATGGTGTGGTCAATCCCACCTATTACTGGCGCAGCCGTGGGACAAGCCGGGGCGGGTCAAAAAGTACCGTGGAGCCTACCAAATGGGGACACACCACCGTCAAGAAGATCCTCACCTTGCAGGAATACTGCGGCGATGTCATTAACTTCAAAAGCTACTCCAAGTCCTACAAGATGAAAAAGCGGATCGAAAACCCGGAGGAAAACCGGGCGATCTTCCTCAATGTCCATGAGGCTATCATTGACCGCCAGACTTGGGAAAAGGTGCAGGCGCTCCAAAAAGGGACGCGCCGCAAAAAGCCCACGGTCACGCAGGAGCCCAGCGTATTCTCCGGCCTGCTGAAATGCCCGGAGTGCGGCGGCAACCTCAATTTCCACTTCAACCAGAACAGCCACGACATCAAGTTTTTCAGTTGTCAAAATCATAACTCCGGCTATCGCAAGTGCAGCAAGACGCACTATATCCGGCTGGACTTCTTAGAGCAAGTCGTTTTGTACGAGGTCAAGCGGCTGGTCTGCTTTGCCAGCGAATACGAAAATGACTTTATCAAGGCCATGATCGGACGCTCAGCAAAGGTTGCGGAAAATACCGCGCTCCGCAAGCAGCGGGAGCTGGACGCTCTGACCGCCCGTGACCGGGAACTGGATATGCTCTTTGAACGACTCTATGAGGACAATGTGGCGGGCAAAATCGACGATGCCCGGTTTGCCAAAATGTCCAAACGCTATGAACAGGAGCAGGGCGAGAACGCCAAGAAGATCAAGGCGCTGCGGCTGGAACTGAAAAAGGACGAGAGCAAGCGCATGGACATTGACGATTTTCTTGAAACGGTACGGCGGTATACGGACGCGACCACCATTACAAAGCGGATGATTGCAGAGCTGATCGACCATATTGAGGTGTACCACGCTGAAAAGCAGGACGGCGTTACCAACCAGCGCGTCGTTATTCACTATAACTGCATCGGCGCTTTCGATGTGCCGGATCGCCGGAAGATCCCGGAGGCCGACATTATCATGGAAACGAGAAAAGGCGTAGCACTCAGCTACGCCCCGGAACAGGTTGCGGTATAGGAGGTACGACACGATGAAAGCCTATTTCTATTGCCGCGTCGCTCACGATGATAGCTTTTCTTTGGAACGGCAGGCCGAGGAGCTTCGCCGCTATGCGAAGCAAGCCGGGTACACCATCGTTGGTGCTGCCGCCGAGCATGGCTCTGGAATGACCCTTGACCGTCCGGCTCTGCAAGAGGTGATGGAGGCCGTCCTTGCCGGAAAGGTGGATGTGGTGCTGATAAGCAGCCTTGACCGTATAGGGCGGGATTGGGGCATGACAAAGCAGTACATCGACCTGCTGACCGAGCATAAGGTCAAGCTGCTGTGCCTGCGGGAACGGGTGAGCACCGACAGCTCCGGCTTTTCACCATTTTCTACATAAAAAAGCAGAGTGTCCATTACAGGATACTCAGATCCTATAAGGACACTCTGCATGGTCGGAGTGCGGGGATTTGAACCCCGGGCCTCTTGGTCCCGAACCAAGCGCGCTACCAACTGCGCTACACCCCGTCAGCCTGTCCATTATACGTTTTTTCGGTCCGAATGTCAAGATGCATTTTGCAGTGCGGGTACACCTACAGAAAAAATTCGACCCTCCCCATAGGACTTGCGAAAAAGGAGCATATACGGTATAATGGCATATAATTATAGGTATGTGCAGGTGCGGGACAACGCACCGGACGGAGGACCCATATATGGAAAAAGTAAGACGCGACCCAGCCAGCCTCAGCCAACTGGTGAAGGATTTTGATCTGGAGGTGGTCTACAAGGGCCTGGACTATGACACCCGGATGATCACCATCCCCGACGTGAACCGCCCGGCCCTGCAGCTGGTGGGCTTTTATGACTACTTCGAGCCAAAACGCCTGCAGATTCTGGGCAAGGCGGAGTTTACATTCCTGAAGGCCATGCCCCTGGAGCAGCGGAGAAAGGTATTCGAGGATCTGCTGCGCTGCGAGATTCCGGCGCTGATCGTGGCCCGGAACATGGAGATTTTTCCCGAGCTGATGGAGATTGCCCGCAAGCACGGGCGGACCCTGCTGCGGACAGAAAAGACCACCGTGGAGCTGACCAGCCACATCATCGACTATCTGAACCGGGCCCTGGCCCCCCAGATCACCCGCCACGGCGTGCTGATGAACATCTATGGCCAAGGCGTGCTGATGATTGGCGACTCCGGCATCGGCAAAAGCGAAACCGCCATCGAGCTGCTCAAGCGCGGCCACCGGCTGGTGGCCGACGACGCGGTGGAGATTCGCCGCATTTCCGACTCCCTGTACGGCTCGGCCCCGGAGATCATCCGCCACTACATTGAGATCCGGGGTATCGGCATCATCGACGTGCAGCAGCTGTTCGGTATGGGCGCGGTGCAGTTTGACTCCGACATTGAGATCGTGATCCATCTGGAGCCCTGGCAGGACGGTAAGTTCTATGACCGACTGGGCCTGGAGGGCGACACCTACACCATTCTGGGGGTGCAGCTGCCCTATGTGACCATCCCCGTGCGACCCGGCCGTAACCTGGCCGGTATCGTGGAGATCGCCGCCATGAAGAACCGCCAGATGCGGTACGGCTACAACTCCGCCCGGGACTTCATGACCCAGTTTGACAAGAAGATGGATGAGCTGGCCCAACAGGCCAAGGAGAAGCAATGAACTATATCGGCATCGACATCGGCGGCACCAACCTAAAGGCCGGTCTTGTGGACGAGGACGGCCTTCTGCTGGCCGTGAAAACCATGAAGATCCGCGAGGTATCGGACCCCGACGCCCTGACGGACACCCTGGTGGCCCTGACCCGGGAACTGGCCCAGGAGGGCGGCGTGCCCATGGAGGAGATCGCCTCCGTGGGGGCGGGCGTCCCGGGAGTGGTGGACATCCGCACCGGGTCCATCGTATACACCTGCAACCTGCCCCTGCGGAACATTCCCCTGCGCAAGCTGTTCAAGCGGCGGCTGGGGCTGCACCTGTATGTGGAAAACGACGCCAACTGCGCCGCCCTGGCGGAATATCACGCCGGAGCGGGCCAGGGCAGCAAGCGCTTTGTCACCATCACCCTGGGCACCGGCATCGGCGCCGGGATTATCCACAACGGAAAAATTTTCCACGGCGGCAACGGCATGGCCGGTGAGGTGGGCCACACCTGCATCGACTATCAGGGTCTCCCCTGCCCCTGCGGCCGCCGGGGCTGCTGGGAGCAATACGCCTCCGCCAGCGCCCTGAAGCGCTTCACCGCCCAGGCCCAGCTGGGCAACCCCGACAGCATCCTGGCCCGGGTCATCCGGGAGCATGACGGCCATGTGTCCGGCCAGTCGGCGTTTATGGCCGCCCGGCTGGGGGACCCGGTGGGCCAGCAGGTCTGCGACATGTATGTGGGCTATCTGGCGGCGGGCATCGCCAACGTGGTGAATATTTTCCAGCCGGATACCCTGGCCATCGGCGGCGGCGTCAGCAACGAGTCCGATGAGCAGCTGCTTCACCCCCTGCAGCAGCTGGTGGAGCGGGAGACCATCCCCTGCAGCGCCGGGAAAAAGACCCGCATCGTCAAGGCCCAGCTGGGCAATCAGGCGGGGATCATCGGCGCGGCCCTGCTGGGGAAGAGAAAACGGATATAAGGGAGATCACTATGCAGTGGTATGAACGTTTGGACGAAAAGATCCGGGATTACCTGCCGGACATGACGGTGGAGCGGGACGTGCCCATGAGCCGCCACACCTCCTTCCGCATCGGCGGCCCCGCCCGGCGCATGGCCTTTCCGGAAAGCCGGGAGCAGCTGGTGATCCTGCTGGGCCTGGCGGAGGAGTGTGGCATCCGGCCGTTTCTGCTGGGCCGGGGCACCAATCTGCTGGTGTCGGACCGGGGGCTTGACACCCTGGTCATCAAAACGGCGGAGCGCATGACGAGCATCCGCCGCCTGGACGACGTGACCTTGGAGGCCGACGTCGGAGTCCTGCTCAGCCGCCTGGCGGTATACGCCCAGCAGGCGGGCCTGGCCGGGCTGGAATTTGCCCACGGCATCCCCGGAAGCCTGGGCGGCGCGGTGTGCATGAACGCCGGGGCCTACGGCGGCGAGATGCGCCAGGTGGTGACGGAGGTCACCGCCCTGTACCCCGACGGCATCCGCCGCTTCACCGGGGACCAGGCAGAATTTGCCTACCGGCACAGCCGGTTTCTGGAGGACGGAGCCGTGGTGCTGGGGGCCGTGGTGCGCCTGACCCCGGACGATCCCGCCGCCATCCGGCAGCGGATGGATGACCTGATGGCCCGGCGCAGGGCCTCCCAGCCCCTGGAATGGCCCAGCGCCGGCAGCACCTTCAAGCGGCCGGAGGGCTATTATGCCGGGACCCTCATCGACCAGACCGGTCTCAAGGGCCTGACGGTGGGCGGAGCCCAGGTGTCGGAAAAGCACGCGGGCTTCGTCATCAACACCGGCAGCGCCACCTGCGCCGACGTGCGGGAGCTGATCCGCCGGGTGCAGGAGGCCGTTTACAAGGCCCACGGCGTCCGGCTGGAGCCGGAGGTCCGTTTCGTCGGCGAATAACCCCGGGAAAAGAGGAAATACAATGGAAATTCTGATCATATCCGGTCTGTCCGGCGGCGGCAAAAGCAAGGCCGCCTCGTTTCTGGAGGACATCGGCTACTATACCGTGGACAATCTTCCGGCGGAGATGATGATGAAGTTCGCCGGGTTCTGCGCCGCCTCCAGCGGGCGGTATGACCGAGTGGCCCTGGTGTATGACGTGCGCTCCGGCGAGCCCACGGATATGCTCATCGACACCCTGGAGCAGCTGAAGGCCAGCGGCGTCAACTGCCGGATGCTGTTTCTGGAGGCGGACACCCCCACCATCATCAACCGCTATAAGGAGACCCGGCGTATGCACCCCCTGCAGGCCAAGGGCCTCAGCGTGGAGGAGGCCGTGCGGCGGGAGCGGGTGCTGATGCAGCCGGTGCGGGACCACGCGGACTTTGTGCTGGACACCTCCTCCCTATCCACGGCCAAGCTCCGCAGTGAGCTGCTGAACCTGTTCGGCACCCCGTCGGACCGGGGCGGGCTCAACGTCAGCGTACTCTCCTTCGGCTTCAAACACGGCATCCCCATTGAAGCGGACCTGGTGTTCGACGTACGGTTCATGCCCAACCCCTATTATGTGGCGGGGCTGAAAAACAAGACAGGCCTGGATCAGGAGGTCCGGGACTTCGTATTCTCCTTCCAGCAGACCCATGAGTTCATGGAGCAGCTGGAGAAAATGATCGGCTTCCTGCTGCCGCTGTACAGCGAGGAGGGCAAGACCGCCCTGGTCATCGCCATCGGCTGCACCGGCGGCCACCATCGGTCCGTGGCCGTGGCCCATGAGCTGGCGGCCTACATCACCCGCGAGGGATATCAGGTCACGGAAAATCACCGGGATATCTCCCGGTAAGGAGGTGCGCTTATGGGCGGCTGCTATTCTGTGGCCCCGGAGCACGGGCCCCGCATTGCCGCCATTGGCGGCGGAACGGGTCTGTCCACGCTGCTGCGGGGGCTGAAGCTGTATACAAAGAACCTCACCGCCATTGTCACCATGGCGGACGACGGCGGCGGCTCCGGCCGGCTGCGGCAGGACCTGGGAATGCTGCCGCCGGGAGACATCCGCAGCTGTCTGGAGGCTCTGGCCAATGCCGAGCCTCTGATGGCCCAGCTGATGCACTATCGCTTTTGCGAGGGGACGCTGGCAGGACAGAGCTTCGGCAATCTGTTCCTGGCGGCCCTCAACGGCATTATGCCCAGCTTTGACCGGGCGGTGGAGAGCATGAGTCAGGTGCTGGCCATTACCGGCCGGGTGCTGCCGGTGACAACGGCGGACGTGCAGCTGGAGGCCACCTTTGAAAACGGAGCCAGCGTAGTGGGCGAGAGCCGGATCTTCCGCTGCAAGAAGGAGCAGGACTGCCGCATCCGCCGGGTGCGGCTGATCCCGGAGCATCCCCGGGCCCTGCCGGCGGCTGTGGAGGCCCTGGAGGAGGCGGAGGTCATCGTTCTGGCTCCCGGAAGCCTGTATACCAGCATCATCCCCAACCTGCTGGTGGACGGCATTGTGGACGCCATCCGCCGCTCCCGGGCACTGAAGGTCTATGTGTGCAACGTCATGACCCAGGACGGCGAAACCGAGGGCTACACGGTGTCCGACCACATCCGCGCCCTGTTCAAGCACTCCTGCCCGGGGCTGTTTGACCTGTGCCTGACCAATTCCTCCCCCATTCCCCCGGCGGTGGTGCAGCGCTATGCCCAAGAGGGAGCAGAGCCCATTTTCTGCGACCGGGAGTCCGTGGAGGCCCTGGGGGTGGAGATCGTCAGCCGCCCGGTGTCCACGGTGGAAAACGGCCTGGTGCGCCATAACCCCGGCCACCTGGCCTGGGAGCTGGTACAGCTGCACAACCAGCGGAATATCCGCGTGGTCACCGCCGGTCCCCACCGTGCCACCCACAACCAAGTGGAAAAATAAAAGGAGACTCAGCCATGCAGTCCTTTGCCTATAAAGTCAAAAGCGAACTGTGCCGCCAGCCGGTGTCGCGGCAGTGCTGCGCCCGGGCGGAGGCCTATGGGGTGCTGCTGTTCTGCAACACCTTCTCCTCTGCGGAGGTGCGCATTATTACGGAGAACCCGGAGTTTGCCGGCCGGCTGCCCCGACTGTTCCAGCGGGCATTTTCCCTGAAATTCGACAGTCTGCCCGATGGCACCCGGGACAAGCTCATCTTCCGCATTACCCGGCAGGAGAAGCTCCGCCGCATCGTTGATCTGCTGGGCTATGACCCCAGTCTGGTGCTGCATGTGAACTTCGGCCTGCTGGAGGATGAGTGCTGCCGCACCGCCTTTATGCGGGGGGCCTTTCTGGCCGGGGGCAGCGTCACGGACCCGGAGAAGCGATATCACCTGGAGCTGGCCACCTCCCACATGCAGGCCAGCCGTGAGGTGTCGGCCCTGCTGACGGAGATGGGCTTCGTGCCCCACAGCGTCCGCCGCAGCGGCAGCAGCGTCATCTATTTCAAGCAGTCCGAGCACATTGAGGATCTGCTGACCACCATCGGGGCCCCGGCGGCGGCCATGGACATCATGACCGCCAAGGTGGATAAGGAAATCCGCAACGGCGCCAACCGGGCCATGAACTGCGACATGGCCAACGTCAACAAAACCGTGGACGCCGCCCTGGAGCAGACCGCCGCCATCAGCCGCCTGGCGGAAAGCGGACGGCTGGCTCTGCTGCCGGAAAAGCTGCGCCAGGCGGCGCAGCTGCGGCTGGACAACCCCGAAATGTCATTGCAGCAATTAGCGGAGCGCAGCGACCCGCCGGTGAGCAAATCCTGCATGAATCATCGTATGCGCAGACTGATGGAGGAAGCGAGGGAATCCCATGAATAAAGCCGAACGTTGCCACGCCGCCATGGACTACCGGCGGCAGGGGCTCAATTGCAGCCAGTGCCTGCTGGCCGCCTTCCGGGACCGGGCGGGCCTGACGGTGGACCAGGCCATGGCCCTGGGGGCCGGCATGGGCGGAGGCGTCCGCTGCGGCAGTATCTGCGGCGCAGTGTCCGCACCGGTGATGCTGCTGGGAACCGCCTGCCCCGATCCCACAGACCGGGCCGCCGTTACCGCCCGGGTGAAGGAGTACCAGCGGCGCTTTACGGAGCGGTTCCACCGGCTGGACTGCCGGGAGCTGCTGCGGTCCCAGGAGCTGGAGCCGTCGGAGCTGGCGCTGGAGCTGGCCGGCAGCGACCACTGCGGCCGCCTGATCGTTACGGCGGCGGAAATCCTCACCGACATGCTGGAGGAGGCGTGATATGGCCTTTGCCCATCTGCATGTCCACACGGAATACAGTCTGCTGGACGGTGCGTGCCGCATCCGGGACCTGCCGAAGCTGGTGAAGGAGCTGGGGCAGACGGCTGTGGCCATCACGGACCACGGCGTTATGTACGGCGCCATCGACTTCTATCGGGCCTGCAAGGCCCAGGGCATCCATCCGGTCATCGGCTGCGAGGTATATGTGGCCCGGCGCACCCGGCTGGATAAGACCTATGAGCTGGACGCCGAATCCCGTCATCTGGTGCTGCTGTGCGAAAACGAAACGGGATATCGGAATCTGTCGTACCTGGTGAGCCAGGCCTTTGTGGACGGGTTCTATATCAAGCCCCGCATTGATTTGGACCTGCTACGCCGGCATTCGGAGGGCCTTATCGGCCTGTCCGCCTGCCTGGCCGGAGAAATTCCCCGCCGCCTGGTAAACGGCGACTATGACGGGGCCAAGGAATATGCCCTGACCATGCAGGATATCCTGGGCGAGGGCAATTTCTATCTGGAGCTTCAGGATCACGGCATCCCCGACCAGACCACGGTGAACCGGGGCCTGCTGCGCCTGCACCAGGACACGGGTATTCCCCTGGTCTGCACCAACGACGCCCACTATCTGCGCCGGGAGGACGCCGAGAGCCATGACGTGCTGCTGTGCATCCAGACCGGCAAGACCGTTGACGATGAAAACCGCATGCGCTATGAGCCGCAGAATTTCTATCTCCGCTCCACGGAGGAGATGGAAGCGCTGTTTGCCGGGTATCCCGATGCCGTGGAGAACACCCAGCGTATTGCCGACCGCTGCCGGTTTGACTTCACCTTCGGCAAGTATCACCTGCCGGAGTTCCGGCTGCCGCCGGGGTACGACTCCCCCGCCTATCTGCGTGAGCTGTGCGAGCATGGCTTCCGGGAACGCTATGGTGAGAACCCCGCCTATCACAGGCAGCTGGACTATGAGCTGGACATGATCGGGAAAATGGGCTTCACGGACTATTTCCTCATCGTCCAGGACTTCGTCAACTATGCCAAGGGCGCGGGGATCCCTGTGGGCCCGGGCCGCGGCTCCGCCGCCGGCAGCATGGTGTCCTACTGCCTGCGCATCACGGACATCGACCCCATGCAGTACAGCCTCTATTTTGAGCGCTTCCTGAACCCGGAGCGGGTGTCCATGCCGGATATCGACATGGATTTCGGCGACACCCGCCGGGGCGAGGTGGTGGACTATGTCCGCCGCAAGTATGGCGACGACCATGTGGCCCAGATCGTCACCTTCGGCACCATGGCGGCCCGGGCCGCCATCCGGGACGTGGGCCGGGTGCTGAACATGACCTACGCCGAAACGGATACCGTGGCCAAGCTGGTGCCCACCGGGCCTCACATCACCCTGAACGACGCGCTGAAGCTGTCCAAGCAGCTGTCGGACCTGTACCAGCAGGACCCCCGGGTCCAAAAGCTCATCGACACCGCCCGGGCCCTGGAGGGTATGCCCCGCCATGCCTCCACCCACGCCGCCGGCGTGGTCATCACCAAGCGGCCGGTGTATGAATACGTTCCCCTGGCCCGGAACGACGAGTCCATCGTGTGCCAGTATACTATGGTGACGCTGGAGGAGCTGGGCCTGCTGAAAATGGACTTTCTGGGTCTGCGGAACCTGACGGTGCTGGACGATGCGGTGAAGATGGTCCAGAAGGACCACCCGGATTTCCGCCTGGCGGACATTCCCATGGACGACAAGGCCACCTTCGATATGCTGACCCAGGGCAAAACCGGCGGCGTATTTCAGATGGAATCCTCCGGCATGACCGGCGTGTGCCTGGGGCTGAAGCCCCAGAACATCGAGGACATCACCGCCATCATCGCCCTGTACCGCCCCGGCCCCATGGACTCCATCCCCCGGTTCGTGGCCTGTAAGCACGACCCCAAGCTGGTGACCTATAAGCACCCCAGTCTGGAGCCGATCCTCTCCGGAACCTACGGCTGCATCGTGTATCAGGAGCAGGTCATCAAGATCTTCCAGGAGCTGGCCGGTTACTCCCTGGGCCAGGCGGATATGGTCCGCCGGGCCATGTCCAAAAAAAAGGCCAAGGACGTGGAGCGGGAGCGGGAGGCCTTCCTCCACGGCGACCCCGCCCGGAACATCCGGGGCTGCATTCCCAGCGGCATCCCCGAGGCCACGGCCCAGGCCATTTTCGACGAAATTTACGACTTCGCCAACTACGCCTTCAACAAGGCCCACGCCGTCAGCTATGCGGTGGTGGCCTATCAGACGGCTTATTTCAAGTGCCACTTCACCCGGGAGTATATGGCCGCCCTGCTGACCTCGGTGCTGGACAACTCCGACAAGGTGGCCGAGTATATCGCCGAGTGCAAGGACTGCGGCATCGCCCTGCTTCCGCCGGATGTGAACCGCTCCTATGACCGGTTCACCGTGGAGGAGGGGGGCATCCGCTTCGGCCTGGTGGCGGTGAAGAACATCGGCCGGGGCTTCATCCAGGCGGTGGTGCGCCAGCGGCAGCAGGACGGCGATTTCACCTCCTTCCAGGATTTCTGCCAGCGGATGTTCGACTGCACGGACATGAACAAGCGGGCGGTGGAGAACCTCATCCGCTGCGGGGCCTTCGACAGCCTGGGGGCCAAGCGCTCCCAGCTGGTGGCCGTATATGAGCGGGTGCTGGACGGCATCGCCTCCTCCCGCCGGAAAAACGTGGAGGGGCAGATGGACCTGTTCGGTATGTCCGCCTCCTCCGGGTCCTCTGTGTCCAGCGTCCCCCTGCCGGATATCCCGGAGTTCACCGCCGTGGAGCGGATGAGCATGGAGAAGGACACCACGGGGCTGTACCTGTCCGGTCACCCTATGGAGGACTACCGCCCCCTGGCCAAGCGGGCCGGGGCCGTACCCATCCACGCCATCATGTCCGATTTCGAGGGCCAGGACGGCCCCAAGCGCTTTGCCGATGGCCAGAACGTCACCGTGGCCGGGGTCATCACCGCCAGCCGCACCCGCACCACCAAAAACAACACCCTCATGGCCTATGTGACCATCGAGGATGAGCTGGCCTCCATGGAGCTGCTGTGCTTCAGCCGGGTCATTGACCAGTGCGGCAGCTATATGCAGGTGAACACCCCGGTGCTGGTAAAGGGCCGTCTGTCCGTCCGGGACGAGAAGCCCCCCCAGATCATGTGCGACTCCCTGTATCCCCTGGAAAGCGGCCTGCCCCCTATGGAGCAGCCCTCCCGCCGACCGACTCAGCGGGAGAGCACCATCTATCTCCGCTTCCCCAGCGCCGACAGCCCCGCCTTCCGGCACATCAAGCTGGTGATGACCATGTTTGAGGGCTCCACCCCGGTGAAGATCCGCCTGGCGGACACCGGGAAGCTCCTGGGCACCCACTGCCTGAATCATCCGGCCCTGCTGCAGGAGTGCCGGGAATGGCTGGGCAATGAAAACGTCGTGGTCAAGGAAAAATAAGCAAAAGCCCCCGCCGGATGGCGGGGGCTTTGCTATTCCCGGTCAGTGGCAGGCGCAGTAGCTGCGGGTGGCGGCGTAGTCCTTGGGCATCTCCAGGGTGCTGGGCGGGAAGAACTCCCCGATGGGGAAGGCCACGTTGCGGAACAGGCCGCAGGGGTCCTCCTGGTCGCCGCAGCTGCACTCCGCCTGGGGGATGCAGTAGTCATACACCGGGATCAGCAGCTGGGTGTCCCGCTCCAGCCGCACCAGGGTGAACTGCCCCAGGGTCACATAGAACCGGCGGCGGCCGCCATCGTCAAACACCAGCTCCTCGCCGAAGCTGCGGGCGATGAAGGCCGGGATCTCCGTCAGGCCGCACTCGCAGCACCGGGGCTTGCAGCCGTCGTCCACCCGGGTGTCCAGCACGATGGGATCCACAGCCTCCACCACGGCGGTGGGCAGATTGGTGCGCATCCGGCCGGGGATATCCAGCTCGTCGATGACGGTGTCGGAGGAGAAGATCTTGGCGCTGCCCTCGCTGCCGAACAGGATGCAGCGCTTGTCGAACACGCACAGGCCCTCGGCCCCGGCGCACCGGGGCGTCCCGGTGCCCACCTGCAACGTCACCCGATAGAAAAACCGCATATCGATGGAGTAGAAGCCCCGGTTGAAGGTCACCGGCTCCACGTCGGTATACACATACAGCAGCTCCGCCGTGCCGCCCCGGACCATCTGGCAGCCGGACAGCAGCTCCATGGCCGATGCCGTGGGATAGAACCGCAGGTCCTCCACGCAGTCCTTATCCCGGCAGGAGTCGAAGATCTTCCGTGTATGGATACAAACGGACTCGCGAACGCTGCTCAGATCGCAGACCGGGCCCGGCATTCCGTTTTCAGGCATGAAATAAACCTCCCATTAAGTAATGAAGGGGCTGGCTGCGCCCTTCACTCCAGTGTATGGCCGCCGGGCGGCGGTGGTGCGGAAAAAAGCCTGTACAAATCCGGGGATTTCCGGTATAATAAAGGAAACAAGACGAGAGGATGGGGTGCATATGGCCGCCGGATTCATTCACGACAAGCTGGAGATCAAGTTTCTGATCCTGTATATCGCCGCCCGGGTGTCGGAGCCTCTGCCGCCGGAGGGGATGCAGGAGCTGACCATGTGCGACGACGGCATCGACTACTTTGCCTATGCCGAGTGCCTGAACGATCTGGTGCAGACGGAGCACCTGCGCCTGACGGAGGAGGGCTGCTACGCCATCACCCCCAAGGGGCTGAAAAACAGCGAGATCTGCGAGTCCAGCCTCCCCTACTCCGTGCGCCTGCGGACGGATAAGAACGTGGCGGAATACAACCGCCGCCTGCTGCGGCGAAACCAGGTGCAAAGCCAGGTCATCCCCCGGGAAAACGGCTCCTATGTGGTGGAGCTGCGGCTGCGGGACGATGTGGACAGCATCCTGCACCTGGAGCTTACCGCCGCCACCGAGGCCATGGCCCGGGACCTGGCGGACCGGTTCCGGCAGGACCCGGAGGGCGTCTATACCCGCCTGCTGTCGGCCCTGTACCCCCCCGCAGAGCAATAAGCAAAAGAAACGAGGAGAGCGGCGCTCTCCTCGTTTTCTTATTCCGCTGTTTCCGCCGCCTGTGCCAGCAGCCGGGCGGCAATGGGACCGGCGGCATCCGCGCCGCCGCCGCCGTTTTCCACCAGCACCACAAAGGCCAGGGGCAGATCCTCATCCGCCACGAACCCGGCGAACCACGCATGGGGGGACTGCCCCGGCGCGGCCTCGGCAGTGCCGGACTTGGCGCACACCGCCAGGGAGCCGAACATGCTCTGGCCATAGGTCTGCTGCACGTTGTTGCGCATCATATCCCGCAGCACCCGGCAGGTGTCCGCGTCAAAGGGGGCCTTCAGCGACGGCGCGCCCTCCCCCGGCAGGGGAATGCCGTGCATGGTGGTCTCCTGATACACCAGCCGGGGCCCCGCCGTTTTACCCCCGGCCAGGGAGCCCAAAAGCCTCAGGAACGCGCAGGGGTTCACCAGGTCGTCATACTGGCCCACGCCGGACCAGCCCAGGTCCGCCCCCTGCCCCACGGTGAACTGCCCCGCCGCCGTGCTGATGCCGCTGACGGAAAAGCCCTGGGTCAGCCCGGCCTTTTCCGCGTATTGGGCCAGGGTATCGCCCCCCAGCTCCACCGCCATCTGGGCATAGGCGCAGTTGCAGGACCGGGCCAGGGCGTCATACAGGTCCATCTCCCCGTGGGCATAGGGACAGGTGATAACGCCGCCGTCCAGCTCCAGACGCCCGGTGCAGGTGAAGTGCCGGTCCAGGGTCCCGTCCAGCTGCTCCAGGGCCGCGGCGGTGGTCACCAGCTTGAAGATGGAGCCCGGGGCAAACGTGGACGACAGCACCCGGTTCAGATACACGCCGTCATACCGGCTGTCCCCGTCCCGGATCTCCGGCGGGTCCGCCGGATCAAAGGTGGGGCTGGACACCATGCACAGCACGTCGCCGGTGCGGTAGTTATACACCGCCACGGCCCCCTTCCGGCCGTTCAGGGCCTCCAGGGCGGCGGCGTTCAGCTCCGCGTCAATGGTCAGATAGACCTTGTGTCCTCCGGCGGAGGTGCCGGTCAGGGGGTCGAAGCCCACCAGCCGCTGCCGCAGGGCCGCCTTGGCGGAGGTGGAGATGTTGTCATCCCGGTCCCCCACCGCGTGGAGCGTCGCCCGGCGGATGGAGCCGTCCTCCGCCCAGGTGCCGGAGGCCCCGTCATACAAAAGCACCCCGTTGCGGTCCAGCACCTGACCCAGGGCCAGCCGCCCATCCCGATAGGCATGGTCATTGGCGGAGAAGGCGGCCCACTGCCCGCCCCGCACCACATAGCGCACGCAGAACAGCACCACTCCCGCCGCCAGCACCGCCACCAGCGCCAGCACCAGCATGGACCGCAGCTTTACCTGTTTCAAGACCGCTCCTCCTTTCCGAATATCTCATCCACAGGGACCCCGGGGATCCCGTCGAAGAATCCCTCCTGCCGCTCCGGCGTTTTTTCACTCTTGGGCGGTGGAGAGATTTCTTTTTCCGGCGGACGGCGCACATCGACGGCCTTCAGATAGGCCAGCAGCCCCCAGCAGGACAGCATGCTGGACCCTCCCATGGACACAAAGGGAAATGTCACGCCGGTCAGGGGCAGAATGTCCACCGCGCCCAGCACGTTCAGGGTGGTCTGGAAGATCAGCATGGACGCTGCGGCGCAGGCGGCGATGGCATAGAAGCCGGACCGGGCACTGTCGCCGGACCGCAGGGCAAACACCGCCAGGGCCATCACCGCCCCCACGCACACCAGGGCCAGCAGCAGCCCGAACTCCTCGCTCACCACGCCGAACACCAGGTCCGTGTTGGCCGCCCCCACGTATTTCAGCCACGCATCCTCCGGCCCCGTGCCGAACAGGCCCCCGGAGGCGGCGGCGGACATGGTGCGGCTCTGCTGATAGCCGGTGGTCTGGGTAAATTCCCAGGCATGCCGCCACACGGTGAACCGCTGGGCCACATACGGCTTGAAGTGCAGCACCAGTCCCCCGGCGAAGCCCGCAGCCGCCGTCATCATCACGATGGACGCCAGGTCGCCGGTCCGCAGAAAGGCGATGCACAGGAATGCCACAAAGAATACCAGCGCCGTGCCGAAATCGCTCATCAGCGCCAGGCACCCCACGCAATAGGCGGAGAACAGCACCGTGAAGATCAGGTTCCGCTTGGCAAAGAGCCGGTCCAGGGTGGCGGCCCCCGCCAGCACAAAGGCCAGCTTCACCAGCTCCGACGGCTGGAAGGAGATGGGCCCCACGGAGATCCAGTTCTTGGCTCCGAAGATCCGCTCCCCCATCACCACGTTGAAGGCCAGCAGCGCCGCCGCCAGTCCCGCCGCCGGCCACCGCAGCTTCACCGCCAGCTGCAGCCGCCCCAGCAGCCACACCAGCACGCAGTAGATGCCCATGCCCAGGGCCACCGCCGCCAGCTGCTTGTACAGAGCGCCCGGGTCCCAGGCGGCGGTGATGGCAAAGCCCACCGTGGCCAGCAGCAGCGCCAGGGTCTCCAGGTCAAACTGCCGCCGGTGCAGCCTCCGGCTGACGCCGTACAGCGCCCATCCCAGGCAGCACAGGCCGAAAAAGCCCGCGCTGACGGGATAGATGTTCTCCGCCCCGAAGCCCGGGGCAAACTGCCCCCACAGCAGCAGCTGGATAAACGTCAGCAGCCACAGACTGCCCACGGGGCTGGGCCGCTTTTTAGGCTGCCCGGTGTGCTGGGGCTGCTCCGATGGGAAGAAGAACAGCTCCACCCCGCCCAGGGCGATGGAGTCCCCGGGGTTCAGATTGGCAGGCACCAGCGTCCGCTTTCCGTTCAGCAGCACCCCGCTGCTGCGGTTGATGGGGTCGACCCGCCATGTCCCGCCGTCGTCCCGCTGCAAAATGGCGTGTGTCCGGGACACGGAGGGAAAATTCACCCGGATATCCGCCCGCCGGGCCCGGCCGATGACGTTCTCCCAGTGATACAGCTCGTACCGCGCGCCGTTAGACAGGGTCACAAAGCCCCAGTTCTCCCGGTCCCGGCCCCGGAACAGGGACTTGCAGCACCGCACCAGCAGCCACACCGCCAGCCCGGCGGTCACGCCCCGGAACAGCCACAGGATCACCGGCAGCGCCGGGGAAATATATTGTTGCAGAAATGCCGTCATAGTTTACGCTCCACTTCGATCCGTTGTCTTTCGCGTCATGTCTATCATACCATTTTTGTCCGGAAAAGCAACCTTGTTTAAGGATTATTTAACCACAGCCGCTGCTTTCTGTGGTATAATCAGCCTGACTATAAGGGAGGAGTGGTTCTCATGACCATCCAAAAACGATTGGCCCGGTCCAACATCGCCATGCTGGCGATTCCCCTGATAACGGCGGCGGTTCTCGGCGTGGCCATCGGCGAGCTGGTCTACCGCCCGGGCATGGGGGCATGGGACCGTTTGGCGGCACTCCGGCGCGCCAGACAGACGCGGCCCTGACCATGCTTCGGCTATCCGGCAAGCAAAAACCTCCGGCCAGGCCGGAGGTTTTTGTTTGCTCGTTTTATTTCCTTACAGCAGGATGTCTGTCAGGTCGTCGAACACCTGGGACTTGGTGACCACCACCACATGGTCCCCCTCCTGGATGGTGGTGAGACCGCCGGGGATGATGATCTTGTTTTCCCGGGCAATGGCCGCCAGCAGCACGCCCTTTTTCAGGGTCAGATCCTTCAGGGGCTTGTCCAGCACCGACCGGCTGGAGGCCGTGGCGGTAAATTCCAACGCCTCCACGGAGCCGTCCAGCATTTTGTAAAGGCTCTCCACGGTGCTGCCCTGGGAGTTGGCCAGGGCCCGGACATAGCGGGTGATCTGGTTGGAGGTCAGGTCCTTGGGACTGATGATGCTGCCCAGCTTCGTCTCCTGCACCAGGTCCATGTAGTTGGGACGGGTCATCTTGGTCAGCACCTTGGGCACCCCGGCCCGCTGGGCCGTCAGCGCCATCAGCAGGTTCTCCTCGTCCCGGTCCGTCAGCGCCACAAAGGCGTCAGTCTCGAAAATGTTCTCGCTTTCGATCAGGTCGGCATCGGTGCCGTCGCCCTCGATGATCATGGCCCCGGGCAGCTCGGCGGACAGACGCAGGCACTTGTCGTGCTTCATCTCCACGATCCGGACCTTGGTATTGCTGCGGGCCAGCTCCCAGGTCAGGTACATGGTGATGCGGCTGCCGCCCAGGATGGACACGTTCTTCACCTTCTGCAGGGTGCGTCCGATGCCCCGCAGCATCTTCTGCAGCTCCGCCTTGGTGCCCACCATGTACAGCTTGTCCCCGCTGCGGGGCACAAAGGAGCCGTCTGGGATGATGATGTCGTCCCCCCGGTGAGCGGCGCAGATCAGCACCTCCGCCAGGCGGTTGCGATGGAAATCGTTCAGGGACACCCCCGCCAGGGAGTCCTCCTCCGTCACCCGGAAGCCGATCATGTCGATGCGCCCTCCGGCGAAGGGCTCCACCGAGAAGGCCGCCGGGAAGCTCAGGATCCGGGCGATCTCCCGGGCCGCCCCCAGGTCGGGATTGATCAGCATATCCAGGCCGATCTCCCGCTTCAGCATTCCGGCGTCCCGGCGGTACTCCGGGTTCCGGACCCGGGCGATGGTGTGCTGTGCCCCCAGCTTTTTGGCGATCAGGCAGCACACCAGGTTCGTCTCGTCCAGATTGGTGACGGCGATGACCAGGTCCGCGCCGCGGACCCCCGCCGCGTCCAGCACGCTGATGCTGGCGCCGTTGCCCTCCACGCACATCACGTCCAGGGTGCTGTCGGCCCGGTGCAGGGCCGCGGCGTCGTCGTCCACGATGGTGATGTCGTGATCCTCCACCGCCAGCTGCCGGGCAATGGCATAGCCCACCTTGCCGTTGCCCACAATGATGATCTTCATGCTTGCTCCTCTCCGCTGCTCTCCGGCAGCCGACTGCGCCTGCGGCGCAGTATCACGGCGCTGTACTCCGCGCCCATAATCAGCACCGTGCCGCTCATATAGAGCCACAGCAGCACCACCACAACCGTGGCAATGGAGCCGTACAGCACGGAATAATTGGCAAAATTCTCCACATAATACGAAAAGGCCAGGGACAGGACCATCCACGCCGCCAGGGAGATGCCCACCCCGGGGGCCACTTCCTTCAAAGGCCGCCGCTGTCCCCGTGCCAGCATATACAGCACCGTCAGCATCAGGAACATCACCACGCCCAGAACGATAAACCGCAGATAGCTCCACAGGTCGATGAACCCCGCCGGCAGCTCGATGAGGCCGGAGAGAAACTCCAGCGCCCGGCGGCCCACCGTGACCAGCAGCAGCGTCAGTCCGATGGTCAGGATCAGCCACACGGTGAACAGCAGGATCCCCAGCTGATTGACCAGCATTTTTCGGGGCGGACCCAGGCCGAAGGCCTTGCGCAGGGAGTGCAGCAGACAGCTGGTGGCCCGCATGGGGAACCAGACGGAGAAAATCAGGCTGAACCACAGCAGCTGGCGGCTGGCGTTGGCGGACACATATTCAAGATACGACTCCAGCACCGACATCACGTCCGCCGGAACGATCTGGGACAGCACCTGGGTCACGCTGTCCACGTCCAGCTTCAGGATGCCCAGCAGGGTGCTGATGAACACCAGCAGCGGAAACAGCGCAAACAGCAGGTAATAGGTCAGGGCCGCGCTGTCCCGGCCCACGTCATGCAGATAATACCGGCGCACCAGCTGCACCGTGATTTGCCCCGCAGCCGTCCGGGGCGACCACTTTTTCTTCACAGGAGCCCTCCCCCCTATCCTGTACAGTGTATCACACAGGCACCCAAATGAAAAGAGGAAATTGCCCCCATACGGATTTATTTATAGCGGCAGATTGTAAAAAAATTATTAATTTTCACGTTTCCCTATTGCGATTTCTCGTACGGCTTGTGATAATCAGTTCATCCGGAAGCAAAGCTGCTTCTGGAATCTACAGTAAAGAGGGTCGAATTATGGACAAACTTACCAACATCGTACGGGACGAAATTTCCCGCCAGTACAAGAGCGTCCGGCAGTTTGCTTTTGCAGTTGGCATTCCTCTGTCCACCATCAACAGCGCACTGCACAACGGCATCGGCGGTTCTTCGTTTGACACGGTGGTCCAGATTTGCCGCACACTGGGCATCTGCGCCCTGGGCGAGGAGAACATCCACCTGACGGAGGACACCCAGCGGATCCTGGACCAGTACGCCAAGCTGGACGACTATGGCCGCCACACCATCGCCTCCGTGATACAGGTGGAGTATGACCGCTGCACCAAGACGTTTGAGGATGGCTCCGACCTGCGGGGCGGCTATTCCAGCGTCAATCTGTCTGCCCCCGTTGCCAACGACGAGCCCGTTTCCATGAACGTGCTGGCTAGCCGCGAGGACTGAGTGGATCCCCATAATTGCATAAAATGAGAGCTTCCGGCCGCGCCGGGAGCTCTTATTTTATACGTTTCATCCAAAAATTTACCTGATTTTTGGCGGGCACGCAGCAAAAAGCGGTTGATATTTCGCAGTATGCCTGTTATAATAGAGTGTAATTAGCGGAACAGCGGCGCTTTATCGTGTAAAATTGCCCGCAGCCGCTCTATCCTTTCAGATGGGAGAAAGATGCATGAAAGTGATCCAAAAATCCGGCGCCTGGCTGTGGGCGCTGCTGGCGGCCCTCCTGCTGACGGTGCTGCTGACGGCCACGGCCTTCGCCGGAGACAACGATTTCCGCTGCTGGACCGTGGATGCCCGGCAGTGGACCAACCAGGGGTACCAATCCGAAAAGGACGGGGTGTGGTACCTGTTCCTGCCCCAGGACGAAAGCCCGGCGGACACGGTCCTGTCCTTCAGCGGCAGGGTAACGGCGGCCTCCGCCGGCGCCCTGGACCGGGATAGTGGCACCCTGACCGGGGCCTTCGCCGACCGTGACCGGGTGACCCTGACCCTGGAGGGCGGCAGGACCGAGACGGTGTGCCTGCGGCAGAGCAGTCTGCCCAGCCTGCGGCTGACCCTCAACGGTACCACCCTGGACCAGATCCACCAGGACAAGGACGTGAAGTATCCAGGCAACGACCTGGTGCTGACGGACGGGGACGACGTCCTCACCGGCACCGTGGAGATCAAGGGCCGGGGCAACTCCACCTGGCGGGAATACGCCAAAAAGCCCTACCAGATCAAGTTCAGCAAAAAGACCTCCGTGCTGGGCATGCCCGCCGCCAAGAAGTGGATTCTGCTGGCCAACGCCTCCGACGACAGCATGATCCGCACCCGGCTGGTGTATGATGCGGCGGAGCAGATGGACTTCCCCTTCGTGACGGAATATCAATATGTGGACCTGTGGATAGACGGCCAGTACCTGGGCGTGTACCTGCTGGGCGAAAAGGCCGAGATCGGCAAGGGCCGCCTGAACCTGCAGGACCCCGCCGGGGCCATGTTCGAGCTGGACAACGGCTTCGCCACGGACGAGGACCACTATTTCTTCGAGGGGCGGCTGAACAGCTACTTCGCCCTGAAGGAGATCGTGGAGGAGGACGACGGACACATTCAGCAGGCCATGACCAATTTCCAGACGGCCATGACCCGCCTGACCACGGCGCTGACCTCCCAGGGCTGGGAGAATCTGTCCCTGAGCCAGCTCAATGAAATGATCGACGTGGACTCCCTGGCCCGCTACTATCTGATGAACGAGTACGTTCTCAACGGCGAGTCCTTCTTCACCAGCTTCTTCTGGTATCAGGACGGCGCGTCCGACGTGCTCCATGTGGGCCCCCTGTGGGACTTTGACACCTGCATGGGCAATAAGAATGAAAAGGTCACCGACTACAACGCCAGCAGCACCTCTGTGCTGATGAAGAAGATGCTGAACATCCCGGCGTTTTATCAGCGGGTGCAGGAGCTGTACGCCCGGTATAAGCCGGTGCTCACCGGCATGGCCGGTCAGGTGGACGGCCTGCGGGACGAGATCGGCGTCTCCGCCGACCTGAATTACCTGCGCTGGAGCACCTTGGGCGCCGCCAATCCCAAGCCCGGCGGCACCCCCTTCGCCCCCACCTATGACGAGGCCATCAGCCGGGTGCGCACCTGGCTCACCGGCCGGGCCAATGCCTTTACCCCCACCGTGCGTCCCCAGCAGCTGGGGTACTACTTCAACGCCAGCCGCACGGTGATGTACCTGACCTACTCCGCTCCCAGCCAGACCTCCCTGCGCTTCGCCGTCTGGGGCCAGCAGGACGGCCAGAACGACCTGCACTGGTATCAGGCCAAGCAGCAGAATGGCCGCTGGGTGGCCGAGGTGCCCCTGATCAACCACCAGGAAACCGGCACCTATATGGTCCATGTCTACAATCAGAACGGCCTGCCCCAGGGTCTGCTGGACCACGGCACCGTGGTGGTGGACAACCTGGTGCAGCCGGAAAAGCCCGCCCTGAAGGCGGCCCTGTCCGCTGACGGACGGTATCTGAACCTGACCCTCACCGGCGGCAGCGACCTGTCCCAGGTGTGGTTCCCCACCTGGAGCGAGAAGAACGGCC
>ENA-UOJM01000539-UOJM01000539.1-human-gut-metagenome-genome-assembly--contig:-P116-NODE-539-length-49844-cov-11.907530_pt1 | contig 49844 bp, 37 predicted proteins | sample MGYA00242349_ERZ723896 | MGnify/ENA metagenome assembly ERZ723896 | reverse complement strand
GCCTATGCCCCCAACAAATAAGCTATCCCTTACCCCTCTTAAAGAGCCGGGCCGTCTCAATAGGCACAGGGCCCGTCTCAATGCATTGAAAAACCTGCAGAGCTTGCCGCTGCAGGTGGCGCCCTGCTCCTGCGGCGGAGCATACCCAGTGGCTGCAAAGCGATCCGGAAGCGCTGGCGTTGATATGATTTTTGTAACGGATTCATGAATAATAAGCACCGGCGCTTGAAAATGTTTTTGCGGCGTGCTAAACTGCTTGCAATGATGTAATATGGGTCAGTATGTTCCTCAATAAAATATATCCCAGAAATATGTTCCTGAAAAGGAGTGGACCGGATGCCGAAATTCAGCGTAAAAAAACCTCTCACCGTATTTGTGGCGGTGCTGGCTATACTGGTGTTGGGCGTGGTAGCCTATCTAAAGATGACACCGGATCTGCTGCCCAACATGGACTTCCCCTATGTGGTCATTGTGACCACCGACATGGGGGCCAGCCCGGAGACAGTGGAGGCGGACGTAACAAAGCCTCTGGAGCAATCCATGGCTACGCTGAATGAGATTAAACACATCACCTCCTCCAGCCAGAACAGTATGTCCATGGTGGTGCTGGAGTTTGAGCAGGGGGTGAACATGGATTCCACCGGCGTGGACATCCAGCAGAAGATCGCCGCTCTCCAAGGCAGCTGGGATGATTCCGTGGGTACGCCCTATGTGCTGAAAATCAACCCTGCCATGCTGCCGGTGGAGATTGCCGCCGTGTCCCGGGAGGGCATGGACGTTGCGGAGCTGTCGGAATTCGTGGAGGAGACCTTGGCCGGCAAGCTGGAGGGTATCACAGGGGTGGCCAGTGTGTCTGTCGGCGGCGTATTGCAGCGGCAGATGAATGTGATCCTCAGCCAGGAGAAGCTGGATGCCCTGTCTGCGAAGCTGGCCGCTGCGGTGAATGGACAGCTGGACGCCGCCCAGGTCCAGCTGGAGCAGACTCGCAGCCAGCTGCTGGAGGCCAAGTCCGCCATCCGCACGGCGGAGGAAAACGCTGTGACCCAGGCGGCTACCCGGGCACTGGAGTCCCTGCGGGACAGCCTTCGTCAGATGGATGCCCGAAAAACACAGCTGCAGGAAAAGCTGAACGAACTGCAGGCCGTCCTGCAGCGCAAGGCGGAATTGGACGCAAAAAAGGCGGTCTATGACGCCCGCATCGCCGCCGTCGAGAATGACCCGCTTTTGACCCAGGAGCAGAAAGAAGAACAGATCGCCGCCATCAAGGCCGAGAGTGGCTACATCCGCCTGGAGTCAGATCTGGCGGAGCTGGATCTGCGCCTGGCCGCTCTGGGCGCCGATTGGGACCGGCTGCAGGAGGAGATCGAAAAGACCGCCCAGCAGCTGCGGGACCTGCAGGAGGAGATCCGGCGCTTTAAGGAGGATAACGGCGCCGTGGCAGATCTGGTGGAGAAAATCACCTCCGGGGTCATGACCGTGGCCGACGGCGCCCAGCAGATCGTCTCCGGAAATGTACAGATCGACACTGCCCTGACCCAGGTGGAATCAGGCCTTGCAACATTGGAGCAGAGCCGCTCCTCCGCCCTGGAGCAGACGAACCTGGATGGCGTCCTGCAGCTGAGCACCATCAGCGCGCTGCTGGCGGCGCAGAATTTCTCTATGCCGGCGGGCTATGTGGAGCAGGACGGCGTGCAGTACATGGTCTCCGTGGGAGATAGTATTTCTACCCGGGAGGAACTGCAGCAGCTGGTGCTGTTCGACCTGGGCATGGAGGGGGTGGAGCCTATTCGGCTGGAGGACGTGGCGGAGGTTTTCGTCACGGATAACTCCGGAGAGATCTACGCCAAGCTCAATGGGGAAAACGGCGTCATCGTGATGTTCAACAAGCAGTCCACCTACGCCACGGCGGAGGTGTCGGAGAATATTGCCGCCCGGTTCCAGGAGCTGAAGCAGGAGTATAACGGCCTGGAGTTCACACCCCTTATGGACCAGGGGGACTATATCCGCATCATCATTGACTCTATCTTATCCAGCCTGGCCTGGGGTGCGCTGTTTGCCATACTGATCCTGTACCTGTTCTTAAAGGACCTGCGCCCCACGGTCATCACCCTGGTGTCTATCCCCATCAGCGTTATTTTCGCGGTGGTGCTTATGTATTTCTGCGGCGTGACCATTAACATGATTTCCCTGTCGGGTCTGGCTGTGGCGGTGGGCATGCTGGTGGATAACTCCGTGGTGGTCATTGAGAATATTTATCGCCTGCGCGCCAAGGGGGCCAACGTCCGCCAGGCGGCGGTGGCCGGCGCAGGTCAGGTGCTGGGGGCCATTACCTCCTCCACCCTGACCACCGTGTGTGTGTTCCTGCCCATCGTGTTCGTGGAGGGCATCACCAAGCAGCTGTTTACGGATCTGGCCCTGACCATGACCTTTTCGCTTTTGGCCAGCCTTATTATCGCATTGACCCTGGTGCCGGCCATGGCGGCAGGGATGCTGAAAAAGAATAAGCCCATTAAGCCCGGCCTGCTGGATAAGATCTATCCGGGTTACCGCAGGGCTGTGTCATGGTCCCTGGGGCACAAGGCTGTGGTGCTGGGGGTGGCGGTGGTGCTGCTGGTGGGCTCTGCGCTGCTGACGCTGCAGCGGGGCTTCGTGTTCATGCCGAAGGTCGACCTGAATACCGTCAGCGTCACTATTACCATGCCCGATGGATGCAGTTATGAAAAGGCGGCGGAGCTGGCGGACGAGGTGGCCCGCCGGGCTATGACCGTTGAAAATGTACAGACCGTGGGGGCGGCCATGTCCGCAGACTCCAGCATGCCCGTGACAAGCATGGACGGCAGCTCCGGCGCATACGATGTCACCGCTTATGTCATCGTTCCCGAGGGGGAGAGCGGCGATGCCGCCGGCAGGCGGATCATGGAGCTGTGCCAGGATATGGAGTGCAAGGTGACCTATGCCGGCGCAGCGGACAACATGACCCAGATGATGACCGGCAGCGGCATTTCCCTGCGGGTCTACGGCGAGAAGATGGAGGATCTGCAGGCGGCAGCCAAAACCGTGGGGGAGGCTATCGGCTCCGTGGAGGGCGTGCAGGCAGTTTCCGATGGCCTGACCGATGCGGTGCCCGCCGTCCACCTGACGGTGGACCGGGCTAAGGCCATGAAGCACGGTATGACCGTGGCGCAGGTATATATGCAGGTGGCATCGGCTCTGTCCACTGCCACCAGCGGATCGGATATGACCCTGGACAGCCAGGACATGGGCGTGACTATCGCCCTGCCGGAGGAGCGAACGGTGGACCTGGAGCACCTGCTGGACCTGGAGATAACCCCCGGTTCCTCCGTGAGCGGCATCATGGGTGGCTCTATGGACAGCTCCATGACAAGCGGTGCTATGGGCGGCTCGGCAGCCACATTGGGGAGTGTGTCCTCCGGCAGCTCCGGCGAGAGCTTTCGGCTGGGAGAGGTTGCCACCATGGAACGCACTGTAAGCCTCAGCACCATCAACCGCCAGGAGCAGCGCCGCTGCATCAATGTGACGGCTCAGGTGGACGAGGATCATAATGTGACCAAGGTGTCTGCTGAGGCCATCCGGGCGGTGGAGAGGCTTACCCTGCCTGAGGGAGTGACCACGGAATTCAGCGGTGAAAACGAGGCCATCATGGACGCCATGCAGCAGCTGCTGCTGATGCTGGTGCTGGGCATCCTGCTGGTGTATCTGGTGATGGTGGCCCAGTTCCAGTCTCTGAAGTCGCCGTTTATCGTCATGTTCACCATCCCCCTGGCCTTCACCGGCGGCTTTATCATCCTGCTGGTGAGCGGGGTGGAGCTGAGTGTGGTGTCTCTCATCGGCTTTGTGATGCTGGTGGGTGTCATCGTCAACAACGGCATCGTGCTGGTGGACTATATCAACCAGCTGCGCCTGGAGGGCATGGGTCGGCGGGAGGCCATCATTGAGGCCGGCGTCACCCGCCTGCGGCCCATCCTCATGACGTCCATCACAACGATTTTGGGCCTGCTGGTCATGGCCTTCGGAGGCGACGCGGGCACGGCACTGATGCAGCCTATGGCCCTGGTGTGCATCGGCGGCTTGGTGTATGCCACCCTTATGACCCTGCTGGTGGTGCCCTGCATGTACGACATTATTAGCCGTAAGGAGCTGCGTAAGGTCACCGAGAGCGACCTGACCTATAGTGAGGGTGCCAATGCCGAGGCCGCGGAAGCCGTGAAGGCTTTGGCGCCGAAATCCGGGGAGCTCTCCGCCCCTACAGACGAAGTCAAGATGCTGTAATTAGATTGTGCATTATAAAAGGAGGCCCCTGCACGGCAGAAATAGCCGCGCAGGGGCCTCCTTTAATCCCGGGGGACCGATTATACCTCTACCAATAAAGCCTGTCATTGCGAACCGGCGCACACACCGGTGCGGCAATCCGTAATATCTCTGCATCGCAATTTAAGTAACGTATCCGTAGGGGGCGGCGTCCTCGATGGCCCGCTTGCTCCCCAAAACAAAAAATCCGGGCCAAAGCCCGGAAAAGCGCAAAAACCTATTGACAAGCAAGCCCTTGACCTGCTATAATGAATCGATTATGTTCGGATAGTGGGGGCATGTCCCCTTTTATAATCTGTTCATAGGATACCATCTGTCGGCGAAAAAAACAAGCGGGTGGCCCATAAAAGAAGCAACAAGTCCGTGCGTGTCACAAGCGATCCGGCGCGCACCCCGCAAGAGCCCTGAAAACAGTAAGCAAATTAAGTTGAGATAAAAGCAAGAAAGGCGTGAGTATTGAAGATGGCCAAGGATAAGTATTACGGCAAAACCCTGCGCAAGAATTTTGCCAGGCACGAAGAGGTCATGGCGATGCCCAACCTGCTGGAGATCCAGAAGAAGAGCTATCAGTGGTTCCTGGATACCGGTCTGCGGGAGGTATTTGCGGATGTGGCCTCCATCAGCGACTATGCCGGCAACCTGGAGCTGAGCTTCATCGACTTCAGCATGAATGAGCAGCCCAAGTACGATGTGGAGGAGTGCAAGGCCCGGGATGCCACCTATGCGGCTCCCATGAAGGTGAGTGTGCGCCTGCACAATAAGGAGACGGGCGAAATCAAGGAGCAGGAGATATTCATGGGGGACTTCCCTCTGATGACCCACTCCGGAACCTTCGTCATCAACGGCGCCGAGCGTGTGGTGGTCAGCCAGATCGTCCGCTCCCCCGGCATCTACTACGGCAAGGAAACGGACCTAAAGACCGACCTGCCCCTGCTGACGTCTACGGTTATCCCCTATCGGGGTGCCTGGCTGGAGTATGAGACCGACACCAGCGAGGTGTTCTGGGTTCGTATTGATAAAAACCGCAAGCTGCCCATCACCTGCCTGATCCGCGCCCTGGGACTCAAGACAGATGCCGAGATTCTCGACCGCTTCGGCGATGACCAGCGCATTGTGGCCACACTGGAAAAGGACGGCTGCAAGTCCTATGAGGAGGCCATGCTGGAAATCTACCGCAAGCTGCGTCCCGGCGAGCCCCCCACGCTGGATTCCGCTGAGACTCTGCTGAACAATCTGTTCTTCGATCCCCGGCGCTATGACCTGAGCATCGTGGGCCGCTATAAGTTCAATAAGAAGCTGACCCTTTGGTCCATTGCCCGGGATCGCAAGCTGGCCCTGCCTGTGGCTGACCCCACCACCGGAGAGATCCTCTTTGATGAGGGCCACGTCCTCACCGGCAAGGAGTGCCGGGAGCTGGATGCCATCGGCGTGGGCGAGGTGTCCGTTCTGGCCGATGACGGCGCCACCGTCCGCATCTTTACCAACCGCATGTGCGACATGAGCCGCTATGTGGACTTTGATCCCAAGGCTGCCTGCGGTATCAAGGAGCGGGTGCGCTTTGACGTGCTGCAGGAGCTGCTGGGCCAGTACCAGGGCCAGGAGCTCATCGATCAGTGCCGCCAAAACGCCGATCAGCTGGTGCCCAAGCACATCATTGTGGACGATATTCTCGCCTCCATCAACTATATGAACGCCCTGGCTCACGGCCTGGTCACCAAGGACGATATCGACCATCTGGGCAACCGCCGCCTGCGCTGCGTGGGCGAGCTGCTGCAAAACCAGTTCCGCATCGGCTTTAGCCGTATGGAGCGTGTCATTCGGGAGCGCATGACCATTCAGGACCTGGATGTGGTCACCCCCCAAAGCCTTATCAACATCCGGCCTGTTACCGCGGCCATCAAGGAGTTCTTCGGCTCCAGCCCCCTGAGCCAGTTCATGGATCAGACCAACCCCCTGGCGGAGCTGACCCACAAGCGGCGTCTTTCCGCCCTGGGCCCCGGCGGCCTCTCCCGCGAGCGTGCCAGCATGGAGGTCCGCGACGTCCATTACAGCCATTACGGCCGCATGTGCCCCATCGAGACCCCTGAAGGTCCCAACATCGGCCTGATCTCTTATCTCGCCACCTATGCCCGGATCAATGAGTACGGCTTTATTGAGGCGCCCTACCGGGCGGTGGACAAGGAGACCTTCCACGTCTCCGACGAGATTGTCTATATGACCGCCGACGAGGAGGACAACTACATCGTCGGCCAGGCTGCTGAGCCTCTGGACGAGAACGGCTGCCTCATCAACGCCCGTATCACGGCCCGGCACCGGGACGAGATCGTGGAGGTGGACAAGGAGCGGGTGGACTACATCGATGTGTCCCCCCGGATGATGGTCTCCATCGCGACGGCCATGATCCCCTTCCTGCCCAACGACGACGCCAACCGCGCCCTGATGGGCGCCAACATGCAGCGGCAGGCCGTGCCTCTGCTGCGGCCGGAGGCCCCCATCGTGGGCACCGGTATGGAGCACAAGATCTGCCTGGATTCCGAGGTGGTGGTGCTGGCCGAGGGCGACGGCGTGGTCACCAAGGTGGACGCCACCAACGTGTCCGTCCGCTATGACAGCGGCGAGACCAAGGACTATAAGCTCATCAAGTTCCTGCGCTCCAACCACGGCACCTGCATCAACCAGAAGCCCATCGTTTCCGTGGGCGAGCGAGTCCACGGCGGCGACGACCCCACGGTGCTGGCCGACGGCCCCGCCACCGATCAGGGCGAGATCGCCCTGGGCCGCAACATCCTGGTGGGATTCATGACCTGGGAGGGCTATAACTACGAGGACGCCGTGCTGCTCAACGAGCGGCTGGTGAAGGAGGACGTTTACACCTCCATCCATATCGAGGAGTATGAGATCGACGCCCGGGATACCAAGCTGGGACCCGAGGAGATCACCCGGGATATCCCCAACGTGGGCGAGGACGCCCTGAAGGACCTGGACGAGCGCGGCATCATCCGCGTGGGCGCCGAGGTCCACGCAGGCGACATTCTGGTGGGCAAGGTCACCCCCAAGGGCGAGACCGACCTCACTGCCGAGGAGCGTCTCCTGCGGGCCATCTTCGGCGAAAAGGCCCGGGAGGTCCGGGACACCTCCCTGAAGGTGCCCCACGGCGAAAGCGGCATCATCGTGGACGCTAAGGTGTTCACCCGGGAGGCCGGCGACGAGCTGGGGCCCGGCGTGAACCAGGTGGTCCGTGTGTATATCGCCCAGCGGCGCAAGATTCAGCCCGGCGACAAGATGGCCGGCCGCCACGGCAACAAGGGCGTGGTGTCCCGGGTCCTGCCCCAGGAGGATATGCCCTTCCTGCCCGACGGCACCCCCCTGGACATCGTGCTGAACCCCCTGGGCGTGCCCTCCCGTATGAACATCGGCCAGGTGCTGGAGGTCCATCTGGGCTACGCCGCCAAGACCCTGGGCTGGAAGGTGGCTACTCCTATTTTCGATGGTGCCACCGATAAGGACATCGCTGCCGCATTGGCTCAGGCGGGCCTGGATCCTGAGGGCAAGAGCTGGCTCTATGACGGCCGCACCGGTGAACGCTTTGACAATAAGGTCACCGTGGGCTATGTGTACTTCCTGAAGCTGCACCATCTGGTGGATGACAAGATCCACGCCCGCTCCACCGGCCCCTACTCCCTGGTCACCCAGCAGCCTCTGGGCGGCAAGGCCCAGTTCGGCGGCCAGCGCTTCGGCGAGATGGAGGTTTGGGCCCTGGAGGCTTACGGCGCCAGCTATACTCTGCAGGAGATCCTCACTGTGAAGTCCGATGATGTCACCGGCCGTGTGCGTACCTATGAGGCCATTGTCAAGGGCCACAATGTTCCTACCCCCGGTGTGCCGGAGTCCTTCAAGGTACTGGTGAAGGAGCTGCAATCCCTGTGCCTGGATATCCAGGTGCTGGACGAGAACGGCAACGAGATTGAGCTGAAGGAGGACGAGGACGCCCTGGATACCTTCAACCTGGCCCGCATGGACGCTGACGATGACCGCCAAATGCGCTATGCCGATGAGGATGAGCTGGCCGATGCCGGCTACGGTGAGGTCGATGACGAGGAAGTAGACGCCTCCTTTGACAGCGCCGACGAAGAAGATGAGTATTAAGGAAGGGAGAAGCTATTACAATGAGTTACGCAACATTTGATGCAATCAAAATCGGTATCGCTTCTCCGGAAATGATCCGAGAGTGGTCCTTTGGCGAGGTAAAGAAGCCTGAGACCATCAACTACCGTACCCTCAAGCCTGAGCGGGACGGACTGTTCTGTGAGAAGATCTTCGGGCCCACCAAGGATTGGGAGTGCCACTGCGGTAAGTATAAGAAGATCCGCTTCAAGGGCAAGATCTGCGACCGCTGCGGCGTGGAGGTCACCCGCGCCAAGGTGCGCCGGGAGCGCATGGGCCACATTGAGCTGGCCACCCCCGTCAGCCACATTTGGTATTTCAAGGGCATCCCCTCCCGCATGGGCCTGCTGCTGGATATCAGCCCCCGGATCTTGGAGAAGGTCCTGTATTTCGCAGCCTATATCGTCACCGATCCCGGCGAGACCCCTCTGGTGCGTAATCAGATTCTCTCCGAGAAGGAATACCGGGATATGCGCGAAAAGTACGAGGACGATTTCGACGCCGGCATGGGCGCCGAGGCCGTGAAGAAGCTGCTGCAGCAGGTGGACCTGGAGGCATTGAGCCAGGAGCTCCATGCGGAGCTGCGGACCGTTTCCGGCCAGAAAAAGGCGAGAGTCGTCAAGCGCCTGGAGGTAGTGGACGCCTTCCGCCTCTCCGGCAATAAGCCCGAGTGGATGATCATCGACGTGCTGCCGGTGATTCCCCCGGAGCTGCGCCCCATGGTGCAGCTGGACGGCGGACGCTTCGCCACCTCCGACCTCAATGATCTGTATCGCCGGGTCATCAACCGCAATAACCGCTTAAAGCGCCTTATGGAGCTGAAGGCCCCGGACATCATCGTCCGCAATGAAAAGCGTATGCTCCAGGAAGCCGTGGATGCGCTGATCGACAACGGCCGCCGTGGGCGCCCCGTCACCGGCGCCAATAACCGCGCTCTCAAGTCCCTGAGCGACATGCTCAAGGGTAAGCAGGGCCGCTTCCGCCAGAACCTGCTGGGCAAGCGTGTGGACTACTCCGGACGTTCTGTTATCGTAGTTGGCCCCGAGCTGAAGATCTATCAGTGCGGCGTGCCCAAGGAGATGGCCGTGGAACTGTTCCGCCCCTTCATCATGAAGAAGCTGGTGGAGGACGGCGTGGCCAATAACATCAAATCCGCCAAGAAGATGGTGGATAAGGGTGTCACCGAGGTGTGGGATGCGTTGGACGTTATCATCAAGGATCACCCCGTCATGCTCAACCGTGCGCCTACCCTGCACCGTCTGGGCATCCAGGCCTTTGAGCCGGTGCTGGTGGATGGCCGGGCTCTGAAGCTGCATCCCCTGAACTGCACCGCCTTCAACGCCGACTTCGACGGCGACCAGATGGCCATCCACGTCCCCCTGTCCGCCGAGGCCCAGGCTGAGGCCCGTCTGCTGATGCTGTCGGCCAATAACCTCCTGCGTCCTCAGGACGGCGGCCCCGTCACCGTGCCTACGCAGGATATGGTGCTGGGCTCCTACTACCTGACCATTGAGCGCTTTGAAAACGGAATGAGCCAGCTGGAAAATGACGAGTTCTGGCCCGAGGGCGTTGACTTTGCTCTGGCCGGGAAGAACTATGACGAGCTCACCGACGAGGAAAAGGCCAATAACCCGCTCAATATCTATCGCGATGAGGATGAGGTGCTCATGGCCTATAACGAGCATATCATCGGCATACACCAGCCCGTTTGGGTCCGTGTAGAGAAGGAGCTGAACGGTGAAAAGGTCCGCCATATAGTTCGGGGTACCGCCGGGCGCATCATCTTCAACCGCAATATTCCCCAGGATCTGGGCTTCGTGAAGCGCTTCAATGAGGACGGCACTCCCACCGACAAATTCTTTGACTACGAGATCACCGAGATCTGCGGCAAGAAGCTCCTGGGCAAGATCGTGGACCGCACCATCAAGCAGTACGGCTTCACCGTGGCTGCCGAGGTGTTGGATAATATCAAGGCCACCGGCTATAAGTATTCCACCCGTGCCTCCATTACCATCTCCATCTCCGACATGACTGTGCCCGAGAAGAAGTACGAGCTCATCGCCGAGACCGAGCAGCGGGTGGTGGACATCGAGGACCAGTACAACATGGGCTTCATCACCGATGAGGAGCGCTATAAGCTGGTGGTCCGCGAGTGGGAAAAGACCACCGCCGACGTTACCGACGCTCTGACTGCCAGCCTGGATAAGTATAACCCCATCTTCATGATGGCCGACTCCGGCGCCCGAGGCAGCATGAAGCAGATCCGTCAGCTGACCGGTATGCGCGGCCTGATGGCCAACACCGCCGGTAAGACCATCGAGATCCCCATCAAGGCCAACTTCCGCGAGGGCATGTCCGTGCTGGACTACTTCACCTCCTCCCGCGGCGCCCGTAAGGGCCTGGCCGATACCGCTCTGCGTACCGCAGACTCCGGCTACCTGACCCGCCGCATGGTGGATGTGTGCCAGGATGTCATCATCCGCGAGGATGATTGCGGCGTGGATAAGGGCATCGTAGTCTCCGAGATCGAGGAAAACGGCCAGGTCATCGAGAAGTTCTCCGAGCGTCTGAAGGGCCGCTTCCCCGTCCGGGATATTCTGAAGCCCGGCACCGACGAGGTGCTTATCTCCAAGGATCATATGATGACCGAGGACGATGCCGCCCTGCTGGAGAAGTTCGATATTCACTCCGCTGAGATCCGCACCGTGCTGACCTGCAAGGCTCACAGCGGCATCTGTGCCAAGTGCTACGGCATGAACCTGGCCACCTCCAAGCCCGTTGGCCCCGGCGAAGCCGTGGGTATCATCGCGGCCCAATCCATCGGTGAGCCCGGTACTCAGCTGACTATGCGTACCTTCCACACCGGCGGCGTGGCCGGCGGCGACATCACCCAGGGCCTTCCCCGAGTGGAGGAGCTGTTTGAGGCCCGCAAGCCCAAGAAGATGGCCACACTGTCCGAGATTGCCGGTAAGGTTCGCTTTGAGGATGCCACCAAGGGCAGTCTGCTGAACATTATCGTTACTGCCGATGACGGCGATACCCGCACCTATTCCATGCCCCACACGGGCCTGCAGGTGAAGGACGGAGATGTCATCGAAAAGGGCAAGCAGCTCCAGGATGGCGCTCTGAACCCCCACGATGTGCTGCGCATCCGCGGCGCCTCCGCTGTGCATAACTACCTCATCCAGGAGGTTCTGAAGGTGTACCGTCAGCAGGGCGTGGACATCAACGATAAGCATATCGAGGTCATCGTCCGCCAGATGATGCGCAAGGTCCGGGTGGAGGAGGCCGGGGATACAGGCCTGCTCTCCGGTGCCATGGCCGATGTACTGGAGGTGGAGATCGAGAATGCTAAGATCCGTGACCGCATCGCCGCCGGTGAAGTGAATGCCGAGACCGGCGAGCCCCTGAAGGAAGCGACCTATACCCAGCTTCTCATGGGTATTACCAAGGCCTCCCTGGCCACGGACTCCTTCCTCTCTGCCGCCTCCTTCCAGGAGACCACCAAGGTCCTCACCGAGGCCGCTATCAAGGGCAAGGTGGACCACCTGGTGGGCCTAAAGGAGAATGTTATCATCGGCAAGCTGATCCCCGCCGGCGCCGGCCTCAATGCCTACCGCCGTTTTGCCGAGGAGCTGGTTCCCGAGAAGGAGGAGCCGGAGCACGAGGTGCAGATCATCTCCAACGCCGTGGCCGCTGCCCATACCGAGGATTGATCTCTCGCGGCTTAAGCAAAGCCTCCCCCTAAAACGCAAAAGCCCCCGCTTCGGCGGGGGCTTTTCAGCGTGTGGAAAAATTTTTTCTATACGATGCTAAAGCTTTTGAAGCTTTGGAAAAGCTTCAAAAATTACCGAGTACTGCCCCTTGCCCTCCGTAGGGCGGGATGCCCTCACCACGCCGTCCGGCTTTTCTCCGCACCTCGTGTGCGCTTGTCACCGGTGTGGCAAGCCCTAATATCCCTATGCCGCGCTGCCGTCCCCAACCGCAGGGGCGGACAACTCTGTCCGCCCGCTGGGAAGCTTCGCTTACTCTAAGTGGAGGGGGAGCTCCGCATCCCTCTTTTGCCTATTTCGCCGGAATAATCGGAAAATTTTCAGTGAAATATACAAAAAAATCCGCCCGCAGCTCTTGACGCATTTTCAAGGCTATGCTATAATTCTAACTTGCGTGGGTAGCATCCTGCGGATTTTGTTATGCACAAACGGGAGGGACCTGCGTGGAGGACACACACAGCCTGCATCCAAGAGTCACCGGCCTGCGGCAAACGCAAAAGGCTGTGGCAAAAGGGCTGGCAGCGCGGGTCTATCTGGCGTGTGACGCCGACCCGGCGCTGACGGAGCCCCTTGCGCAGCTGTGCCGGCAAGCGGGCATCCCTGTGGAGCAGGGAATAACCATGTCCCGGCTGGGACAAGCCTGCCGCATCGACGTGGGCTGTGCCGCAGCTGCAGAGCTAAAACCCCAATGAGCCGTTCCATCCGGAATAAAATCCCTTTATTCCGTGGAAAATATAGGGAGACTTTCTCCCGACATCAATCTATAGAAAGGAGAAACTAAGCATGCCTACCTTTAATCAGCTGGTCAAGCAGGGCAGAAAGCAGGCCACCTACAAGTCCAATTCCCCCGCTATGCAGAAGGGCCTGAACACTCTGAAGAACAAGGAAACCAACCTTTCCGCTCCTCAGAAGCGTGGTGTCTGCACCGCCGTGAGAACTGCCACCCCCAAGAAGCCTAACTCCGCTCTGCGTAAGATCGCCCGTGTGCGCCTGACCAACGGCTACGAGGTCACCGCTTACATTCCCGGCGTGGGTCACTCCCTGCAGGAGCACTCCGTGGTCATGATCCGCGGCGGCCGTGTGAAGGACCTGCCCGGCGTCCGTTACCACATCATCCGTGGTACGCTGGATACCCAGGGTGTCAATGGCCGTATGCAGGCTCGCTCCAAGTATGGCGCCAAGCGTCCCAAGAGCAAGTAAGCACATCTGAATTGAGCTTTGCCGAAAAGGTTTATATATATGTATTACCTCTTTGGCAGGCCGTACAGCGGTGAAAAGCGCCGCTGAGTACCTATGAAATCATATTTTTATGAAGGAGGGAAGCAAAGTGCCCAGAAGAGGTAATGTTCCCAAGAGAGAAATTTTGCCCGATCCTATGTACGGCTCTGTGCTGGTGACGAAGCTCGTCAACAGCATTATGCTGGACGGTAAGAAGGGCGTGGCTCAGAAGGTCGTCTATGGTGCCTTTGACATCATCAAGGAGAAGACCGACAAGGAGCCTCTGGAAGTTTTCACCGAGGCCATGGAAAATATCATGCCCAGCCTCGAGGTTAAGGCCCGCCGTGTGGGCGGTGCTACCTATCAGGTCCCCATGGAAGTGCGTCCCGCCCGCCGTCAGACCCTGGGTCTGCGCTGGCTGACCGCATATTCCCGCGCCCGCAGCGAGCGCACCATGGCCGAGCGCCTGGCAGGTGAGATCATGGATGCTGCCAACAACACCGGCAGCGCAGTCAAGAAACGCGAGGATACCCACAAGATGGCCGAATCCAACAAGGCATTCGCCCATTTCCGTTGGTGATCGCGGTATAATCGGTAAAAAAAGGAGAACAGTATGCCGAGAAAGGTTACACTGGAAAACACAAGAAATATCGGCATCATGGCCCACATTGATGCAGGCAAGACCACCACTACGGAGCGCATTTTGTACTATACGGGCGTCAATTATAAAATTGGCGAGACCCACGAGGGTACGGCCACCATGGACTGGATGGAGCAGGAGCAGGAGCGTGGCATCACCATCACCTCCGCTGCAACCACCTGCTACTGGAAGGGCTCCAAGGATCAGTTCCCCCAGACCCGTATCAACATCATTGATACTCCGGGCCATGTGGACTTTACTGTAGAGGTGGAGCGTTCTCTGCGCGTGCTGGACGGATCTGTCACCGTCATGTGCGCCAAGGGCGGCGTGGAGCCCCAGTCTGAGACTGTGTGGCGTCAGGCGGATCACTATCATGTCCCCCGGATGATCTACGTCAATAAGATGGATATCACCGGCGCGGATTTCTTCCATGTGCTGGACATGGTGCATGACCGTCTCAAGTGCAACGCCGTGCCCATTCAGCTCCCCATCGGTAAGGAGGATACCTTCAAGGGTATCATCGACCTGGTGGAGATGAATGCTGATATTTATTACGATCAGCTGGGCAAGGATATGCGCGTAGAGCCGATCCCCGAGGACATGATGGACCTGGCCAATGAGTACCGGGAAAAGCTGCTGGATGCCGTTTCCATGTTTGATGATGAGATCATGGAGATGTATCTGGAAGGGCAGGAGATCCCCACGGCCAAGATTCGCAATGCCATCCGCCAGGCCACCGTGGCCGTGGAAATGGTGCCTGTGGTCTGCGGTTCATCTTACCGCAACAAGGGCGTCCAGAAGCTGCTGGATGCCATCGTGGACTATATGCCCGCCCCCACTGACATTCCCGCTATCAAGGGAACCAATCCCAAGACTGACGAGGAGGAAGACCGTCATCCTTCTGATGATGAGCCCTTCTCCGCACTAGCATTCAAGATCATGACCGATCCTTATGTGGGCCGGCTCTGCTTCTTCCGCGTCTATTCCGGAACGCTGAACACCGGCTCCGCCGTGCTCAACGCCACCAAGGGCAAGCGCGAGCGTGTGGGTCGTCTGCTGCAGATGCACGCCAACCACCGTGAGGATTTGGAAACGGTCTATTCCGGCGACATTGCTGCTGTGGTGGGTCTGAAGAATACCACCACCGGCGATACCCTTTGCGACGAAAAGCACCCCATCATCCTGGAATCCATGGAGTTCCCCGAGCCCGTGATCCGCGTGGCCATTGAGCCCAAGACCAAGGCCGGCCAGGAGAAGATGGGTCTTGCCCTGGCCAAGCTTGCCGAGGAGGACCCCACCTTCCGTACCTATACCGACGAGGAAACGGGTCAGACCATCATCGCCGGCATGGGCGAGTTGCACCTGGAGATCATCGTGGACCGTCTGCTCCGTGAGTTCAAGGTGGAGGCCAACGTGGGCGCTCCCCAGGTGGCCTACAAGGAGACGGTGCGCAAGAAGGTCAACCACGAGACCAAGTACAAGCGCCAAAGCGGCGGCTCCGGCCAGTACGGCCATGTGAAGATCACTCTGGAGCCCAACGAGTCTGGCAAGGGCTACGAGTTTGTCAACGCCGTGGTCGGCGGTGCTATTCCCAAGGAGTTTATTCCCGCTGTGGACGCCGGTATCCAGGGCGCCATGCAGTCGGGCGTGTTGGCCGGCTATCCTGTGGTGGATGTAAAGGTTACCCTGTACGACGGCTCCTATCACGAGGTGGACTCCTCCGAAATGGCCTTTAAGATCGCCGGTTCCATGGCCTTCAAGGAGGCCATGCGCGAGGCGGATCCCGTGCTGCTGGAGCCCATCATGAAGGTGTGCGTCATCGTGCCCGACGAGTATATGGGCGACGTCATCGGCGACCTGAATGCCCGCCGCGGCCAGATCCAGGGCTACGAGATGCGCTCCGGCGCCCAGCAGATCGACGCCTTCGTGCCTCTGTCCGAGATGTTCGGCTACGCCACCAACCTGCGCTCCCGCACCCAGGGCCGCGGTCAGTATACCATGGAGCCCAGCCATTATGTGGAGCTGCCCAAGAGCCTGCAGGAAAAGCTGGTGAGCAAGCGCACCGGCCGGGACGATTAATTCTAATTTAGGATTGCTTTTCTGCCGGAAATACTGTAAAATAGCAATGTTAGTGTTAAACATTGCAGAATAACAAATCAATACAAAATTGTTAAGGAGGATTTTTTCAAATGGCTAAGCAGAAATTTGAGAGAACAAAGCCCCATGTTAACATCGGCACCATCGGTCACATCGACCATGGCAAGACCACTCTGACCGCTGCTATCACCAAGTACCTGCACATGCTGGGCGGCGCTGAGTACACCGACTATTCTTCCATCGATAAGGCTCCCGAAGAGCGCGAGCGTGGTATTACCATCAACACCGCTCACGTTGAGTATGAGACCGCTAAGCGTCACTATGCTCACGTTGACTGCCCGGGCCACGCCGACTATATCAAGAACATGATCACCGGTGCTGCTCAGATGGACGGCGCCATCCTGGTCATCGCCGCCTCCGACGGCCCCATGGCTCAGACTCGTGAGCACCTGCTGCTGGCTCGCCAGGTGAACGTGCCCTCCGTGCTGGTCTTCCTGAACAAGTGTGACCAGGTTGACGATGAGGAGCTGCTGGAGCTGGTCGAGATGGAAGTTCGCGAGCTGCTGGACTTCTATGGCTTCCCCGGCGATGATACCCCCATCATCCGCGGCAGCGCTCTGAACGCCCTGGTTTCCGAGTCCACCGATCCCAACGCTCCCGAGTATCAGTGCATCAAGGAGCTGATGGACGCTGTTGACGAGTGGATCCCCACTCCCGACCGCAAGGAGGATATGCCCTTCCTGATGCCCGTGGAGGACGTGTTCACCATCTCCGGCCGTGGTACCGTGGCTACCGGCCGTGTGGAGCGTGGTATTCTGAAGCTGAACGAGAAGGTCGAGATCGTCGGCCTGCAGGACGAGAAGCGCGAGACCGTCGTCACCGGTATCGAGATGTTCCACAAGCTGCTGGACTACGCTGAAGCCGGCGATAACATCGGCGCTCTGCTGCGTGGTGTTGCTAAGACCGAGATCGAGCGCGGCCAGGTTCTGTCCGCTCCCGGCTCCATCCATCCCCACACCAAGTTCACCGGCCAGGTGTACGTTCTGACCAAGGACGAGGGTGGCCGTCACACTCCCTTCTTCAATAACTATCGTCCCCAGTTCTACTTCCGTACCACCGACGTGACCGGCGTCATCACCCTGCCCGAGGGCACCGAGATGTGCATGCCCGGCGATAACGTCGACATGAAGGTCGAGCTGATCACCCCCATCGCCATTGAGAACGGTCTGCGTTTCGCTATCCGTGAGGGTGGCCGTACCGTGGGTTCCGGCGTTGTTATCGACATCGAGGAGTAATTTCTCAAATCATAAAAAGGCTGTCCTTAGGGACAGCCTTTTTTTAATTTACCAGAAAAATTTTTGGTTTTTCTGGTAAGGGGCTTGCAGCCTGCTGCGCGCATAATTTTGCCGCAGGCGGCAAAATTCCACACTGGCAGCCTGAGAGGTATTTTTCCCCACGCGCATGTCGCGGTGAAAAATGATCCCAATTTTTTGCCGCCTGCGGGCGGCAAACTCTGCGAGGTTTTTTGGGGGGGGCGACCCTACACTTTTATTGTCAATGTCATTGCACAGCCAGCGCGCACAGTGGCTGTGGCAATCCGTGACTCCCGACCTTCGCACATAAATTTTGCCTTGCCGGGCAACCTAATCCCGGAGGCGATCAACTATGAGTGAAAAACATAAGCTGGCTCACGACATTACTCCGGATGTTCACCAGTTCCACGCACCCCCAGAGGACATCCACGACATCATCAATGGCTGGGGCACCTACAACATTCAGGCAACGTCCGACACGGAGAATCTCTTTCCCCTCATTGGCCCGGGCCTACCCCAAAAATGGAAATGCAGAAAAATTACAAAGGACGATATGGAGAAGGAATCCTGACCCACAGGGCTATGCTGTAGACTCGAAGCGGTTTAATTCTCCAAAAGTAAAAAGCAGGCGGCACCCAATCAAAGCTGGGAGCCGCCTGCTTTACTGTCTAATTTTGTTTGGCAGATGCTGACTTTATGGCTTTCAAAAATACTGTCCTATCGATAAACGGCAGAGTGCGCCTGTTTCCTTGATTTGTCAGGAGGCAGGGGGCTGCTGGGAGGGGGAGATGGCCTCCGCCGGAGGCGCATTGGTGTGGGCTGCATCGGGAGAAGCGGTCTCTATCGGGGCAGAGGGCTCTGCCGCTGCGTGCATTTCTCCTGCAGTGGCGGAAACCAGAGTGGACATGGCTTCTGCCCGCCCGGCTTCATAGGCATCGGCTTTAGCCTTTTCCATCTCCTGACGGCGGGCATTTTCGGCCCGGATGGCTTCCTTTTGCTCCGAGCGGCGGGCGGAGAACCGAAGGAATGCCCGGAGGCTCAGGTAAATCAGCAGCGCGGCCATCAAGGCCAGCCCGATCCAGCCGGGAATGCGGATGTGCCAAAAGTCACGCACAGCGAAGTGCTCACGCACCAGACCCTGGTAGTACAGCACCACGCCCAAAGCGATGCAGACCAGGCCGCCGATGAGAGACAATACAGCCCGAAACTTGGCCCTACCCTTGCAGATAAAGAATCGGATCACCAAGGCAATAGCCAGCAGAAACAGCGCCGGAGATTGGCAGCACAGAATGTATCCGAAAGTGTGATTCATATGACACTCCTATTCTCATAGGGCGCTCTTGCCCCGGACGATGTACTGGCCCTCCTGCTCACCGATGACATGGCCGTTTTCCACCATGAGCTTGCCCCGCAGCCACACCTGACTCACGGAGCCGTGGGTCACGAAGCCCTCATAGGGAGTATAGCCGGCACGGCTGACCATGTCCTCAGCGCGGAGAATATGATCGGCCTGAGGGTCATAGACCACGATGTCCGCATCTGCGCCGGGGGCGATGATGCCCTTCCGGGGGAACATACCATAGAGCTTGGCAGGATTTTCCGACAGGACCTTACACATGGTGGCCAGGGAGATTTTTCGGGTGGTTACGCCGAAGGAGTACACCAGCTCACCCCGAGCTTCCACCCCGGGCAGACCCCCGGGGATCTTGGTAAAGTCGCCCCGGCCGGCGTCCTTCTGCGCCAGGGTAAAGGCGCAGTGGTCCGTGGAGATGGTCTGGATGTCGCCCTTACGCAGGCCGGCCCACAGGGCCCGGCAATCCTCCGGCTTGCGGAGGGGGGGCGCGCAGACATAGCGGGCGGCCCGGGAAAAGTCCTCATTATAATATACGCTGTCGTCCAGCACCAGGTACTGGGGGCAGGTCTCCACATACACCTTCTGCCCCCGGCGCCGGGCGGCGGTGACCTCCGCCAAGGTGGCGGCATTGGTCAGGTGGACGATGACCACGGGAATGTCCACTGCTTGAGCGATGCGCAGAAGGCGGCTCACGGCCTCGGCCTCCAGAAAGTCGGGCCGGGTCTCCGGATGGGAGGAAACGCCCATCTTCCCGGCGGCCTTTTTCTCCTCGATGAGGGCGTTGATGACGCCGCTGTTTTCGCAGTGGACGCCGCAGATGCCGCCCTTTTCCTTCAGCTTTTTCAGGGCCTTGTACATGGCCTCGTCCCCGATCATCATGGCCGGGTAGGTCATGTACATCTTGAAGGAGGAGATGCCGGCGGCGTACATGTCGTCGATCTCCTTTTCAATCTCCGCATTCCAATCGTCAATGGTCATATGGAAGCCGTAGTCGCACCAGCACTTGCCGTCGGCCTTCCTGTGCCACAGATCCAGGCCGTGGTGGAGAGATTCGCCCTTGTTGGGGCAGGCAAAATCCACAATGGTGGTGGTGCCGCCCCGGATGGCAGACTTGGTGCCGCTGTCAAAGTCATCAGCGGTGGTGGTGTTGCACACGTCCAGATCAAAGTGGGTGTGGGCATCGATAAACCCGGGCATGAGCAGCTTGCCGGTGACATCAATGGCCCGGGCCAGAGGGTCGGAGAGATTGCGGCCCACCTGGAGAATTTTCTCATTTTCCACCAGCACGTCGGCCCGGCGGGTGCCCCTGCCGGAGACTACGGTGCCGTTTTTGAACAGATATTTCATAGCAGTACCCCCTATTGAAATGATGAGAAAAAAGTGAACGGTAAAAAGCGGAGGGACGGCGCCCCCGGTGATCTTGCCATCATTATAGCATACCCGGGAAAAATGTCCATAAAAATTGATAAAGGAAAGAAAATATGCTATACTGCGAAAAAATGGAGGGATGTATCATGCTGGATCTGACGGAAAAAACCCTGCAAAGCCACGAGGTTTATAGTGGACGCATCATCCGGGTGCGCAACGATGAGGTGCTACTGCCAAACGGTGAGCATGGATGGCGGGAGGTGGTGGATCACCCCGGCGGCGTGGGAATTTTGGCCTTTGACGATCAGGGCCGGGTGGCCCTGGTGCGGCAGTTCCGCTATGCTGTGGGCCAGCACCTGTGGGAGATCCCTGCGGGAAAGCGGGAGAAGGGAGAAAATCCCTTTGTGACGGCGCAGAGAGAGCTGAACGAGGAGGTGGGCGCCGCAGCGGCCCGATGGACGGAGTTGGGGAGTATCATCGCCTCCCCCGGCTGCTACGCCGAGGTGCTGTACCTATACATGGCGGAGGGACTGACCTTCTCCCGACAGCACCTGGATGAGGACGAGTTTTTAGAGGTGCGATTTTTCCCATTTGCGGAAGCGGTGGAAAAGTGCATGAGTGGGGAGATACGGGACGGAAAGACCGTGACGGCTGTGCTGAAGGCCAGGCTCCTGCAAGAAAATACTTGCACTTTATGAGTATTTCCGATACACTGAAGAAAATGACGGTGGAAGGCCGGGAGGAGAATGCATATGAGTAAATTGCAGAAGATTGCTGTGGTGTTCTTGCTGATTGCCGTGATCACGGGAATCCTGCACAAAACGGGGGTATTCTATGTGCCGGGATTGACGGCACTGACCCTGTGCGTAGCCATGTGTGCGGAAGGATCGGATATGCTCAAGGGCACGGGAAAAAAGAAGAATACCTCCCGGCGGGTGGCTGCCATTCTGGTGCTGGCCTTTGGCCTGCTAAACCTGGTGGTGGGCGGATTTGAGATCTATGACTATGTAATTCGGCTGTGAAAAAAGAATGAGGAGGTGCAGCGGGGGCTGCAGCTCCCTTTTATGACAAAAAACAGAAGCATGGAGAGGAAACAATGAAGGCAACCATCCGAAGGGCACAGGAGAAGGATCTGGCGGCTGTAGAGAGGATCTATGACTCCATCCATACAGAGGAAGAAGCAGGGCGGGCCTGCATCGGATGGGAACGGGAGATCTATCCTACCCGGCGGACGGCGGAGGACGCCCTGGTGCGGGACGATTTGTTTGTGGAGGAGGCAGAGGGACGCATCGTAGGCACAGCCATTATCAATCGGGTGCAGGTGGACGCATATGCGGAGGTCAAATGGCTGTATCCGGCATTGGATGAGCAGGTGATGGTGCTGCACACGCTGGTCATTGACCCGGACGAAAAGGGAAAAGGATACGGACGGGAATTTGTGGCGTTTTACGAGGAGTATGCGTCCCGGAGCGGCTGTACCTGCCTGCGCATGGACACCAACGCCCGAAATGAGGGAGCCCGGCGGCTGTATAGGCACCTGGGATACCGAGAGGCGGGGATCGTGCCCTGCGTGTTCAACGGACTTGCTGGAGTTGAACTGGTGATGCTGGAGAAGAAACTATAAACACCGAAAAAGAGAAAACAGATACACGGAACATAAAGCGCATACACGAAATGAATTTCGCGTATGCGCTATTTTTCGCACAAGAGACGAAAAAACAACAATGCGGTGCGCAATATGTATAGAAAAGAAGGGAGTGGCCTGAAGCACAGGCGGTGCGGAAAGCGCAAAAGCGGCTTCACCGGATTCGGCGGGGTCGCTTTCTTTTTTTGTATGACATGCCCGCAGAAGCGGGATGTCAATAGATATAAGGAGAATCAGAATATGCCTATCATTCATGTGAGCGAAACAGGAAAGCAGGACACCCAGAAAAAGCGGGACTTTATGGAGTTTGCCGCCAACAGCATCTGCAGCCACACCAACACGCTGTCAAAGAACATCTATGCGTATTTCCATGAAATGGAGCCGGAAAACGTGCGAAAGACGGCTCCCACGGCGCGCATAGATTGGACCATGATACCGGATCGCACCAACGAGCTCAAAAAGGCCAATATGGGCGAGTTAACCGATGAGTTGGCAAGCTTACCGGGGAGAATAGAAGCGAAACCGCAATCATCTTCAACGACATCCCCTTTCCGAATGCCATGCTGGGAGGAATCACCCGGGCAGACAACTACAACTGGTAAACAAACGCAGACAATCCCCTTCCGCTTTGACGGAGGGGGGATTGAGGCTGTCGAAAATTCCTTGGGAATTTTCCGACAAATGGCCCCAAGTCTGCTGCGCGCATAATTTCGGCGCAAAGCGCCGAAATTCCGCACTGGCAGCCTGAGAGGTATTTTCTCTCACGCACATGTCGCGAGAGAAAATGATCTCAATTTTTCGCGTCTGCGGACGCGAACTCTGCGAGGCTTTTTTGACACGATGGATCCCCTTCCGCTTTGACGGAGGGGGATCTTTTGCGTGATAGGAAAACGGGGCAGTTGCGGAAAAATGGGCAACAAAAAGGCAAGATTTGCCGGAGAAACGGGGAGAGATAGAAAAACAAAAGGAGGTTTTTTCACATGGAGGAAAAGGAATGGGTGCGCTGCGGCCGCTGCGACGGAGAAATTTATGAGGGCACGGAATACTACCAAATCAACGGCGAGTGCGTATGCAGAGAGTGCCTGGAGGAGTTTGCAGGACACTGGTTTGCGCCCTTTCGGCTAATCGCCGGGGAGGAGCTATGAAGGGAAAGGGAGAGAGTTTTTGGCAGGAGGTGCGCCGGGCCTATGAAAACGGAGAGGGCAGCTATCAGACCCTGGCGGATCGATTTGGCGTGAGCCGGGGGGCCATGGCGAGCCACGGCAGGATCGAGGGCTGGAACAGAAAAAAACAGGAGAGTACGGATCTGCAGGAGATGACGGGAAAGCTTTCCCGGGCAGCCATGCGGGAGATTGGACGGCTGGAGGAGGGCGAGGCCGATGTGAAGACTATCCGGGAGCTGACGGCACTGCTGAAGGAGCTGAACCAGCTGATGAAAAGCGCCGCCGAGGAAAACGGGGAGAGCACCGTGCGGGTGCAGTGGGAGGAGGACACGGAGCAGTGGAGCGAGTAGAGATGTTGCACCTGTCGCCGCCCAATGAGAAGCAGAAGCTGTTTTTGCAGTGCAGGAAAAAATACATTGCCTTCGGCGGCGCACGGGGCGGCGGGAAAAGCTGGGCCGTGCGCACCAAGGCGAAGCTTATGGCTCTGCGCTATCCGGGGATACGGATGCTGCTGGTGCGGCGAACCTATCAGGAGCTGGAAAACAACCACATTCGATTCCTACGGCGGGAGCTGGCGGGGATCGCCGGCTACAGGGCTACGGCCAGACAGTTTGTATTTGCCAACGGCAGCGTGCTGGATTTTGGCTACTGCGCCTGCGACGGGGACCTGGACCGATACCAGGGGGCGGAGTATGACGTGGTCTTTTTAGACGAGGCCACCCAGCTGCGGGAGGAGTGGATGCGGCAATTTGCGGCGTGCGTGCGAGGGGTGAACGACTTTCCCAAGCGAATTTACTACACCTGTAACCCCGGTGGGCCGGGACACGGATACATCAAGAGGCTGTTTATCGACAAACGCTATCTGCCGGGGGAAAATCCGGAGGACTATGAGTTTATTCCCGCCCGAGTGACGGACAACCGGGCGCTGCTGAAAAAACAGCCGGAGTATCTGCAGCAGCTGCAGGCACTGCCGGACAAGCTCCGGGCGGCCTGGCTGGAGGGAAAGTGGGACATCTTTCAGGGACAGTTTTTCCAGGAGTTTACAGACGACCCGGAGCATTATCGCGACAGGAGATTTACCCATGTTATCGAACCGTTTGACATCCCCAGAGAATGGAAGATCTATCGCAGCTACGATTTCGGCTACGCCAAGCCCTTCTCCTGCGGCTGGTGGGCGGTGGATTTTGACGGATGTATTTACCGGATTTTAGAGCTGTACGGCTGCACGGAGAACCCCGATGAAGGGGTGCGGTGGGCCCCGGAGAAGCAATTTGCCAAGATACGGGAGATCGAACAGACCCACCCGTGGCTGAAGGGGCGGACCATTGACGGAGTGGCCGATCCGGCAATTTGGGATACCAGCCGGGGAGAAAGCATCTATGAGACGGCCCTGCGGCACAGGATCTACTTCACAAGGGGCGATAACCGACGCATCCCGGGATGGATGCAGATGCACTACCGGATGACCTTTGACCAGGAGGGATATCCGCAGATGTATGTATTCAAGAGCTGCAGGGCGTTTATCCGGACAATACCGGAGCTGCGATTTTCGGACACAGAGCCGGAGGACCTGGATACCCGACAGGAGGATCACGCAGCGGACGAGAGCCGGTATTTCTGCATGTCGCGGCCCATTCGGCCGGTGCGCCGGGGTGAGGAGCTGGCGCTGGGGGATGATCCGCTGAATATGAGGAAGAAATGAGAGCTTTGGGACGGGGCGCGGATTGCCACGGTCAGCGTGCGCGCTGACCTCGCAATGACAGGTTACAGGGGGCGGAGAATTGGCGGCGGGCTGAGGGCAGCCCGCCCTACCCATATTGGAGGGATGCCGCAACAGGCGAGACGCAAAATTTTTTTTATTTTTGGCATTGTTGCATGGAGAAGGGCAACAGGGAGGGCAACGGAGCGGAGGCGGGAGGACACAGGTGAGAACGATAAGGAGGGTTACGGCATGGAGCCTATGACTTTGCAGAAACCGAAGATCGGTGCGGAGGAGGTGCGCCGGGCGGCGCAGATCCTGAAGAAATACAAGCAGGGAAAGGCACACCTGGAGAGCCGCATCATCGACAACGAGCAGTTTTGGAAAATGCGGCACTGGCAGCAGATGGAGAAAAACGGGCAGGGGGGCAATCCCGGCGATCCGCAGCCGGCCAGCGCATGGCTGGTGAACTGCATCCTGTCCAAGCACGCGGACGCCATGGATTGCTATCCGGAGCCCACGGTGCTGCCCCGAGAGGAGGGAGACCGGGCGGAGGCCTCCAAGCTGACGAAAATTCTGCCGGTGGTACTGAAGCAGAATCAGTTCAAACGGACCTATTCAGATGCCTGGTGGTACAAGCTGAAAAGCGGGTGCGCCGCCTATGGCGTTTTTTGGGATGCGGGAAAGCTGGGGGGATTGGGGGATATTTCCATCCGCAGAATGGACCTGCTGAACCTGTTCTGGGAGCCGGGGGTCCGGGACATCCAGGACTCGGAAAATTTCTTTTCCACGGAGCTTGTCAGCAATGCACAGCTTTTGCGCAGCTATCCGCAGCTGGAGGGAAAGCTGGGCGGCGGAAGCTTCACGGTGAGCCGATTCCTCTATGATGACACGGTGGATACCTCTGACAAGTCGCTGGTAGTGGATTGGTACTACCACACCATGGACGGAGGAAGAAAGGTGCTGCAGTACTGTAAATTCGTGGGGGAGACGGTGCTCTACGCTACGGAAAACGATTGGCAGACACCTGTAGAGCAGAGAGAGATCGGTGTGGACGAGAATGGTGAGCCAATCCTGGAGGAGGTGCCGATGGGCCTGCCTATGTGCAGGAGGGGCTGGTATGACCACGGGAAATATCCATTTGTATTTGACGTGCTGTTTCCTGAGGAGGGGACACCCTGTGGGTACGGATATATCGATCTGTGCAAGTCACCCCAAAAGCAGATAGACCTCATGAGTCAGGCCATTCTCAAGAACACCCTGGCGGCGGCGACACCGAGGTTTTTCATCCGGGCAGACGGCGCGGTGAATGAAAGCGAGTACGCCGATTGGACTAAGCCCTTTGTTCACACCAACGGAAATCTTGGAAGCGACTCCATCGCACCCATCCACACGGCGGGGCTGGACAGCGTGTATGTGGCCATCCTGCAGAGCAAGATCGCCGAAATGAAGGAGACGGCGGGCAACCGGGATGTGGCCAACGGCGGCACAGCCTCCGGCGTAACGGCGGCTACGGCCATTGCGGCATTGCAGGAGGCCGGCGGAAAGCTTTCCCGGAATATGATCGATGACGGGTACGAGGCGTTTTCCGACGTGGTGACGCTGTGCATCGAGCTGATCCGGCAGTTTTATGGGCTGCCCAGACAGTTTAGGCTGCTGGGGGGCGAATTTGCCAGCTACGACAATGCAGGGTTACAGCCGGTGGCCATGAGCGACGGCGTGGAGATTTCCTACCGGGTGCCGGTGTTTGACCTGGAGATTTCCGCCCAGCAGGAAAACCCATATAAGACCATGGAGTACAATCAGCTTGCCCTGCAGCTGTTCCAGATGGGGTTCTTCCGGGAGGACATGGCTCCGCAGGCCTTGCGGTGCCTGGAGCTGATGGACTTTAAGAACAAGGACTTAGTGATGGCTATGATCCGGAACGGGCAGACCCAGCAGATGGAAATCCAGCAGCTGCGTCAGAGGCTGATGCAGGCGGCGGCTGTGGTGGACCAGGTGAAAGGGACGCATCTTGCCCAGCAGCTGGCCCAGGAGTATGCCGCGGCACAGAAAAACGCCAAGGGCAGTGCCTGGCAGGCCGGAAAGCTCAACTCCGTGGAGCGTACCAGGCGCAGCACCCGGGAGGCGGTGCGGCCCAGATGATCCGGGTGACGGCAGAGCCGGGGCGGCTGACCCTGGAGGGACATGCGGGATATGCTCCGACAGGGAAGGACATTGTATGCGCGGCGGTATCGGCCCTGGTGCTGGCCCTGGCGGAGCGGCTGCAGGAGAAGAACCTGGTGAGAGAGCTCATTATGCGGCCGGGGTATGTGCGCATTGCCATGCGGGGCGCAGACAGGGAGGCGGAATTAGTGAAATGCGGGCTGCGGCAGCTGGAGAGACGGTTCCCCCAGTGCGTGGAGGTAATTGAAAAATAGGCTGCGTGTCAAAGAGTCTCGCAGAGTTTGGCGGTACGGAGCGGACTATAATCCTTTTGTCGGAAAATTCCAAAGAAATTTTCCGACAGGTTCAAACAGGGCCATTTCTCCCGGCGAGGGAGTGATGATACGGGTCGTGGCCTACCACGGGAAAGGGTGAGACCATGGAAATGGAAGAAAACCAGGCACAGCTTTGTGAAGCATCGGGCGATACGGCTCCCGACGCCGGGGAGCAGGAGGACTTCGAAGCTTTGATCCGGGGCAGGTACAAGGAGGAGTTTGACGCCAAGGTGCGGAAAATTCTGGACGGACGGCTGCGGGGTATGCGGCAGGAGAATCAGCGGCTGAAGGAGCAGAAGGAGAAGCTGGAGGGGGTACGCAAGGCGGAGGCGGCGGAGCGCATTGACCGGCTGCGCAGGCAGGAGGGAGAGCTGAGGCGGCTGTATCCGGACTTTGACTGGCAGAGAGAGATGCAAAGCGAGCGCTTCGGTCGGCTGATTTTGGCCGGGGTGGAGCCCCGAACGGCCTATGAGACGGTGCATGGCCGGGAACTAATGGAAAAGGCCATGCACTACGCTGCAGGACGCACGCGCAGACAGGTGGCCGGGAGCCTGGCCAGCGGTATGAGCCGGGTGGCGGAAAACGGCGGCAGGAGCATTGCCGTGACAGCCAGCGATCCTCGGGGGCTCACCAGCGAGGATCTGGCGGATATTCGCAGGCGTGTGCTGGACGGGGAGAAGATTCGATTCTGAGGAAGAGCGCTGGGGAAAAATGATTTTTCGGAGCGCAGAAGAAACTGAAAAGCTTTTGTTAGAAGAAAGGAAAGATGACTATGGAGCTAAACTATCAGATGTTTGCCGATGTAAACACACAGACTACCGGCGGCCTGTCCGCCGAGATGAAGACCTATTACGGCATGGAGCTGCTGGAGAACGCTAAGCCCCAGCTGGTACACAACCAGTTTGCTGCTACCAAGCCCCTGCCTGTGGGCGGCGGCAAGACCGTAGAGTGGCGTAAGTTCGGCGCCTTTGACAAGGCACTGACACCTCTGACCGAGGGCGTGACCCCTGACGGCAGCGGTATCTCTGTCAGCTATATTACCAAGGAGCTGGCCCAGTACGGCGACTACACCACCGTGTCCGACATGTTGGACCTGACGGCCATCGACGACGTAGTGTTGGAGATCACCGACCGCCACGGCAACAACATGGGCCTGACCCTGGACACTGTGACCCGCAACGAGATCCAGCAGGGCAACCAGGTAATCTATGCTCCTGTGCTGGGCGAGGGCGGCAAGCAGACCGCCGTGACCAGCCGTGTGGCCCTGACCCCGGCCTGCAAGATGACCAGCGAGCTGGTGGCCAAGGCAGCTACCCAGCTGAAGAAGATGAATGCGCCGACCTTTGACGGCAAGTATGTGTGCATCATCCATCCCTCTGTGGCATTTGACCTGCGCCAGGATGAGGCATGGATCGCCGCCCACCAGTATGCCGCCGCCACGGAGCTGTTCTCGGGCGAAATTGGCGAGCTGCACGGCGTACGCTTTGTGGAGACCACAGAGGCCAAGATCTTCTGTGGCGCCGACCTGGCCAAAAATGCCCGCAATCTGGCGGTGAACGGCGCGGTGGCAGCTAAGGCTACGGTGAGCTTTGACGGCGGCTCCGTGGACGCCGGCAGCCTTGCGGGCCGCTATGTGCTTATCGGCGGTAAGCGCTATAAGGTGCTTAGCAACACCGACAGCGCCATGACGCTGGAGGAGGCCATTACCGCCGCTGACAACGCCGTCATTTATCCCGGTGAGGGCGGTGCAGAGGGCTGCGCCGTATACGGCTGCCTATTTGTGGGCAAGGGCGCTTACGGCGTGGTGGACCTCAGTGAGGGGACGGAGGTTATTGTAAAGCCTCGCGGCTCCTCCGGCACCGCCGATCCCCTGGATCAGCGCTCCAGCGTGGGCTGGAAGGGTATTCACGCCGCTGCTATCCTGTACGACGAGTACATGGTGCGTGTGGAATGCGGCTCCTCCTACTCTAAGGAGGACAAGGCCAACTGATGGGCCGGCGGGGGCGGGGCGTGAGCTCCGCCCCCGCGCGAGACAAGGAACGTGGCGCAGAGAGATGCGGATTGCCACACCAGTGACGACGGTCACTGGTTCGCAATGACACATTGCAAGAAATGCTGTACGGGGTCGGTTCGGACCGTCGGGGATGCCGTCCCCTGCGGAATATAACAAGAGGTGCGGTGGAACGGGGACCAAGAGGGTCGCCCCTACGGAGTATCAAGCAGTTTGGTACGGCGGGACGATGGGGGCATCGTTCCCTACGAGATGCTTTACGGGGCGGGGTGCATGTGTGCTGCGGCGGGGCGAGGGCACTCCGCCCTACGGGTAGCAAGGAGACCGGTGTAAGGTCGGCGGCGGGTCATATAAGAAAGGAGATTTTTGCATGAAAGAGGAAATGCGCAAGGTTTATCTGCCCAGAGGCAGAAAGAATGAGGAAAATTTCGTGATCGTGTCCGTGAACGGGCGTAGCTACAAGATCATGAAGGGCGTGGAGGTGGAGGTGCCTGCGTATGTGGCGGAGGTGCTGGAAAACAGCCGCATGATGGCTGACACTGCCCGGCGGTATGTGGACACCATGGCCAACTGAAAAGGAGGACACTATGGGCAAAATGACGGCGGGACAGGTGCTGACTCAGGTAGACAGCCTCCTGCCCAACGCATACACCCGGGAGGAAAAGCTCCGGTGGCTGCTGCAGGCGGAGGGCACCCTCATCCGGGAGGTGCTGCGGCCGGTGGACCGGGAGACATCCGTGCCGGAAAAACTGGAGGAAAGCACCGTGCTGGTGGCCGAGACGCCCTATGACGGGCTTTACGATCTGTATGTACAGGCGCAGATCCACTACGCTGACGGCGACATGGCGCACTGGAACAACGCTATGGCCCTGTGGAATCGGGGCGTGGAGGCTCTGCAGGCGGAAACACTGCGGAAAATGGGCAAAATGCAGACGGCAAACTGCCTGCGTCTTTGCTGAAGGGAGGCGAGGGCATGTTCTTTCCGATGCTAAAGAAAATTGGATTGGAAAAGATGACGGTGACGGATTTCCCGGGCCTTGACCGCAGGGAAACAGCCAGAATCGGGGGATTCCGTGAGATGCGGAACCTGTGCGGGGAGGGATACCCTACCCTGCGGACGCGGCAGGCAAGGGGCCTGACTGCCACGGTGACCAAGCCCGGCGGCCTGACGGCGAAGGATGCCCTGATCTGGGTGGACGGCACGCGGATCTGCGTAAACGGTGAGGCGGCGGGGCCGGTGCTGACAGAGGGGGAAAAGGATCTGATCAGCATGGGCGCATATCTGATCGTTTTTCCCGACAAGGTGTATCTCAATACCAAGGATCTGACGGACTACGGCAGCCTGGAATGCGAAAGAACCGCATCGGCGGGAGTGGCCATCAGCCTGTGTGATGCGGAGGGCAAGGCCTACAGCGGCGTGGTTCAGAGCGTCGGGGTACCGGAGGATCCGGAGGAGGGGACGCTGTGGATGGATGTATCCGGAGCAGAGCCGGTGCTGCGGCAATACGGCCAGGAGTGCTGGACGGCCCTGCAGAATGTGTGCGTAAAGCTGCAGGCGACCCTGCTGGGGAAGGGATTCACCGCCGGGGACGGTGTGACGGTCTCCGGCTGCGCTGCGGCAAGACTCAATGGGGAGAAGGTCCTGCAGGCGGCAGGGGAGAACTGGGTGGTCTTCCCCGGGATCGTGACAGGGAACGCATCCCAAGAGGCGGCGGTGACCATTAGCCGCACTGTGCCGGAGATGGATTTTGTGGTGGAGAGCGGCAACCGATTGTGGGGCTGCAGGTACGGCATGACGGACGGTGAGGCCGTGAATGAGATTTACGCCAGCAAGCTGGGGGATTTTAGGAACTGGAGATGCTTTGAAGGTTTGTCCACGGACAGCTATGCCGCAGCCAGAGGCTCCGACGGGGCATTCACCGGAGCGGTGAGCTATCTGGGGAACCCAATATTCTTCAAGGAACGCTGCATGGAGCGGGTGTACGCCGGGAGCCAGGGGGCTCATCAGATCGTGACCACGGAGTGCAGCGGCGTGCAAAAGGGCAGCGCAAAAAGCCTGCAGGTGGTGGGCGGCGTACTGTACTATCTATCCGATGAAGGCGTGCAGGCCTTTGACGGAAGCCTGCCGGTGATGGTATCCCAGGCCCTGGGCGAGAGAAGATACAGCGCGGGAGTGGGCGGCGCGTGGCGAGAGAAGTACTATCTCTCGGCGCTGGATGAGGATGGAGCAGCCTCTCTGTTGGTATATGACAGCGAGAGAAAGCTGTGGCACCGGGAGGACGAGCTGCGGGCGGAGGGCTTTGCCTGCAAGGGCGGGGAGCTTTACTGCCTGAGCGCAGAGGGGAAGCTGCTGAGCATGCACGGCGAGAGCGGCGAAAAGGAAACGGGCTTTACCTGGCTGGCGGAGACCGGAGAGCTGGGGCTGCAGACCCCGGAGCGCAAGAGGCTGACACGGCTGCTGCTGGCAATGCGGCCCGAGCAGGGGACAACGGTGGCGGAGTGGGTCAGCTATGACCAGGGAGCCACCTGGCAAAAGCAGGGACAGATCACCGGCAGCGGCGGCATACGGGAACAGCTGGTGGCCATACGGCCCAGGCAGTGCCGGGCTATGCGGCTGAGGCTGACCGGCAACGGCCAGTGCGCTATTTTTGCCGCCACGGCCCTGTATGGGAGAGGAAGTGACCGGCTGTGAGCGTGATGGAAATGCCTGCCGCTCCTGCGGGAACGCTGGCGCAGCAGGTGCAGCAGCAATACACCTACTTATTTCGGCTGGCGCAGACGCTGAACCGAGCTATGGAGCAGGTGGAGTGCACCGCCGGCGCTCAAGCAGCGCAGGCGCAGCGGACAACGGTCAGCAGCCGAGAAGCCCGGGAGGAACGGGCACACCAGGCGGCAACGCTCAAGAGCCTCATCATCAAGTCGGCGGACGTGGTGCGCCAGGAGATGGACCGGCTGGCCACGGAGCTGAAGGGGAGCTATGTGGCACAATCGGAATTCGGCGACTATTTGGAGAGAATCAGCCAGCGGATCGAGGCGGATCCCAGCCAGCTGAGCCAGTATTTTAAGTTTGCCTCGGACATCCGGGCGGATGTGGACCGGGTGGGGGTGGACTTTGCCTCCTACAAGACCGATGTGGAGGGATATATCCGCCAGGGCATTGTGGGCTATGACGGGACCGTGCCCATTATCGGCATCGCCATTGGCCAGGACATCCGCACCAGCCAGACCGGGGTGGAGACGGAGCAGGGTGTGTACGACGTCATCGACAAGAGCAGCAATATGTCCGTGTGGACCACGGAGAAGCTGTCATTCTACATCGGCGGACAGGAGGCGGCGTATTTCTCCAACGGCAAGCTCACGGTGGCTCAGATCGCTGCAGATCGCATCACCGGCGCGGGAAAATGGGACGTAAGCTTCACCGGCGGGGTAAAGTTCAAATGGATCGGAGGATAAGAAGATGGCCACCAGCGGCGTAATCAGCACAAACACAAAATACGGCTCATACTTTTGGGTGAAATGGGGAATTTCCGGCAGCCAAAGCATTGCCGGCAACAAGACCACCATCGCCTGGTCCTGCGGCCTGACCCCGGGGGAGCAATACTACACCAATGCCATTAAGATGTCGGCGGTAAGCATCGCCGGGGTAAAGGTGTACGACGGCGGCACCTACTCCAACATAACGGACTACAAGGACCGCACCTTCGCCTCGGGCACGCTGGAGCTGAGTCACAACGCAGACGGCACCAAGAGCTTTACCGTGGCAGCCTTTTCCGGGTGGCTGTACGGCAACGGCGACTACACCGCCGCAGCCAAGAGCTTCACTCTGCCCACCATACCCCGGGCCACCACGCCCTCTATCGGGCCGGTGACCATCGGCGGCAAGGCGACCATCAGCCTGCCCCGGGCATCCACGGCCTTTACCCATACGCTGAGCTACAGCTTCGGCAGCGCGTCGGGGACCATCGCCACTAAGGCGGGGAGCAGCTATACCTGGACCGTGCCGGAGAGCCTGGCGGCGCAGATCACAAGCAAGCTCAGCGGCACCGGAACTCTTACCTGCAAGACCTACAAGGGCAGCACCCTCGTCGGTACAAAGTCGGTATCCTTTACAGCGGCGGTGCCGGGCAGCATGAAGCCCAACCTGGGTGCGGGCTGGGCTGCGGTGAGCTACGACAACAGCGGCACCAAGGCCAGCGCTATTGCGGCGTGGGTGCAGGGCTACTCCAAGGCCAAGGCCACCTTCAACAGCAGCAAGGTCACCTGTAAGCAGGGAGCCACGGTGAAGAAGTACTCCATCACCTACCTGGGAAAGACCGTGTCGGCCAGCCCATACCGGACGGGGACCATCACGGCTACCTCCGCCAAGGTGCGCTGCACGGTGACGGACAGCCGGGGCCTCACGGCCTATGAGGACTTCTCCATCACGCTGCTGGCCTACGCCAAGCCGGCGCTGAATGGGGTGAAGCTGTACCGCTCGGACGCGGAGGGCAAGGCGGCGGACAGCGGCACGCACATTGCAGGTGTCGCCACGGCAAAGTATTCCTCCCTGGGTGGGAAGAACCGTGTGACCATCAAGGGTTACTGGAAGGCTGTGGGCGGCAGCTACGGAAGCGGCGTAGCCATGCAGGCTGGGACGGCGGGGATCATCAGCGGCAGCACGGAACTCAGCACGGAGAAAAGCTACACGGCGAAGATTGTCGCCACAGACAGCCTGGGGAACACCGCCACCTATGAGGCGACCATCCCCACGGAGAAGGTGGCCTTCCACCTGAAGGCGGGGGGAGACGGCGCCGCCTTTGGTAAGGCGGCAGAGAAAAGCAAGGCGCTGGAGCTGGCAGCGGATTGGAATCTGCATGCAGGGCGATTTATATACATGGGCGGCAGCAAGGCGACAAATGCAGAGAAGGACATATATTTTCAGACGATGGACGGAGCCGCAAATCCGCACAACACGGCCATTTACGGCGGCAACGGGGAATCCGCTGTGGCCTGGGGTGTGTACGATGTACAGAACAAACGCAGCGTGATCCGCTACGATGATGCACCGGGGACGCTGCAGCTGCTGGGCTTTACCCCGGCCGGCATTACGATCAGTGCGTCCGGGTCATATCTGAAAAATTTCGGCGCTACGGCCAAGCATATCTCTGCCTTGGGACTTGGCATCCTGCGGGTGTATGGGAAGACGAATGTGGCAATGCCTGCGGGGACAACGTATGACGTGGCCAGCATAGGCGACCATCTCCCAACCTCGGTCTATGCCCTAAGCGTGTACAGCCACAAAAACATGGATGCGCGGCTGGGCTCGGCCGGCACCATACAGATCCGGCCCAAGGAGGACATACCCGCAGGGTACGACATCTACATCGCCGGAATATGGAACGCAAGCTGATGAGAACGAAATTAAAGGAGGCTGAATTATGGCGAGAAAGCTTTGGAGGGGCAATACAGGCAGCTCCGTGCGGGAGCTGCAGCAGAAGCTGAATCAAAACGGATATCACCTGGACGAGGATGGCGTGTTCGGCAGCAACACATACAGGGCTGTGGTGGATTACCAAAAGAAGAACAAGCTGCTGGTGGACGGCGTGGTGGGCGACGAGACCTGGGGGAGCCTGAACAAGGTGCAGCAGGCTGCCGTACCCACGAAGCCCACTACGGGTAAGGATGTGATGAAGGGCGTGTCGGACGAGACGTACAACAAGCTGCACAAGCTGGAGCAGGGGTATGTGCCATCGGACGAGGTGGAGACGGCGCAGGAGATATGCAGAAGTATAGAGGCGCTGCAGCCGGAGAAGTACAAGTCTTCCTTTGAGGACGAGCTGTCCCAGCTCTACGAACAGATCGCTCAGCGAAAACCGTTTGCCTACGACCCGCAGACAGATGCGCAGTATAAAAATTATGCGTATCAGTATGCCCGGAGGGGACGGGACGCCATGGAGGACACCATGGGCACTGCTGCCGGGCTGACGGGAGGCTACGCATCCAGCTACGCACAGACGGCGTCCCAGCAGGCCTATGACCGCTATATGCAGGAGCTGGCAGAGCTGATGCCGGAGCTGGAAAGCAGCGCCCGGCAGCGGGATCAGGACCAGCGTAACTGGCTGACCCAGAGATACGAGCAGGTGAGCGAGCAGGAGCAGGCGGATTATAAGCGCTACAGGCAGGAACAGGAGGCCTGGCAGGAGAGCTATGACCGGGCGGGCAAGGAGGCAGACGCCCTGCGGGAGCAGGAGTATGCCGACTACAAGCTGATGCTGCAGCACTACACGAGCAAGGCAAACGCAGAGCAGAAGGCTTCCGGCGATGGCCGAGCCAATTCAGGCGCCGCGGCAAAAACAGAAAAGAAAACGACGCTTAGCTCCACGGCCATGGAGAGCCTGCGGCGAGCCATGGGGAACTATCTCAAGGGCGGAAAGAAGCAGGAGGCGGCAGCCCTGGCACAGCGGTATGGCAGCCGGATGACGGCCATGCAGAAAAAGCAGCTGAAGAAGCTGTTTGGCACATATGGAGCCAATTTGATCATATAAGGAAAGCGCCCCCTTCCGCCTTTGGGAAGGGGGTGCTTTTTGCGAAATGGAGCTGGAGGGTGAAGGACAGGGGCTTGACAGGGGGGCGGTTTTTGCTACAATAGGAGCAGAACCATGAAAGGAACATTATATGGACGGGTTTTACTACAAAGGGCTGAACCGAGAGGAAAAATCCGCCTACGAGCAGATGCTGGCGGGATTTAAGAGCCTTGCGCCCACGATACGGATAACGCGGCTGGAGCCGGCAAGACTGGCGGAGGTTTACCTGCGGTTAAAGCTGGATACACCGCTGCTGTTTCATGTGACGGGGTATAGCTATCGGTTTTATCCCGAGGCAGAGCATGTGGAGCTGCTGCCGGAATACCTGTTTGACAAGGGAAAGATTCGCACCCACCAGCAGGCAATAGCGGCCCGCATAGAGCGGCTTACCCGGCCCCTGCGGGGAAAGAGCCAGCTGGAAAAGGAAATTGCCATTCACGATTTCATATTGGACAGCGTTCGCTATGATAAGCTGAAAAAATCTTATTCCCACGAGATCATCGGCCCGCTGACCCAAGGGGTGGGTGTGTGCGAGGGCATCGCCAAAACGGTGAAGGTACTGTGTGATGCGGCGGGAGTAGAGTGTATCATCGCCCTCAGCGAGGCAAACCCGGAAAAGGGAGTGCGCTACCGTCACACCTGGAATGTACTTACAATAGACGGAAAAAGATACCATATGGATGCTACCTTCGACAACTCCCTGCAGCGGGGTACCCATCGGTATGATTACTTCAACCTGGACGATAAGCATATTTTCTCGGATCATGAGAAACTGGTGCTGCCGGTGCCGAAATGCACGGAGGACAAGGGGTATTATTACCGCTCCGTATCCCTGACAAAAACGGAGGATGTGGCAAACCGGGTGCGCCAGGCGCTGCGAAAAAAACAGACGCAGTTCGTGTTCCACTGGCGTGGCGGCGGATTAAACCGGGAGATTCTAAATGAGATTCTGGCGGGGGCTGCGGAGGAGGCCGGCAAGAAGGGGCTGCAGGTGAGTTGCGCCGTGAATGTGCGCCAGGCGGTGATTCAGCTGGACTTTGGTACAACTCGGGAGACAGAGCTGCAGCAGCCGGACGAGGGACAGGAGGATGCGCAGGCGTGACAGCTGCCCGTCTACGAGGCGGGAAAGCGGGCCCGAGGGGGCCATACTGTAAGGAGGATTTGTGATGGCGAGGAAGGCAGGACGGAACACGAAGGCACGGATCGTGGCGGCGGCGTGGAAGCTGTTTTACGAGCAGGGCTATGAGGATACCACCGTGGAGGACATCGTGTTTGAATCCGAGACCTCCAAGGGATCGTTTTACCACTACTTTGACGGCAAGGATGCGCTGTTGGAGTCCCTGTCGGTACTGTTTGACGAAAAGTACGAGGAGCTGCGGCCACAGCTGGACCCGGAGGCGGATGCGGTGGACACCCTGGCATTCCTGAACCGAGAGGTATTCGGCATGATCGATAACAGTGTGTCTATGGAGCTGCTGGCAAGGCTGCTATCCTCTCAGCTGGTGACCCGAGGTGAAAAGCATCTGTTAGACCGCAGCCGCACCTATTTTAAGCTGCTCTATCAAATCATCCGCACCGGCCAAGGCCGGGGCCAGCTGCGCACAGACATGACCGCCAATGAGATCGTGAAGGCCTACGCCATGTTTGAGAGGGGGCTGATGTATGATTGGTGCCTCAGTGGTGGCGAATACGCCCTGAGCCGTTACAGCGCCCTGATGATGCCGATGTTCTTACAGGGCTTCCGGGCGGCAGAATAAGCTCCCGAAAATGATTCTGAGAGCTTATTTTGGTATTGCATGTGGTCTATATGAAAAAAGAATAAAATCAAGAAATATCTGGATTATACGAGAACCATGTATAGAATTCATTCTATACATGGTTCTGTATTTCGTTCTTGTTATATTTGTGTTATACTTGCCTGCGTTAAGCTAAGAATGCGTTAGGAGTGAAAGCTATGAAAATCAGCGAAGTTATTGTGTTTGTGATTTATCTGGTCTTTATGCTGTCCATCGGGGTGTATTTCTTCTTTAAGAATCGCTCCGGCGGCGAGAAGACATATTTCTTGGGCGGCCGTCAGATGGGCCCCTGGGTCACGGCTCTGTCCGCAGGCGCCTCCGACATGAGCGCGTGGGTACTCATGGGTCTGCCTACCTCTATCTACGCCCTGGGCGTGGGGCAGGTGTGGATCTCTGTGGGTCTGGCCATTGGCTACACCATCAGCTGGCTCGTGGAGGCACCCCGGCTGCGGCGGTTCTCCATTGTGGCCAATGACTCCATCACCATCCCCCAGTACCTGACCAACCGGTTCCTGTCCAAATCTAAGGCCCTGCAGATCATCTGCGCGGTGATCTTCCTGGTGGCTTACACCGTGTACGCCGCCTCCAGTGTGAAGGCATGCGGCACCCTCTTTAACACTGTGACCGGTATGGACGAGACGGCGGCGATGTATCTTGCCTCCATCATCATCATCGGCTATACTTTCCTGGGCGGTTTTTCTGCCGTGTGCTGGACGGACTTTTTCCAGGGTATGCTGATGCTGGGCGCACTGCTCATTGCCCCAATCTTTGCGCTGTTTATGCTTCAGGGCATGGGCGTCCATGCTGTGGATACGCCCGATTACTTCAACGCCTTCAGCAGCTGGAAGGACATTGTCTCCGGCTTGGGCTGGGGTCTGGGTTACTTCGGCATGCCGCATATCATTATTCGCTTTATGTCCCTGGAGTCTCAGAAGAGCTTGAAGAAGTCCGCCAAGATCGGCATTACCTGGACGGTGCTCATCGTCATCTTTGCCGCTGCGGTGGGTATCATTGGCCGCCTGTTCCTGGGCTATGACGAAGCTATCAACGGCCACTCCCTGGTGTTCATCACCATGGTGCGCAAGATCTTCCCGGGCGTGATTTCCGGCCTGCTGCTGTCAGCGGTGCTGGCGGCATCCATGTCCACGGCGGATTCCCAGCTGCTCATGGCTGCCAGCGCCTTTGCCAGCGATGTGTATAAGCCTGTATTCCGCAAGGGCAAGGCCAGCGATAAGGAGATGATGTGGGCCGGCCGTATCGTGGTGCTCATCATTTCCGTGGTGGCACTGATTATTGCATCCAATCCCAATTCCGGCACCATCATGTCTCTGGTGTCCAACGCCTGGGGCGTGTTTGGCGCGGCCTTCGGCCCGGCTATTATGCTGAGCCTGTTTTGGAAGCGGTTTACCTTTGCCGGCGCCGTGGTCAGCATCATTGTGGGTGCGGCTGTGGACGGCCTGTGGCTGGCGTTCCTGTCCGGTACGGGTATCTATGAGATTATCCCCGCTTTTGCCGCCAGCATGATCGCCGCCATCGTAACCTCCCTGCTGAGCAAGAAGCCCGGCAAGGATGTGGAGGAGCTGTTTGACAAGGCTGTGAAGTTCGAGGAAGAGTAAGCCGCCATAAGATAACAAGGGAAAGAAAACCATCCGACTTTTATTCAAGCGACCGAAAGGGCCTGCTGTCTGTGAATTACAGACGGCAGGCCCTTTCGCTTTACACGCCCGACCTAAAGCCCCTTTCGAGGCTCGCCGGCTGCAAAATGATGTGGTAAAAGTAAAAAAACAAGACATATCCCCCTGATAAAAATGTAAATTATTGACCATATATTCCAATGAATGGGAATAAACTGCGGAATACTATTGAAATAACGAGAAAAATAAGGTATAGTAAAATAGAAAGCCGAATTACACAGCGCACAGCGTGAAAGTCGGAACGGAAAATGGCTAAGGCGGGCCATTGCAAAAAAAGAGAGGTGGGGGGGAGACATATGGCGTTTTATGCCCACAAACGGGTGGAGCCTGACGGAGAGACGAGCCGACAGACGGTGTATGCGCACCTTATAGGGACGGCGCAGCGGGCCGGGCAGTGCCTGCGGAGCGTGGGATTGGAGAATACGGGGTACCTGGCAGGTCTGCTGCACGATATGGGAAAGTACACCGAGGAATTTCAGCAGTATCTGGAGGCAGGTGATCCCGGACGACGGGGCAGCGTGATCCACACCTTTCAGGGATGCCGGTACATGATGGAGATCTTTCATGGAGAGGGGGCGGCGTTTCCAGAGATTGTGTGCGCCGAGCTGATTGCCTTTGCCATAGGGGCCCACCACGGGCTATTTGATTGTGTGGATCCGGCACAGCGGCTGGGGTTTTCATATAGATGTGAAAAGAAGGACATATCCTATGAAGCCGCTGCAGCGGCCCTTTTGAGCGAGATACCGGAGCGGGAGATCCGGGCGCGGTTTAAAAAGGCGGCGGCGGAAGTCGACGGGATCATGGGTCGGCTGGATGAAGCCTATGGAGACGACCGGGACTACGCATTTGAAACAGGCCTTTTGGCGCGGCTGATCCTATCCGCTGTGATTGAAGGGGATCGCCATGACACGGGGGCCTTTATGAGCGGGCCACATCTGCGGACCTGGCCGGAGGACATGGGCCCGGTCTGGGAGGGGAGACTGGCATATTTGGAGGGAAAGCTGGCGCAGTTTCCACAGGAAACGCCGGTAGAGAAGGCGCGGCATGCCATCTCAGAGCGATGCCGGGCCTTTGCGTCCCGGGAGCCGGGCATTTTCCGGCTAAACGTCCCCACCGGGGGCGGCAAGACCCTCAGCTCCCTGCGATACGCCCTGGCTCACGGCAGGATATACCATAAAAACCGGCTGATTTTCGTTTCGCCGCTGCTGTCGATCCTGGAACAGAATGCCAGGGTCATCCATGAATATGTGGGGGACGATGGGCTGATTTTGGAGCATCACTCCAATGTGGTGCAGACGGGACTTTCCCGGGAGGAGCTGGACGAGCGGGAGCTGCTGGTGCAGAGCTGGGAGGCACCTATTATCATCACCACACTGGTACAGCTGCTGGACACTCTGTTTGCCGGGAAGACCACGGCAGTACGGCGTTTCCAGGCCCTGTGCGGCAGCGTCATTGTCATAGACGAGGTGCAGACGGTGCCGGCGAAGATGCTGACGCTGTTTAACCTGGCTGTCCAGTTTTTAAGCGAACAGTGCGCTGCAACGGTGGTGCTGTGCTCGGCCACCCAGCCGGAGCTGGAGTGCGCCGCCCACCCGCTGCGGGAGAAGCCGGAGGAAATGGTGCCCCGGGATGAGACACTTTGGGCGGCCTTTCACCGGACGGAGCTCATCCGGCTTCCGGACCGGCGCTTGGAGGAGCTGCCGGAGTGGATAGCCGAACAGATGGAGACGACGGAAAGCCTCCTGGTGGTGTGCAACAAAAAAAGCGAGGCGGCCTATCTGCTGGAAAAGACAAAATCGGAGGAGTATGGGAGCTTTCACCTGTCGGCGGGGATGTGCATGCAGAATCGGCGGGATGTGCTGGAGGCTTTGCGGACGGCGCTGGCCCGGCGGGAAAAGGTGCTATGCATCGCCACCCAGGTGATCGAGGCAGGGGTGGACATCTCCTTTGACGCGGTGGTACGGCTGACGGCGGGCATGGACAGCGTCGTCCAGGCGGCGGGGCGGTGCAACCGCGGCGGGGAATCCCGAGTGCCCCGGCCTGTGTACACGGTGAACTGCGCAGATGAAAAGCTGGGTATGCTGCGGGACATCCGGCGGGGAAAGGACGCCACCCTATCGCTGATGGAGGCGTTTCAAAGAATGCCGGAGAAGCTTGGCGGCAATCTGTTTTCGGAGGAAGCCATCCGCTACTATTACCGGGCGGTGTACCGGGATATGGCGGAGGGGGAGCAGGACTATTATATCAAGGAGCAAGGGACCAGCCTGTTTGACCTGATGGCGGACAACCGGCGGTATGCCGATGAGGGGGGCGCCGGGGCAGAGATGTTCTGCCTGCGGCAGGCATTTAAGACGGCAGGACGGTATTTTTCCGTATTTCAGGAGGACACCACGGATGTTTTGGTGCCCTACGGCAAGGGAAAGGAACTCATTGCGGAGCTGTGCGGGGAGCGATGCCGGCATGATGCGGAGCACCGGGCTGCGGTGCTGCAGGAGGCAGCCGCCTACTGTGTGGGGATCTATCCGTACCAAAAAAAGCAGCTGGAGGAGAAAGGGGCGCTGCACTCCGTGTGCGATGATTGCGCCCGGGCTCTGGCAGAGGGATTTTACGATGACACGGTGGGCCTGGTGACAGAGACGGAGAAACATGAATTTTGGGAGGTGCGAGAGTGAAAAACACCAAGTATGACAACATTGTGGAGTTTCAGGTGACGGGGGACTACGCCCTGTTTTCCGACCCCATTATGCGCGTGGGTGGGGAAAAGTGCACGTACCAGGTGCCCACCTATGAGGCCCTCAAGGGGATATTGCACTCCGTGTACTGGAAGCCCACCATCCTTTGGGTCATAGACGCGGTGCGGGTGATGAAGCCCATTCAGATGGAGACCAAGGGGATACGCCCAATTCGATACGGCGGGGGAGAGAAAAAGAACGACCTGAGCTACTATACCTATCTGAAGGACTGCTGCTACCAGGTCCGGGCCCACTTTGAGTGGAATGAGAACCGCCCGGAGCTGGCTGCCGACCGCAACGAGAACAAGCACCATGAGATCGCCAAAAAGATGATCCGCAAGGGCGGCCGGCGGGACATTTTCCTGGGCGCGCGGGAGTGCCAGGGCTATGTGGAGCCGTGCGTATTCGGCGAGGGGGCAAGTGCCTACGACGACACGGAACAGCTGGCCTTCGGGCTCATGTACCACGGCATCACCTACGCAGACGAGGCGTATTCGGCGGACACCCGGGGGAAGATGACGGTGCGGCTTTGGTACCCGGTGATGAAGAAGGGCGTGATCGAATTTGTGCCGCCGGAGCAGTGCCCGGTGCAGAAGACCATCCGAGATATGGAGATAAAACCCTTTGGAGGCGAGCTGGATAATTTCTCCGGCCTGCGGGAATTTGGGGAGGTTACATAATGGGACTTTTACAGCGCGCCATTGAGACATACGATGCCAGCGCCGCCCTGGCGGGGGTGTACCGGGAGGGGCATGAGCCGCTGGCACCCATCGGACACGTCCTGACCAGCGCCAATATAGAAATTACGCTGAACGCGCAGGGCGGATTTGAGACGGCACGAAAGGTGGAGAAAAACGAGCCGAAGATTTTGATCCCGGTGACGGAGGAATCCGGCGGACGGACCAGCGGGATTGCAGCGCATCCGCTGTGCGAACAACTAAAGTATGTGGCCTGCACCAATGTGCAGGCGCACGAAAGCTATCTGGCGGCGCTGCGGGCATGGATGGAATCGCCGCATGGGCATCCGTTTTTACCGGCGATTTTCACCTATGTGATGAAGGGGACGCTTTTAAGCGATCTCACAAAAGGCGGTGTACTCGATCTGACGGAGAAGGGAGAGTACAACGAGAAGCTGCTGGTGTGCTGGCGTGTATTGGGCATCGACGGGGAGGAGCCTGCGTGCTGGAAAAACAGGAACCTGTTTGCAGCATTTGAGGCGTACTATGGCGGCCTGCTGGCGGCGCGGGAGGAAGTCTTGTGCATGGTCCAGGGAAAGGGAGAACCGGCTGCCTTGCAGCACCCCAAGGGGATCATCCCGATAAACGGAAATGCCAAGCTGATCTCGGCCAACGATGGGAGCGGCTTTACCTACCGGGGGCGATTTTTGGATGAAAGACAGGCGGCCACCGTGGGCTACATAGCCTCGCAGAAAGCACACAATGCGCTGCGCTGGCTGGCATCGGAACAGGGCGTACGGGAGTCTTCAGGAAAACGAATTTTCCTGTGCTGGAACCCGGAGGGAAAAACGATCCCCAGACCCATGCGCAGGGTGCGCGGTGCAGAGGCTGAGCCGGTGCGAAAGCCCAGCGACTATAAAAAGCAGCTGCAAGGCACACTTTTGAGCTTCCGAAAGGATCATCAGCTGAAGGACACGGACAGGGCCGTTTTGGTAAGCTTTGACGCGGCCACCACCGGGCGGCTGGCGGTGACCTACTACAACGAGATAGGCCTGGAAACCTTTTTGCGGCGCATGGAGGACTGGGACGGACACTGCTGCTGGTATGCGGAGAAACTTGGCATCCAGGCGATGAGCCTGCTGGACATTGTGGATTGTGCCTTTGGCGTGGAGCGAAAAAATTTCCTGGAGACGGACGAAGGAATCCGTGGGCAGCATTTACAGCGCTTGCTGCACTGCAAGATGGACGGGGGGATATTCCCGCTGGACATTCTGCGGGCGCTGACACAGCGGGCCTCATCGCCGTTGGGCTATGAAAAGGCAAATTGGAGAAGGATTTTGCGGACGGCCTGCGCGGCGCTGCAGAAATACAGATATGACACAAAACAGGGAGGGAACGAAATGGCTTGGGCACTGGATAAAAAGAACCGCAGCTTCCAATACGGCAGGCTCCTGGCGGCTATGGAGCGGCTGGAGGAGGACTACTACTCCAAAACCCAGGAGGGCAGGCAGACAAACGCGATCAAGTACATGAGCGAATTTAAACGGAGACCGTTTGCGGTGTTTGAGAGAGTCAATCAGCACCTGCAGCTGGCCTATCTGGGCCGTGTGGAGCCGTGGCAGGCCGCCCGCTATAAGCGGCTTGTGGGTGAGATCGTCGGCATTCTGCGTGAATTCCCGGAGGAGGAGCTGAACCGGCCCCTGGAGGATATTTACCTGATGGGCTATGAACTGCAGCGGAACGCATTCTTTACCAAAAACGATACGGACGACAATACGGAGGAGGAATAATCATGGCAGCTTTGGAAAACAAAATCGACTTTGTAGCGCTGATCTCTGTGACCAACGCCAACTGTAACGGCGACCCGCTGAACGGAAACCGCCCCAGGACCGACTATAACGGCATGGGGGAGATATCAGATGTGTGCATCAAAAGGAAGCTCCGCAACCGTATGCAGGATATGGGATATGCGATTTTTGTGCAATCCGATGACCGCTGCGATGACGGATGCAAAAGCCTGAGCGACCGGGCTGCGGCGGCCACCAAGGGAATCAAGGATAGAAGCATTTACGCGCAGACCGCGTGCGAAAAATGGATGGATGTGCGAAGCTTTGGACAGGTGTTTGCCTTTAAGAGCACAGATAAAAACGGCGTTTCCGTCGGCGTGCGGGGCCCTGTTTCTATCCACCAGGCAGTGAGCATTTCTCCGGTGGAGATTGAGGAGATGCAGATCACCAAGAGCGTCAACGGGGAAACCGGGGAAAAGCGCGCCTCCGATACCATGGGAATGAAGCATTTCGTCCGCTTCGGCCTGTACGAGATCAAGGGCGCCATCAATGTGCAGCTGGCGGAAAAGACCGGCTTTACCCGGGAGGATGCCGCGGTCATAAAAGAATGTCTGCGGACGCTGTTCGTAAACGATGCGTCTTCTGCCCGGCCGGAGGGCTCTATGGAGGTGGTGAAGCTCTATTGGTGGGAGCATAACTGCAAGGACGGGCAGTATTCCTCGGCCAAGGTACACCGCAGCGTCCATGTCACGCCCAAAAACGCGGAGGGCCTGCCCCAGTGCGTGGATGACTATGAGATCACCCTGGATGAGCTGCCGGGGCTGACACCGGAGATCATAGATGGACTATAAGGAAGAGGAGTATCTCCAGCTTTCCGGGCTCCAGCACTTTCGCTTCTGCCGCAGACAGTGGGCGCTGATCCATATTGAGAACCTGTGGGCGGAAAATCTCCGGACGGTGGATGGGCAGATCCTGCATGAGCGCGCCCATGATCCCGGGCTGCGGGAAAAGCGGCCGGGCCTGATCGTCGTGCGGGGCATGGCCGTTTCCTCCCGCACTCTGGGCGTATCCGGGGCGTGCGATGTGGTGGAGTTCAGGCGCTGTGCGGCGGGGGTCCCGCTGCGGAATGAGGAGGGCCTTTTTCAGCCCTATCCCGTGGAATATAAGCGCGGCTCACCTCGGGAGGACCGTGCCAATGAGCTGCAGCTCTGCGGCCAGGCCCTGTGTCTGGAGGAGATGCTCTGCTGCGATATACCCAAGGGCGCCCTGTATTTTGGCGAGGTGCGGCGGCGGGTGGAGGTGGCATTCACCCCGGAGCTCCGCCGGGAGGTCACGGAGACCCTGTTACAGATGCATCAGTTGTATAAGCGGGGATACACGCCCAAGGTGAAGCCGACCAAGGCCTGCAATGCCTGCTCATTAAAGGAATTGTGCCTGCCTAAGCTGCTGCGCAGCGGCTCGGTGAAAAGCTACTTGGAGCGATATATGGAGGAGACGGTATGAGACGTTTACTCAATACGCTGTTTGTAACCTCTGAAGATGCGTATTTGGCACTGGACGGGGAAAACGTTGTGGTCCGCCGGGACCGGGAAGAGCTGGGCCGATTCCCTTTGCACAATTTGGAGGGGATCCTGTGCTTTTCTTATGCGGGGGCCTCTCCGGCGCTGATGGGGGCCTGCGTCAAGCGGAGCATCGCCTTGAGCTTCTGCACACCGGGTGGGCGATTTTTGGCCCGGGCGGCGGGGATCACCAATGGCAATGTGCTGCTGCGCCGGGAGCAGTATCGCCTGGCGGATGATTTGGCTGCCAGCTGCCGGATCGCGAAATATATGATCTGGGGCAAGCTTTTTAATGGCCGGTGGAGCATCGAGCGAACGAAACGGGACCACAAGCTGCGCGTCGACGAGGAGAAATTCCGGAATGTATCGTCGGCGATCTATGACCTGATGCCGCAGGTCATACAGGCGGAGTCACTGGATTCCCTCCGGGGCTTTGAGGGCGCAGCCGCTACGCTGTACTTCGATGTTTTTGACGATATGATCCTGCGGAACAAGGAGAGCTTCTGTTTCCGCGGGAGGAACCGGCGGCCACCCACGGACCCTGTCAATGCCATGCTCTCTTTTGCCTACAGCCTGCTGGCGGGGGATTGCGCCTCGGCGCTGGAGAGCGTCGGGCTGGATGCCTATGTGGGCTTTATGCATCGGGATCGCCCGGGCAGAACATCCCTTGCCCTGGATATAATGGAAGAGCTGCGGCCATGTATGGCGGATCGATTCGTCCTGACCCTTATCAACAATAAGGTCATGGGCCCCGATGATTTTGAGACGGCTGAGAGCGGAGCGGTGACCATGACGGACGATGGGCGCAGAAAGCTTCTCAGAAGCTGGCAGGAGCGCAAGCAGGAGGTGATCACGCACCCGTATCTGCAGGAAAAGCTGCCCTGGGGGCTGGTTCCATATATGCAGGCACTGCTGCTGGCACGGCACCTGCGGGCGGATCTGGATGCTTACCCACCGTTTTTGTGGAAGTGAGGCGAGAGCGTGCTGGTATTGATTTCTTACGATGTGAGTACAGAGGATGCGGCGGGGCGAAAGCGCCTTCGACAAATTGCAAAGCAGTGCGTGAATTACGGCCAGCGTGTGCAGAACTCGGTGTTTGAATGTCTGCTGGATGCCGCCCAGTGTAAGCAGCTGCAGCATAAGCTGTGCTCTATCATGGACAAGGAGAGGGACAGCCTGCGGTTCTACTATTTGGGCAATCGCTATGAGACGAAGATCGAGCACTTCGGCGTAAAGGCCGGCTATAAGCCCGAGGAGGTCCTGATGATCTGACCGTGCGAAGTGGAAGCTCTCAGGGGAGATCCCATAGGTTCGCACCGGAAAACGGGCGAACAGGCGAAAGGAAAACATATAATTAGCAAAAATGCGCTTGTAGATATGCGAATAGTAGTTTAGCTGCACGCTGGATTTTGTATTTTGCAAGAATGCATGGGGCAAATTTTGTGCATGATTGCTGTCCCGCCCCGCATGGGGCGGGTGGATTGAAATACCAGCATAGCCGGATATGAGCAGCGGGCCGGTGGTCCCGCCCCGCATGGGGCGGGTGGATTGAAATACCGGCTCACAGATCGATGCAGTGCGGAAGGCCGGTCCCGCCCCGCATGGGGCGGGTGGATTGAAATCTCGCCTTGCTTGGATTTTTTGTCCGCCGCAAGGTCCCGCCCCGCATGGGGCGGGTGGATTGAAATGCATCGTCCAAATCGTCCATGCCGTTGCAGTTGGGTCCCGCCCCGCATGGGGCGGGTGGATTGAAATCTGGACGCCTCCCGTTAGTCTGGCCACCAATGCGTCCCGCCCCGCATGGGGCGGGTGGATTGAAATTTCCGCCGAACTGGACGAGAAAGAGCGGAACGCCGTCCCGCCCCGCATGGGGCGGGTGGATTGAAATGCACTCCATCGGGGTAAGGCGGCGCACCACCATGGTCCCGCCCCGCATGGGGCGGGTGGATTGAAATGATACGTCAGCGGCACTTGGTTGCCGCCTGTTCCCGTCCCGCCCCGCATGGGGCGGGTGGATTGAAATGTTCCTGCAAAAATTTTACGGCATCCATATTGTCGTCCCGCCCCGCATGGGGCGGGTGGATTGAAATACTTCCAGAGCAGTACTAACAAGGACTAAAATCGTCCCGCCCCGCCTGGGGCGGGGGGATTGAAATTGTTTACCATCGTTGTCCTCCTTATTTCTTAGCGTCCCGCCCCGCATGGGGCGGGTGGATTGAAATTTCGCACATCCACACCGTATCGCCCACCTTGCACGTCCCGCCCCGCATGGGGCGGGTGGATTGAAATGGGACTTTGTTCGATCTTGTTAAGTATCTTGTCGTCCCGCCCCGCATGGGGCGGGTGGATTGAAATCAATGCAATTTATCAAGCAAACGGGAAACCTTACGTCCCGCCCCGCATGGGGCGGGTGGATTGAAATATCTTGTTTGCGTGAGCTTGCTTCTCGCTATCCGTCCCGCCCCGCATGGGGCGGGTGGATTGAAATTGATCGGCGGTGCTATTGGCATCTTCGGTCGCCGTCCCGCCCCGCATGGGGCGGGTGGATTGAAATTACATTGGGGAATATCACTACATAGTTATTGACGTCCCGCCCCGCATGGGGCGGGTGGATTGAAATTAATACTTCGTCCGCTCTTACTGCCCTTAATTCCGTCCCGCCCCGCATGGGGCGGGTGGATTGAAATATCTTGTTTGCGTGAGCTTGCTTCTCGCTATCCGTCCCGCCCCGCATGGGGCGGGTGGATTGAAATTGATCGGCGGTGCTATTGGCATCTTCGGTCGCCGTCCCGCCCCGCATGGGGCGGGTGGATTGAAATTACATTGGGGAATATCACTACATAGTTATTGACGTCCCGCCCCGCATGGGGCGGGTGGATTGAAATTAATACTTCGTCCGCTCTTACTGCCCTTAATTCCGTCCCGCCCCGCATGGGGCGGGTGGATTGAAATCTCGGTATCGCCTTGTTGATTCCTCCGGTTATCGTCCCGCCCCGCATGGGGCGGGTGGATTGAAATTATCGTAGTTTATCGAAAAGACGGGAAACCTTAGTCCCGCCCCGCATGGGGCGGGTGGATTGAAATTTCCAAATTCACGGCGGAAGTCATCCTCCGTCCAGTCCCGCCCCGCATGGGGCGGGTGGATTGAAATTTTGCCGCTGGCTGACTGTCACGGGGATTATGTGGTCCCGCCCCGCATGGGGCGGGTGGATTGAAATTCTATCCCCGCCGCAGTCAACGCCCACCGAAAACTCAGTCCCGCCCCGCACGGGGCGGGTGGATTGAAATATTTGCAAGAGCCATAAGGTAAGAACGCTGTGCCGGTCCCGCCCCGCACGGGGCGGGTGGATTGAAATTCCAAAGAGCACAACCACGAAAAATTCCTTGAGGTCCCGCCCCGCACGGGGCGGGTGGATTGAAATCGCATATAATAATAACAACAGGACCTCCCGCACCTCGTCCCGCCCCGCACGGGGCGGGTGGATTGAAATAAGTTATAATGACTGGAGCGATCTTAGGCTGAAGGTCCCGCCCCGCACGGGGCGGGTGGATTGAAATCTACCGAAGTTTATCAAACAAGCGGGCAACCTTGTCCCGCCCCGCACGGGGCGGGTGGATTGAAATCGATCTTGTCCCGGAGACCTTGTGTCTCGGTGCACGTCCCGCCCCGCACGGGGCGGGTGGATTGAAATCGATCTTGTCCCGGAGACCTTGTGTCTCGGTGCACGTCCCGCCCCGCACGGGGCGGGTGGATTGAAATCGATCTTGTCCCGGAGACCTTG
>ENA-UOJM01000522-UOJM01000522.1-human-gut-metagenome-genome-assembly--contig:-P116-NODE-522-length-51648-cov-27.324560_pt1 | contig 51648 bp, 57 predicted proteins | sample MGYA00242349_ERZ723896 | MGnify/ENA metagenome assembly ERZ723896 | reverse complement strand
AGCACCATTCTTGACTTTGTCGAAAATCGCTTACACAAAATTTTACGCCCGGCCCTTTGAATCAAATAAATACGGTATCTTAATAGTTCTCTTTTCTTACCTCAAAGTAAGCCTGAGGATGATTACATACAGGGCATTTTTCAGGAGCTTCTGCACTAACTACAAGATGTCCGCAATTGCGACATTCCCACATTGTAATGCCACTTTTCTTAAACACTTCCATAGTTTCAACATTCTTAAGAAGTGCACGATATCTTTCTTCATGAAGTTTTTCAATCGCAGCAACACCTCTGAACTGAGCGGCTAATTCCGGGAAACCTTCTTCTTCCGCTTCATTAGCCATTCTAGCATACATATCTGTCCATTCTGCATTTTCGCCTTCTGCAGCGTGAAGAAGATTTTCTGCGGTATCTCCAAGTTCACCAAGCGCCTTAAACCAGAGTTTTGCATGCTCCTTCTCATTGTCAGCTGTCTGCAGGAATAATGCTGCAATTTGCTCATATCCGGCCTTCTTTGCTACGGAAGCAAAATAAGTGTATTTATTTCTGGCCTGAGATTCCCCTGCGAACGCTTCCCAAAGATTCTTCTCTGTCTTTGTTCCAGCATACTTACTCTTTGCAGGCGACTCTTCCACCTTCTTGAAAACAGATGCAGGCTGCTTACATAATGGACACTGCTCCGGTGCTGCCTCTCCTTCATACACATAACCACAAATACAACATACCCATTTACTCATTTTTATATCTCCTTTTCGATTTAATATTTCACTCTTATCTTCATAAGAAGTGTGTAACATCTTTTCTGCCAATTCACTTAACGGCTTTCCATAAAACTCCTCATAAAGATGAATAATCTCTGGATTCTCATGACTCCGTCTGAGAGTCATCGCCTCATCCCTTGTATAGAGACTTGCAATTCTCGCTTTACGTACCTCGTCCTTATCCTTCATGATATCCTTTGGTTGGCCGCCTCCACCGATACATCCGCCCGGGCAAGTCATAACTTCCACAAAATGATACTGTTTTTCTCCCTGCTTGATGCCCTCAATTACTTTCCCGGCATTGGCTGTACCATATACTACAGCGATATTCACATCTAAATCGCCAACTTTTAAAGTAGCTTCTTTGACGCCTTCATATCCCCTTACAGGTGTAAGGTTGAATAACTGTTCCGGTGATTTTTCTTTTGTAATAAATTCGTAAGCAGTTCTGAGAGCAGCTTCCATAACACCTCCGGTATTGCCGAAAATAATACCAGCTCCAGATGCATCTCCCATAAAATTGTCATATTCACCATCTTCAAGACTGGCAAAATCAATCCCTTCCTCTTTTGCCCACTTTGCAAGCTCTCTGGTCGTGATCACGTAATCCATGTCACGCATCCCCTCTACACCAAGATAATGAGCAGAAGCGTTCATCTCCTCTCTGCGAATTTCAAATTTCTTTGCAGTACATGGAGTAAGTGCCACATTTACAATTGATTTTGGATCTATACCCTTCTTCTCAGCAAAATAGGTCTTAATTGTAGGTCCCTGCATTCCGATAGGGCTTTTCGCTGATGAAAGATTCGGAATCATTTCCGGATAATATGTTTCCACATACTTAACCCATGCAGGACAACAACTGGTAAACTGAGGTAAGGGAGCGCTTTTTTTGGTCACTCTCTCAATAAGCTCACTAGCTTCCTCAACAATAGTAAGGTCAGCTGCAAAACAGGTATCAAGGACATAATTTACGCCTAATTTTCTAAGCAACGAAACCATTTTCCCTTGTACAAAGCTGCCATCAAGCATACCGAATTCTTCCCCCAGCGCAGCTCGTACGGATGGTGACGTACTTACAATGACAATCTTTTCCGAATTCTGAACCTCTCTCTTTACATCCAAATATTCATACTTTTCCATAATACTGTCTACAGGACAGACATTTGTACACTGTCCGCAATTTATACACACAGCCTCTCCACAAGTCTGCTCAAATGTATATGTACCATGCACACCTATGGCATTTGTACATACGTCCTTACACATTCCGCATTTAATACATTTTTCTTCCAAACGAGTAATACTCGGATTATTTCCCTCGATTGGAACACGCACATGTAAAGGTAAATGATTCATCGTTTATCCTCCTAAAAATATAGATTGGCAACACTATAAACCCGTTTGTAAGCATACAAATATTGCGTTTCCATTATACCGCAACATCTGTATTTAGGTCAAAAGTTTTTGCATTAGCAAAACAAATTCTTATTTTTATAACTCTTATACACTATTTCAAGCGAATATAGCAGGTTGATTTTCCGGTTCCTTCACGCTTCAGTTCGCCGGATGCCACCATTTTCCGCAGCGCAGCTTCTACAGAACTCAAACTCAGCGAAGGACACTGCTCCCTGATATCCTGCTTCGTGAAACGACCGATTTTATTCAGAGCAGCCTTACGAACCATATCAATGGCAGGAAGCTTCTCTTCCACGATGGCAAATCTGTCCCCGAAGTCTTTATACGCAGCCAGAATGGTGCCAAGCAGATATTTAATAAACGGGACGGCATCCTCGGTTCCTTCATGCCAGCCATGCTGTGCACGGTTCAGTGCGCCATAATACAAATCCTTGTTTTTCGCGATCTTTGCCTCTAGGGAGATATATTTTCCAACGTAGAATCCGCTGCGATATAAGAGCAGCGTCGTCAGCAAGCGACTCATTCTGCCATTGCCATCGTTAAACGGATGAATACACAGAAAATCGTGGATGAAGATTGGAATAGCAATTAAGGGCTCCAATTCCATATTGCCGATAACCTTATTGTACTCCTCACAGATCCGATCCAGTGCTTCCGGCGTCTCGAACGGGGCCAGGGGAGTGAAAAGTATTTCGGTATGACCGTCAGGGAAAGTCGCGCTGATATAATTCTGTACATTTTTTGTCTGTCCGGCCATTGGGTTATTCAGAAGTTAATGGTGTTGAAGATCTTGATCCGGTACCCGGCATGGACAAAGGCATTGCCGACCTCAAGAAGCGTTGTGCCTTTCGGGTCGATTTTGTCAAGATAGAAAAAGGAAATGTCACAAACAATTTTCAATTTAGAAATTGTCCGTTTTCACATCATCACGCATCAATCGCTTCATCTTGTCCTCCAAGGTGTCCTTGCTCTCTTTGCTGAAATGAACGCCGATAATATAGGTGGTGTTGCCCATTCTCATATAGAACGAGCCTGCCGGATTAGGTCTTGTGTTTTTTACAGTTGCGGTATTCTGTGTCATGCGATACCTCCTTGAAGTGGAAAAAGCCAGACAGGGTGTGAGGGTCGGCAACGAAGTCCGGCAACGGGCTTCAAAAAACCTCGAACATATCCTGCATGACCTTTGCCATCTGATCGGACACCGTCACCGGCAAGTCGTCGGGCCTCGGATATCCTAAGGAAATCGTGAGGCTGGCCTGCGGATCCATATCCACCAGAAGGACTTTCTTACCTTCCTGCACCATGCCGATACCAAGATTCTCAGCTGTGCAGGTCTTACCGGTGCCGCCTTTCTGGTTTACACAGGCGATAACCGTTGCTTTGTTCTGCATTTCTTTGTAACCACCTCCTTAAAACTTGCCGGAAGCCATGTCGTTGTTCACCCATGCCTGATAGTATGGGCTGATGGTCGTCGGGGCATTGAAGAGAGTGGCCAACAGATACTGCTTCATGTTGCGGACCTCGGTACTGTTCTTCTGAAGACAGATCAGCACGTAGTCGATGTGGTCCTTTGTCAATTTCATAAAGCGGCTTTTGACCACTTCGATCGGCTTATCATCTCCGGCAATACGGATGGTCTTTCGTTTGGAACAGCAGGTATCCACCAGCAGATCCAGAATGCCTTCCAGAGTTTCCTCGTCGAAGCGATGCTCCTGAAGCAGAATGTCGAAGTAAAGACTTTCTCTGAAATAGCTTTCATACTGAGCATGCTCACGCATCCCTTCGTTCCTATCTGCCGATAAGAAAGGATCAGTATCACTATATTCAGTATTATTTATCTCAGTATTACTTCCTCGTACTTCGGAAGATTCCAGAAACTGCGTTTCTACGACTCCAGAATCGTCCATTTTACGATTCAAGATCCGACCATTCTGTCCGACGGACAAAAAGTTCTTCACATAGATGAGATTTGGCTTCCCAAGTCCCTGGCGTTTTCTCTCGATCAGCCCGGCAACCACCTCCAGCTCACGAAGCATCCGGTTGACCTTCTTATCACTGCAACCGATGGCCTTCATGATCTGGTCGATGGTGTAGATGATATACACACGGCCCTGCTCATCCACCCAGTTGTTTCTGGCGGATAAGCCCATGCGGTCCAGGAACAATCCGTACAGAATCTTGGCTTCTGCGGACACATTCTGAAAGGCAGGATCCGTAAACATCACCTTAGGGACACGATAGAAGGAAAACTGATCCGACTGCGCCCCGTAGAAATAATCAAACACCCATCTTCACCACCTCCTTCATGATCTTGTCCTTCTTCAGAGGCTTATCGCGAAGAGTAGAACGGTGCTTCTCAAAGGGGCAGCGTACATACAGACAGGAGCGGTACTTGAAATCCGGCTGGTAGTAAGGACACTTTCTGCAGCTTGCAGGTGCCTTATCACCGGCCTTCTTTACTAGCTTCTCGTAATGACGGAAGCGTTCCTCGGCCTTACTCATGGGAACCACCTGCTTTCTTGCGTCTTTCCTGAAGCCATTTGTCCAGGTCCTTGTAACAACAGGCGCTGACACAGGGCTGACCTTTGGCATAACAACAGCCTTCACATTTCTTTTCCTGTTCGGTCTTCACAACCTCTGCCAGGTAGTAGCAGTTCTCCTTGCCCAGAATGCAGCCGATCTTTCTGTTCTTATAGAAGTAACAGGCGCGGCAGCTATCCGGACGGTCTGCATGGTATCTGATACCATCGATCACTTTTGTCTTACTCATAGCGATATCCTCCATTGAAGTGTTACATCTCAGGGAAGTCCTGAAATGACAAAAGCCCCGCAGTGATTTTTAAGTCACTACGGGGCTATGTAAGATATCGATTATTTAATTGTCAGGGAGAGAGCGAACTGAAATATGTCATTGCGATAATTCATCCAATTTACTTAATTGCCATTGTCTTTCTTCGATGACTTTAGACATATCACATGGATACATAAGATTAATCAACTTAATTGCATAATCACTTGCGACCATTCCATGTTCTTTCATATGTCCACTTGCAACTGCTTGACCAATGACTCTAAATGTTACAGTCAATAGTTCATCTGTTTAAGCACGTGCAACTTTGTGTATTGTAAATCCCGCTTGTCGTACTTCATGCATTCTCGCCTTTCCTGCTTGCCACATTTCATTTATTCTAAATCCCTCAGCAACTTCTGGAAAAGAGTTTTCGCAAATATTACATATACAAATACTACGCTTCGCAATTTCTAATGACCACTTTGCAATTGTAATTTGCGGTTGTATCTCATAAAGAGCATCTATTCGGTTTCTTAATTCATCATCATCTAACAGATTGATTTTTCTTATAGTCATTAAAACACCCCTACAAATTATGATTTCTCTTCCCACCGGCTAACCCGGGCGGGCGATTTTGGTTTTTCAAAGATTTGAAAATCTCTCCGCTAAAGGCCTCTCAAATTTCTTTGCAGAAAAACTTCTCACGATATGGAATCCTCGGAAATTTCAGCCCGAAAACAGCTTTTTCAGCACAGAAATACATAGAGAAACAACGGAGAACAGTTGACAGGCCGCCAAATTTAGCAGAAGCCCCGAAGAGGGCATTTTCGGCCCGTTAGCATTTTGCCCCGATTCTTGGATTTCTGCAAGAGGCACCCTTAAATTCTTGGATGAAAACGGTCCCAAAATCTCTGAAAAAGGAAACGCGGAAGACATTTTTCGTATCTTCCGCGGTTGTTGACTGGCGTCCCTGGCGGGATTCGAACCCACGGCCTTTCGCTTAGGAGAACCATTGAACATTTGTCATCTGTGTTCACCTATGTACAGGAAAGTCGCTATCCGTCAGGCTTTTTTCGTATTCCGAGTCGCTCCGTGTTCGTCCAAGTTCACCGGTGTCGTTAGATGTTCACCGGTTCATTTTAGCAGTTTTTTGGATTTTTCTAAAAAGGGGAACAAGAACATTTTTCATCTACCGCCAATTTTAGCACTTTTTCGAGCAAAAAACCATCTGCAGTCGAACCGCGAGTCTAAACAGAATATCTCACATCTCCCTGAAATGTACTTGCTGGGGAAGATGACAAAAAAAGAGTATTGCATCCCCGGTTCGAATGAAATCCGAGTTTACAATACTCTCTATGTAAGTGGTGGGCCGGTGATCCGGCCCTTATTTTAGTTCAGGCTCTTCGCAAGGCTTGTCAGCAGCGCTGCCATTTCCGGATTACTGAGTATCTTTGCCAGAAGGTCAGGATCCACACCTGAAGGGGCAGCTTTTGCTTCGGATCCGGTTTCAGCCGGTGCCTCAATATCGTCTGCACCCTTCCCGCTGTAAAAGGCTTTCTCAAACAGTGCTGCGTTGTTCTTACGGTCATCGTCGAGTATGTGGGAATATTGATCCGTAACCATCTGCGCCTGCGCATGGCCGGAATCACCCTGAACAGATTTGATATCGCCGCCGTTCAGCTTCAGCTTGTAAGTGATGCTGGAATGACGAAGACTGTGAAAGACGACCTTTGGCAGATCATTCTTCTCAATCAGTTCTGCAAAGAGGGCAGTGATGCGGGATTGCTCTGTCGGCATGCCCAGGCCATTGGCCATAACCAGATCGAAATCTGCGTATTCATTGCCAAGGGCTTCTTTCGTGAAATCCTGCTCCCGTTTCCACTCTACCAGCATCTCAGCGACAGTCTTCGGAAGGAAGATCTTGCGGGTACTGGTTGCCGTCTTTGGTTTCTTCAATACAAGGACGGTTTTATTGCTTTCCCGCAGTTCCGGAAAGACGCGAAGCACGTCCTTCTTTCCCAAAACCTTCATAACACTCTTATCGACACGCTGCGGCTCCTTATTCACATAAACATAGGCCTTTCCGGCGGCGATGCTTTCCGGAGAGATGTCTACGCAATCCCAGGTCAAGCCAAGCAGTTCGCCAATTCGAAGAGAACAGGCAAATGCCAGGTTGATGGCCAGCTTCAGGCGCTCATCCTCACATACCTCGAGGGCATGAAACAAAGTAGGAGCATCCCAGATCTCGCGCTTCTTGGCTTCGGATTTTGGAACCGTGGCATACATGGCAGGGTTCTTCTCCATAAGCTCCCATTTCACAGCCTGATGAAAGGCGCTGCGCAGAATGTTATGTATCTTTCTTACGGTCGGCGGAGCCACATAAATCACATTTTTAGAATTTGCTTTCTGAGTGATTCGGTGCACGGAAGGGGTCTTCAGAAGCTGCATATAATACTTCTCCAGAACCCGTGCTGTCACGTCACTGAGCTTCATACTGCCGATGATTGGTGATATATAATGCTCGATCAGAGCTGTATTGCTTCCGTAGACGGACATGGACCATGTGGTCTTGCCATAGAGAGCAACATACTCTTTCAGCAGCTCATCCACCGTCTTGCACTGATGGATCACCATGGTGCCTATTTCCTGCCGATATTCAATTTCAGCTTTCCGGCGCTTTGCATCAGCCATGGTCTTGAAGCTTTCCCATTTCTGCTTTCGCTTGCCGGTTGCTTCATCGTCGTAGAGGTAAACGACATTGTAACGGTTATTTCTCTGTACAATGGATGCCATTGCCTTTCACTCCTTTCCTAGTTCTCACGTTCGAGTTTCTGCTGAAACAGGAACCACTTAATATCATCCCGAGGAATTAGATACTTGAGTCCGTATTTTTTGGCTTCAATTTCTCCGGTCTGAATCAGCCTGCGCACCTCATTGTATGTAAGGTCAAGAAGTACCGCCGCCTCCTGCAGGGTAAATGCTGCCTTTGTTTCGTCCACCTTGAGACGAGGCTTCACTGCTTCCTGCTGCATTCTCTCAATCGCCATGATTTCCTCCGGTGATCTGTCGCAAAGTTTGCGATATTTACTCTGACCGGCATACCAGCGTTCAAAGCTGTCCTTTGTTACGCGCCGACGGTCTGCAATATAGACAAACTCAAACTGATCTTTGTCTCTGCCGGTAAGAAGGATATTGTAGACTTCCTTCCGGGTAATTAAAAGCAGTCTGGCCATTTCCGGCATCGTCATAGATGCTGCTTCCAGTTCTGCATTTCGTTCTCGATCCGCTTGGGTTCGATACCTGGTCTGCGTCTTATACCATGCCTCAAAAACATCCTTTCGGATACGCATCCAGGTATCCACCTCAAAGGTCTCAATGTGATCCCGCTTGATCAAAGTGTAAACCGTATCATCGGACACACCGAGCAACTCCGCCAACTCCGGAACTGAGTAAGAATATGCTCTGAGCTCCGTACCGGGCGGCGATCCATCCACCTTCTTGTACTTGATCTGATTTGCATACCAGTGCTCAAAGCTGTCAATCACAACTCGCATCTTGCCTGCGACAATGATCGTTTCAAAGCACTGCCTATGTACCAGCCAGTAAGAATCCGTTTTTCCAAGCCCCAACATCCGCCGCATCTCCGGAACAGACATTGTAGTCCTTTTCTTTTCATCCATATCGGGTCCTCCTTATAAAGTGATAGCCAGGTCTTAAGACCTGGCTACATCGTAGCGGTTATCCGTTCGAATTGTTAGGATGTCGCGGAACGGCTCGACATCCTTGACAACTTACAGCTTGTTGTCCAACCACTCATCGAAGCTCTTCTTTGAAATTCGATAGGCGGATCCGATCTTAAACCAGCGAAATTCCTGCTGTTCTAACAGCTTATATACCGTGCCGCGGCTGATGCCGAGGATGATCTGCAGATCCTCAACGGTATAGCAGCGCTTCTCTGTGATGGGTATTGCATTTTCTGCCGGTAACTCAAAAGTCTCAATTGCTTCCATATGTCATTCCTCGCTTTCCGTTTTCATCTTTTCCGTAAATACCAAATCAGGGAAAGTCCACGCACTCTGGAATGGGCAAGGTATCCTCCGGATCCAGATGAAGGCTTACGCGGATGCTGTCATCAATGCGTTCCATGTGCTTTTGGCTCGTTCGTCCCAGGTATTTGATTACCTGACCCTTGTTGATGGTGACGATCTGTTCCGCCTCACTCATGGAGGTTTCATTCAGACCGCGCTGCTTTTCGAGAACGCAGTGTGTAAGCTTCAGCGTCATAGGCTCACCAACGATTTCACAGGAAAAGGTGTGCTCTGCCATACGGGAATGCGGCATATACTCTGAGTCGATACATTCGATGTTCTTCACATCATCTGCTGTCAGGTGAGCCCAGGCATATTCCTTCTGCAGTACCGCCAGATGCTCATCGATTTCCGTGATCATCTCAGAAGCAGTCTTACGGATCTTATCCAGGGAGGCCTTCAGCTCCGGTGTTTCTTTCCCATGAGACCAGCCTGCCACATAGGCAAAGCTGTAGTCTCCGGTATCAATTCCGTAATGCTGACACACGGTGAAGGCCACCGATTCGGCCTCCACCTCCTTATGATTTCTGGTAAGCTTCGGCTCCAGAGGATCCACTTTGATTGTGGGGTCAATGGAGTGGAGCTTCTGGTGGGTCATTTCGTGGATCGCTGTTTTCACAGTCTGCACCTGACTCATGCCTTCCTGAATGGCGATGCGGTTCTCGACGGTGTGGAAATATCCCTTTGCTCCGCCTGCGATCTCCTCAAAACCCATCGGTACCGGACAGGCCTTCTTCAATGCTTCGAAGAACATTTCATACTGCGCCACATCGCCGGTCAGCTCATTTACACCGAGAGTAGGCAAAGGCTTTCCGTCGGTCTGGCTGACGTCGAAAACATTGACTACCTTGAACGCAGGCATCAGGACTTCCTTCGTTTCCTTTACACTGGTCCCATCCGGATTTGTAAGGATTTCACCGGTGACAGGATCGGTTTTCTCAACCTCCATTCTCTTTTTGTAGGGAGTAGGGGCAAGAATGCGAATGCCGTTTTCGCCTTTCTGCACCTGACGCCCAAACTGCTTCTGCCAGGCGGTGTATCCGGCTACCAGTGTGGCATCCGGTTTCTGCATGGCGATCAGGATCGTATTATTCAGGGAATAATCATGGAACTTGGAAAGCGTTTTCAGATACTGCTTGAATTTGTCGCTTTCAAAAAGTGCCTGTATTCCGGCCTCCAGCTGATCCGTGATTGCCTTTACCTTCTCAAATTGCGAAAGGTAGGTTTTCTGTTCTGTGCTCATAAGCATTCCTCCGACTTCTTCTTTTCAGAAACGGGCTTGGGGCGGGCATCCGCATCAGACGCCCTGTCCCCATTCGCCATGCGTTTTTCATGGAGTTGCTCCAGTACAGAGTTCAGTTTTTCTTCTGCAGCATCGGCAGCTTGTTCCTCAACCATGTCATAATCCATCTCGGCGAAGTTTCGATTCTGCCAGCCGAGGTCCTGCAGAATCATATCTCTGCATTCCTGAATCGTAATGCTTGCCAGATCGATCTGACCGCCATCTACTTCAGAAAAGCTTTTGTCATAGATTGAGTAGTCCCAGCCGTCATCCGTGGCGTGGATGGAGAGATACTCCCTGTGACCAACCTGCCATGCAGCCTGATCCTTCAGCATTTCCGGTTCCGGGCTGGCTTTTCCGTCGCCTCGCTCCAGAATCTCGGCAAACTGGCAGATGTGGTAGACCTCGCCGCCGATCCGGGTATGGTAATCGTCGATATACTCACAGGGAGCAACGAAGCTTCGGTCCGGATAATCAATCTTTACCTTCCCGCCGTCAGGGATGCGGAACAATTCATCGTAGTTACTGGTGATAAAGCGGATGCTGTGGTCATGAGGATCCTCCCGGTGCGCCTTTCGATAGGCTCGCCTAGCGTCCTTAATCTGATCCAGAGTGCGAAGAGCAACTCCGGAAACCACTTCACCCTTGAAGCCGATCTCCTGAATGGCCATCACTCTGGCACAGGCAAGGGGATTTCGAATCGGATTCTCCAGCATATCCTCATAGGTGATCAGGCCGGTGTATTGAGCAGCGCCGGTAGCCTTATCAAAGGCTTCATAGGCAAATCCCGTCTCCATTTCCTTTAAGTACAGATAGGACTCGTTGTCTACCAGATACAGTGTTTCCTTCTTATCGGAAATCATTTCGCTCCACCTCCCTTGGTGCCGCTGCGGCTGTTTTCAAATTCCAGATGAAAGTTGGTCCTTCCGTTCTCTTCCGTGGAGAGAAGCAAGGTGGCATTGTAGTTCTTTCCGGATTTCTGACTCTTGCAGTCCTTCAGGCGAATCCGGCCATCCGAAAGCAGCTTCTCAACCATGCCGGAGGAAAGATGCTTCCCGATACTCTTGAAAAAGGCATTGTCCTTCCAGAGAACAAAGCGACATTCCTTGTTACTGCAGAACCAGCCCTTCTGTTTTTCCAGCACATCTGCCTGACAGCAAGGGCAGGCTCCGACTCGTTTGTGATCTGACATAAGCGTTTCTGCTCCTTTCACAGCCTCGTAGTTTTGAACCAGCCCGGAAATCATGTCGGTGATCTCTCGCATGAAGTCCTGGGCCTCATAATCGCCATGCTCCATCCGGAGAAGCTTTTGCTCCCAATCTGCCGTCATAGAAGCAGACTGAATCTGCTCCGGCATGACCGTAATCAGAGAATTGCCCTTATCGGTAGAAACAAGATAGCGTGTTTTCTTGTCGCCCTTACGTTCCATGAAGCCTTTCTGAACCAGCTTTTCAATCGTGCCTGCCCGAGTGGCAGGGGTACCAAGGCCTTTTCGTTCAGCGTCTTCCGGAATATCCTCGGCACCGGCGGTCTCCATGGCAGAGAGGAGGGTGTCCTCAGTGAATCGCTTCGGCGCAGTTGTTTTTCCTTCTTTGATTTCTGCCTGGGATAAAGAAACAATGGCATCCGGCGAAAGGGTCGGGCCGGTATAGGCTTCCTTTTCCTTATCCTTCACCGGATAGAACCTCTGCCAGATATCTTTCCAGCCCCCAAAGAGGACCGTCTTGATCTTTTTCGAAAACTCTTCGCCGCCGCAGGTCAGGACAATGGTATCCTCCGCATAGCGATGGTCGGGAGCTGCGGCGCAAAGCAGCCTGACCGTAATCAGCTGAAGAACAAACTTCTCACCGGAGGGAAGCTCGGCAAAATCAGCAGCGCACATGGTTTTTGTCGGAATGATGGCGTGGTGATCGCTGACCTTCCGGCTATCACACATCACGTCTACAGAGATTTCGGGTTTGTCGTCAGATTTCAATAAAGATGCATCAACACCGATTTTCTCCGCCACCTGAGAAATGAGGGGAGGAAGCATTGGCTTCATGTCTTCTGTCAGATATCTGCTGTCGGTACGGGGATAGGTCACAAGCTTCTTTTCATAGAGCGCCTGGGTGTAGTCCAGCGTCTGCTGCGCGGTAAAGCCGAGGATACGGTTGGCATCGCGCTGCAGGCTGGTCAGATCATAGAGAAGAGGGGCTCGCTCCGTTTTCTCCTTTCGGTCCATGGACTTGATTACGGCTTTCATGGTCTCCTTACATTTGGCAAGCAGCTGCTGTGCATCGCCTTTTTCATCAAAACGCCTGCTGACTGCGGTGATACCGTCCATACCAAGCTGTACGGTGTAGAAGGGCTTCGGCTTGAAGGCGGCGATCTCGGCATCACGCATAACGACCATTGCCAGAGTCGGTGTCATTACGCGACCAATGTTCAGCGTCTGGTGATACAGGCATGAAAAAAGCCGGGTGGCGTTCATTCCGACGATCCAGTCGGCACGCTCCCGGCAGAGGGCTGCTTCATACAAAGCATCATATTTGGTTGACGGTTCCAGGTGAGCAAATCCATCTTTGATGGCCTGATCCTCCATGCTGGAAATCCAGTGCCTTTCGAAAGGCTTCCTGCAGCCTGCCTGATGATAGACCAGACGGAAAATAAGTTCGCCTTCACGTCCGGCATCCGTTGCGCAGACAAGGCTTTCGACATCATCACGCTTCATCAGTTTTTTCAGGATACCGAACTGCTTCCTGGTGGAAGCTGAGACCTGATACTTCCAGGTGGCTGGCAAAATAGGAAGATCTGAAAGCCGCCATTTCGCATAGGCCTCATCGTAGGCCTCCGGCGGCGAGAGCTCTACCAGATGCCCTACACACCAGCTGACGATATAGCCATTGCCTTCCAGATAACCGTCGCATCGTTTGTTTGCACCCAGAACCTTGGCCAGGGACTGGGCAACCGAGGGTTTCTCGGCCAATACTAATTTCATTCGCATCTGCTCCTTTCAAAAAATAAGCAGCCACACACCATAGTGCATGACTGCTATGTAATGTCTACTGAACAAACGCCAGTTTTCTTTGCAGCACCCAAGTATCCAGCAATGCTGTCAAAACTTGCAAAAGGGCGCACTGAATCTTTCGGAGATTCAGCACGAGGACTGACATGGCAATCACATGGGCGGCGGTTTCCTGCAGCTTTGCAGTAACCAGCCCCATACCGCATTTCCGTTTCGCCAGACTGAACCTGCGCTCTACTTCCACACGTTCACATTCATCCAGATAATTCTGTGCCTTGTCCTGAATCTCATCCTTTCTCGGTCTGCCCAGAGCCGGACCGGATAACCGGATCCCGCGTTCCTTGCAGTAGCTGAGATTTTCACGGTTCCGGTAAATTTTGTCTGCCAAAATACGGCTGGGATAGTGTCCCTCACGCGCACAGAACCGTTCTACCATTGCCCGCAGGTTCCCTGCCTCGTTGTAGGCGTCGAACGAGCAACACTCCAGACGGGTCCAGCCGTCTACAACACTAATGTCCAGCTTGGCCCCAAATTCCACCGGTTTTCCGGCTTTTCCCCGGACAATCGGGCGAACAAAAGGCTGACTGACACTGACGATACGATCCGGAACGCTGTGCGTTCGGTTGTCATACATGTACTTCTGCTGCTGGTAGATGGTTCGCAGCGTATTCAACCGCTCCATTTGCCGGTCGGTCAGGGACTTCCCAAGAAGGAGCTTGCCGTCAATCGCTTCCAGATCCCGCTTGAGATAGCTCAGCTGCTTTCCAATGGCTTTGCAGGTCATTTTTGCGGTGTGTTTGCGGCATCTTGTGTACTTCAAGTAGTCTTTCCGGGCGCGCTTGCGGTAGGTGCGGGGCTTCTTTCCTTCTGCCGGGTCATGGAGCACGTCCCGGAGCTTCTCGGCGTTCTCTCTGGCCTCGTTGAGCAGGGAAACGTCCTGGGGATACCGGATATTGGAGGGCGCACAGGTGGCGTCCACGATCATAGTGCCGCTGTTTCCACCAGTTCCAGATCCATCATCAGAGTTATCGTCATCCTTGTCTTCGACTTCTTTTGATTGACGAGCTTTTGCATCCCGCAGAATCATTTCGTTGATCTCACCCAGTACCTCCGGCGTCAGCCGCTTGCGGAAGTACACCATCAGCGACGGATCAAAAGGCAGCTTTTCATCATCATAGCCGGGATACCCACAGAAGTACTGCAGGTACGGGTTCTCCTGAATCTGAAGTGCAGTCTCCTCGTCGGAGTAGCCATACTCCGCTTGGATGATGCAGGCGCCCAGCGCAAGGCGCAAAGGCTTGGCCACATTGCCTTTGCGGTTGGTAAACAGCGCGGCGTACCGTTTTTCAATCTCCAGCCAGGTGATCGTCTGGGCTTTCCTGACCCAACGGTTGCTTTCTTTCAGATTCATGCCAACCGGCTGCTTGAAATCCGCCAGACTGATCTGGCCGTTGCTGTAACGATACATGGCTACCCTCCAAGTGCAAGGTTTTTGCCTGATTTTTGCTGTTTCCCTTGCACTTATTATACCACCTATGGACTTCTATGTCTTGAGATACAAGGCCTTTCCCATTATTCAGTAGACATTATATCAACTTCTGGGTAAAATGGGGGCAAACTGCTGCATAACCGCTCCCTTCTGGTGCGATTATGGTTACAATATTGAATTGGGAGAAAACTTTTACTCAAACCATAACCTTGTCATCCTCGATTGCGGAAAGGTGACCTTTGGCGACAATGTCTTTGTCGCACCGGACTGTGGCTCCCATACAGCGGGGCACCCCATCGATTATGAGCGCCGCAATCAGGGCTTGGAATATGCATATCCTATAACTGTTGGAGATAATGTCTGGATCGGTGCAGGCGTACAAGTGATGCCAGGAGTAAACATTGGAAGCAATGTGGTAATTGGCGGCGGCAGCGTTGTTGTGAAAGATATCCCGAGCAACTCCGTAGCTGTCGGTAATCCGTGCAAAGTTATCCGTCCCATTACAGAGGATGATAAAAAAACTTACTGGGATCGGTAGCTTCTGACTGATCGGGTAGTTGAACAGCGAGGAAAACATGATTTTCCATCACGCTATTAAGCAGGGAAGCCGCATGATGAACGCCTTTGAGCACAATGGAAATCATAAGATCCAACTTCTATTTCGACAAGGTTTTGCGTAGAGACGCGTAGAGACGCGCCTCTCTGCGGATTGACAAGCGAGCCTTTACTATGGTACAATATAGTTCCAAAATTTGTGTGGATTTTTCTGGAACATCGCATCCATTTTTCGCCACGCGCCCTTGCTGGGTGTGTGGCTTTTTTCATGGGAGGACAGACGAATGAATGTGCTTTATCAGCTGATCGGCTTTGGTGCATTAATTACTATGGGACTCAGCTACTGGCAGAAGGACAAGCGCATGATCTTGCTGTGGCAGGTAGTTGCCAATTTGATTTTTGCCATCCATTATGCACTACTTCACGCCCAGTCTGGTGCAGTATGTAGCTTTTTTCAAATTATCGTGTTGATACTTTTCCTATTACAGGAGCGGTTTCGTTGGAACAAGGTCGCCACGGCGATGCCTATCGCAGCGGTGTTCCTGCTGATTGCTGTGTTAACCTACGAAACGCCAGTGACGCTGCTACCTATTTTGGCATCGTTGGTGGCCCTGCTGCCCTTCTTCCAGTCCAACAAGCGGGTGATACAGGGCGCGGGCATTGTCAGCGGCCTTTCGTGGCTGGTGTATGTCATTGCAGTGCGTTCCTATTCCGGCATGGTGACGGAGTCCGTGCTGACGGTGATCACGGCGGCGTCCCTGATGAAAAAAGAGCCGAAAGGCGGCGCGGAGCAGGAAGACGCCCGGATAATGGGAAGGGAAAAATAATATGTCTCGCAAAAAGATGATATTAAAACTTTTGACTGTCATTGTAGGAACAGTAATTGCTGCATTCGGATTGGATATAGCAATTTATGCCGGTTTTGGTTCCGCAACACTTGCGGTATTATGGCAGGGGATGGCAAAGACGATCCGTATAACCATTGGGCAGGCATCGTTGATCATTGCCTCGGCAATGGTGGTCTTTTGCTGGTTTTATGACAGAAAGCAAATCCATATAGGGACGATACTGTATCAAGTAATCTATAGCTTTTGCATCGATTTATTTGCCCCGTTTTTGCATTATAGCAGCTCAAAACTGGCGAATTTCCTTATAATGATATGCGGACTTGTTATATTCAGTTTTGGTTCAGCGCTTTATTCCCTTGCGGACTTTGGAAAAGGACCCTATGAAGCTTTAACATTTGCTTTTGTACATAAAAATCAATGGCCCATTCAAAATGTTAGAATCATATTAGATGTGATGTGTGTTTTGCTTGGATGGATTTTGGGAGGTACTGTTGGAATTTGCACGATTGCAACAATTATGCTGTCAGGCGCGTTGTTACAGAAGTTTGTAAAAATCCTAAAGCCTGCTATAGACACAATTGTTTTGGGAAAGGCAATCCATTAAGACTGCTTTTGAACTAAAGTTGCACTAAACTTGAACTGTTTTCGAATTGCATCTGTATTCTATCTCCCTCTGAAAGTTGCCGATTTTGAAGGGCGGCATATATCGTCAGGTGGGCGATTATTTCATCCCTAACCTTATTTTGCCGGATGACAGCGATTATCAGATCGGCAAATACGGACGTTTGCGCCGTAACTATCTGAAAGAACACCGTAAAATCCTTTACACCAACTATGTGGTGGAGGGTACATTGTTCAAGCACCTGTCCGAAATCGACCAAGCCTGCAACGAGCGTATGGAAATCATCGTTCCCGCTATGGCGAAGCAGGAGGGCGTGACCGAAGCACTCAAAGCGGCTGACCAAATGGAATGGGTGCGCCGTAAAAACAGCATCTACAGCCGTGCGGAGGAAATCGTCCTACACGAATTGGTATATGACCAGTAACAACATAATCAAAGCCCACGCTGCCGACAAGAAAAATCGGAGGCGTGGGCTTTTTACGTCATGTAGGTAATGTCTACTGAATAAACCGCTTTGCGGTTTATTCCTGCGGCTGTTGCCGCAGAATTTCATCAAAAGGACAACTTTTTCCCTTTTGATGAAATTCAGACATTGTTACAATGCGTATTTCCGCTGGAACGCTGGAGCGTTCCAGCGGAAGGTGCAAGGATTTCGGGCGGTTTTACCCGAAATCCTTGCACTTGAACAAAGCCATTTGGCCTTGAAAGCTATGGCTTTCAAGGCTTGCGGCTTTGTTCAGTACGCATTATGTAAAGGCTATATTCAAATTATGTTGCAATAATTTACACTTTTCTATTCCGGAATCTGCATCATCCTGAAGTTATCTACATCATTTGCAGAGAGAATGATGCAGATAATCCATTTCAAAGGCGAACATACCCTGTTGAACGATCCGTACCAACCTTTGTAATATATTTGCTCTTAACTAAATCTGCTGGGGCCTTTCAAGGCAGATGCATAGGCATTAAAATCCTTTGAACCGAGAATGATTCTTTGAGTTCAATGTAAAGCATCCATTCTCTTTTGCGCAGTGGAAATCCCAATGTTTCACCCCGTTTACTGCTGTGATAGCCCAATTTCATATGAGGACACAAACTTTGCCATGCTCTTTCTTGCAATCCTCATTGCTTCGACTGAATCCTCAGCACTTTTGATCTGAGCATTTAGTTTCTTCTTTTCAGCCTTATCAGCTACATCCGCTTTCAATCTCAATTCGACAAGGCCTTTTTCAATTTCTGCAATGTTCTGAACATACTTTTCAAGAATGCTATTTGAGTAAGCCACATCATGATCATCATTCAAGAAGATTTCTCGAACAGAGACCATATCCTCTTCACTTTCCCAGGTGTGCTCCATATAGTGGAGAAACAGATGGTCGCCGATCTCAACGCAATAAAACGTCTGTTCATCATCAAAGCCCGGAAACTTTGACAGGGCGTCTTCTTCCGTCATCAGCTGTACCGGTTTTCCGGGAACCGCAAAAAGGACGGTAGCGTCCATACAGGCCATATCATCCTCGTCCCAGTCATCCATGTCTTCGAAATTCTTCGTGTTCCAGGGATTCTTCTTTTCCTGAAGCAGGCTGGAAATTCGGGAAAGGACAATGGCACTGTCACAGAACATTTCTGCCAGCTCATCTACAGAATCTGCAAGCGCAATCGCTGCAGCCTCTTTTTCGGAAGGCTTTTTCCGGATACCAAGCAGGTCCTGCATCTGCTTCATCATTTCTTTTTCAGTCATTGATTGATACTCCTTTTCGTATTTTTGGTAAAAAGAAAGCACCATCAAAAGTTGTCCTTCTGACAGTGCTCGGGGTATTGATACTAAATTATCGTTCCTGATCGCGGGCTTTCTTTTTCTGCCACTGATCCAGAAGCTTGATAATGGTGTCCTGCATCTGCTGTGTGGTGTAGGACCTGGGGAAATACTTCCTCAGCTGTTCATTTCGGAAGGTAACCCGTTCAAGATCACCTTTCTTCACTTCATTCATGATCTCTCTGGCAGCGTCCATGGTGAAATCGCCTTCCTGCGCCAGCTTCTTCAGGCGCTGAGCCTGGGAAAGAGAAGGGGAGGCCTGCACTTCATCCATAGCCTGCATGAAAACCTCCTGTTCCTCCGGAGCAAGATAGGAAAGCTCAACCGCCGGATTGAAGGAAATCTGCTTCTGATCGACCATTTCCAGAAGTTCGGGAATGAGGTTGGTAAGACGGATGTAGCGCTGGATCTGACGTTCACTTTCACCAATCTCAGCAGACATGGTTCCGACAGAGGTCTGTGACTTCTCGCCAACTTGGCGAGAAGTTAAATCTGATCTTTCACCCTGATGCTTCATCGCCTCCAACTTCATCTTGTATGCATAAGCCCTCTCACTGGGCAGTATGTTTTCTCTCTGAAGATTGGAATCGACCATGAGCACAGTGGCGGCATCATCATCCATCTGCCTTACCAGAACCGGAACCTCCGTAAGCCCTGCCATCTCAGCAGCATGGGCACGGCGATGTCCGGAGATAATTTCATACCCACCATCCTCCAACGGTCTGGCAATCAGAGGCGTCAGCACACCGTACTGTGCGATGCTCTCCGTTGTTCGAAGCATAGCTTCATCATCGACCACCTTGAAGGGATGATCCTTAAAGGGAACCAGCTCGCTGATGCTGATATTCTGCACTCGTTCCAACTGACTCTCTGCACGGCTCTCATCCGTTTCAAAGATATCATCGTAGCTGGTCAAGCTGATGTTTCCGCCTCTTTTCGGCATTCTGAAGCACCTCCTTTGTCAGACTCCGGTAGGCCTCAGCGACCTTGCCGCCCGGATCGTGTTTGAAAATACTCACGCCCTCCGCACTGATTTCCGCAGCACGGACGGAGCGAGGGATGTCTGCGTCATATACCTTCAGCTTGCTGCCGTAGGTATCGCGGATCAGCGTACTGATTTCCTTTGCAAAGTTGGTACGAAGATCCACCATAGTCAGCAGAATTCCTTCGATTCGAAGCTTGGGATTGATCTGACGCTTGACCTTGTTCACCGTCTGAAGCAGCTGCTCCAGACCCTTTGCCGACAGATAGTTCGCCTGGACAGGAATGAGAACCTGATCCGATGCGGCAAGCGCATTGACAGTCAACATGCCCAGAGAGGGCATACAGTCCAGTAGAATATAGTCGTACTGAAATTTCAAAGCATCTAAAACCTGCCTTAAAACAGTTTCGCGGCTCATGGCGTTGACCAGCGACACCTCCATACCGGACAGCGTGATATTTGCAGGAACAAGATCCACGCCTTCTTCATGTGACAGGATACCCTCCTTGGGTGCGATGGGCTGATCCTGCAGGACCTTCGCCATCAGGTCGGTCAGCGTGACCGGAAGATCATCCGGTCTGGGATGTCCAAGGGCAATGGTAAGAGACGCCTGCGGATCCGTGTCCACGAGCAGCACTCTTTTTCCCTCATTGGCAAGGCCAATGCCCAGATTTTCGCAGGTGGTAGTCTTACCGGTTCCACCTTTCTGATTAACAACAGCCATGATTGTGGCTCTCGACATAATGATCACCTCCTAGATCAAGCCATTGGCCATGTCGTGCTGTACCCAGTTCTGATAGTAAGAACTGATGGTAGTTGGCGCGTTGTAGAGGACTGCCAGCATGTACTGCTTCATGTCCTTAACGCGGGTTGTATTGTTTGCCAGTGTCATCAGCGCATATTTGATATGCTCTGCATCCAGCTTCATAAATCGACTTTTTACGACTTCGATTGGCATATCTTCCCGATTGATACGAATGCTTTTTCTTGTGGAGCAGCATACATCAACCATGAGATCGACCATGGCATGAAGTGCATCCTGATCAATGGTCCTATCCCGGGAAAGATAATCCAGCTCGAGAGAATCTCTGAAATAGTCCTCATACTGAGCTCGGATCCGCATCGCTTCGTTTCCTTTCCCGACACTTCTGCCGGAATAGAAGGAATCGGTATCACTATACTCAGTATTAATAATATCAGTCTTATTTCCGTGTCCTTTTGACACTTCAAGAGATGTGATTTCGACACTTCCAGAAGTGTCCTTTTGACATTTCAAGAAATGTCTCTCCACAGGGTTATCCACCGAGATGAAGTTCTTTACATAGATCAGGTTCGGCTTTCCCAGTCCCTGCCGCTTTCTCTCAATGAGACCGACCTTTTCCTCCAGATCCGAGAGCAACTGGATCGCTTTCTTGTTTCCGCAGTTCATGTCCGCCATGATTTCTTCAATCGTGCAGATGATATACACGCGGCCCTGTTCATCGATCCATCCGTTTTTCGCAGAGAGGGGAACGCGGTCCAGTAAGATCCCGTATAGAGTCTTGGCTTCAGCAGACAGATATTTGAACCGGTCATTCGTAAAAAGCACCTTGGGAACCCGGTAGAAGGCAAACTGTTCTGCCTGAGGTCCATAGAAATAATCAAACACTCATAGTCACCACCTGCTTTCAGGAGAATTTATCGCGCTTCAGAGGCTTTTTGCGAAACACATCCTTATCCTTACCGTAGGGACACCTGGTGAACTGGCACCGGCGATACTTGAAATCCGGGCGATAGTAGAGGCAGTGAGCGCAGCTTCCGGGTTTATGCTCTGATGCACTCCCGGGATTTTCTCTCTTTGCAGCCCTCGCCAGCTTCTCATATCTGCGGAAGACCTCATCCTTCTTACTCATTTGCCGCACCTTCTTCCTTTGCACGGTTAGCCCGGTTTGCTCTGAGCCATGCGTCCAGTTCCTTGTAGCAGACAGCGCTGACACAGGGATGTCCTTTGGCGTAACAGCAGCCCTCACATTTCTTTTCCTGCTCGGTCTTTACTGCCTCAGCTAGGTAGTAGCAGTTTTGCGTTCCAAGCACACAGCCGACCTTGCGGTTCTTCCAGAAGAAGCACTTGCGGCAGGTATCCGGCTTGTCATCGTAGTATCTGATCCCGTCGATCAGAATGGTTTTGCGTCTCGCTTTTTTTCTCATCACGATATCCTCCATAGTTTTGATCCGCCGCCGGGAAAGTCCGGAGACGACAAAAGCCCCGCAGTGATTTTCATCACCACGGGGCTATGTAAGATATCGATATTTAGTTGTTCAGGAGAATGAAAAACTGAAATTGAACAAAATCGCTGCGCGATGGCCTGCCAAGGCTGTGGCGCAGCGATTTTGTTCAATTAGAATTAGTAGTCGCTGCACTATTTATCGTTGATTTTTAGTTCAAGTATATCTGGACGTGCATAATGTCCAACCACATCATGCTCCATTTTGCAGGAGATAGGCAAACTCATGTCAAGTTCTGCGTAGATGATGGTTTCTTTATCCCATACTGGTTCTGTCAAATAATGTCCATATGGGTCGATAATACAGCTTCCTCCTCTGCAAACAAATTCCGGAAGCTGTGATACGGCATCTCTCTCGTATAGGTCAGAAGGATATGAGTTGCGTCTGATAATCATATCAGCATTAACAAAGTAGCACTTGCCTTCTATTGCGATGTGCTGAATGGTAGCCTGCCACTCTGGATTATCATTGGTATTTGGCGAAATGTAAATCGTGATGCCTTTTTGATAAAGAGCCACACGAGCAAGCGGCATATAACTTTCCCAACAGATCAGACTGCCGATTGGCCCCCATGGCGTTGTTGTAACAGGGAAGTACCCCTTATCAGCATCCCCCCACACAACACGTTCGGAGCCTGTCGGTTTTAATTTTCTGTGTACCTTGTACGATCCATCCGGCTCAAAAATGACATTACTATTATAAAGTGTTCCATTAACGGCATCCCTCTCGGAAAAGCCAAGGCTGATATATGCTCCAGTTTTCCGAGCTGCCTCTGCAAGCTGCTGAAATTCCGTTTCTCCAGCAACAACAGAAGCGTCGTAATATCGTTTCCAGTCCTTCCGCCCCTCCTCACTTCGTTTCCCCATGCTGAAGCCAAAATTCATCCCCACAGGGTATCCGGGAATAAAGAGTTCGGGAAAAACAATTATATCTGGCTTTTGTATTGCAGCCTCGTTAATACATTGAAGTGCCTTTTTAAGTGAGGCACTTTTATTAAACATTACAGGTTCTGCTTGTACCAATGCGATTTTACAAATATTTTTTATGTCTTTCATGTTAATAGATTTACTCCTCCTACAAATTCCGATTTCCTGCTTCCTCTAATCCCGGCGGTTGATTTTAGAAATCTAAAATTTCGCCACCTGATTTTCTAACGCCTTTAGAAATCCGCCCTCCGGTCTTTTCTTTCGTCATAGCAGTTCTGGGTATCATATTTCAGATTTCTGAGGCGATAGGGGGGATTTATCACAGATTTACACCCAGATACACCAGTGAACACGAAAACACGCGCCATTTTTAGCGGAATCACCAGTTCAGGGCGTTTTTCCTCATTAGATAAAAGCCCTGTTTTTTTAGCACTTTATCAACGAAGCCTCTTTTTTATTAGAAGAAACGCGGAAGATTTCGTGAAAAATCTTCCGCGATAGTGCGCTGGCGTCCCTGACTGGATTCGAACCAGCGGCCTTCCGCTTAGGAGTACGGCGTATCACTTTTTAGTGCTTTTTCCTGCTCATTGTAAATTCCCCGGAATCCCTGCTGTTTCAATGGATTCCGGGGAATTGCTTGTTAGTTGGTGTTAGTTGCTTGTGGGCAGGGTTAACGCTTATTGAGGCGTTTGTAAGCAGAAATGTTGGCAGGACATATTGGGGGCGCTGACACTATGTGTGCAAAATCATACTTGATAATCGACATCATTAAGGACTTCTTTTTAGCTGTGCTGTTTAAGCTGCTCAAGATTACTAGTGAATCAAATGCTTCCAGTTCGGCACGCTGCTCCGGTGATAAGCCCTTGTATCGCTGCTCAAAATATTCTGCTCGTTCTTCCGGGGTTTCCTCTGGGTCTGTGAATCCTGCGATATCTGTTGGGAACGTATCCGGCACTAACTTTCCCTGTCTTGTCAGCCAAGCCAAGGCATCAATGAATCCCATCATGTACGTAAGGCGTTCTTTTGACGTTAGATAGAAGTTCTCCGTCTTTAGGTACTTTGTACGGGGAGACTGTCCAAACGCCTTGTAAAGCCCCTTATCGCTTTCTAAGAGTATTCTAAGACCGTCATGGTACTGCTCGTAGTTATCAAGCACCATGCTTTTCAGCGTATATAATTCGTCCGAGTTCATTTCAATCCCTCCAATATAATTTATAACATAAATTATAACATATAAATCACATCTATGGAAACATAAAATCTAACATAGAGGTGATTTAGCATGAAAGAGGAAAAATTGATAATCCATCCGAAACGTCCCAAGGGGGATGACGGTTATAAGACCTTTTCTGTTCGTATCAGAGAGGACGTTGTGCAGCGCATTGATGAAATATCGGCTCAGACAGGGCGTAGCCGAAATGAACTGATTGGTATACTATTGGAATTTTCATTAGACCGCTGCTCCATCGAGCCCAAGTAACAAAAAATCACAGGCAGCTCCTTTGCGTAATGCAGTAGGAATCGCCTGTGATTTCTTTATTTACCGTATCGTTTAATATCCACCTGTGACAGCGTATGAACAGTGGCTTTAAGCGTTCTCAAATGCTCACGAGCCGCTTTATAATCCTTATGAGCAATGCAATCCTCAATCAGTTCTACATTGTCATTCACAATCATATCAAGCTGCTCTAACGAGGATTTCAACCCCAAAATGCGTTCAAAGTCTGTATAACGGGATTCAACTTTTTCTGCCGGGGATTCGTTTTCTTCACACTGCAAAGGGAACGCATCCATCCACTCTTGCAGTTCGGCTTGTGTGATATCCCCGTTCTCCCATTTGCGCCTTTCGTTGTACCATGCTTGTAACGCTTGAAGAATTGTCTCATCCTTTGTCTGGATAGCGTATTTAGGCTCTTGCGGAAGTTCGATAGGAACAAGGTCGTATTTATCCGACAGTTCAAAGAGAATGTGCATGGCATCATTATAGCTGTCGATCTGGCGGTCAACAAGCGTTTCCACAGGAACGCCGAGCCTTTGAGCAATCAATTCCAATTTATCTCTGGATATTTGGCGATATCCAACCTCATAATTTCTTATTGCAGCTTCATTTACCCCTGCGGCTTCTGCCAATTCTGAAACGGCAGTCTTATTACGCAAACGGATTCTCTTGATTTTCTGTCCCGTTTCGATTCTCTTTTCTATCTTTATATTGTTCAAGAATTTATCCAATAAACTCATTTATTTCCCTCCAAACTGTTATGGTGTAGCGATACACCATAACACTTCAAATAATAACATCCTTTTAGGAAGAAAGCAATGGTAATCTATCGCAAACGGGGTAATCACGCAAAAATTGCCACGTCAAAAAACTGCAAGCCACATAATCGTGTCAAATCACTTGACGCCGGTAAAGCAACTGTGCTATAATGCCGTTGTGGCATAAAAAAGAATAATGCCACATAACCGTGTCTAACCAGTGATAATATAAAGGAGATGAATACTATGGCAGGAGTAACCCCGTCCATCATGGAGTGTCGCAACTACTCTGTGCAGGACATTATGAACATCTATGGTGTCGGAGAGGAAAGTGTCCGCAACTTTATCAAAAAGCATCAGAAAAACAATGATTTCCGTGTATTCATGGTGGGAAAATATCTTCGTATCGACAAGAACAGTTTTGAAGATTGGTATAACAATCATCCGAACGAGTTCTAACGTCTGGTATGGGCAGAAAACCTAAGAAGAAAGACATAGCTGAATATTTGTGGCATAGCGAGCCAACCAAAATTAACGCTACCAATGACAACTGGCGCATCCGCTACGGGTATCTTGATTCTGAGGGTAAGGAACACCAGACCACCGAAACAGTGAACAACGAACGTGCGAAAAACCAGTTCGTATCCTATCTTCTGCTCCGTGAAAAGGAACATAAGGCTGCCAAGGGCACAACGGTAGCTTCCAAAGTTGATAAAACGGAGATAGAGACCGTTGAACAGCTCTTGTATGCCTATGCCGAGCATACCAAGTATCTACATACCATCGGAGACAGATATGGGTGGGACGAGGGCACTTACAGAGCGAATATCGGCAAGATTCGTAATTACATTGTTCCTGTGTTTGGCTCATTCCCTATATGGAAAATAACCCGTGTCGATATGAGACAGGGCTTCAAGGATATGCTTCAATTACCGCAAGCCAACGGGAATCATAAGGCAAATGGGGCAAGGGTATCACAGCGTACTGTTTATGATTGCAAGAAAATCATCAGCCGAGCATTTAAGTACGCTACGGATGATTTGGAGCTTATCACAGAAAACCCCATGTTGGGTGTGACTGTAAAGCAGCCGAAGTCAAGCAGGCGTGAGGTGTGGACAGAAGAACAGTTTAATTTTGCGTATGATAACTGTTCCGATCCACAGCTCAAGCTTCTAATCAGCCTTATGGTGGCATTGAGCAGCCGTATTGGAGAATGTCTTGCCTTAACATGGTCTGATGTATACGATAACGAGGACAAGCATGAACCGTCCTATATTCGTAACTACAAGGAGTTGACTTACCGCACTGAGAAATTTATTAAAGAAACAAATGGTCGGGGGATTCTCAAAGTATTCGACCAAGTTCGCAGCACTCGACCGGATGCAAAGAGACGTGCGGTCTTTCATGTTACCAAGACGGAAAAGGAAATCGAAGCAAAGACGGACAGAATCTATATAGCGCCGGAAGTCATTTTCATGCTCCGTGATTATAGGCTTGTTCAGAATCAGCATAAGCAGCTTGCAGGAGACAGCTACATTGATGATGATTTGATATTTGCTCACGAGGATGGTACGCATATCAGTTCACAATACGCCGATGATATGTTCCGCTCACTCTATGAGCCTTTAGGACTTCCAAAAGTAGACCTGTATAGCCTAAGGCATTTCTCAATCACAAAAAAACTTGATTATAACAGGCATGACTATGTGAGCTTGGCTAAGGATACCGCCCATCGTCAGTTGAGTACGATACAGGACTATTACGAAACGCCGGAGGACAGCGTAAGAATTGATACAGCGAAAGCGATTGGAAAGTTCCTTAGTCGCTCTGGCAAATCGGATTCTGAATCTAAAGTGACAATCTCTCTGGCAGATGAAGATTTTGCAAAAAAGCTTGAGGAAGTGGCTTCTGATTCAGCCGGAAAACAGATGCTTGAGTTTGCCATTGCTATGTACGAGAAGAACAATTCGGGCAAATAAAGTTCATTCGACACCAACCCTATTTAACGCCGTTAATCACCTAAATATTTAGCTACTGTACAAAACCACTGAATTTACTGTATAATATAAGCGATACGAAACACCCGAACCATGATTCCCTTGTAGCAATAAAAGAGAACGTTCTCTCCAAGCGAAGCTTGATTATTTTTTCTTTTACTGCTCAATAAAAAAGCCGAAAACCCTTGAAAACAAAGGCTTTCGGCGTTATTATCTGGAGTGTGTTGACAAAAAAGATGCACGAGCAAAGCCTTGCGCCGCAAGGGTTTGCGGGCTTTTGAGGCTCGATTTGCCGTTTTGCAATTCGAACCCCCAGCATCTTGTGATGACAGATGAATGATCTGTAAATGTGCGCGTGAATCTGTAAATTAAGTATACGTGAAAATACATAAAACGTCAATTCCAATAGACCAATTTTACGAGCCTTTTTTCTGCTTTTTTTACCGGATGTTAATTCCCCCACAAGTGGCTCAACACCCGCTCAAATCCCCGTGTGGGGGTGGTTACCTTGGGGTGCCTGTAAAAAGCGCACACGGCGGCTCACAGGGGCGAACACGGTGGGGAAGGGTGGAGCCGCCCACCTATAGGGAGCGCTCAGTTTGTCGGCTCCATCCATGCCTGCTTTCCCTTCGGTGCCTGCACGATTTAGTCCAGAAGGTTTTGGCTTTCCTCCAACCACTTTGCCATTTCGAACATCTTTGTTCTGGCTTGCATACTGTCCATGCGCAGGCTCGTTTCGAACAGGTCCCAGATGTTGTCCAGCGTTTCCGAGCCGGTGGCATTCATCGGGAGTTCATCCTCCGGCAACACATGCGCTACCGTGCCACCTTCGCCTGCGGCGCGGATCGCATCCAGCTTACGATCCAGAAGCGAGATGACTTCCTGCGTGTCACCCACGGGGATGTCCCACGCTGTGCCAATGAGGAAGATGCACTCCCTATGGGGCTGCACATTGAAGCTGGGATGGAACATCAGCAGTGCCAGTCCCTCTTTTGCAATGTTCATTTGAAGATCCTTTGCGCTATCAATCGTCATGTTTCTTCGCTCCTGCTCAAGGCCATCACGGGAAAGATGACCGCGCCGGACAACACCAAGCGGCACCAGGGCAACCAAACCGTCGATCTGGGGCTTCCCAGCTCGAACTGACAGGAGGGCGCTATGACGAACGATCCCATCATCAAAATCGAACAGCTCGAAAAGTCCTTCGGCGACCTGCACGTGCTCAAGGGCATTGACCTTGAGGTCAACCGCGGAGAGGTCGTGTGCATCATCGGCGCATCCGGCTCTGGCAAATCGACGCTGCTGCGCTGCATCAACTTACTGGAAGAGGCCGACTCGGGCCACATCTGGTTCGACGGGCAGGATTTAATGGACTTAAAGGTCAACCTGAACGCCCTGCGCCAGAAGATCGGCATGGTGTTCCAGGGCTTCAACCTCTTCAACAACAAGTCCGTGCTTGACAACTGCACTCTCGCTCCCATGGACGTCAAGCACATCCCCAAGACGCAGGCCGAGGCCACGGCCATCAAGCACTTAACGACCGTTGGCCTTGCCGACTTCATCCACGCCGACTCCCGCCGCCTCTCCGGCGGGCAGAAGCAGCGCGTCGCCATCGCGCGGGCGCTGTGCATGGAACCGGAGATCATGCTCTTCGATGAACCGACCTCCGCGCTCGACCCTGAGATCGTCGGCGAGGTGCTGGACGTCATGAAAAGCCTCGCTCAGCAGGGCATGACGATGGTCGTCGTCACGCACGAGATGGCGTTTGCCAAGGAAGTGAGCGACCGCGTCGTCTTCATGGATCAGGGGGTTATCTTAGAGCAGGGCTCGCCCAAGGAGGTCTTCGGTAACCCCAAGGAGCCGCGCACGCGTGAGTTTCTCAGCCGCTATCTGGAGGATAAAATGGCATGATACAGAAAAAAGTGACCGATTTTTTTGCCCTGGAGGGCAATTATCCCGACTTGGATGGCGAGGGCGCGGCCGCGCGCCTGTCCGCCGCCATCCGGTGCAAGACCATCAACTACTTTGACCACAGCCGGACGGACTACACGGAGTTCGACAAGCTGCACGCGCACATCAAGGCAAGCTACCCCAACATCATGCGCGTGGGCACGTTTGAGCGCATCGGCCACCACGCCGTGCTCATCACCATCCCCGGCAGCGACGCTTCTCTGCGCCCCTGCCTCTACATGTCGCATCAGGACGTCGTTCCCGTTGTTGAGGGCACAGAGCAGGACTGGACGCATCCCGCCTTTTCCGGCGACATCGCGGACGGCTATATCTGGGGCCGCGGCACGCTTGACATCAAAGAGCAGGTCTTCGGCGTGCTGGAGGCCGCGGAATATCTGCTCGCCCACGGCAAATCCTTTGCCCGCACGGCGTATCTCGCCTTCGGCGACGATGAGGAAACGCTGAACCTTGGTGCGCTCGCCATCGCCGAGCATTTGAAGGCGCAGGGCGTGACGCTCGAATTCGTTCTTGACGAGGGCGGCTGCAAAATTGAGCCCGGCACGGCCTTCGGCGCGCCGGAGACGGCCATCGGCAGCGTGCAGCTGATGGAAAAGGGCTACGCCGACTTGGAGCTCTCTGTCCACAGCATCGGCGGGCATTCGAGCCGTCCGTTCGGCGGCACTTCGCTCGCTCGTCTCTCCGGCGCGATCGCCGACATCACGCGCGCGCCGTTTTCCGTGCACCTCAACAGCGCCATGACCGGCGCGTTTGAAACCCTCGCTCCCTACATCACCGAGGAGCCGCTCAAGACTCTTGTGCAGGATGTTGCGGGCAACGCGGACGCCATCGCTGCCTGCTGCATGGGCTCGCCCGACCTCTTCCCGTTTGTCACCACCACCATCGCGCCCACGATGATCCACGGCGGCAGCGCCGCGTGCAATGTGATGCCGCAGGACATGACCGCGGTCATCAACTTCCGCTTGGCGGACGGAGACACGGTCGAGAGCGTCATGGCCCACTGCCGTGAGGCCGTACAGGACAAAGGCGTCGAGATGCGCTTTTTGCAAGCGAACGACCCCTCCGCCATCGCAAAGCGCGACGGCTACGGCTATCGCAGGGTCGTCGAGAGCATGCAGCGCTACTTCCCGGACATCGTGTTCATCCCGTCGATGACCGCGGGCGCGACGGACGCGCACCGCTATGAGGAGATCTGCGACACGTGCCTGCGGTGCAGCCCGTTTATGACCGAGCCCGCGGAGGCCGCCTCCGGCGTGCACGGCACGAACGAGCGTCTTCTCGTCCGCTCGTATTTGCAGGGCGTCCGCGTACTCATCGACCTGATGGAGCACGCCAACGTGGAACCGTGAGTTTACCTAAAATGGAACGGCGGGGCAGCATAGCTGCCCCGCCGTTTGCTTTTGCCGATCAGCCCTGAGCAAGCTTTGTCAGCTCGCGGGCAGCCGTCTCAAAATCCAGCGCGGGATTTGCCGTTTTGAAGAGCTTTCGCCAGTCAAGGCGAATGGACGCCGCGCCCCGGTACGCACCCGCAAGCATCCCCGCCATGCAGGCGATGGTGTCGGTGTCTCCGCCGATGTTCGCCCCGCCGAGGATGGTCTTTTCCACATCGCCGTGCGCCGCCATGAAAATGGCGATTGCCGCGGCGACGCTCTCCTGAATGGCAACGCCGTTTCCGACCTCGTATTCGATGGCGTCGAGTGCCGAGGGCATATCCTCGTGCGGCAGCGCGGCGGCAACAGCGCGCTCGATGCAGCGCACCGTGCTGCACCCGCTCGCCCGCCGCGCAGTGGCAAGGCCGATCTCTTCGCCGCGGCGCGCACCGTACAGGCAGGCCTGCACGATGCTCAGCACATCCGCATCCTCTTTGAGCGCTTCCGTCACGCCGCAGGCGATGGCGCACGCGCCGGAAAAGGCATGCTGCGTGCCGTGCGTGGGGCGCGACATGGCGACCGCGTTGGCGATGGCTTTCTCCCGGTCGCCCACAGCTGTCAGGCCGGCGGCGGCCACGCGCATCGATGCGCCGTTGGACGTGCCGCGGCCATAGCGCCTGCCCTGCATGCCGGCCGCGATGGGGTCTGCCCCGTTTTTCAGATCCTCGATCACGAGCGAGGTCGTGGGACCGGCGTTACGCGGATAGTATTTGGGGTAGCTCTCCGACCAGCGCACCACGGCACGCGCCGCGGCCTGCGGCGTCATCACGCCGCCGCAGGAAACGATCTCCTTCGCCATTTCGTACATCTGCGAAGCATCGTCTGTCACCTCGGCCACATCGTTGCCAAGCGAATAGAAATTCTGCGAGCCGTCTTCAAATGTTTCGACCGCCTTGCCGTATTCCGCGGCGATCTCGTCCTGTGACAGGCCCTCCGTCGGTGCGCCGATTCCGTCGCCCATGCCCGCTGCCAGTAGGCAGCCGAGCACGCGGTCATAAAGGTCATAGCTCATGTGTTCTCCTCCTTAAAAAATGACAGGAAGCCGGGACCGGCTTCCTGTCATCGCGTTTACAGGGAATTTGCTTACTTGTGGAGCATCTTGTTTTCGATGGTGATATCGCCGGAATTGATGAAAGCCTGAATGTCGGCGAGCTCCGCGCGCATCTCCTCGGTCAGGGGAGAATCATCGGGGATGTCGAACTTGCAGGCGCCGGAATCGACAGAGTACTCGGTGCGCTCGCCGCCGCGGAAGTTGCCGCTCACCGCGTCGTTGACCCAGGCGATGGTCATGTTCTCAAAGTAGCTCAGCGCACTGCCCAGCTGCAGCTGCTCGCCGGTGAAGACCTCGGGATAGTAGCAGTCCCAGGCGACATAGTAGCAGTTGTTCTCCGCCGCAGCCTGCGCCGTGCCGACGCCGGAGCCGCCGGCCGCCGCACCGATGACGTCGCAGCCCTTATTGATGAGCGTCAGACCCAGCTCCTTCGCAGTGGTGGGGTCCGTATAGCTGTTGACGTAGGCAACGATGTCCTGCACGTCCTTGCCGTCCTTGTCGTTGATGTAGGCGATGCCCTGCTGCCAGCCGCCGATGATAGCGTTGATGGTCGGGTCATCCGCGCCGCCGGCGATGCCGACAAGGCCGCTCTCAGACATCAGTGCCGCTGCGCAGCCGGCGAGGAAGCCCGTCTGCAGGCGGTCGAGGCCGAACTCGCCGACGTTTTCATAATCGGCAATGTTTTCAATGTTGCCGTCCAGAGAACCGAACTTGATATCGGGGTAATCCGCCGCAACTGCGAGGATGGGATCGACCATGGCAGAGTACATGCCCATGATGACGCTGTAGCCGCTCTCAGCCAGTGCGCGCAGCTTGGGCTCATACTCGCTGACGTCCGTGGCCTCGATGACCTTGAACTCCACATTGTACTCGTTGCTCTTGTTGTACTCGTCCACGCCGGCAACAAGGTTCTGCAGCCACTCGGCCTGGTCGATGGCCATATCGGTCACCATACCGACCAGGATCTTGTCGCCCTCGCCGGAATTGCTGTCATCCGCAGTGTCGCCGCCGTCGGCCTTGCTGCCGCAGGCGCACAGCAGGATGGAGACAGAGAGCAGCATCGCCAGCATCGCAGTCAATTTCTTCATTTCGTGTCCTCTTTTCATCATTTCTGTATTTTCAGCGGGTCTCCCCGGTCTGAACGCTATTAAAAATACTGCTTTCCACGCGTGATCTTTTGACCTTGCGCGCGATCGTACGGATCAGCAGCGGCAGCACCGCCACCAGCAGCGCGAGCACATAGGGCAGCATGTCAAGGATCTGCGCGTTGTAGCCCGTGCCGGAGAGTACGAGCACCACAGCGTCTGAAATGCCGAACATGAAGCATGCCAGCATCGACAAAATCGGGCGGGAATCGGCCATGATGAGCACGGCCAGCGCCGTATAGCCGCGGCCGTCGGTCATGCCCACGCTGAACATGTTGAGCGACAGCGCGAGCTGCGCGCCCGCAAGCCCGCAGAAGATACCGCACAGCGCCAGGCAGATATACTGCGTGGCGCGCACGTTGAGGCCCGCCGAGCGCGCCGCCTCTTCATTGAGGCCGACAGAGCGCAGCGTCAAGCCAAAGCGCGTTTTATAGAAAACGATGTGCACGACAAACGGCATCAGCAACGCCAGATACACGAGCGCGCCCTGATCGTTGAGGATCGCACCGAGCGTACCCAGATGGTCAAGGAGGCCGAAGTGGAGCGCCGGGAGCGACAGCTCGCTCGAGATGATGAAGCGGCCGCTCGTGCCGAAGATGGGCTTGAGCAGATAGCGCGTCAGGCCCGAGGAAATGCTGATAAACGCGATAGCCGCGATGACCGCATCCACGCGCAGTTCCAGCACGATGACGCCATAGAGCAGGCACAGCAGCATTGTGACGACCGCCGCGAGCAGCACGCCTGTCAGTGCGCTGCCGGAAAAGTGTGCGCCGGCCACCGCTGCGAATGCACCCATCAGGGCAAAGCCCTCAAGCGCGAGGTTGAAGATGTTCGCCTTGAGGACGAACATGCCGCCGATGCTGATGAGCAGCACGGGGGTGCAGAGGCGGAGCGCAAGGCTCAGAATGTACGTCAGGCTCATTTCGCCGCCTCCTTTTTCGCGCCGCGGAAGTATTGCAGCAGGTTCACCGTGGCAAAGAGCATCACGAAGCCCTTGATGACATTCACGATCTCCGCCTGCACGCTGGTCGAGACGGTCAGGTTGACCGAGCCGCTTTGCAGCGCGCCCAGAAGCAGCGAGCCGAGCACCATGCCCAGCGGGCTCTCCTTGCCGATCAGCGCCGCCGTCATGCCGGAAAAGCCCATGCCATCGGCGTAGGCCGAGTGCATGCGGTGATAGATGCCCATCGTTTCGCCTGCCGCGGCAAGGCCGGAGAATGCGCCGCCGATGAACGAGACGATCAGCACGATGCGGATGACGTGCAGGCCGTTTGATTTGGAGAACGTCGGGTTGCTGCCGACCATGCGCAGCCGATAGCCGGGCACGGTGTTGCGCATGATGAGCGTGTAGGCCACCATGATGACGACCGACGCAATGAGCAGGCTCATGCGCGAGAACGTCGGCACGATCTGGATGGACATGGCGACGGACTTGTTGAGCTCGGCGATGGCCGTATAGCGGATCATGTAATCCGAGAGGCAGAGCATAATGTTGTTGAGCAGGATGCCCACAACAACTTCGTTGATACCGAGCGTGTGCTTTAAGAGCGCCGGCAGCAGCGATACGATACCGGCGGCGACGATCGCGCCGAGCACCAGCAGGATCGACAGCAGCCACTGCGGCGCACCGCCGAAGGCGTGCTGGATCCATGCCATAGTGACCACGGCGCTATACATCTGGCCCTCCTGGCCGATGTTGAAGTAGCCGCAGCTGTCACACAGGGTAAAAGAGAGCGCCAGCATCAGGATCGGCAGCATATAGCGCACGGTGTTGATGAGATTGCTCTTCGAGCCGAACGCGCCCTGCAAAATGGCAGCGTAGGCCTCCATCGGGTCGTCGCCCGAGATGAGCACGACCAGACCCGAGAGAAGAAACGCCAGAATCAGCGCAATGATCGGGTTCGCAACAGCGCGCAGCAGCACGTCGAGGGGTCTTTTCGTTTCGCTTTTCACGCCGACTCCCCTCCTTCCCTGGAATGGGTAATGCCGCCCATCAGAAGGCCGATCTCTTCCTCCGTCGCCGCGGCGACGTCAGTCACCTCGCCCGAGCACTTGCCGCCGCAGAGGATCAGCATGCGGTCGCTCAGGCTCATCAGTTCTTCCAGGTCTGCCGAGACGAGCAGGATGGCCGCGCCTTTTTTCTTTTCTTCCAGCAGGGTGCTTCGCACAAAGTTGATCGCACCGATATCCAGCCCTCGCGTGGGCTGGGCGGCGATCAGGAGCTTCGGCCCCCGGCTGATCTCGCGCGCAAGCACGATCTTTTGCAGGTTGCCGCCCGACATGCCGCGGATGGAGTCGTCGTCCGATACGCCGCGGATATCAAAGTTTTCCTTGAGCTCTTCGCTGTACTGCTCGATACTTTTGCTTTGCAGCACGCCGCGGCGAGAAAACCGCGCCGTGCCCTCACGGCCGCAGATCAGGTTTTCGCCGAGTTTGGCGCTCAGGCAGAGGCCCGTGTTCATGCGGTCTTCGGAAATATAGCTCACGCCCTTGTTCCGGCACGTTTCAATGTCTGTCTTTGTGATATCCTCGCCGCAGAAGGTGATCGTGCCATGGCTTGCACGGTACATGCCGACGAGCAGATTGATGAGCTCCGTCTGCCCGTTGCCCTCCACGCCGCCGATGCCGAGGATCTCGCCCGCGTGCACCTCCATCGAAAAATCCTTGAGGCGCGGGACGCTCAGATCGTCAAAGTACCACAGGTGCTCGGCCTTGCAGACGCACTCGCCGATCTCGCCTGTGCGGTCGTTTTTGATGAGCTCCGTGTCCTGGCGGTGGATCATCGCGCGGGCGATGTCATTTTCCTGCACACCGCGCGCCATCTGCGCCACGACCTGTCCTGCGCGGATGACGGTGATGCGGTCGCCGACCTGCACGACCTCGCGCAGCTTGTGCGAGATGAAGATGATGCTCTTTCCCTCGCCCTTGAGCTCTTCGATGATGCGGAAGAGTTCCATTGTCTCCTGCGGGGTGAGCACGGCCGTCGGCTCGTCGAGGATGAGCACCCGTGCACCGAGGTAGAGTGCCTTGATGATCTCCACCTTCTGCCGCTCGCCCACGCACAGCCGCCCGATGGGCACATCGGGCGAAACCTCCAGCCCGAAGCGGCGCAGCATTTCCTGCACCTTGCCGCGTGTTTCCTTGTAGCGGATAAAACCGAAGCGGGACGGAGCGGAGGCCATGATGATGTTCTCCAGAATGGACATCTTCTCGATCTGCATGAAGTTCTGATGCACCATGCCGATGCCGAGCTTCATCGCCCCGGCCACGTTGTACGTGACGGGCTTGCCATCGACCTCGATGGTGCCGCTGTCCGCCTTGTACTGGCCGTAGAGAATGCGCATCAGAGTCGTTTTACCGGCGCCATTTTCGCCGACGAGCGCATGCGTCTCGCCGGGATAAAGCTCGAAATCGATTGAGTCATTCGCGCGCAGCGAGCCGAAGCTCTTGCTGATGCCGCGCATTCGGATGATCGCATCCACGAAACCGTCCCCCCTCGACATGAATTCAGTTGTTGCCGGCGATCTTGTCTTCCAGCTTCTGCCAGTAGACGCAGGCGCTGGCCGGCGCGATCACGCCGAATTCCGTGATGAGGCCGCGGATCTGCCAGGCGGGCGTCAGGTCAAAGAACTGGTTGATGACGTCGATACCCTCGTAGGAGTCGAAGTCTCCCTCGGAGACGATCTCCTCTTTTACGCGGCGCTCAAGCTCGATGGGATGGCCCTCCGCCGTGGCGGGGTTGACCTTGTAGAGCTCAGAGGCAATGTAAACGGGCTTTTTGCACGCAAGCGCCAGCTGGCTGACGAGCGCGGTGCCCATCTTGTTGGCAACGCTGCCGTCCCAGGCAATGGAGTCAGCGCCCATGATGATAAGGTCGGCGCGCGGCATGAATTCCCAGATCTCCGCGTCCGTGATGTAGGTCACGGGCACGCCGATGCTGCGCAGCACCTTGACGGCAAGGCGGGACTCGCGCAGCGGACGGGACTCCGTGCAGATGAGGGAGAAGTTCTTGCCCTGCTCGCGCGCGGCGGTGAAGACCGCCATCAGCGCACTCGAATAGCTGTGCATCATCACGGTGCATCCCTCGGTGATGAGATTCGCGCCGTTTTTCGCCAGCGCGTCCACCGCCGCATAGGACGACTCGATGATGCGGTCGCACGTCGCGATGATCTGCGCCTTCGTCTCTTCGAGCGTCGCGCCGGACTTCTTTGCGCAGTCAAAAGCTCCGCGCGCAAACACGGAGCTGTTGCGGATGGTCGCCATGGTCGGCTTCAGCTTGTGCAGCTTGTCGGAAAGCTCCTGCATACGCGCTTCCAGCGCGTCGAAGCTGTCGAGCGCTTCCTGCTCGCAGGCGAGCTTGTACGCCCACGCGGCCGCACGGCCGAAGGGACTGCCGCCCTTGACGTTCATGTTATAGATCTCGTCCAACACATGCTGCGCCGACTGGAACTTGATGTCTTCCACTTTCATTTTGTCCATCCCCCTGTTATTTTGTTGTTACTCAACCGATCTGTCCCACCGAGAACACACCGATATCCATATCTTTTTTGAGCTTTCCGAGATCGTCCTCACGGAGCGTGCAGAGCACTGCCGTCGACGAGCCTGCGGAGGTCTCCATGTCGATCTCCGGCCGCTCCTCCGGCGTAAAGCACAGCCCCGCCGTTTCGGCAAGCTGGCCCGCTTCGTACCGCACGCCCTTCGAGCCCACGGGCAGGATCTCGTGCACGTAAGGCAGTCCTGCCAGACGGCAGACCGTCGAGATCTTGGCCGTGTCGCGGTCATACTCGCTGTACCGCTCATTTTTGACGCCGCTGCGCGGCACGCCCACGCAGACGACACGGTCGCCGCGGCGCGTGGAGGCGATGCGGCAGTCCTGCATCTGAAGAAGGCCGATAGCTGTTACGCCGAAACCTGACTGGGTCGTGGGCATATTGTCCTCCGTGCTGCCCGTGAGCTGCACATTGGAAAGTCCCGCCTCTTCGAGCTGGCGGCGCATGATGGAAATAATGCGCTTGCCCGCGCCCTCCATCTCCATGCAGAGGTTGTCCACCACCACGACCGGAACGGCGCCGGTGGCAAGCACCTCCATCAGCGGCACCTTCATGGCGCTGACGGCGACCTCTTCATAGGCATTTTTGTAGTAATCGTTTTTCTTTTCGCCGATCGAGGCGTTGGAATCGCAGGCGATGACGAGCTTCACGTCCCCCACCAGCGGGATGAGCGTCACATCGCGGACCTTCTCCGGCGTCACGCTGCCCGTTTTGATCTGCGATAAAAGTGCTTCGTAGCTTTCGCCCAGTTCTCTCTGCATTGCCGTTCCTCGTTTTCTCCGGCTGTGCAGAGCGTCTGGACGCCTCGCCGGTATTCGTCCTGCTCATGGCAGGCCGTGAAGTTATCAGATAATATTATAGTCTCATTTTTCATACCATTCAATGACACTTGACATCTTTTTTTGAATATGTCATGCTAATATCCGACAAAAAAGGACGGTGAAATCATGCCAAACTATGTTGACCTTGGCGCGAGGCTCCTTGCCCTGCGCAAAATGACCTTTCCCTCAGCGGACAAAGCGCTCTCCTACTGCCGCTCGCTCGGCGTACCCGGCCTGCGCGCCAAGAAGGTCGCGCACGGGCGTCTTTTCTACGAGGTGGGCGATGAGATCCGCACGGTCCACATTCTGATCCACGGCATTTCTAACGTCATTGTCCACTCGTTCGACGGCACGACATTCACGCTCTACGAAAACGACGGCTTTACGATGTACGGCCTGTCCGAGACCTTTTCCGGCGACACGCGCTTTGGCGCAACGATCCGCGCCAAAACAGACTGCTGCGTGCTCGAGATCGCGGTCGCGCCGTTTCTCGCCGCCGTGCAGCACGACGTGGTACTGGCCAACATCGTCATCGGCTCGCTGGCCCAGCAGCTCTACTTCAATCTGGAAACCAGCTCGCGCAAGGTGCTCGTATCCAAAGAGGAATCGCTCGTGGTCTACCTCTATCAGCACAGCCGCGGCGCGCTCCCGCTGCGCCTGCGCACCACGCGTCCCGCACTCGCCGGCATGCTCGGCATCAACCTGCGCACGCTCTACCGCTACACGGACAAGCTCGTCGCCGCCGGCGCGCTGAGTCTCGATCGCGGCAAACCCTGCATCACGCAGGAAAACCATATCCAGCTCGAAAAGCTCTACCAGCAAATCATGAAAAAGCTGGCAAAATAAAAAGCGCTCTACCACTGCCCAATTTCCAGTGACAGAGCGTTCTTTTCTTTCAAATACCAATAGCCGTACCATCACACCCTCGCCGTATGTGATGAAGCTGCTGCAAGCGCAGAAAGTACAGCAGGCCAAATAGCAATTGCTGGCAGGCCTGGCGTGGAATGTTCTCAATTTATAAAGGGTACGATAAAGGGTAAATAGCACCTCAGGGCAATAAAAAACCTTGAAGCCATTGTTTCCTCCTGTTTTTTGTTTTGGGCGTAGCCTGCGTCAACACAATGGCATAACGTAGTCGGGAAAGCTATTCGTGAACCCGGACAAAGATTTATGCCTGAGCTTGTGAAAAACTTACTTAAATAGAAAGTGGAGACACATTAGCCAATCGCCAGTGCGCCTCCACTCATCATTTCAATCGGATAATCTGCTTGTAGAGCATTACGAACTTTTTCTCCACCACCATGTTTTCGTGGTAGTGCCCGAAGAACCAGTATTGGAATCGGCAGTGTTCCCGAACCTCATCGAGGAAGTCCGTCAGGGCATCCCGCCTGAATAGCCCGCCGCTGAATGTGTCCTGAATGCTGCTGGGGGAGCAGTGGGTGATGATGTAGTCCACATCCCAGCCTGCTTTGTCCAGTGCTTCTCTTGCGGTCCGGTATTCGTCCTCACTGGGCAGTTCCTCTTTCCACCAGGATCGGTGGTTGATTCGGTAGAGAGCCCCCGCGGCGTTGAGCTGCCGGAGCTTTCGCTCGTAGTTCGGATCGTCTGGTTCCAGAATACCGTCCCGGATGTCATGACTGCTGGCCCCGCCCATGGTAAAGATTTTCTTTCCGCAGATCTCGTAGAGCTGCCCTCGCATCAGGTGCAGAACGCTGGGACGGATCGGCTGCACCAGCCCGCCGTGCCACACACTTGTCGGGTAGCTGCGGAGCAGATCATAGTTTTCGTGATTCCCACTGACGAACAGGGTGGTGAATGACCTGTCTTCCAGCCAGTCGAGCCATTGTTGTTCAATCTCACTGCCATCCCAGACGCCGCCAAAGTCGCCACAGATGATGAGGTAATCGTCTTTGGTCAGGCCCCCTTGCTCGCGGAATGCCACAGGGCGGAGCCTGCTGAAATCACCGTGGGTGTCACCGGTCATAAAAATTGCCATCTTTTTTCGCCTTTCCTTATTATTGTAATCCTTGCTCGAGCACCACATTGGAGTCTCTAAACTGGATACCGCAGCTGAAAAAGCAGAATATTATTCATTCTTGCTGGGGTTGTTCATGTCTGTTTCGCGCTCACACCGCAATGACACTCGTTACCGACAGCCTTTTCAGCTTAATGCCATGATCACGTTCGAGACCTTCTAAAAATTCATCAATTTTTGGATTGGCTACTATATGACCTTTGTACTTTTCCCGCATGCACTTGAGAACGGTTTCTTTTTCTTCATCTGACAATGTATCATAGAAAAAGAAGATGTCACCTTGAATGCTGAATTCCATTAGCGTGTCCATATCGCTATCCACTCCTGTTCTTTTGTTGCTTCCAGTATAGCAGGCTGCAGATCCACAGTCTATCAAAAGGAAGCATCAAAAGTGTTCCTCGTCATTCTGTCCGACCATTTGGTGATAGAGAGCAAAGTTCACTTCATGGGATGCAATCTTGCTCAGGCATTCCTTGTCGGAGAAGTCCACTTTGTAAATGGTCTTTTCAAGCGGTGCGAAGTCCTGTAAAATGCTCTGGTCAACAAGAATATTTCTGTCAGCCAGATACAGGATTCTCTTTTTAAGGTCAGAACGAAGCAGACGATACACGATCTGGAAAGCAGTATATGTTTTGCCTGTGCCCGTTGCCATAACAAGCAACAATCTTTGCTGACCTCTGGCAATCGCTTCAACAGTTCTATTTACTGCATTTCGCTGATAGTATCGGGGTGGATATGTACTCTGAGAAGAATAATACGGCTGAGAGACAATTTTCTTTTCTGTATCGGAAATGCCCTTGCCGCCATTCAGCTCAGCGTAATACCTCGCCACCAGTTCGTCTTGGGTCGGGAATTTATCTAAGTCAATCTGCTGTTCCTGTCCGGTTAAGAAGTCATGCTCATAGAAAGCATCTCCGTTTGAGGAATATGCAAATGGGAGATCCATCATCTGAGCATAAGTCATTGCCTGCTGCAAACCATGAGATACAGAATGATTATTATCCTTTGCTTCGACTACAGCGATGGGCTTCCCGTCATTGAGGTAAAGCATATAGTCGGCAAACTTAGGCTTACTACGAGCAACGATATTGCCACTAATGTTGATCCTACCATCCGTGATCTTGGCCTCCATCGTAACGTGACCCTTCCATCCATCAAGAATGACCGGAGTAATATAATTCAATTTGATGTCTTCTTCCGACATCTGTTTCTTGCCCAATATGGTCATGCCAAAACCTCCTAATCAAATTCTTTGGCGTTGGTTAGTCACGAACCGTTTCAAGAATATCTTCAATCCGGCAATCCATTACCTCGCAGATACGAAGAAGAACATCCGTGGTTATGTTGTCTCCTTTGCCGAGCTTTGCAAGGGAGGCAGAACTGATGCCGGCTTTTTCTCTCAAATCACTCTTTTTCATGTTCTTGTCAATAAGCATCTTCCAGAGTTTATTGTAGCTGATGCGCATATCGGGAAACCCTCCGTATCTTGTGATATATAACAATATTGTAGCACATATTTATGAAGATTTCCATCCGATTCGCAAATTATCTATTTATGAACGCGAATGTTTTTTTGCATTTGGAAATCCGCTGTTTGCGTACTATGCGTAATGCGTCTTTTGCCCAATAATTTTTGTCATCGAAGATATACAGGCTTGGTAGTGCTTCTATGTATTGTTGCGGTCAAAACATCGGATGCAGAACCGACATTTTGACCGCAGATAACCCCTTATGGCTACATTACTCCGGCTGACTTTTGAAACCGTTTTGCTCGGCAACAGCGCTGAAGACAGTGAGCATAAACTTCCCTGTCGGTGTCGTAGTATCGATTGCCTCTTTCTTACTGACGAACTCCACACCTTTTTCAGACAGCTTCTCTACCAAATCCAGAAGATCTCGCGTGTTGCGGGCAAAGCGGCTGATGGACTCTACAATGACGGTATCTCCCCTGCGGACGTATTCCATCATCTTTTGCAGTTCCGGGCGGTTAGTGCTTTTGCCGCTCATGCGGTCAATATAGACTTCATCGACACCGAGAGATTCCATCAGGACTTCCTGCCTCATGGAATTTTGTTCCTGTGTACTGACCCTGATATATCCGATTTTCACAAAATAATTTCCTTTCAACAAAATGTCCCATTAGAGTCCTCTCCGCAAATGGAACGTTCCAAAATGCGGAAAGCGACCCTAATGGGACTCTTTTTTTGCGTCTCGTTGGGGTATGCCCTAACGGGACGCCTTACAGGTACGGCAGGACGAAGATATCACCGTTGACCATGATAAACTGCTCCGGAGTAGCAAAGCGCTCCAAGTAGATCTGCACCTGTTCATCGGTCAGGCATTCAAAGCGGTCGCTGTCAACTGGGGCCGCGCAGAGGAAGAAGGTCCCCGCCACGATGTCGTAGATAGCTCCATTGCTGTCCCGCAGCGCGCGGTTCAGCGGCAGGTTCAGCAGCTTTCCCTCATCGTTGCAGATCAGGGCGACCGGTTCCTCGAATGGATAGACCGCCTGAATGGTTCCACCGACGATCTGCTGCATGGAAGTAAGGGTATCGTCGATGTTCTGCACGAACGGTTTCTTCTCAGGTTCCACAATAACAACTTGCATGAGCAATCCCCCTTACGCAATGACAAAACGCCGTGTAGTGGTGCTGCGGCTGAACTGATTGAATAGATCTGCGTGCGTCAGCTTGAAGGCGGCGCTGTCAAAACGGTTCGTAATGATGGTTTTCCAAGTAATGAGGTAGTCCTTTCCGGACAGCACATCCGTGTTCTTTGCCAGCATTTCAGCTTTCAGGGAATCTTCAATGGCCGCGATGGAGGACTTTACCTCGGCTTCCATGTCTCGCAGTTCCTTTAACTCTTTGACCTTCGCGTCGATCTCGTAAATACTCATCAGTAGATCATCCTTTCGTATAACAGTTCTTCAATTTCGTCGGTGGAAAAGCCCACGTCCAGCAGCTCATCAATGGAGCTTGGCTCGTAGCCGTAGTAGGCGGCAACGCCTTTCAGCGTATCCAGATATTCCTGCTCAGCTCTGTGCTGCTGCGGGACGGCCTTTCTCTGCACGGGATACAGTGAAAAGCTGCTCCATGGGCAAAGCAGATTCGCTGCGTCGAAAGAGGCCCTTTCCATCTGCCCAGAGGGACGGAGCTTCAAAATATCTCCACAGTTCAGCTCGACGCGCTCCGGCTTGCCGATGGGCAGATGCAGCCGTTTCAGCGCGCGGTTCAGGATAGCCTCGGTGGACGCATACAGGTACAGGCCGCAGTGGGGGTAGTAATAGAGACACAGCGGATTATCCCCCTTCACGAAGTACAGATTCTCCCGCTGGTCCAGTACGGTGAATGTAAAAGAGCCCTCGACCGTTTCCGCCATGTATGTAAGGCTGGAAAAGTCGAGGGCATTTTTCTGTTCAAGGAGTTGGACGGCCACGTAGCTATCCGTCTCGATCCTTGTTTTTGGCAAGTGCTTGGTGCGGCGAAGAATGCCGTCGTTCCAGAGAACGCCGTTGTGTGCAAGGGCGAACGGCTTATTTTCTACGTAGCCAAGGAACGGGTGATTGTTTCGATTCCTTCGCGCATCGCCCTGTGTGGTCATACGGGTATGGCCCATGATGACCCTGCTGTCTGCCGGAATACGGAACCTCATCCGATGCGCCGCTACGGGACGCTTGTAGATGCTCAGATGCCGGTGAGAACAGTATGCGATGCCGGTGGCGTCTGTGCCGCGCTCTTCACATTCCGTCGCCAATACGGAGAGGATGCGGCTCTTCTCCTTGGCGCTGAATTGGTTCCGGCTGTCGATCAGACCGAATAAGCAGCACATATCAGACCTCCGCCTCGCTTTCTACCGGCTCGTTCACATACAAGCGCCGCTCCTTCAAATACTGTACCAGCTCAGGCTGTGTGCAGCCGGAGACAAAGGTCGTCCAAGACATCGCTTTCAACTCCTCGTCCGACATGAAAAGAGCCACATCGCAGATCCGGTCAAGGAGCTGTAATGTGGCAATGAGCGTGTTGTATTTGAGGGTTCCACGGAAAATGCGAAACTCAATGGTGTTCTTGTTGGTGAGGTTGACGCTGGTATAGCGACCGGCGTGAGCGCTCTTCTTGGCGTGGTCCAAAAGCTCCTTCGGCTGATCCTTGTAGCCATAACGGGCCGCCCACTGGTCGAGCTGATGCTGCGTTCTTCGACTGAACTTCAGAAGCTCTTCCCAGTTCTTTTCAAAGAAATATAAAATGCGGGCGATCACGGCGTCCTGCTGTGCTTCCGTCTCACCAAAAGCATTGCGGTTGACGTGAACATGAAGTCCGCAGGTGCCCGCCTGATGGCTCGTGTAACCCATCTGGACGGCCTTCTGTAAGATGGCTGCCCACGGCATTTCTGCCTGATGGTAAGCGAGCGTCATGGGATGCGTCACCATCTCAAAGCCGTCGTCCAAAGAGCCGTCATGCTTGCAATAGAGGTTTTCCAAGCCGTTGCCGTTGGCGATGGACATGACCTCGGCGGCGTTGTCATCGTCCTCACCGGCTCCGTCCACTTCCAGCTCTACGCCAAAATAGCGATTGCCCTCTCCGCGGAACAGCGGCTCGGGTTTGTAGTAATAATCCTGAATTGACTTGCGGGAAGTGCGGCTCGTGTAGCAGTCATAGCAGAACGGATATTCGTTGCCATCGCTCTCACAGGCGTAATAGGTCTGGCTGATGCGGATGATATCACCGCAGCTATGACAGTTTGTGTAGTGACGGTCATAGCAGTCCTGACAGAGCGGCGTGGATTCATCTCCGGCATTGTCATCCCGCCAGATGCGCTCACCGCAGTGAGAGCAGAGCATCGTTGTTTCCTCAGCACAGCTCTCGCATAGGGGGCTTTCGTTCATCCAGATTGGGGTGGTCAAAATCGTTTCTCCGCAGTGGCGGCAGGTGTAATGTTCAGTCATTGTTTTCTTTCTCCTTTGTAAAATAGTCGATCGCTGCACAGAGCAGCGCGGCGGCAGCGGCCAGCAAAATTTCAATGATGTTGTTGGTATTCAAGTTCTGATTATCCTTGGTGATCCTCTCCCTTCCTGTCCCCGCATCATTTAGGCCAACACGGTCTTTCGCAGCAGAACGCCGACGATCTCCGCTAAAACCGTGCGGATGAGACGCAGTAAGTGGTGCAGCATAGTCATAGTCTCCTTTCGCATTTTTCTTGTGTTTTCCGCTGATTTGTAGCTTGCAGAGCAGAAAATCCATCATTTTCTCTGCAAAATCGAAAAAGAGCCAGAACCCGTGATCGTCGAGGATCTTCGGGCTCTGGCTCTTTCTCTTACCAATAATATATGGTTGAGAAGTGAGAAATAACACTAAATGGGACAGAAGGGGACAACAAGGATATAAGGCTTTATGCCAAATAATATAGGAGGTTTTTACGATGACAAGATATGATGACCGCTACGATGAGTTCGGCTATGAGCGTGAGGATTATGACGGCACACTGGAGCTCAACGAGTATTTGACGCCCCGAGAGGTGATGGAGCTGCTGGCGATTGGGAAGAACACCTTCTACAAGATGGTCCAGTCCGGCGAGCTGCCGGCGTTTAGGATTGGGAAGCAATGGAGGGTGAAACGGGCGGATATGGAACAGTGGGCAGATGGACGGATGGGCAGATAAAACTTGAAATATTGGGGGAATTCACGCTTATATGGCGGGTTTTCTCCCAATATTCTTATTTGTCGCTGCCCATCTGCCCATCCGCCGGGGAGGTTTTGGAAATGCTGCCTCTGGACAAATATTTGATGAATTGCTATAAATGCATTAGAGGGGGGATGTAATATGAGAAATAATTTTTACAGCTTTTCAGACGCATTCAGAGAAGCAAATCGAAAACAGAAAATTGAGTATTTCACATCCGAGCAGGAACAAGCACAATTGACAGCAACACGGAGGCAGTTTCGTAGTTTCCTAATTGCATTAGATATCGAATATGGCTTACTTAAGGATCCAGAAGAAAAATCAAAATTTGATAATAGCAAAGAAAAAAGCGAAAGTAGGGGGAAAAAGAGAAAAAAGGATAAGACAGGTAAGGACAAGATAGAGGAAAAGGCAAAGAAAGAGCAGAGGAGTATTTACTCGGAATATGTTGACTTTCAAAAAAACGTTCCTTATTCATTTAATACTGAGGGATTCAACCTTGCTGTGAATTTTATTTGCAACTGGAAAAACGCGGAATATAAGAAAATGAGAAAACGCAAGTTCTCCGTTGAGAATCGGTCCAAATATAAGGAAATCATTTCAGCAGTAAAATCCAACATGGCCGCACTTGATTATTCACAAGAAATTATATTTGAACAAGAATGTGCTTTTTGGCATAACATTGCCCAAAACAGCCGCAGTAGTGTCCTGGATTTTCTTGATATTGGTACTTTATTTAAGAATGATGTGCAAAATTTACCGCGACAGCTTTCCTCAAAAGAAGAGGAGGATCTGGTTTATTTAAACAATATGCTTTGCCATTATTATGAGTTGTTTCAACAGAAATGGTCAAGGCGTATTGAAAAAATGCTACAAGAGCGAAGAAGACAAGCAGAAAATGTCAAACTGTCTCAGGGAGCAGAATGTTTAGTAGGAGAAATATCTGCAAAATTGGTTGCCGCGGATAACAGCACGCAATATTCTGATTTAGATTTGAAGTCACAGAAGCAGCAAGATACATCTGAGACGCAACTTTTGGAATGGCTGTTTGATTTGGGGGCTCATCTTGCAAATAGCGATGATGTTCCGCCAATACCAAGGACTGTAAGCAGTCAAGAATTATATGACAGTTTGTTCGGAGCAATGGACGCGAAGGAAGATAAAGCACTCCTGGGAGAAGTGAACACGGAATTGCCATAGGTAAAGCTGCTGATAAAATTAATGCATTTTTGTACAACACAATAAAAAATGCAGAGGGGGGTGAGAAAAAGCTGAGGAAAACCCGGGTTTTCCTCAGCTTTGTTTTCCCCCTGAAGCCGCTTATAATACAGTTGTTGTGTGACACGACCACATTAATCCCGTGTGTTCTTGTATGGTTACAGGGATATGCACTTTGAAAAGAGGCGTTGCCTCACAATAATTTTAACGACACCGCTCTATGCGGTGGCCTGCATACTAAATGCAGGTTACGATTTTAAGGAGGAGTCTAATTATGATTAATTCTACTGATGTTATTGCTACTGCTGAGTCCGCTTTCCTGAATGGTAAGCGTGGAACTTTTGCTATTGTCCGTACGCCCGAAGATGGAAAGCTCTGGTATGCTGCTCCGGGAGTTCAGAGTGATGTACTGCTCCTTCGTATGTACGCCAACGGCAGAGCAATTGATGAGAATTCGTTTTCCGGCACACTGATCATCAGATCGGACGCTAAGAAGGACCAGAGATGGTTTGCCTACTACATCTGCGATGATCACAAGGCAACTTATATCGCATCTTCTTGGGATGAAATTCCTGACTTTTCACTTACGGCAGTTGTATCAGCACCTAATATCCCCGGAGGGAATGAAGAACCTATCGTTATCCGGGCTGGATTTACTGCGCGCTCCAGTGCTGTTGCACGTGTGCAAAATGAGGACCTGGCTCGCGCGGTAGCGGTTCAAGAGCAGTTGCGTAGAAGCTGGGGTGGAACGATGCAGGGACACTCCGAGGAAAGCTATACAATGGCTTACCAGAGTGGTGTTGAAAAGCCAAATGCTGTGAATGATTTTGCGATGATTTGAGGTGATGATTATGTCTATTTTTGATTGCTTTCAGCACATTGGGGATGTCGGTTGTACCGACATCCCTGAAGGCATTGGCAGCTTTTGGAAAGGGCTCAAAAAGCTGACTGAATACGTTCCTGAAGATATTCCGACAGGTGATTATTCAGAGCCTGCTGAGTCTTTAGAAGATGCTGAAGACAATGAGACGCAATGTGCTCAATACGATTTGACCGACGGCTTGTCTAAGGTCAGTTCGATGCCGATTGAAGACATACCGAGAGGGGATTATGGTGAGCCCGAAACCGTCCCTGCTCTTGTATCTTTTCGTCACGATCAGAAGCCCGAGTGTATTCCAACAGGAGATTATACTGAATTGGAGAAGGGCAAAGTCCCAGAAGTGCTGGCAATTAGGACTTCCTCGAAGCGTGCTGCGATGCTTCCGCCCGATATTTCTTCGGGACTGGGCAGCCGGGAGGAATCCAGAGACATTGTTGCTTTGGAATCCTATGTTGTCTCTCAAGGGACTTGGATGAAATACGACGGTGTTCTCTGCCTGTATCACCCGCCTTGCTGGCGCAAGCTTGAGAATGAGAATGCTGCGATTCGAGAGATCCGCACCATGCTTTACGAGTACGATGATATTCGCGATAGTTTGACGGCATCTGACTATCACAGACTCTATCGCGGCCTGATGTCGCATCCCGATATTCCGGAACTGTCCAACTTAGAGCCGCCCCGCGATACCATCAACTGCAACGATGGAGCGCTGAATTTAATCAGTTTTCAGGCCCATCTGCCTTGCCCAGAAGACAATTTCTTCCATGCGTTCGATCTGTCGTGTGAGCAGATTTTAGACCCTCCGATGAGAGGAAGCTATTTTGAGATGTTTGTAGATCAGATCAGCGCAGGTAACCCGGACGTAAGGCGTCAGCTGTTGGAAATGCTTGCTATTGCTATGACCGGCACGCAGCTGAAATACTTCTATGTGATGCTGGGACCGAGCAATTCCGGCAAGAGCCAATGGGGACGCTTTGTGCAGGAGCTATTAGGGCGAGAAAACGTTGAGTCTGTCCAGTCCATTGCTGACTTTGGCGGACGGTTTACGACCGGCTCGCTGTGCGGAAAGCTGCTGGCCAGCTGTCTTGATCTGCCCAACGGGACATTGCCGCAAAATGCGATCGGTGTTCTGAAGACGTTCTGCGGCGATGATTCGGTGAAGGGCGAAGTGAAGTATAAGCAGAGCTTTACCTATTACAGAAAACCTTTGCTTATGATGGCCGGTAACCACTCGATTAAGGTGAATCGGGCCGAACATGAAGATGCGCTGTTCAATCGCATGATTGTAGTGCCTTTTGCTGACCCGAATGTTGAGGAATCCGAACGGATACCTGAGCTGTACCAACGTTTTTTGGATGAGGCTCCCTATATCGTACATGAAGCTTGTATGGCGTATCAGGAACTGGCTGCTCGAAACTGGGTTCCCACAAGAGTTCCTGTCCCTGCTGAGTACGCGCCGCAAGAAGGAAACCAAGCACTCTTGGCGGCCAAGGCGTTTGTTGAGGACTGCATTTCATTTGAGACAGGTTCACAGGTGACTACGGCCGAGCTGTATGATGCGTACTTGGAGTACGCAGAGGAAGAGGGCTATCCGCAACTGAACATGACTTCCTTTAGCCGTGCGCTGTCTAAGATGCTGAAGCAAGCAATTCCTGAAGCTGCCACAGTCAAGCGAGTGAACGATGAGAATGTTCGGGGATATTCGAATATCACATTGACGTGAAGCGCGGCGAGGCGGATTGATGAAGTTACCGCAAAGTAAAGAACTGAAAAAGAGCATTATTAGTACATATATTCGTATCAATTGAGAGGTGTACTACATGACTTATGTTAAATATGAAGATATGCCGTTGGTCCTCAACGTAGAGGACATTGCCGACACACTGATGATCGGCAGGAATAAGGCATATAATTTAGTTAATTCTGGAAAGATCAAAGCGCTGCGGATAGGGAATCATTACCGAATTCCGCGTGATTCATTTATAGCGTTCCTGAAGGGTGAACGCACATCGGCTTAAATACCCAGGCGGGCAGCATTCAATATTTGAGTGACTGCCCGCCTTTATTATATACAAAATGTGATTCGAAAGGAAGGATGAACTATGTCAGTTCGAAAAAGAGGAAACAGGTATCAGGTGGTCTATCGCTGCCCTGGTGAGGCTTCGCCGCGCACGGAAACCTTTAAGACCGAAGATGAGGCCGTGATTCGAGACAGGTCAATCAAAATGACAAAGGCAAATGGCACATTTGAGCCGCCGGCAAGGCTTTCCAAGGGCGTTGTGCAGCAGACAAAGGATATCACAGTGTCTGAGTTCCTTGATGAGTACATACAGGTCTATGGCTTGAAGAAGTGGGGCAACTCCTACTACTCATCGAGCATCAGTTTGCTGAAAAACTATGTCAGGCCGTACCTCGGCAATCGCTATGTGAGATCTATCACCGTAAAGGATATGGATGCCTATTATACGATGCTCTTAGACCAGCCTGCGGTCGTTGTATCTGGACATCTCGACACAGGGGCTAAAGTCAGCGCGAATACCGTATCAAAGGTCCACAAGCTGTTAAAATCGGCGTTCAATAAGGCTGTGGTCTGGAAGTATACATCCGTCAATCCGGTTATTGGAGCAACGCTGCCGGAGTGTAAGGCTGCGAAACGAGCGGTATGGTCAGACAGAGAGGCAATACATGCACTCGATGTCTGTGACCATCCAGTGCTGCGGATCGCCATGTATTTAGCGCTGGGATGCTCTATGCGATTAGGGGAGATATTGGGACTACAGTGGGACCATGTCTTTATGGATGATGCTCTTGTTGCATCGGGAGAAGCCTACCTGAAGATCGACCGCGAATTGCGCCGGTGTAGCAACGATAGCATTAAGGTACTGGAACAGGTTCACCGCAGTACGGTGCTGTTCAAATTCCCGCCGGTTATGCCCAAGAAATGTACGACAACACTGGTTCTGAAGGCACCTAAGACGGAGAGCAGCAACCGAATCGTATATCTTCCCTTAGCCGTTGTAGAAGAGCTTCGAAAGGTCAAGGAACAGCAGAGGGAGAATAAGGCTCTCTTAGGCGATGAATATAAAGATTATGGATTGGTCGTGGCGCAGATCAATGGGAATCCCTATGAACAGAGAGTGATCGACAAGAGCTTCAACAAGCTAATCAGGAAGAATGACCTGCGGCCTGTTGTATTCCACAGCTTGCGCCACAGCAGTACGTCTCTGAAGCTGAAACTGAGCAGCGGTAATATCAAGGCTGTTCAGGGGGATACGGGACACGCTGAGGCCAGAATGGTAACAGACACTTATGCCCATGGCTTTGACGAGGATAGAAAGCTCATTGCGCATGAAATGGACTCTGGGTTCTTTTCTAAGGTCGGTGGACAAGAGAAGGAAGAGACTGATAACGATGCGATTGAGAAGTTGAAAATCCTGCTTCAGCAGCATCCGGAACTGTTACCGGATATCCTCGATGCAGCGATAAGAACCACCGCAAAAACTGGTGAAAAAGGGTAAATGTTGGCATTTGTAAGCATATCGCTTGCTATTTGGGTGGATTTAACGTCAGCTTTGTAAGCAAAAACCGCCTGTATATGCAAGCATATTTGGCTGAAGAAAAACTCCATGGTGCTGAAAGAAAATAAAATGAAAAAGCCTTGGAAGTGTTATTTTCCAAGGCTTTTTGGCACCCACGAGAGGATTCGAACCTCCGACCTATCGCTTAGGAGTAGACCCGATACGATGAAACCAAGTGCAACACAGTGCAAGAAAA